>Ga0247832_1000546_pt1 | contig 75726 bp, 63 predicted proteins | sample LaCruzMarch2015__10_FD_192407 | JGI IMG/M metagenome (GOLD analysis project Ga0247832, IMG submission 192407) | Freshwater microbial communities from meromictic Lake La Cruz, Castile-La Mancha, Spain - LaCruzMarch2015_4m | ecosystem: Environmental > Aquatic > Freshwater > Lake | place: Spain... | reverse complement strand
TGCTTGCGGGTTTTCTTGGACAAAAGATCGAGGTTCAAAGAGGCTTGTTTCATGCTATGTATTTTATAGCAAACGTCTGGTTCTGTCAACACAAATTAGCCGGACTTTTGCAGAGTTTCCTTAAGGCGGCGGCGATGGCGCGTTGTTCGGGTAGGGGTGGGACGCTGACCGAAAGTGCCTTAATTTGAGAACCTGTAATTAGCGGCTGACCTGAGCCGAACACCATGCTGTTAAGTTTCCTTGCATCCAACTGCCTCCAAAAGAATGGCAGGCAGAAATTACTTCTCAACCGCAGCAGGATGGTGTTGTCGGTGACACCGTACTTGCCCGATACAAGGTTTAAACGACCCGCATTTGCACCCACGCGCGCAGCCAAAATGGCATCACCTTCGTACTCGGGTTGCTCGCAATATCCAATGATCCCGGTTGAGCCATGCACAGGGTAAGTTCCACTCGTAGCGCCAGCACTTGACGTACCAGAGGCTACGGCTGTTGTCAACAATCCAAATGCGACGACATCCCAATCATCAGGTATCACGCCAGATTCAGTGTGCTTGTATCCGGCCCGCAATCCCGCGCTCATAACGCACCCACCCGCAAGGCCGCAGCCAATCGCCAGCCCGAGCCCCATTGCCCGCCAAAATTTATGCCAAATCGGCCGCTAGCCCTTGTGCTGCTTGGGTTTATAGCTACAAAAACAATAGTAGCGCCTACATCTCCCCACCTCAGTTCCATGCGGCCCCCATGCGTTTAAGGTGCTCGTCCACCCGGGCAGCCAGCGCGGCCACCTCACCGCCAAGTTCTACCAGCGACTGCCGCACCACCGCGTCAAAACGATCAACCGGCATGGTCGACCCCTGCGCCAAAATCAGATTGCAGCTCGGATTCGATTTCTTCCACGCTGGGCAGGCTGGACTTGAATTCTTCGGGCAGCGTGCGCTGGATTTGTTGCGCCCAATTGGCGACACCCATGGGTTTGGTGTGGCCCGACAGGGTGTACTCCACCAGCATCTTGTCCTTGTCTTTAACCAGCAGCAGGCCAATGGTGGGTTTGTCATCGGGGTGGCGCAGCAAATCGTCAACGGCTTTTAGGTAGATGTTCAACTGGCTGACATGCGCCGGCTCAAACTGTCCTGCTTTGAGTTCCACCACCACATAGCAGCGCAGTTGCAGATGGTAGAACAGCAGGTCGAGGTAGAAATCTCGGTCGCCCAATTCCAGATGCACCTGTTTGCCGACAAAGGCAAAACCCTGGCCCAGTTCCAGCAAGAATTGCTGAATGTGATCCACCAGTTTCTGCTCCAGTTCAGCTTCTCGGCGCAGAGGCGCCGTGCCCAAAAAGTCAAACAGGTAGGGGTCTTTGAAGACTTGCGCTGCCATGTCTGAATCGGTCGGAGGCAAGGCCACAGAGAAGTTGTGCGTGGCACTGCCCTGGCGCTCATACCAGCGCGATTCAATCTGGACGACCAGCATGTCCCTGCTCAAGCCCTGCTGTATGGCTTTGTCGGCGTACCAAAGGCGTTGCTCGGGAGCGTCGATTTTCTCAAGCAGCGTGAGGTTGCTGCGCCAGGGCAGTTGTGCAACGGTGCGTTGCACAACGATGCGGTCCGGCCAGGCACTGGCAAACAAGCGCATGTATTTCAGGTTGCGCGGAGAAAAGCCGCTCATCGCCGGGAAGGCCGTCTTAAGGTCATGCGAAAGCCGGTCAATGACGCGTGCGCCCCAGCCTTGCATCTGCTGCTTGGCCAGAATGGCTTGGCCGATGTCCCAGTACAGCAAGATCATGGTGGCGTTGGCAGACAAGACGGCCCGGACACGTTCTTGAGAGACACGCTGCTTGAGCTCAGATAGCCACTGTCCGTAATCGGCTGGCATGTCCGCCAGCGCGGCGGGCACAGGCATGGCTACCCCGGCCTTGGCGCGGCCCAGGTGTTTGCGGCGATCCTGGTCGGGCGGGTTCACAACATCACCCCCATCTTCGCCAGGTGCCCTTCCACCCGCGCCGCCAGCACCGCCACCTCGTCGGCCAGCTGCGGCAGCGGCGTGGCGTAGCGCTCGGCCAGCTCGCGGATGCGACCGGTCAGCGTCTGCGACACGCGGTCCAGCTCGCCCTGCACGCTGGCCGCCAGCCGCGCCATCCATTTCTCGTCGATCACCAGGGACTTGACATCGGCCTCGGTCAGCTGGGGGTACTTCTCAAAGGCCAGCTGGTCGAGTGCGGCCTCGGCGTCTTTCAGCTGCTTCTTTTGGGTGGCGACCTGGTTGCCCAGGTCCAGCCAGGTCTTGAGCAGCTTCAACTCGTCCGCGCCATCGCGGTCATGGCCGATCTCGCGGATGCGCTCCTTCACGGCGGCGGTGGTGATGCTCTCAAAGCCGGCAAACACGCCATCGTCACCGCTTTGCTCTTCCTCCAGCTCGGTCTGGCTGGCTGATGCGGCGTCCAGCTCGGCCTGCAGGGCGTCCGTGGCAGCCTGCTGCTTGGCAAAGTAGCGAGCGACGATGAGCGGCTTGGGGATAAGGTCGCAGGCCCAGCCGCGGTCCTTGGTTTTGCCCTTTTTGTCGGTCTCCAGAATGCGGCTGGTCTTGGCCACCCAGCCGTCTGCGGCGATCAGGTAGGCGTCGTCCTGCATGGTCTCGGCGGCAAAGTCCATCAGGTGCTGGTACAGGTCGTAGGCGTCCAGCAGCGGCGCGTTGCTGTAGACCGCCAGCAGTTCTTCGGCGATGGTCTCGATCAGCAGCTTGGGGTGGTCACCGGGGCCAAAGGCGGCAAGGCGGGGCGTGACGGCCGCGCGCCAGTCGGTAAAGCGCCGGGTGGCGGCCTGGTTGAAGGCGGTGAACTCGGCATGGCCCAGGATGGCGGGCTTGAGGTCGGCCAGCGGCAGCGCCAGGCAGGCGTAGCCGGCGTGGCCGGCTGGCTCGAAGAAGCCGCTGCGCACGCCGGGTAGCACCTGCCAGTAGGCGGCCAGCGGGCTTAGCGGGTCGTCCAGGTCGCGCTCGGGGATGCCTCCGCGCATGTGGCCGGTGATGTCTTGCAGGTCCTCGGGCTCGCTGCTGTCGATGTAGCGCGGCAGGTTGAGGTTGAAGTCGTTCTTGGCGTCGGCGATCTCGGCCAGCGGCACCAGGCGCGCGTAGCGTGGCACGTCCACTTGCCGGCTGAATGTGTCGACTATGCGGTGCAGGTCCTGCTCGCGCAGGCGGTTTTTGTTGCCGTCTTTGATGAAGCCCTTGCTGGCGTCGATCATGAAGATGCCGGTACCGTCGGCCGCGCGCCTGTCGGCAACCGCTTTGTCCAGCACCAGGATGCAGGCGGGGATGCCAGTGCCATAAAACAGGTTGGCCGGCAGGCCGATGATGCCCTTGAGCGTGCCTGAGCGGACCAGCTGCTTGCGGATCACCGCTTCGGCATTGCCGCGGAACAGCACGCCGTGCGGCAGGATGCAGGCGCCTTTGCCGGTGCCTTTCATGGAGCGGATGATGTGCAGCAGAAAGGCGTAGTCGCCCTGTTTGGCGGGCGGCTCACCCCAGGCGAAGCGCTGGTAGGGGTCGTTGGCGGGGGTCAGGCCGGTGCTCCAGGTCTTGACCGAGAACGGCGGATTGGCCACCACGTAGTCGTAGGTGCGCAGTTGTTCTGCCCCGTTCTTTTCGCCGTCTTTGAACTTGGGGTCGGACAGCGTGTTGCCGGTCATGATGCTGGCGGTGGGGAAGTCGTGCAGGATCATGTTCATGCGCGCCAGGCCAGCGGTGGTCACGTCCATCTCCTGGCCTTCCAGGGTGATGTGCGTGCCGGCCTGGGCCGCCACCTTGAGCAGCAGCGAGCCCGAGCCGCAGGTGGGGTCGTAGGCGGTGGTGGACGCCCGGGCGTTGCCCGGCGCGATGCCGATCACCTTGGCAATGATGCGGCTGACCTCGGACGGGGTGTAGAACTGGCCCTTGCTCTTGCCACTCTCGGTGGCAAAGTGGCGCATCAAGTACTCGTAAGCGTCCCCCAGGATGTCGTCGTTTTCGGCGCGGTTTTGCGAGAAGTCGAGCTCGGGCTTTTGGAAGATGCTGACCAGGTTGGTCAGCCGCTCCACCATGGCCGAGCCTTCGCCCAGCTTGTTGGGGTCATTGAAATCAGGGAAATCGCTGCGCGCCAGCCGGCTGTTGGCGTCGATCAGCGGCTGGATGATCTGGGTGTTGATTTTGTCGCCGATGTCCGCCTTGCCCTTGAGCGCCACCATGTCCTTGAAACTGGCGCCCAGCGGGATGACCACCGGCGGGGCAAAGTCGTCGCTGTTGCCGTACTTGTCGCTGATGTACTTGATGAACAGCATGAACAGGACGTAGTCCTTGTACTGGCTGGCATCCATCCCGCCACGCAGCTCGTCGCAGCTGGCCCAGAGGGAGGAATAGAGGTCGGATTTCTTGATGGCCATGGAATTCTTATGGTTTGCCCTGGTGCGTACCCGTACAAGCTGACAAGCTTACTCGAAGGTGCTGCGCAACGCGGATTGGACCTAAGGCCGTTACGTGCGGCTGTCTCAGGCAGTGGTGGGTCATCATGACTGCCCTGCCTGTTGGACACACCTTGTTTTCCCGTCATTCCCACATTTCCCCCGTCATTCCCGGCTACGACCGGGAATCCAGGGCGTCATGGATCCCCAGTCGAGCTGGGGATGACGGGTTATCAGCGGGGATGACGGGTTATCAGCGGGGATGACGGGTTTTAGGCCGATTTCATCAATATTTCATGACGACCAGCCGGGTCTGGGTGAACTCCAGCATGCCGTGCTTGCCGTCGTCGCCGCCCAGGCCGGAGCGCTTCCAGCCAGCGTGGTAGCCCTGGTAGGGGTCGGCCGGGGTGCGGTTGATGTAGAGCTCGCCGGCCTCGATCTCGTTGCTGGCCTGCATGATCTGCTGGTAGTTGCTGGAGTAGATCACCGAGGCCAGGCCAAACTGGTGGTCATTCGCCAGCGCCAGCGCGTGGTCGATGTCGCGGTAGGGCAGCACACACAACACCGGGCCAAACACCTCGTCTTGCACGATCTCCATCTCTTGCCGCACCCGGGTCAGCAGCGTGGCGGGGTAAAAGTAGCCAGTGCCGGCGGGCAGCACGCCACCGCAGTCGAGTTGGGCGCCCTGCGCCACCGCGCGCTGCACCATGGCATGGATGTCGGCCCGCGCCGTGGCGCTGATCAGCGGCCCCATGTGCTCAGGGTGCACGGCACGGTCGCCAATGGCACGCGCGGCCAGCCCGGTTTTGAGCTTGGCCACCAGGGCATCGTGTACGCTCTCCTGCACATAGACCCGCTCCACGGCAGTACAGAGCTGCCCGCAGTTGGTGGTTTTGGAGCGCACGATATCGTTGGCGGCCTGGTCCAGATCGGCGTCGGCGGCCACGATGGCCGGGGTTTTGCCGCCGAGTTCGAGCGACACCTTGGCGATGTTGGTCTTGGCGTAGTCCAGCACTCGTCGGCCGGCGTTCAGACCGCCGGTCAGGGTGATCATGGCCACCTTGGGGTGGGTGCACATGGCCTGCGCCTGCTCGTGCCCCATGGCCATGATGTTGACCACGCCCGGGGGCAGACCGGCGTCCAGCACCGCCTGGGCGATCTCAAACGCCGAGCAGGGCGTGTTGTTGCTGGGCCGCACCACCACGGTGTTGCCCGCAATCAGGGCCGGCGCGATCTTGCGCAGCAGGGTGTAGACCGGGTAATTGAAAGGGATCAGGCAGGCCACCACGCCCATGGGCTCGCGGTGCAGCATCAGGTTCTCACGGGGGGAGTCACTGGGGATGATCTCGCCCTCAATGCGGCGCGCCCATTCGGCGTGGTAGCGCGTCACTTCGGCTGCGTACACCGCTTCATCGGTCGCGTCTTGCAGGCTTTTGCCGGTTTCCTGGGCCAGGGCCTGCCCAATCTGTGCACTGCGCGCCACCAGGGCGTCGGCCAGCTTGTGCAGGTGGGCGCCGCGTGCCACGCTGGTCAGTTTGCGCCAGCCGCGTTGGGCGGCAGCGGCTTGGTCGCAGGCCTGCAGCACCTGCGCGGTGCTGGCGGCGCTGACCCTGGCGAACTGCGCCTCGGTGGCCGGGTTGTCCACGGCAAACGTGGCGCCATCGTCGGCCGCCAGCCACTGGTTGCCGATGAGGTTCAGGTAAGCCGTCATGTCAGAAATAGCCCAGCGGGTGCTGCGCCATGCTCAGATGCAGGCCCTTCTCATGGTAGGGGTGGGCCAGCGCCACTTCTTCGTTCAGTTCCACGCCCAGGCCCGGCGCTTTGCTGGGGATCACATAGCCGTCTTCCCACTGGATCTTGGTCTTGAGCAGTTTGGCGTGGAAGCCACCGAGTTGCTGGATGCTTTCCAGAATCAAAAAGTTGGGGATGCAGGCGGCCAGCTGGATGTTGGCTGCGGCTTCGATGGGGCCGCAGTACAGGTGCGGCGCAATCTGGGCGTAATGCGCCTCTGCCATGCCGGCAATTTTTTTGCATTCCAGAATGCCGCCCACCCGGCCCAGGGCCGGCTGCAAAATGCTGGCTGCACCGGTTTCCAGCACCCGGGCAAACTCGTACTTGGTACACAGCCGCTCGCCGGTGGCAATCGGGATGCTGGTGTGGCGCGCCACCTCGGCCATCATCTCGGGCCGCTCTGGCGGGGTGGGTTCCTCAAACCACAGCGGGTCGTATTTTTCGATCCGGCGCGCCATGCGCTTGGCGCCAGACACCGTGTACTGGCCATGGGTGCCGAACAAGATGTCGGCCTTGTCGCCCACCGCTTCGCGGATCAGCTTGCAAAAGCGCTCCGACATGTCCATGCGTTCCAGCGTGGGTTGGCGCGGGTCAAACACCGAATAGCCACCCACAGGATCAAATTTGATAGCAGTAAACCCTTGCTGCACATAGACTGCAGCCCGTTCTGCCGATCGAACCGGGTCGCCGTAAAAGGAGTCGTCCTCGGTCTCGTCGGGGTACAGGTAGGTGTAGCTGCGCAGACGTGGGTTGACCAGGCCGCCGAGCAGGCTGTAGACCGGGCGGTCCAGCGCCTTGCCGGTGATGTCCCAGCAGGCCATTTCCAGCGCGCTGAGCACACCCATCAGAGAAATGTCCGGCCGCAGCGAGAAGCCTTCGCCGTAGGCGCGGCGCCACAGGGTTTCGGTTTGCATCGGGTCTTCTCCGGCAAACACGCGGGCGAACAGGTCTTCCGCCATCGCTGCAATGATGTGCGGGCTGAAGGTGGCGGCATAGGCTTCGCCCACGCCCTCAATGCCGCAGGCGGTGCGGATTTTGACAAACACAAAGTACTTGCCACCAAAGCCGGGGGGTGGGTTGGCGACGACAAAGGTCTTGATCGATTCGAGTTTCATGGGCTTGTTCCTTGAGTAGGGTCAAAAATTTAGCGGGCAGCCTGGAGGATGGCCTCAGCCCCCTTGTGGGCCACCATGGTGGTGGGCGCGTGGGTGTTGCCGGAGGTGACGGTGGGAAACACCGAGGCGTCCACCACATACAGCCGGTCCAAGCCATGCACCTTGAGCTGGGGGCTGACCACCGATGTCTGTGGGTCTGAGCCCATCATGCAAGTGCCGACCGGGTGGTAGCAGGTGCTGGCACGGTCACGAAAATCCGCCAGCATGCCGGCGTCGTCCAGCGCATCCAGCGACGGCGCAATGGCTTCTCTAATTAGGCCGCGCAGCGCGGGCGTCTGGCTCAGGCGCTGGACCAGTTTAGCGCCCAGCAGTGCCACGCGTGCATCGTCCGGGTGGGACAGGTAGTTGGGCTTGATGTGCGGCGCCATGTGTACGTCCGGGCTGGCCAAGTCAATCCGGCCCCGGCTTAAAGGCCGGCAGGGCTGAAAACACAGGATGAAGCCGGCAAACTTGTCGGGCACGATCTGGGTGCCGGTGTCGGACTGCGCCAGGGTGTAGGTGATCGGGTTGCAGTACAGCTGCAAATCCGGGCGCCAGGCGCCAGCGTGCGATCGGACGAAGCCGCCGCACTGGTTAACGCTGATGCTCAGCGGCCCGCCCAAGGTGGTGACGTACTGCAGCCCCACGCGCAGCTTGCCCAGCCAACTGCTGAGCACATTGTTCAGCGTGGGTTGGGTGGCCTTGTAGTAGTAGCTCATGGCCAGGTGGTCTTGCAGATTGCCGCCGACCGCGCTGTTGGCATGCACCACCGGGATGCCGTGGCGATGCAGCAGGTCGGCAGGCCCCACGCCAGAGAGCTGCAGCAGCTGCGGGCTTTGTACTGCGCCAGCACTCAGCACCACGGCGCGCCTGGCTCGGGCCTGGTGTTCTACGCCGTCTTGGTGATAGCAAATGCCCACGGCTTGGCGACCTTCAAACAGCACCCGACTGGCCATGGCGCCAGTCAGCAGCCTTACCCCGCCGCGCCGCAGCGCCGGGCGCAAAAAGGCGTCCGCCCCTGACCAGCGCATGCCGTGGCGGGTGTTGATCCGGTAGCGGCCCACGCCCTCAGGCTCAGTGCCATTGAAATCGTCAGTAAAAGGCAGGCCAGCCTCACGGGCGCCGTCAAAAAAAACCTGTTCCATCGGGTGCAGCTGCCGGCGTACATCGCTGACAAACAGCTGGCCGTTGGGGCTGGCCCGGCCTCTGGCGTCGACCGGTCGCTCAAAGCGCTCATAGACCGGCTGCACATCGCGCCAGGACCAACCGGGGTTGCCTAAAGCCGACCAGTCGTCAAAATCTTGCGGCAGGCCACGGCAGTACACCATGGCGTTGATGGAGCTGGAACCGCCCACCACGCGCCCACGTGGGAAGTAAATCTGGCGGTTGTTCAGTCCGGGGTCTGGCTGTGCTTCAAACTTCCAGTTGACCCGTTGGTCGTAGAACGACTTGCCGTAGCCAATGGGCATGTTGATCCAGAGGCGGCGGTCATGCTGCCCGGCTTCGAGGACCAGTACGTTGGCTTGGCCGTCGGCGCTGAGCCGGTCGGCCAGCACACAGCCAGCGGACCCGCTGCCGACCACGATGTAGTCGTATTCATCGACTGTCACTTGCCACCTTTATGGATTCGTTCGCCGCACGGCGTGTGGGAGTTTGCGCCGAAGTGTAGGGCAGCCAGCGCGATTAGCCAGCCCATTGGATTCGGTCAATCCAAGTAATTGATCTTCAGCCCGCGCCGCTGTCGTGCGGTACGACCGGCGGTTCCACCGCAGCGGCTGGCGCCGGGGCGCCCTGTCCCCGGCGTGGGTCCATTTGCAGCGCCGCCTGAGAGCCGCCGCCCATCAGCACATAGTCTGATTGTTGTGGCAACCCGCCCAAGCTTTGCACCATGTTCCCGGCAAAGCGCCAGATGCTCAGCGCCAGCAGCGCCAGCACCAGGCAAAAGTACAGCATCAGACTCTCCGGCCCCAGCCAGTCCATCATGCTGCCGCCCAATATCGGGCCGATGGTGGCGCCAATGCCGTACAGCAGCAATAAGCCGCCGGTGACCTCGAGCACCTGCGAGGGGTCAATCAGGTCGTTGACATGGGCCACGCTCAGCCCATAGATGGTGAAGGCCAGCCCACCGTAGACCACGCCCAGGGCAATCAGGGCCGCTTCATATTCCCGCGCCAGGTAGAAACCGGCGCCCGCCACGATGGCGCAGGTGACACACACCCAAAACAGCACCCAGCGCCGGTCGCGCCGGTCCGACAGGTGGCCCACCGGCCACTGGAACACCGCACCACCCAAAATGGTGGCCGCCATAAAGGTCGCGATGCCAACCTCGCTGAAGCCCACCCCCTGGCCGAACACGTGGCCCAGACTGAGCAAGGCCCCGCTCAACATGCCTGACCCAATGGCGGTGATGACGCCGATCGGCGAAATGGCAAACAGCTTGAGCAGGCCCAGCTTGGGCGCATCGGAGGGCTGTGGTTCCTCCACCGGTGTCAGGGTCAGCGGCAGCAGGGCAAAGGAAAAAAGGATGGACACTAAGGCAAAAGGCACGAAGCCAAGGCGGTCACCCACCAGGATCAGCCAATTGCCAACGGCCAGCGAGACGCTGCTGACCGCCATATAGGCTGCAAATACCTTACCGCGCTGGTGGCTCTGGGCCACCACGTTCAGCCAGCTTTCCACCACGATGTAGAGCCCGACGATGCACACCCCAGTGATAAAGCGCAAACCTGCCCAGAACCAGGGATTGACCCACAGCGCATGGAGCAGTGGCAGTGCCGAGGCGATCGACGCCATGGCGGCAAACGCCCGGATATGGCCCACCCGGCGAATAATGGCCGGGCAGGCATAGGTGCCGTACACAAAGCCGGCAAAGTAAGCCGACATCACCAGCCCGGTCACCAAGCCAGAAAATTTGGCCGCGCCTGCCTGGGCGCCGATGGCCGAAAACAGCAGGCCGATGGCGACCACCAGCATGCTCACGCCACTCAGCAAGGAGGCCAGTGGTAGCAAAAGTTGATTCAAGACAATTCCTTCTCGGGCCTCGGGACAGGGACTAGCCAAAGCCCGGACAAGTCTGCCACAGCGGTCGACGCGGCACGGTTCGTTTTGCGACCCGCAATGGCGCGGCAAGTCGTCGCCCGCAGTCAAGCGCGTGTCGTGCCCGGGCGGCAACCGGTTTTCGGGCGGCGTTAAAGTGTGGCTTGCGTCGCCAGCCCACCACCTCAATCAGGAGTACTCGCCCATGAACCACGATGTCATCATCACCTGCGCATTAACCGGTGCCGGCGACACGGTGGACAAACATCCGGCCATGCCCGTTACGCCCACGCAGATTGCGGCGGCGGCGGTAGAAGCTGCCAAAGCGGGTGCGACCGTGGTGCACTGCCATGTGCGTGACCCCATCACCGGCAAGGGTAGCCGCGACCCAGCGCTGTACCGCGAGGTGATGGCCCGCATTCGGGATTCCGGTGTGGACATCATCGTCAACCTGACCGCCGGCATGGGCGGCGACCTGGAAATCGGGGCTGGCGAAACGCCTCTGGCCTTTGGCCCGGCGACTGATCTGGTGGGCCCGCTGGCGCGGCTGGTGCATGTGGAAGAACTGCTGCCCGATATCTGCACGCTCGACTGCGGCACCCTGAACTTTGGTGACGGCGACACCATTTACGTCTCAACCCCTGCGGCCTTGCGCGCGGGGGCCCAACGCATCACCGAGCTGGGCGTCAAGGCCGAGCTGGAGATTTTTGACACCGGCCACCTCTGGTTTGCCAACCAGATGATCAAGGAGGGCCTGCTGCGCGATCCTCTGTTCCAGCTCTGCCTGGGCATCCCTTGGGGCGCACCGGCCGACACCACCACCATGAAGGCGATGGTCGACAACCTGCCTGCGGGCGTCAACTGGGCCGCGTTTGGTATCGGCCGCATGCAGATGCCGATGGCGGCGCAAGCCGTGCTCTTGGGTGGCCATGTGCGTGTCGGCCTGGAAGACAACCTTTGGCTGGACAAGGGCGTGCCCGCCAGCAATGGCTCGCTGGTGGAGCGCGTGATCAAGCTGATCGAATGCATGGGCGCCAGGCCCATGAGCCCGGCCGCAGGGCGCGTCAAGATGGGCCTGAAGGCGCGCGGCTGACCCCGTCCTTTTTGACCTCGGCATCATTTAAGGAACTCTCTATGTCATTTGTGACTGATATCAAGACCTTTGCTGCCCTGGGCAGCGGTGTCATCGGCAGCGGTTGGGTCGCGCGGGCCCTTGCCAACGGCCTGGACGTTGTCGCCTGGGATCCGGCGCCCGGTGCCGAGGTGCAGCTGCACGCCCGCATTGCCAAGTGCTGGGGTGCGCTGGAGCAGCAAGGCCTTAAACCGGGTGCCTCGCCCAGCCGGCTGCGCTTCGTCGCCACCTTGGAGGAATGCGTGGCCGAGGCCGATTTCATTCAGGAGAGCGCGCCCGAGACGCTCAGCCTGAAGATCGACCTGCACACCAAAGTCAGCGCCGCGGCCAGGCCTGATGTGTTGATCGGCTCGTCCACCTCTGGCCTGTTGCCATCCGAGTTTTACGCCAACGCCATCCACCCCGAGCGCTGTGTGGTGGGCCACCCGTTCAACCCAGTCTATCTGCTGCCGCTGGTGGAGGTGGTGGGTGGGGACCAGACCTCGCCAGACGCCATTCAGGCGGCTATTGGGTTTTACCAGTCGCTGGGCATGAAGCCCTTGCATGTGCGCAAGGAAATACCCGGTTTCATTGCCGACCGCCTGCTCGAAGCCATGTGGCGCGAGTCGCTGCACCTGGTCAATGACGGCATTGCCACCACCGGCGAGATCGACGATGCCATTCGCTATGGCGCCGGCCTGCGCTGGTCGTTCATGGGCAGCTTTTTGATCTACACCCTGGCTGGTGGTGACGCCGGCATGCGGCACTTCATGGCGCAGTTCGGCCCGGCGCTCAAGCTGCCGTGGACCAAGCTGGAGGCACCGGAGCTGACCGACGGCCTGATTGACGATGTGGTGGATGGCACGGCGGTCCAGTTGGGCCGGCATTCCATCGCCGATCTGGAGCGTTACCGCGACGACTGCCTGCTGGCGGTGCAGGCGGCGGTGCGGGCCACCAAGCTCAAGCACGGCATCAGCCTCGACGAGTAAGCCCCGTGAACGAGCCAGCGCCCCTGACTGCCCCCCTGTCCACTTACCGCAGTGCGGTGAAGCCAGACTGGGTGGACTACAACGGTCATTTGCGCGATGCTTACTACCTGCTGCTGTTCAGCCTGGCGACCGACGCGCTGATGGACCAACTCGGGCTGGACGAGGCCGGGCGGGCTGCCACCGGCCATTCGCTGTACACGCTGGAGTGCCACCTCAATTTTGTGCAGGAGGTCAAGCTCGGTCAGCAGGTAGAGGTGCGGACTCAGATCCTTGGCCATGACTCCAAAAGGCTGCACCTGAACCACAGCCTGCACCTGCTGGATGAGGCGCCACTGCTGGCCGCCAGCGAGCAGATGCTGCTTAATGTGGCCACTGCCGCAGCCCGGGCGGCCCCCTTTGCCGAACCGGTGCTAAGCCGGGTGGAGGCCCTGGCCCGCGCCCACCAGGGGCTACCAGCCCCCCGGTTTGCCGGCCGCGCCATCAGCCTGACTCGCTCATGAACCCCAAGGAACCCGACCAACGTTTGCGCACCCCGCTGGAGGGCAGTGGCCACCGGCCCTGGGACCCGGCGGCGGTGATTGATGCGCCCTTACAACTGCACCAGACCCCCGTATTGCCGGAGTGGGTGGACTACAACGGTCACATGAGCGAGTCCTGCTACCTGCTGGCGTTTGGTGACAGCACCGACGCATTTTTTCGCTTCATCGGCATTGATGAGACCTACCGCGATGTCGGCGGGCATTCGTTTTACACCGTGGAGACTCATCTGCATAACCTGCGCGAGGTGGCGCTGGCAGCGCCTCTGCGGCTGAGCCTGCAGTTGCTCGACATGGACGACAAGCGGGTCCACCTGTTTCACACCATGCAGCACGGTGATACCGGAGAGCTGCTTGCCACCGCCGAGCAGATGCTGGTGCACGTCAACATGCAGCAGGGAAGGGCGGCACCTATTCTGCCGACCATTCACCAGCACTTGCAGTCGGTTTTGCTGGCGCATGCCACCTTGCCCCGGCCCGCGCAGGCGGGCAGCAGCATTGGCATTCGTCGAAAGCCGGCGGGCAGTTGACGCCAGCGGGTAATTGAAACCAGGAGTTGATTGGCATGAACTTTGACCTGACCACCGAACAGACCATGCTGGTGGACACTGTTCGCAGCTTCGTCGAAAAAGAGCTCTACCCGCACGAGGCCGAGGTGGAGCGTCTTGACGAGGTGCCGGCCGAGTTGGCCCGTCACCTGCAGGGCCGGGCGATTGAGCTTGGCCTGTACGCGGCCAATATGCCCGAAGCCCTGGGCGGCGGCGGCCTCAACAACTTTGACATCACGCTGATGGAGCGCGAACTCGGGCGCGCTTCTTATGGCCTGCAAATGCTGGTCGCGCGGCCCAGCAACATCCTGCGCGCCTGCCAGGGCAGCCAGATCGAAACTTATTTGCTGCCGACCATCCGTGGCGAACGCCACGACTGCCTGGCCATGACCGAACCCAATGCCGGTTCGGATGTGCGTGGCATGCGCACCCGCGCCGTGCGCCAGGGTGATGACTATGTGATCAACGGCAGCAAACATTTCATCAGCCATGCCGACAAGTCTGACTTTGTGGTGCTGTTTGCTGCGACCGATGTGGAAGAAACCGCCCACGGCCCGAAGAAAAAAATCACCGGCTTTTTGGTTGATCTGGACAGCCCGGGCCTGACGGCGCGCCGTGGCCCGGCCTGCGTGTCGCACCGCGGCTACCACCAGAGCGAGCTGTTTTTCAATGACTGCCGTGTGCCGGTGGGCAACCGCCTGGGCGAGGAGGGCAAGGGTTTCGACTTGATGGGTGAGTGGCTGGGCGCCACCCGGCTCACCGTGGCAGCGACCAGCGTCGGGCGCGGGCGCCGGGTGTTGGACATGGCGATTCAATGGGCGGCCACCCGGCAACAGTTTGGGCAACCGATTGGGCGTTTTCAGGGCACCGGTTTCAAGCTGGCCGACATGGCCACCGACTTGGAGGCGGCCGAGTTGCTGACGCTGCAAGCGGCATGGAAGTGCGACCAGGGCCGCATGACCGATTCGGATGCGGCCATGGCCAAGTTGTTCGCCTCCGAGGCGCTGGCCCGGATCACTGACCAGACCCTGCAAATTTTTGGCGGCATGGGCCTGATGAGCGAGCTGCCGATCGAGCGCTTCTGGCGCGATGCCCGGGTGGAACGCATCTGGGACGGCACCAGTGAAATCCAGCGCCACATCATCTCGCGCGCCATGCTGCGGCCCCACGGGGCGTGACCATGGCAAACACTGCTGCAGCCCCGGCCACGGACCCGCTACGGCGTCTGCTGTCGCCGCGTCACGTGTCGGTGTTTGGTGGGCGGGCCGCCGCCGAGGTGGTGCGGCAATGCCGCCAACTCGGCTTTGCCGGGGACATTTGGCCGGTGCACCCGCGTCACGAATTCATGGAGGGCCTGCGCTGTTACCCGGATGTTGCGGCCCTGCCGGCAGCACCGGACGCCAGCTTCATCGCCGTGCCGCGTCAGGGCACCATTGAAGTGGTGGGCGCGCTGGCAGCCCGTGGCGCAGGCGGGGTGATTTGCTACGCCTCCGGCTTTGCCGAAGTGGGTGGCGAAGGCGTCGCACTGCAGCAGCAACTGGTGGCAGCCGCAGCGGGCATGGCCTTGCTCGGCCCCAATTGCTACGGCATGCTCAATTACCTGGACGGCGTGGCGCTGTGGCCGGATCAGCACGGCGGCGAGCGGCTGACGCGCGGCGTGGCCATCGTCACCCAAAGCGGCAACATCGGGCTCAACCTCACCATGCAGACGCGCGGCCTGCCGCTGGCCTGCCTGATCACGGTGGGCAACAAAGCCGGCGCCAGCATCGAGGCCATCGTCGAGGCCCTGCTGCTCGATCCGCGCATCAGCGCCATCGGCCTGCACATTGAGGGCCTGGACGATGTGGCGGCATTTTCTCGGGTGGCTCTGCAGGCGCTGCACCAACGGGTGCCGCTGGTGGCGCTCAAGGCCGGCAGCTCCGCGCTGGGGGCTCGAATCACCATGAGCCACACCAGTTCGCTGGCTGGGCCGGATGCGCTGTACCAAGCCCTGTTCCAGCGACTGGGTGTGGCGCGGGTGCATGACCCAGCCGGTTTGCTGGAGACCTTGAAGTTTTTGCATGTGCACGGTGCCCTGCCAGGCCGGCGCATCGTCTCGGCCAGTTGCTCGGGGGGCGAGGCCTCACTGGTAGCCGACCTGGCGCAGGCGCGCGGCCTGGAGATGCCGGCCTTGCCGGCGCCGGCCCACCAACGCCTGCACGCGGTGCTGGGGAATAAGGTGAATGTGGCCAACCCGCTGGACTACCACACCTACATATGGGGCGACCTGGCGGCCCAGACCGAGTGCTTTGCCGGCCTGCTGGATTGCCGCTTTGACGCCCACTTGTTGGTGTTGGATTTCCCCCGGCAGGACCGCTGTGCGGCGGACGCCTGGCAGACCACGGTCGACGCCTACATCGCCGCTCAAGCCGCCCAAGCCGACCATGGCGCACGTGGGGTGCTGGTGGCTTCACTGCCCGAGGGCTTGCCAGAGTCTGTGGCGCGCCAATTGTTGGCCCGGGGCATTGCCCCGATGCAGGGCTTGGCCGACTGTCTGGACGCGATCGGCCATGCGGCTGACATTGGCGCGGCACAATACCGGGCGGCCATGATCACGCCCTTGCAGGCGACCGTGCCCCTGACGCTGGCGGGCGCCCGGTTGCTCGATGAAGCCAGCGCCAAACAGGCCTTGGCCCGGTTTGGCGTGCCGGTGCCGACCGGGCAGGTGTTGGGCCGCGCACAGGTGCTGCCGTATGCGGCCGCCTTGGGTTACCCGGTGGTGCTTAAAGCACTGGCCCCGGGGCTGGCGCACAAGACCGAAGCCGGGGCGGTGCGGCTCAATCTGCAGAATGACGCTGAACTGGACGCCGCTTTGACCGCCATGGCCCCCCTGTCCGAGCAATTTTTGGTGGAGCAGATGGTGCGCGGCGCCCTGGCCGAGTTGCTGGTGGGTGTGCAGCGTGATCCGCAATTTGGCCTGACCCTGACCCTGGGCGCCGGCGGGGTGTTTGTGGAACTGCTGCGCGACAGCGTGACGCTTCTGCTGCCCCTCACCCGTGCTGATCTGCTGCAAGCACTCCAAACCCTGCAGATGTGGCCTATGGTCACCGGCTACCGGGGTCGCGCGCACGGCGATGTAGAGGCCTTGCTGGATGCGATTCAGGCCATCCTGGCTTTTGCCACAGCCCATGCCGACCGCCTGCTGGAGCTCGATGTCAACCCCTTGATGGTGCTGCCCTTGGGCCGTGGGGTGTTGGCCGTCGATGCGCTGATTCGACTTGCCGATGAGGAGTAACTGATGAACCCAGCCGTGCGCACTGCAGTAGATAACGGTGTCCTCACCATCACCCTGGACCGGCCCAAGGCCAATGCCATTGATGTCACCACCAGTCTGGCCCTGCACGCCGCCTTTGTGCGGCTTCAACAGGACCCCGCCTTGCGCGTGGCCATCATCACTGGCACCGGCCGGTTTTTTTCGGCGGGGTGGGATTTGTCCGCAGCTGTGGCGGGCGAGGCCATCGACGCCGACCATGGCCCGGGTGGCTTTGCCGGCCTGACGGAGTTTTTTGCCCTGGATAAGCCGGTGATCGCCGCCGTCAATGGCCTGGCGATCGGCGGCGGTTTTGAACTGGCCCTTGCCGCCGACCTGATGCTGGCCGCCGACACGGCCGAGTTTGCCCTGCCCGAAGTCAAGCTGGGCATGATGGCCGATTCAGGCGGGGTGCTACGTTTGCCCAAACGCCTGCCGCGCGCGATCGCCGCTGAACTGTTGCTGACCGGTAGGCGCATGGGCGCGGCGGAGGCGCAGCGCTGGGCCTGGTGAACCGGGTGGTACCGCTGGCCGATTTGGCCGCTGCCGCGCAGGCGCTGGCTCACGAGCTGGTGGCCGCTGCGCCCTTGGCCCTGGCCGCCATCAAGCAGGTGCTGCGGGTCACCGAGGCGGCGGCAGTGGCAGACGGCTACCGGGTGCTGCGCACTGGGGTGCTGCCCGCCTACCGCGCCATGCTGACCTCCGTCGATGCGCAGGAGGGGCCGCAGGCTTTTGCGGAGAAGCGCCAGCCGGTGTGGCGTGGTGTTTGACTGTATTGCTATTTAAATAATAGCTATATCGTCAATGAATACGTGGCTTAGAGCCTGATTTGACCATTAATCATGGCCTGGTGACGGGGATAGCAATCGCGGCCTGACCACCGGGTTGTTCGCTCTTACAAGCGAGTACAACCTAAGGCCAAGGCCTGGTCCTGCATGTCCAGACAGACCTGGTAGGCCGCAAGATCGATGACTTCAAAACCACTGATGAACAAGGCCCCCAGGGTAGTAGCCAGTGCAGCTGATTGCGCCACTTGCCCCAGCGCGGCGCGCAGGGCGGCCAGGTCGGCATTGCTGGTGTTCATTGATGTAATCAGCGGCAGGCCCGGGTAGGGCGCGCTTTCACCGACCACGCAAAGTCCCTCGCAGATGTCGGGCAGGTAAGCCTGTAAGCCGGCCAGGCTGACGCAGTCAATGCTGGCGATATCGGCCAGTCCGTCGCGCACCATCTCCAGCGAGCGGCGGTGGCTGCCAGACGCCACAGCCCGGGCAAAGAATCTGCCCCCCTCGGCCAAGGGCGCCACCATGGCGCGCAGGCTGTTGTAGCCAGATTGGGAGTCTGTACTGTTGTAGGCGACGGTTCGGCCTCGAAAATCAGCCAGTGACTCGCTGCCGCTTTTGGCGCGCGCCACCAGTTGGCTGCGGCAGAGGTGGCCGATGCTGCCCGGGACCTGGTAGCAAAAGGTTCCGACCAGCCGCACCCGGCCCGCCAGATACGTCATCAGCGGGTAACCACAGGCCTGGCTGAGCAACAGACCCGACTCGAGCCAATGGCTGGGGAGATCGCTCGGCCAGCTCACCTGCAGCGGTAGGTGCTTTAGCCCCCGGTCTGCCAGCAGCCCCCGGAGGTGGGTCCACAGGGCCTCAACATGGTCCGGCGTCACCAGGTACATGGGAAGCGACACCCCTGCTGATTGGCTTCCACCGGCGGCATGGTTCATGGTTTGAAGCCCGGGTGGATCGGCGAGTCGACGGGTTTCAGAGCATGGCGCCACAGCAGTCGTGCGTAACCCTTCAGCAAAAAACCCCCGTTACCTTCCAGGTAAGCGGCCCGGTTGGCGCGGTAATCGGCTGGAATCCGGTACCAGGCCAGGCCCGGATGGGCGTGGTGAACCGCGTGGTAATTGTTGTTCAGGTAGAGCAGTCGCCAGGGCCAAGCCGCCTCGTTGATCACGATGCGGTGGGCTGGCACAGCAGCCGGCCGGTGTTCGTAAAACGAGCGGAGCATGGCCAGCCCCAGCGCCGGGTAGGCAATGCCCAGCAGATAGTGCAGGGGCGTGAGGCCGGCCAAGGCGTTGACCCACCACAGCATCGGCAGCAGCAGCAGCAGGTGCAGCAGCCAGTTGCCGACGTAGGTGAAGTCGCGCCGCCATGGTGTGGTGGCCAACTGCCACCAAGCTGACGATATGGCCAGCAGAGGCCCGATCAAAAACCTACCCATTGCTGTGCGCTGTGCCCATTGCAGGGCTCGCCAGGCGGGCGCAAGCTGCTGGTGTGCCGTCGCGGTGACATAGTTGCTTTCGGGGTCTAACCCTGGTTTGGTCAGTTGTGCGTCGCGGTGATGGATCAGGTGGCTGTCGCGGTAAACGGCAAACGGGTACCAGACGCTGATCGGAAACACGCCAAACAGGTGGTTCAACGTGGCATTGCGGGTGGGGTGGCCGTGCAGCAACTCGTGTTGCAGGCTCAAGTGCCAGGCCGCCACCAGCACCAGCCCAAGCTGGCCAAGCCCGGCGGGCAGGGCCTTGTAGCCCAACAACAGGGCCAGCCAAGCACCATGGATGGTGACGATCAGCAGCCAGGTGGGCCACTCGATGGGTGGTCTCGCGCGCTTTGCCTTAAAGGGCTTGGCCATAAGATTGATGATGAATAAAAGACATGGGTTAAGTGCCACGAGAATCTCATTTTAAGAAGACAATCAATTTGATATAGGCTAATTATTGTCATGAAATCTATCCAAAAAACTCATGGATTGGAGCGGCATTTGTTCCTGCGCAGGTTGCCGCCCCTGCACAGCCTAACGGTCTTTGCCGCAGCGGCGGCATCTGGCAGTTTCAGTCGGGCGGCGGAACTGCTGTTCGTGACACAGGGCGCGGTCAGTCGGCAGATTCAGCAGTTGGAAATGCATCTGGGCTGCATGCTGTTTACCCGGCACAAACGTGGCCTGCGCCTAACCGACGAGGGTCGCGCCCTCTTGCCCGTGGTGGAGGACGCCATGGGCCGCCTCGCAGGTGCCTGCGACGCCTTGCGAAACATGGGCCAGGTGCTGGTGCTGCGCATGCCGCCCACCTTTGCCGTACGCTGGTTTTTGCCTATCTTGCCGGAGTTGCGCGCTCTGCTGCCGGATGTGGACGTGCGCATCACCACCTATGAAGCCTGGGAGCCTGATTTCGAAAGCTCTGACGTTGATGCGGCGGTTGTTCAGGGGCGCGGCAATTGGGTGGGTGTTGAGTCAGTGGCCCTGATGCCAGAAGTTCTCACGCCGGTGTGTTCACCCCAGATGGCGGCCCAAATCAGTTCGCCCGAAGACCTGCTGGCTCTGCCGCTGCTGCACTGCAACCCCCTGGATGCCTGGCCGCGCTGGCTACAGGCTGCCGGGGTCACGCCCAAAGACCTGCGACGTGGACAGACGTTTGACACCCTAGAGCTGGCATTGTCAGCGGCTATGCGCGGTCAGGGTGTGGCGATGGGTGATTTGAACCTTATTCACGAGAGCCTGCGCGAGGGCGTTTTGGTGGCTCCGTTTGAGCGCACCGTGCGGCAGGGCCTGTCTTATTACCTGGCCTACCCACCAGACCGTGCGCAACAGCCCAAGATCAGGGTGCTGCGGGAGTGGCTGTCACAGCGGGTAATCCCCGCCAGGCCGGGCTGAAAACCCAAACAATTGCAGTAATTGAACTGAATTTTCGTGCGCTTGCCGCGTCTCTTAGGGAATGTCTGGATGCCACAGGCGACAGGTATTCCGTTAAGATGACAGAGGTGTGCAAAAGCACGTTGCCCCTGACTGCCTGCCGGTAGCCGCCCAACCTGGTGGTTTGGCAGGATTTTTTTGTAGCGATCTGAAGGAGTTTTTGATAAATGGACAATAACGAAATCCAAACCGAATCAGGACTCATCCTGGATCGGCGCCAACTCATCGCCGGTGCGTCTGCACTCGGCCTGTCAACCGCCTTCGGTGTCTCGCCGGCTATGGCCCAAAGCAAGCCCAAAAAAGGCGGTACCTTGCGCCTGGGTCTTGAAGGCGGCTCGGCATCGGACAGTCTTGATCCACGGACTTACGCAGACTCCATCCCGATTTCCACCAGCCTGATGCTGTGGAACAACCTGGTTGAAGTGGCTGACAACGGTAACGCCACAGGCGAACTGTTTGAGAACTGGGAAGTCAAGCCCGGCGGCGCCGACTGGACTTTCAACATTCGCAAAGGCATCACTTTCACCTCGGGCAAGACGCTTGATGCTGATGACGTGATCTATTCGCTCAACCTGCATCGTGGTGAAACCAAGTCGCCGGCCAAAGCGCTGTTGGCTGACATCACCGACATCAAAAAGACGTCGGCGACACAGATCCAGATCACCATGAGCAAGGGCAACATCGACCTGCCCTACAACCTGAGCGACTACCACATCATCGTGGTGCCGAATGGCTTCACCGACTGGAGCAAACCAGACGGCACCGGCGCTTACACCCTTGAGGAATTTCAGCCCGGCGTGCGCCACGTGTTCAAACGTAAGGCGGGCGACTACTGGAAGCCTAACCGCGGCAATTTCGACCGCGTTGAACTGCGCTACATCGGCGATTCGGCTGCGCGTACCCAGGCGCTGGTGACGGGTCAGGTGGATCTGATCAACCGTGTCGATCCCAAGACAGCAGCCTTGCTGGCCAAGAACCAGGCACTGAAAGTGGCACGTACGCCTGGCATGGGCAACCGCTTTGCTTTTGTGGCTCATACCGACAAAGATCCGTACACCAACAAAGACCTGATGCTGGCTCTGAAGCACGGTATCGACCGTCAGCAGATCGTGAAGAACGTGTTCTCCGGCTACGCGACAGTGGGCAATGACCACACCGTTGGGCCGCGCATGAAGTACTACGATGCCAAGCAGAAGCAAGTTGCCTACGACCCGGATAAAGCCAAGTTCCACTTCAAGAAAGCCAATATCAGCGCGCCCATCGAGTTGCAGGTGTCCGAAGGCGCCTTCTCTGGTGCAACCGATTCTGGCCAGGTGTTCCAAGAGTCGGCTGCCAAGGCCGGCATCAAGATTGATCTGAAGCGCGTTTCCGGTGATGGTTACTGGGACAACGTTTGGCTCAAAGTGCCGTTCTGTGCCGTGTATTGGGGCAACCGTCCGACCATCGACAACCAACTCACCAGCACCTTTGGTGGTGGCTTGAAGAACACTTGGAACGACACTCACTTCGTCAACGCCGACTTTGACAAGCTTTTGACCGATGCACGTGTTGAACTTGACCAGACCAAGCGCGCAGCGATGTACGCCAAGTGCCAGGAACTGATCAGCCAGAACTCTGGCATGGTCTGTTTTGCGGTTCAAGATTACCTGGACGCCCACACGACCAAACTGATGGGTTTGACCCCATCGGGCCGGTACGACATGGCAGACGGTCGGATCGCCGAAAAAGGCTGGTTCGCCTGATCGACTGAAGCCGGGCGTCAGCGGGCTTGCCTGCTGACGTCAGACTTAATACTGCTTGGCGCGCTTTTTGCACCGCTGGTGACAGCGTTAGAAAAGCGCGCTTTTTCTTGGGAATTTCTGCCGATGAAGCGATTGATAGTAAACCGGCTGCTGCTAGGGATTGTGACCTTGTTGGCAGTTTCTGTGCTGATCTTCATCTGCACGCAGATCCTTCCCGGTGATGTCGCGTCCGCCGTCCTTGGGCAGGGCGCTACGCCCGAAGCCTTGATTGTGTTTCGTAAGGAACTTGGCTTTGATGTGCCGCCCCATCTGCGGTACTGGAATTGGTTGCTGGGTGCCCTGCAGGGCGACCTAGGTGTTGCCCTGACCAACAAACGCGTCATCGTGGATGAAATCATGCCGCGCCTGGCCAACACCCTGTTCCTGGCCGGCTATGCGGCCCTGATCGCTATTCCCTTGGCCGTAGGACTCGGCATCTATTCGGCAATCAACGAAGGCAAGTTGTCGGACAAGTTGTCCAATATCCTGACGCTGGTGGCCATTTCAATGCCGGAATTTTTCATTGCCTACCTGCTGATCATCGCCATGGCGGTCAATGTCGACTGGTTCCCGTCGCTGTCTACAGTCGTCAAAGGCATGCCGTTGAGCGAACGCCTGTACCAGTCCACCTTGCCCGCCATCACCTTGACCCTGCTGGTGGCCGCCCATATGCTGCGCATGACCCGAAGCTCGGTGCTGTCCATCATGTCCACGCCCTATATTGAAATGGCGTTTCTGAAAGGCGCCAAGCGTCGGCGCGTGATCATTCGGCATGCCTTGCCCAACGCGGCAGCGCCTATCATCACCGTGGTGGCACTCAACATGGCTTACTTGGTGGTCGGCGTGGTGGTTATTGAAGCCGTGTTTGTGTACCCGGGGCTTGGCCAGTTGATGGTGGACGCGGTGTCGAAGCGCGATGTGCCTGTGATCCAGGCCTGTGGCCTGGTCTTCGCCACGGTGTTCGTGGTGCTCAACACCTTGGCGGACGTTTTGGTGATCCTGGTCAACCCGCGGCTGCGCAACAAGTCGTAAGAAGCGACAGGAAAGAGGAGCAACGAGTGAAAGTGTTTGGACATAAGCCCACGCCTTCAGCCTGGTTTGGCTTGGTGGTCATGGCCATCTTTATGGTCGTGGTGATTTTTACGCCCTGGCTGGCGCCCTACGAAGAGTCTGCCAATGTCGGTGGCACCTGGGACGAGCCGTCGGCCACCTCTTGGCTGGGTGGTGATCAGATTGGCCGGGACATGCTCACCCGGATCATGTACGGCTCGCGCATGACCATCGCCGTGGCCCTGGCCATCACCTCGCTGTCGTTTTTGATCGGGATTGTGCTGGGCTTCATCAGCGCTGTGGTGGGCGGTTGGGTTGACATTTTCTTTACCCGCTTGCTCGACGTGATGCTGTCTATCCCCAGTCTAATTTTCGCGCTGATTATTTTGGGCGTGTTTGGCTCCAGTATTCCGGTGCTGATCCTGACCATTGCCGTGATCGACTCAACCCGCGTGTTCCGACTGGCAAGGGCCCTGGGCATGAACCTGTCGGTCATGGAGTATGTGGAGGCCGCCCGTCTGCGCGGCGAGGGGCTCTGGTGGGTGATCAGCCGAGAGATATTGCCGAATGCCCGTGCGCCGCTGGTGTCCGAATTTGGCCTGCGCTTTTGCTTTAATTTTCTGTTTATTGCAGGCCTGTCGTTTCTGGGGCTGGGCATTCAGCCTCCCTACGCCGACTTGGGTGGCATGGTGAGAGAAAACGCCGCAGCGATCAACTTTGGCATGATGGCACCGATCTACCCGGCTGTGACCATTGCTCTGTTGACGGTGTCGGTCAACCTGGTGGTGGACTGGATGCTGTCCATTGACGCACGCCCGTCGGGCGCGCAGGCCGAGCTGTGAACACGGTGATGGTATGAGCGACAACATCATTCTAGAAATCAAAGGCCTGCAACTGGGCAGCGTGGCCGGTGCGGTCATCATCGACAAGGTGGACCTGCGCCTGAATCAGGGTGAGGTGCTGGGCTTGATCGGTGAAAGCGGCGCTGGCAAGTCGACCATTGGGTTGGCGGCCATGTGCTACGCGCGGGCCGGCGTGCACATTGCCGGCGGCGAGGTGATCCTCGGTGGTGTCAATGTCCGGGCCCTGGACGCGGAGGGGCGGCGCGATGTGCGCGGCAAGCGCATTGCTTATATTGCGCAGTCGGCTGCTGCTGCCTTTAACCCCGCCCATACCTTGATGGACCAGGTCTGCGAAGCCCCGCTGATTCACAACATCATGACCCGCCCTGAGGCCGAGGCCTGGGCCCGCCAGTTGTTTCGATCGCTTGATTTACCCGACCCAGAAAACTTTGGTTCGCGCTACCCGCATCAGGTGTCGGGCGGGCAATTGCAGCGCGCCATGGCCGCCATGGCCATGTCTTGTCGCCCCGATGTGCTGGTGCTCGACGAGCCCACCACCGCGCTGGATGTGACCACACAAATCGAAGTCCTGATCCTGCTCAAGTCTCTTATCCGTGAATACCGTACGGCGGCGCTCTACATCACCCACGACCTCGCGGTGGTGGCCCAGGTGGCCGACCGCATCAAGGTGTTGCGCCACGGCAAGGAGGTCGAAGAGGGCCTCACCGACCAGATCCTGCACCATGCCCGGCAGGATTACACCGCTCGTTTGGTTGCAGTGCGTGGGGCCGCTGCCAGTGAACGGGCCACGCAGGCTACGGTCAAGCCTGAGACCGTTTTGTCGATCGCAGCCTGTCACGCCTATTACGGCGACTTCCATGTGGTCAAAGGGGTGTCGCTCGATGTTCGGCGTGGTGAAACCGTGGCCGTTGTGGGTGAATCGGGGTCTGGCAAGTCCACACTTGCGCGCATTGTTACGGGGCTTTTGCCACCCCGTAGTGGGGACATCTTGTTCCAGGGCAAACCCTTGCCGCCAGCGCTGAAGGCGCGTGACAAGGAACTCAAACGTCGCATCCAACTGGTGTACCAGATCCCGGACGTGGCCATCAATCCACGCCACAGCGTGTTGGATATTGTGGGGCGGCCAGCCCAGTTTTATTTTGGTCTGGGTCGTGACCTGGTTTTGAAACGTGCCAAGGAATTGATGGGTCTGGTGGAGTTGCCGGTTGATTTCTTGCAGCGCCGACCGGGGCAGTTGTCAGGCGGGCAAAAGCAGCGGGTCTGCATTGCGCGGGCCTTGGCGGCCAACCCTGACCTGATCATCCTCGATGAACCCACCTCGGCACTGGACCCGTTGGTGGCGGAAGAAATTTTGAAATTGTTGCGGCGCCTGCAGGCCGAGTTGGGTCTGTCCTATGTGCTGATCACCCATGACCTGGATGTAGTCCACCGCATCGCCCATCGCACCGCCGTGATGCTCAAGGGGGAGTTCGTGGCCTTTGACCAGACAGAGGCCATCTTTGACGGCCCCTACCACCCCTATACCGAGAAGTTGATCAGTGCTGTGCCGGTGATGCGCAGTGACTGGCTCGATGGCGTGCTGGCCAAACGCGCGCAAGCTGCGTTGACGGCAGCGCACTGAGGAACGGCACCAACCGGCGGGGGTCAGACGTTGGAATCGGGGAACGAAGCTTTGCGACGGTTGACGTAATCCAGGATCGCCTCATCCACTGCCGGGTCCATGGCTGGCATTTCGTACTCGGACAACTGCTTTTTCCAGGAGGCGTTGGCCCGTGCCGTCAAGTCACGGGAGCCCTCAGCCTCCCACTGCTCAAAGCTGTTGTTGTCGGTGATGGGTGAGCGGTAAAACGCGCTCTCAAAATTGGCCTGGGTGTGGGCGCAACCTAAAAAGTGCTTGCCGGGGCCGACTTCCCGAATTGCATCCATGGCCTGACCATTCTCTGACAGGTCTACGCCCGCCATCAGGGTGTGCATCATGCCGGCCTGGTCGACGTCCATAATGAATTTTTCATAGCCCATGGAGAGGCCGCCTTCGAGCCAGCCCGCAGTATGCAAGACAAAATTCACCCCCCCCAGGCAGGTTGGCAGCATGGTGTTGGCCGACTCGGAGGCCGCCTGGGCGTCGGAGATCTTGGAGCCACACAGACCGCCGCCAGAACGGAATGGCACCCCGAGTCGACGGGCCAATGCAGCCATCACGTACAGCACCAGGGCGGGTTCGGGTGTGCCAAAAGTGGGGGCGCCAGATTGCATGGAGATTGACGAGGCAAAGCTACCCATCACCACCGGTGCGCCCGGGTTGACCAGTTGAACGAAAGCCATGCCGGCCAGAGACTCGGCCAGGGTCTGGGCCGCTGTGCCCGCCACGGTGACCGGCGACATGGCGCCGGCCAGAATAAAGGGCGTGATGATGCTCGCCTGGTTGGCTCGCGCATAGACCTTGGCAGCACCCAGCATGGTCTCATCAAAGGTCATGGGTGAGTTGGCATTGATCAGATTGATGACACAGGTCTTGGGCTTGCCGGTCAGTGGGTCCAGGTAGTCGTCGCCAAACAAAATCCGGGTCATCTCCACTGTGTCACGCGCCCGGTCGGGGTGTGTCACCGAGCCCATGTAGGGCTTGTCGGTGAACTTCATGTGGGCGTACACCATGTCGAAGTGCCGCTTGTTGACCGGCAGGTCCACCGGCTCGCAAATCGTACCGCCCGAATGGTGCAAGGCGTTGGCCATGTAGGTCAGTTTGACGAAATTCTGGAAGTCTTCAATCGTGGCGTAGCGACGGCCGCGGTCCAGATCCCGCACAAAAGGCGAGCCATAAGCCGGCGCAAACACCGTGTTCTTGCCGCCGATGACAACGTTATGCGCCGGATTACGGGCATATTGCGTGAATTCGCGTGGCGCTGTGGCTTGCACCAAACTGCGGCACAGTCCGCGCGGGAAGCGCACGCGTTCGCCCTTCACATCGGCGCCAGCCGCCTTGAACAGCGCCAATGCTTCGGCGTCATCCCGAAAATCAATGCCAGTCTCTTCAAGGATGGTGTCGGCATTGCGTTCGATGATCTGCAGGCCTTCCTCGTCCAGAACTTCATAGTACGGAATTTTTCGAGTGATATAGGGTGCCGATTGGCCGCTGCGGGCGGAACGAGCTGCACGCTTGGCCTCCCGACCGCCGCCGGCCCGCCGGCCACGGGTGGCTTGTGTATCCGTTACTGTTTCAGTCATACCATCGCTCCAGAAGAATCAGGGGGACGTGACGCCGCCCAAACTAAGCACAGTATGGTCAGGCCGTTCCCAAGCCTATGATACGCAAGCGACGCCGTCTTGTTTTCAGACGTCAGCGCCTTTGGTCGCTTGCTGCGTGCTGGACGTCGTTCCTTGGACACCAACAGCAAAGCGGCTCATCACAATGCTGTCAGTCAATCGCCGGATTGACACCACCCCTTGCAAGTTTGAAAGTCGACCATGGCCCTGAGTGTTTTTGACCTTTTCAAGATTGGCATTGGCCCGTCGTCGTCGCATACCGTTGGGCCCATGAAGGCCGCTGCCATGTTTGTGCGGCGATTGTCCAAATCCGGGCAGTTGAGCCAGGTCGCCCGAATCGAAGCCCGCCTGTATGGCTCGCTGGGTGCGACCGGCAAGGGGCATGGCACCGACACCGCCATCATGCTCGGGCTCGGTGGCCTGATGCCCGACAGCATTGACCCAGACAGCATTGAGTCGCGCATACGCCAGATCCGGGACGAGTCCAGCGTGCTGCTCAATGGCGAACACCCTGCGGCGTTCAATGAGCGCAGCGACATCCTGTTTTTGCGCAATGAAACCTTGCCATTTCATTCCAATGGCGTGCGTTTGCTGGCTTTTGCGGCCGACGGTACGCCCATCGAGGAGCGGCGCTATTTCTCGGTGGGTGGCGGCTTTGTCGTGTCGCAGGAAGAGGCTGACCGGTCCGTGGACCAGCCTAAGCTGGTGGTGGACCCTACCGTGGTGGCCTATCCGTTTTCCAGCGGCGATGAATTGCTGGCGATCACCGTGCGCACCGGTCTGTCCATTGCCGACGTGATGCGCCGCAACGAGCACGCCTGGCGCACCGACCAGGAGTTGGACGACGGGCTGGATCAGATCTGGGAGATCATGAAGGCCTGTGTGGCCCGGGGCTGCCGCACCGAGGGCCACCTGCCAGGTGGCCTGCGGGTGAAGCGTCGGGCGGCGGAGCTGCATCGATCACTCAGTGCCCGGCCGGAGCAGGCGCTCAAGGACCAGCTCACCATTCTGGACTTTGTCAACCTGTACGCCATGGCGGTCAACGAAGAAAACGCGGCTGGAGGCCGTGTGGTCACGGCCCCCACCAACGGCGCGGCCGGGATTGTGCCGGCGGTTCTGCACTACTACGACCGGTTTTGTCCTGGTGCCAACGCCAGTGGCGTACGCGACTTTCTGCTGACTGCCGGCGCTATCGGGCTGCTGTACAAGGAGAATGCGTCGATCAGCGGTGCCGAGGTGGGCTGCCAGGGCGAAGTTGGCGTGGCCTGCTCAATGGCCGCCGGCGGCTTGGCCGCCGTCATGGGCGGCACCCCGCAGCAGGTGGAAAACGCCGCTGAAATCGGCATGGAGCACAACCTGGGTCTCACCTGTGACCCGGTGGGTGGGCGGGTGCAAATCCCGTGCATTGAGCGCAATGCCATGGGCTCGGTCAAGGCCTTGAACGCAGCGCGCATGGCCTTGCGCGGTGACGGTACGCATTTTGTGTCGCTGGACCAGGTGATCAAAACCATGCGCGACACCGGGCGTGACATGATGACCAAGTACAAAGAGACCAGCCGCGGTGGCCTGGCGGTTAACGTGATCGAGTGTTGACGCATGCGGTATTTTTTGGGGATCGACACCGGCGGAACCTACACCGACGCGGTGTTGCTGGACCAGAACAAGCAGGTGGTGGCCGCCGCCAAGAGCCTGACCACCCGCTTTGACCTGTCTGTGGGCATCAGTGCCTCGCTGGACCGGCTGCCCAAGGAGGGCTTGGCCCAAGTGGTGTTGGTGTCGCTGTCCACCACGCTCACGACCAACTCGGTGGTCGAAGGCAAGGGCTCGCCGATCTGTGTGCTGCTGGCTGGTTACGAGGCGGCACAGATCAAATCCAGCGGGCTGCTTGAGCTGGTGGGTGCCGATGCCATTGTGTCTTTGCCCGGCGGCCATGACGCGGGGGGGCACCCGGCTGTTGCGCTGGATGAGGCGGCGTCCAAAGCGGCCATCTTGCGCCACGCGCCGCGCGTCAGCGCGTTTGCCATCTCGGCCAGTTTTGCGGTTCGCAACCCGGCCCATGAGCAGCAGCTGCGCGCCTGGGTTGAAGAACTGTGTGACAAACCCGTGACCTGCGGCCATGAGCTGGCCTCCAGCCTGGGCGCACCGCGGCGTGCTTTGACCGTGGCCTTGAACGCGCGCATGATTTCCCACATCAAGGCGCTGATTGAATCGGTCAGGCAGACCCTGGCAGTCCATGCGGTGACGGCCCCCTTGATGATGGTCAAGGGCGATGGCACGCTGGTTAATGTGGCGTCGGCGCTGCAGCGCCCGGTGGGCACCGTTCTGTCGGGCCCCGCTGCGAGTTTGCTCGGCGCCTGCGCCCTGAGCGGCTTGAGTGACGCCATCGTGGCTGACATGGGGGGCACCACCACCGACATCGCCATTGTGCGGGGCGGCCAACCGGCCCTCAGCTTTGACGGCGCCATGATTGGTGACTGGCGGCCCATGATCGAAGCCGTCAAGGTCTACGCGATTGGCCTGGGTGGCGACAGCGAGATCCGCATCCTTGGCGGCCATGGCCTGGCTATCGGACCGCGCCGGGTGCTGCCTCTGAGTCTGTTGGCCCATGAACACCCCAAGGTGCTGGCCGTTCTGGAGCGACAGCAAAACGAGTCGCCGCACGCCAGCCAGATTCGCTTCGTCCAGCGGCTGCAAGGCCACGATGCCCTGATTGACCGGTTACCCGATGATGAATTGCGCGCCTGGGAGCGCCTGGCCGAGGGGCCTTTGGACATGGAGCAGTGCAACATCCATGACCGGGTGATGTCCCGGGCGCTGGCGCGGCTTGAGCGCAAGGGCTTGGCCATTTACAGTGGCTTCACGCCCAGTGACGCGGCGCATGTGCTGGGGCTGTCTGACCATTGGAGCCAAGACGCCGCTGTGTTTGGTGCCAGGATCTGGGCCCGGCAAATGCGGCACCTGTATGGCCTGGGCACTTGGGCCCTGGGCGACGCGGTCGCGCCCTCACGCCAGGTGGTGGAGCTGGTCATTGCCACCATCTCGCAAAAGCTGATCGAGGCCGGTCTTAATGATGCCGGTCAACTTAACGAGTCGAACGCCGGGCGGCTCGCCGGCCTGCTGACCCAACTGGCCTTGAGCCCGGGCTCAGGCTCCGGCACAGCGGGCGCCAACCCACTGTTCAAACTTCAGTTTGCCCCCGATTTGCCGCTGGTCGCGGTGGGCGCGCCGGCAGGCAGTTACTACCCTGCGGTGGCCCGTGGTCTGGGCATCGCCTTGGTGTTGCCACCCTTTGGCGAGGTGGCCAATGCAGTGGGCTCGGTGTTTGGCCAGGTGTCGCAGCGGGTTCACATGACGGTGACGCAGCCAGTGCGCGGGGTCTATCGGGTGTTCACGCCAGAGGGCCCCCGTGATTTCGCAGCGCTAAACGCTGCCCTGGAGCTCGCTCGTGAATTGGCCGGTGTGGAAGCACAGGCCCGGGCCTTGCAGGCTGGCGCTGCCAGCGCGACGCTATGTTTTGCCCAAAGTGACAACAGTGTCAGCAACGACATCGACGGCCATATGTTCTTTGAAGCCATTGTGACGGCCATTGCGTCTGGCCCGCCCTCTACGCTGGGGCATTGAGCCTGATGGCCAGCGCCGCGCCATCCATCGACGGTATTCGGCAGGCCCTGGTAGGGTGGGGGCTGCATCTGCGCGGTGGCTGGCGGCCTGACCCGCAGGTGGACCGGTTACCGTTGTTGCCCGGCGGCGGCAGCGCCGGTATGGTCTGGATGGTCGGGGTGGTGGGCTCTGAGCATTGGTCCGATTTTTCAGCGTCCGCCTTCTTTACCGATGGCCTGCCAAACCCGCTGGACCGCTGGAGCCAGGCGATCGGCGATGAACTGGCCGCGCGCTGGGGCGGGCGGGCGCTGTATCCCTTCACCGGTCCGCCGTACTGGCCGTTTCAGCAATGGGCGACCCGGTCGGAACCGCTGCAAAACAGCCCCTTGATGCTGCGTATCCATCCGAGCTACGGGCTATGGCATGCCTACCGTTTTGCCCTGGTCTTGCCCGACGCGTCGCCAGCCAGTTTGGCCGCCCCAGTGGAGCTGCCGCCGTCCGGGCTGGGCAGCCTGTGCCTGCAGTGTGACGGGCAGCCGTGCCTGCAGGCCTGCCCTGTTTCGGCCTTTGACGGCGCCAGCTACCGCGTGGACGACTGCCTGGGCTGGCTGCAGCAGCCGGGCGGCGAGCCGTGCATGCAGCAGGGTTGTTTGGCCCGGCGCGCCTGCCCGGTGGGGGCAGCTTACCGCTACCCGACGGACGTCGCGGCTTTTCACATGACGGCGTTCGCCGCCCTTCACAGGCCGGTCCCGGCACCCCCGCCATCGCCGCAGGCCGGGCCTGGAGCCTGATGCTGTGGGCCAGAGCTCAGGCAATACACCTCTGACACCCCTACGCGATCAACCATGCCTACACAATCCACCATGCGCGCCGTGCTGTTGACTGGCTACGGCGGCTACGACCAGCTGCAGTACCGCACCGATGTGCGCCGGCCCGAGCCGGAACCCGGTGAGGTGTTGGTACAGGTGGGCGCCTGTGGCGTCAATAACACCGATGTCTGGACCCGCGAAGGCGCCTACGGTGCCAGCGAGCAGTCGGGCTGGCAGGGCAGTGCCTTCAGTTTTCCGCGCATCCAGGGCGCCGACATCGTTGGCCGCATCGTGGCGGTGGGCGCGGACGTGCGCGCAGACCGCCTTTGCGAGCGCGTCATGGTCAACCCCACCTTGTACGGCACCTCGGGCGATGGCCTTTTTGAAGCCACCTACCTGGGCAGCGAGCGTGACGGTGGCTTTGCCGAGTGGGTGTGTGTGCCGGCTGAAAACGCCCATGCCATCACCTCGACGCTGGCCGATCATGAGCTGGCCAGCTTCATGACGTCTTACCTCACGGCCGAACACATGCTCAACCGGGCGGCATTGGCGGCGGGGGAGACGATTCTGGTGACCGGTGCCTCTGGCGGTGTCGGTTCTGCGCTCGTGCAACTGGCCAAGATACGCGGTGCCCGCGTGATCGCCGTGATTGGCCGTGGCAAAGAGGCGCATCTGCCGGCATTGGGGGTTGAGGCCTTTATCTGGCGCGACGAGCCTGACTACGCGGCCGCGCTGGCCCGGCAGTGGCCAGCGGGCGCGGTGAATGTGGTGGCTGATGTGGTGGCCGGTGACAAGGTACCGGTGTTGCTGGACCTGTTGGCTGTGGGTGGGCGCTATGTGACGGCGGGCGCCATTGCCGGCCCGATGGTGACGATCGACTGGCGCAAGCTCTATCTCAAGCACTTGACGTTATTGGGCGCCACCATGGGCACACAGGCCGAGGCGCGCCAGATCGTTCGCTATGTGGCGTCGGGGCAGCTCAAACCCATCATCGCCGGCATCTACCCGCTGGCGCAAATGGTGCAGGCTCAGCAGGCCTTTAAGACCCGCTCGCATTTCGGTAAACTGGTTATCACCCTTTGAGTCCGGGGCGCAAAGAACCTGTTAATCGCCTAAAAGACGCTTAGACTGGCGCGAACAGTGCTTCTATTTGGCTCGTACAACAAGGAGATTCCATGCCCATTCGCCGTCATTTTTTGGTGACCATCTCGTCGCTTGCCGCCGCTATTGCGCCCGTGATCAGCCGGTCACAGACGTGGCCGAGTCAGCCCTTGCGGCTGGTTGTCACTTTTCCACCGGGCGGTGCTAGCGACATCGTCGCCCGGTTGATCGCTCCGGCCCTGGCTGAGAAACTGGGCCAATCCGTGGTGGTGGACAACCGCCCGGGCGGGGCCTCGACCATCGGTGCTGTGCACGTTGCCAACGCTGAAGCCAATGGCTACACGCTGCTGATGTCCAATTCGGCCCCTATGTTGATCGCGCCAGCGCTGATGGACAAACCCCTGTATGACCCCGTGAAGAGCTTTAGACATCTGAGCTACATCGGTGATGTGCCGACCGTGCTGGCGGTGCACCCTTCATTGGGGGTGACTGACTTTGCAGGCTTTGTCGCTTGGGCAAAGTCGCAAAAAGACCCGGTTCCTTTTGGCAGCGGCGGGGCTGCGTCGATTGGGCACATTGTGGGCGAGTTACTGGGCCAACAAGCTGGGCTGAAGGTGCTGCACGTGCCCTACCGTGGCGCCGGTCCGATGCGCACCGACCTGTTGGGCGGGCAGTTGAAGGTGGCGGTAGACGCCTTGCCCCAAAACCTGCAGTTTCGCAAAACCGGGCAGTTGCGGCTGCTCGCGATTACTTCGGCCAAGCGTGTTGTACAGGCCAGCGACATTCCTACTCTGGCGGAGCTCGGTTATCCCTCCTTGGTCGCCGAAAATTTTGTCGGTTTATCTGCACCCGCGGCAGTGCCGCCGGCGGTGGCCCAGATGCTGATCAAGGCGGTTAACGATGTAATGGCCATGCCAGACATTCGCAGTAAGTTGCTGGCCCAGGGCTTTGAACTCGAGAATCGGTCGCCGGAGATGTTCACTGCCTTCATCAAGGAACAAGCGGCACTTTGGGCGCCTGTCGTCAAAGCCAGCGGCGCCACCTTATGAGCCGCGTTTTAGCTCTTGTCAGGGGTTTGTGATGACCGCGCCGCGCATCATGGTGGCGCTGTTTGGCCCACCCGGCCAGGGCAGCTTTAACGAATCTGGCTACGACGGCGCCATGCTGGCCCGTGCCGCCGGCCACAGCTTAGAGGTGCACTGGATCGCACCGCTGGCGGCAGAAGACCGTGCTGACGCGCTGCGCACACTGTGCAAGCAGTCTCCAGACCTGCTGGTCGCTCATGGCGGCCAGGGCGATGAACCGGTGAAACTGATCCACCAGGATTTTCCTGAAACGATATTTGCCATCACCCAGGGGAGTTTTCTCGCAGCCAATACGGCGTGTTACGAGGTTCTTCAGGAGCAGTCAGCATTCCTGGCTGGCATACTGGCCGGCCTGGCTTCCAAAACTGGGGTGGTAGCCCACCTGTCTGGTGAAAAAGTTGGCCCGGGTCTGAAGGGACGTGCGGCGTTTGCCAGTGGCCTAAAACACAGTGCCCCCAATTGCCGCTTCGTCACCGCTTTTTGCGGGCGGCAGCATGACCCCGATCTCGCCTTCGAGACCACGCGGCGCTTGCAAGGCATGGGTGCAGACCTGATCTTTGCCATGATTGATGGCGGTCGACCCGGCGTTTCGCGGGCCTGCCAAGAATTGCCCATCCGTCAGATCGGTAATGTTCTGGACTGGGTCAAGCGTGACCCCGACGTGTTCCTTGCATCGGCTGTGGCGGACTCTGGTCGTGGTCTGGCCCAGGCGATTGATGATTTTGTCCATGGCCGGCTGCGAACCGGCGTTTCGGTGGCCTACGGTTTAGAGCAGCCGGACTATGTTCGCTTGGTGGTCAATGCAGAACTGAGCGCGCGGTTCGGCACCCAAATTGCTGATTGGACGGCCCGTGTCGCCCAAGGCCTTGTGCAGGTTGACACCCGCTACGACGGGCCAGAACACTGAGGCGGGCGATCCATGCCGCAATGGCAGGAGGCCCGACGGCGAGCTGTGCCTCAGCCAGTCTGGAACCAGGCCGACTTGGTCTGCAGGTAGGACTGCAGGCTCATCATGTGCTTGTCGCTCTCGTCTTGCGCAATGCTCATGCGGTTGCTAGCGCCAACAAGCAGCGCCGCTGAGGTGGCGCTCGGTGGAAGGCCTGCTCAAGCCCTAAACGGGTTACGAATCACCAGCGCGTTGGCGCTGGTCGGTCCAGTTAAATTGATGTTGAGCCCGTCCTGCATGTCCTCAGAATACAAAACGGCGCAATCACTCAAGACCGCATCAGCAACGATGTTGGCGTCGTACACCGACAAGTTGTAGCGGGCCATCAGGGTAAGGGCCGTTTGGTGGGTGCGCACGCCTAAATCAAGCACATCGCAGGTGTCGATCAAGGTGGTGCAAAGGGTCTCAACATCTGGCAGTGCCATAGCGCGCTTTCTCCTCAGCACATTGGCAAACTCATTGAGCACCTGCACGCTGATGACAGCCTGTTGCGCCAACAACTGCTCCACCACATCGGCCCGTGCGCTGTCATCCACCCAATAAATGAGCACATTGGTGTCGATAAACGCCTTCACCGCGCGTTGGCCTCGTCGCGGTCAAAGGCAAAGTCTGCGCCCCAAGACCTTCGCAAGTGGCGCACCGCCTGCAAGCGCTCCAACTTGCTCGGCAGGCGGGTCACGCTGACAGTGGCCGGTTGCGCCGCTTGCCGGGGTGCCGGTTGCAGCACCAACTCGTCACCGTCGGCAATGCCCAGCTCTTGCACCAAGGACACCGGCAAGCGCACCGCCAGACTATTTCCCCACTTGGCAACTTGCATGATGAAACTCCCTATTGGATATACATAAATGAAAGTATATTGCAGCGCAGGCTTGGGCACAAGTTTTTACCGAGATTGCCTGTTAGCTGTTTGAGTCCCAAATTGCTGATTGGACGGCCCGTGTCGCCCAAGGCCTTGTGCAGGTTGACACCCGCTACGACGGGCCAGAACACTGAGGGCCATCCATGCCGCAATGGCGGGAGGCCCGACGGCGAGCAGTGCCTCACCCAGTCTGAAACCAGGCCGACTTGGTTTGCAGGTAAGACTGCAAACTCATCATGTGTTTGTCGCGCGAATTGCCCGACTGCTTGTAGCCGCCAAAAGGCTGCGTCATGTCACCGTCGCCAAAGCAGTTGACCCAGACCACGCCCGCTTCGAGCTCACGCACAAATTTATGGGCCTTGTTCAGATCGCGGGTCCAGACCGACGCGGCCAGGCCATAGACCGAGTCGTTAGCCAGGGCCAGCGCTTCCTCGTCGGACGAAAACGGCACCACCGTGGCCACCGGGCCAAAGATCTCGTCCTGAGCGATGCTCATGCGGTTGCTGGCGCCAACAAACAGCGCCGGGCCCAGGTAGGCACCAGCCGCCAGTGCCGCCCCGGGCGATTCGCCCATCAGCAGTTGGGCACCCTCTGCCACCCCACGGGCCATCCGCGCCTGCACATTGCGTAACTGGGCCTGGCTGGCCAGGGGCCCCAGCGTGGTGGCTGGGTCCAGCGGGTCACCAGGGCGGTAAGCCTGCGCCGCCCGGGCCGTGAAGCGGCGCACGAAGTCATCATGGATGTCGCGGTGCACCAGCAGGCGCGAGCCGGCGTTGCAGACCTGGCCGGCGTTGTCATAGATGCCGCCCACCGCCCGGTCCACCGCCGCGTCCAGGTCGTACAGGTCGGGTAGAAAAATCTGCGGGCTTTTGCCGCCGGTTTCTAGGGCCACCCGTTTCATGTTGGACTGCCCGGCATAGGCCAGCAGCAGCTTGCCGACCGCCGTGGAGCCGGTGAAAGACAGCTTGATCACATCCGGGTGCAGTGCCAGTGCCCGTCCGGCTTCTGGGCCCAGGCCGTTGACCAGGTTGAACACACCGGGTGGCCCACCGGCATCGATGAACAGTTGGGCCAGCCGGGTACACGACAGAGGCGCTTGCTCGGCGGGTTTCAGCACCACGCAATTACCGGCTGCCAAAATCGGCGCCAGCTTCCACACAGCCATCAGCAGCGGGTAGTTCCAGGGGGTGATGGCGCCCACCACGCCCATAGGTTCATGGGTGATCAGGTGCAGGCTACCCGCTGCGGTATGGGTGACTGCGCCTTCCACCTTGTCAATGCACTCGGCAAAAAAGCGCAGGGTCTTAGTGACTTCAGGCAGGTCGATGTTGAGCACATCGCTGATCGGCTTGCCCATGTCCAGGGTTTCGAGCAGGGCCAGTTCGTCGGCATGCTGCTCGACCAAATCGGCCAGGCGCAGCAACACGTCCATGCGTTGCCGGGGTAGCAGACCGCGCCAGCGCCGGTCGTTCCAGGCCTGCAAGGCACTGGCCACCGCAGCGTCTATGTCGGCATCACCGCCTTTGGCTATCTGCGCTATCACGCGGCCATTGGCCGGGTTGATGCAGTCAAATGTTGCCTTGTCGAGCGAGGCAACGTGCCGGCCCTCAATGAAGTGGCCGGTGGCCATGGACAACTGTTGTGCCCGTTGCAGCCATTGCGCGTGGGTCTTGGCTGGGGTTTGGGCCTGTGTCATGGTGGGGTCTCAGCTTACTCGGCAACCAGCTCGTCGGGGTATCCCGGAGCGCGCAACTCCAGCCCACAGGCCGCCTCAATCATGCGTACCACCTCGGGCGACTGCGCCTCACTGCCATAGAGGCCGCGCGCGCGACGAAAAATCTGCTGCGTCAGGCCGCCTAGCTCCAGCGGCACGCCCAATTTTTCGGCAATGCTGTTCACCAGCCCCAGGTCCTTGCAGGCCAGGTCCATGGTGAACTTCACGTTGTAGCTGCCGCTGAGCACCAGCTTGGACTCGGTCTCGTGCACAAAGCTGTTGCCCGAGCTGGCACGGATGGCGCGGTAAGTGGCGTCCGGGTCGACCCCGTATTTGGCCGGCACCATCATCGCTTCGCCCGCGGCCACCAAATGGATGAAGGCCAGCATATTGGTCACCACCTTGACCACCGAGGCGCTGCCGAGCTTGCCCAGGTAAATCACCTCGCCACCCATCACCTTCAGAATGCCATCGACTCGCGCCGCTGTGGACGGGTCACCGCCCACCAGTACCGTGATCTGACCGGAGCTGGCCAGATGCACGCCACCCGTCACCGGGCACTCGAGCACCTCAATGCCGCGGGCCTGGGCCAGGCCTTGCAGACGCTGCAGGTCCTCAAAGTCGGTGGTACTCATTTCAATCCACACGGCGCCGCTGGGCAGGCTCTCAAACACGCCACCCGGGCCTTCCACCACCTTGCGCGAGGCTGCTGGCGACGGCAAGGCGGTGATCACCACGTCGGCCTGGCGGCAGACGCCCGCCACGTCATCCGACCAAGCGGCGCCGCCTTCGAGCAGTTGCTGCGCGCTGGCCTTGTGCAGGTCGGTCACTGTGACCTTGTAGCCCGCTTTCACCAGGCTGTTGCAGAGGGGTTCGCCCAGGTTGCCCAGGCCGATAAATCCGATGTTCAAGCTGTCGTTTGCCATGTTACGTTCCGTCTCGATGAGGTGTGAGTGGGAGGTCCACCACACAGTTTAGGCGCAAACAGCGGGTGCCCGTTGGCGGCAATTCGAGCAATTGAACTGACCGGGGCCATGAAGATAATTTTGCTATTGAATAAATAGCTAACTATTGAATAAAGACGTGGCTTATGGCCTATTTTCGTCATTGCCGCAGACACTCCCGTCATTTCCGCGCACGCGGGAATCCAGGGGTGCCTGGATCCCCGGTCATAGCCGAGGACGACGAGATGGGTACCTGGATCCCCGACCGTGGCCGGGGACGACGACCGCGGCAGCGTCCGCCGTCAGCGGATGCCTTCCAGCTTCACGCCATATTCCAGCGCCGCGTCCAGCAGGCTGGCCAGTTGGTCATGGGCGTAGGTGGTGAAGACATACAGATCGAACTCGGTCTCGCCCCGGCGGTGCAGGCTGCAAGGCAGGTGGTGGTGCCCGCTCAGACGCAGTTCGCCGACGGGGAAGGCAGCAGGCCGGCAGTCCAGCGCAAACAGCTTGGACAGGGTGTCCAGGCAGCTTGGGCCCTGCACCTTGATGCGGCAGCGTGCGTGGCTCAGGTCGGTCACGCCGCCCACGTCCGCACCAATGGCTGCGCGCAGCACCGGGTACGGGTCGCCAGCAACGTCGCCAATCAGCAACCATTCTTCCGGTCCGGTGCGCATCAGCAGGCCAAGCTGGGTGGCCAGGGTCTGACCTGTGGGGCCCGGGGGCGCCTGCCCCAGCAGCTGCGCCAGCGCTGCCTGGAGCGGGGCCTCGCCTGACACCCAGGTGCTGACGAGCACTGCGCTGGGCACCAGGTTAGCCCGTACGAGCACGCCGATACTGCCGTCACGGGCCGGGCGCTCGCCCAAGGTATGCCCCTCAAAAGGGCTGCGGTAAAGCGATGCATCAACCACGGTAGCGCACTCCTTCGGCGTCCAGGAAGCAGGGGTCGACCACCCGCAGGCGGTATTGGCGGCCTTGCACCGGCGATGCAGCAATGATCTCCTGGCCCACCCGGCTGGTGCCGCCCTGCAACAGACCCAGGCCAATCGACTTGCCCAGGGACTTGCTGTAGGTTGTGGAGGTGATGTGGCCACGGCCATGGCCGGCGATCTTGTCATCGGCAAAGAACAGGATGGCGCCATTGGACGGCACAGCACCGTCTTCGGCCGGCTCCAAACCGACCAGGCTAGGGCGATCAGGCCGCGCCAAATGCTCGCTGCGCCGCAGCGCGTCGCCCCAGAAGGGCTTGATTTTGCTGGCCATCTTGCCTGCGCCCAAGTCGTCTAGCGTGGTGCGGCCGTCCATCTCGGAGCCGACCACATGGCCTTTTTCGATCCGCAGCGAGGCCAGCGCCTCCAGGCCATAGGGGCGCAGCTGCCAAGGCTGGCCGGCCTGCAGCAGGTGGTCCCAGATCAATTGGCCATGATGCGTGGGGGCATAGACCTCGTAAGCCAGTTCGCCGGAAAACGTGAGGCGGATGATGCGGATGCCCACCCCGGCCAGCGCGCCGGTCAGGGTCACGTCGTGCAGGCCCATGTGGGGAATGGCCTCGTTGCTGAAGTCAATGGCCGGGAAGGCCGCCTGCATCACCTCCCGGACCTTCGGCCCAGCCAGGCTCATCGCCGCCCATTGGTCGGTGACCGAGGCCACCGTGACCCGCAATTCCGGCCAAACCACCTGCAGCAAAAACTCCAGGTGGCTCATCACGCGGCCGGCCTGCCCGGTGGTGGTGGTCATGAAGAATTCGGTGTCGCCGATGCGGCTGGTGGTGCCGTCATCCATCACGATGCCGTCTTCGCGCAGCATGAAGCCGTAGCGTGCCTTGCCCACCGGCAGCTTGGCAAAGCCGTTCACATAAACCCGGTTCAAAAATTCGGCGGCATCCGGCCCGTGCAGCGCGATCTTGCCCAGGGTGGAGGCGTCGGCGATGCCGACCTGCTCACGCACGATCGCCATCTCGGCCTTGTAGGCCTCAGACAGGGTGCTGCCGTGGCTGCTGTACCAGAGCGGGCGAATCCACAGGCCGGCTTCGACCTTGACGCCGCCATGGGTCAAGTGCCAGTCGTGCATGGCGGTGCGCCGCACCGGTTGCAGATGGGCGCCCACGCTGCGTCCGGCCAATGCGCCGATGGTGGTGGGCGTGAAGGGCGGACGGAAGGTGGTGGTGCCCACCTCTTGCATCCCCAAACCGCGCGATGCGGCCATGATGGCCAGACCATTGAGGTTGGAGGTCTTGCCCTGGTCGGTGCCCATGCCCAGCGTGGTGTAGCGCTTGAGGTGCTCCACCGCCTGGTAGCCCTCGCGGTGTGCCAGTTCCACGTCGCCCACGGTGACGTCATGCTGAAAGTCGACAAAGGCCTTGCCGGCGATATTCTGGTGGACCAAGGGCCCGACCGGGGTAAACACCATAGACAGCGCGTCCAGCATGGGTGCGGGCGTTGGCAGACTCGCTGCCGCGTCCGTCTTGCCGGCCAGGGCGATGGCCTGTTCGGCAGCCTGCCAGCCGCTCACCATGGCCTGGTCAAGCGTCTGGTTGCCCATCATGCTGCCAGCACCAAAGTGCTGGCGGTCAAAACCGCCCGGCACAAAATTATTCACATCTGCCTGGTACACCGGCTTGATGCCGCGGTGCGAGGTCAAATGCACGGTGGGCGTCCAGCCGCCTGACATGCCCACCAGGTCCACCGCAAGCGCTTGGCCTTGACCGGTGATGCGGCCGCTGGCGATGTCAAAAGCGGCCAGCGTGCAGCCGGTCACCCGTTGCCCGCCTTGAACAGCGACGACGGCGGTGGCGGTTTGCACTGCCACGCCAGCGGCGCGGGCCCGGCCCAACAGCTCGGGCGAGACCACCGCGCGCAGGTCGGCCACCGTGACCTGGGCGCCAGCCCGGGCCAGCGCCAGGGCATCGCCATAAGCGGTGTCGTTGTTGGTGGCAATCACAGCGCGCCTACCCGGCAGCACGCCATAACGGTTGACATAGGTGCCAATGGCGCCACTGAGCATGACGCCGGGTCGGTCGTTACCGGCAAACACCAGCGGGCGCTCCAGGGCGCCACAGGCCATCACAATGGCCTGTGCCCGCACGATGTGCAAACGCTGGCGCGGCACACCTTGGCGCGGGTCAGCGGTACCGGGCGCCGTGCGCTCAATTACGCCCACGGTGCTGCCGTCGTACAGGCCAAAGGCCGTGGCCCGCGTCAGCAGTCGCACCCGGCCGCTGGCTTTGAGTTCAGCCAGCGTGCTGCTCAGCCAGTGCGCCTGCGCGCTGTCGGTGGGCTGGTTCAGCAGCGAGCCGCCTGCTTCAAAGTCTTGCTCCACCAGCGTCACATCCACGCCGGCACGGGCTGCCCGCAGCGCAGCGCTCAGCCCTGCCGGCCCCGAGCCGATCACCAGCAGATCAGTAAAACCGTGGTGCCAGTCATAGCGGTCGGGGTCGGGTGCTTCAGAGGTAGCGCCCAGGCCCGCCGCGCGGCGGATGAAATGCTCGTAAAACATCCAGGCCCGGCGCGTCGGGCCCATGAAAGTTTTGTAGTAGAAGCCCGCCACAAACAGCGGCGACAGCAGCGAGTTGACCGCCATCAGGTCAAAGCCGACCGAGGGCCAGGCGTTTTGGGTGCGCGTTACCAGGCCATCGTGCAGTTCCAAAACGGTGGCGGCGATATTGGGCTCCTGCTCGGCACCACGCCCCACGGTCAGCAGCGCATTGGGTTCTTCAATGCCGGCGGCCAGTATGCCGCGTGGCCGGTGGTACTTGAACGAGCGACCCACCAGGTGAATGCCGTGGGCCAGCAGGCTGGCGGCCACGGTCTCGCCGGCATAGCCCTGCAGCTTGTGGCCATCAAAGCTGAAGCTGTGGGTGCGGTCGCGCTGCGTACGCCCAGGCTGGGCAGTACGAAAAGGGCCGGTGGCGGCGCTGAGCTGGCTCATGGCAAGGCCCTTTCGCGCGCTGGCACCACCGACAGGATGTCATGCGTTACCGTGTGGCGCCGCACCACCAGCCAGCGCCGGCAGGCCAGCGTGTGTTGCCAGAATTCGGCGTGAACGCCCTTGGGGTTGTCGCGCATGTAGACCGCCTCCACCCAGCCGTCATGGTGTTCCGCATCCAGCGGCGGGTAGACCTTGGTGGCGTCACCAAAATAGGAGAACTCCTCGTGGTCGCGCACACCGCAGTAGGGGCAATGGATTCTGAGCATGGGGTGGGCCTTACTGCAGATGGTTGTAGGGGCCGTAGCCCGCTTCGTCGATGTAGCGGCCCTTGGCAAACCGATCCATGGTGAAGCCGGCGTTGTAGGCGTGGGGGGCGTCGTTGGCAATGGTGTGGGCAAAACACCAGCCCGAGGCCGGCGTGGCCTTGAAGCCGCCATAGCACCACCCGCCGTTCAGGTACAGGCCAGGCACCGGCGTAGTGGTGATGATCGGGCTGCCGTCGGGCGTCATGTCCATGATGCCGCCCCAGTGCCGCAGCAGACGCAGCCGTGCCGCAAAGGGCACCAGGCTGACCAGCCCCTGCGCGGTTTCGGCAATGCTGGGCAGGTTGCCGCGCTGGGCGTAGCTGTTGTAGCGGTCAATGTGGCCGCCAAACACCAGGCCGCCCTTGTCGGACTGCGACACGTAGAAATAGGTGGCTGACCACACCACCACGTGGTGCACCACTGGCTTGATGGATTCGGTCACAAAGGCCTGAAGCACATGGCTCTCAATCGGCAACTTGAGGCCGGCCTTCTGCGCCAGCACCGAGGTGTGGCCGGCTACTGCTACCGCCACCTTGCCGGCGGCAATGTCGCCCCGGCTGGTTTTGACCCCGACGATGCGTTCACCCGACCAGATGTAGTCCTGCACCTCGCAGTTCTGGATGATGTCCACCCCCAGCTGGTCGGCAGCCCGGGCATAGCCCCAGGCCACGGCGTCGTGCCGGGCGGTGCCGGCATCCGGCTGCAGCATGCCGCCGTAAATTGGGAATCGCGCCTGTTCGGTGTAGTCGAGGTAGGGCGCTTCCTTCATGACCTCTTCGCGCGTCAGGATTTCGGCGCGGATGCCGTTCAAGCGCATGGTGTTGGCACGCCGCACCAGGCCGTCGAGCGAGCCTTGCGAGCAGGCGGCAAACAGGTAGCCGCGCGGTGAGAACATTACGTTGTAGTTCAGGTCATCGGATAGGCCGCGCCAGAGTTCCATCGAGTGCTCATAGAACGGCGTGTTCTCTTGCATCATGTAGTTGGAGCGCACGATGGTGGTGTTGCGCCCCACATTGCCCGAGCCGATGTAGCCCTTCTCCAGGATCGCGATGTTGCGGATGCCGTGGTTCTTGGCCAGGTAATAGGCGGTGGCCAGGCCGTGGCCGCCACCACCGATGATGATGACGTCGTAGGACTTTTTGGGTTCCGGGTCACGCCAGGCGCGCTCCCAACCCTTGTGCCCGCCCATGGCGTGCTTGAGCAGCGACCAGATGGAATAGCGCTGCGACATGCTCACATCCTCATGCGTTTGGCTTCGGGGTCAAACGGTGGGTCCATTTGTAGCCTGGCCGGCCGGCGCTCACCGAGGATCTCGATCTCCAGTTGCACGCCGGGTTTGACCAACTCAGTGGGCAGATAGCCCTGCGCCAGCGACTGGTTCACGAAGTGGCCGAAGCCGCCCGAGGTCACCCAGCCCGCCACCTTGCCGTCAACCCAGATCGGCTCGTCGCCCATCACGTCGGCGTCCAGCGCATCGACCACCATGAACACACGCTGGCGCTTGGGGCCGTCTTGCTTTTCCTTCAGCGCCGCTGCCCGGCCAATGAAGTCGGGCTTGTCGAGCTTGATGAAGCGGTCCAGACCGGCTTCGAACGGGCCGTAAATCGGCCGGAACTCGCGGTACCAGGTGCCAAAGTTTTTCTCTAGCCGCAGGCACAACAGGGCGCGCATGCCAAAGTTTTTCAGTCCCAGGTCGGCACCGGCAGCCTGGATGCTCTCATACAAGCGGCGCTGGTATTCGGGTGCCACCCAGATCTCGTAGCCGAGGTCACCGGTGTAGGTCACGCGGTTAACCTGCGCCTTGACGGTGGCCACTTCCATCTCGCGGTAGTCCATGAACTTGAAGGCTTCGTTCGACACATCGTCGTCGGTCAGGCGCTGCAGCAGGGCACGGGCGTTCGGGCCGGCGATCGACAGGCCGATCAGCTTCATGCCCAGCGCCTCAACCTTGACCGAGCCGTCTTTGGGCAGGGTCTGCTCAAACCAGCGCATGTGGTAGACCTGCGCCTGGCTGGAGCCCCACATCATGTAGCGGTGCTCGGCCGCCTTGGCCACAGTGAAGTCGCCAATGATCTTGCCCTGGTGGTTGAGCATGGGCGTGAGCATCAGCCGGCCCTGCTTGGGCATGGTGTTGGTCATGACCTGCAGCAGCCAGGCCTCGGCCCCGGCACCCGTGATCTCATACTTGGCAAAGTTGGCGATTTCGGTCACGCCCACGGCCTCGCGCACCGCCCGGCATTCGGCCTTGATCGGTTCGAAGTCGTTGGAGCGGTGGAAGGACACGATGTCTTCGGCCTTCTCGCCGGGTGGTGCAAACCACAGGGGCGTCTCCATGCCCCAGGAGTCGCCCATCACTGCGCCCTGCGCCAGGAAGGTGTCGTACAGCGGCGTGGTCTGCAGCGGACGGCCTGCCGGCAATTCCTCGTTGGGGAAGCGGATGCTGAAGCGGCGCGAGTAGTTCTCGCGCACCTTGGCATTTGTGTAGGTTCGGGTGGCCCAGTCGCCGTAGCGCGCCACGTCCATGCCCCAGATGTCAAAGCCCGGGTCGCCATCGACCATCCAGTTGGACAGCGCCAGCCCCACGCCGCCGCCCTGGCTGAAGCCGGCCATCACACCGCAGGCCGACCAGAAGTTGGTGCGGCCGCGCACTGGCCCGACCAGGGGGTTACCGTCCGGGGCAAAGGTGAAGGGCCCGTTGATGACGCGCTTGATGCCGGCGTTTTCCAGCCGCGGAAAGTGCCGGAAAGCCACCTCGAGCGAGGGCGCGATGCGGTCCAAGTCAGGCTGCAGCAGCTCCTGGCCAAAGCTCCATGGGGTGGTCTTGGGCGACCAGGGCACGCAGGCCTTCTCGTAGGCGCCCAGCACGATGCCCTTGCCTTCTTGGCGCAGGTAGCACTCGGCACCAAAATCGATCACGTGGGCAATGTCCTTGCCGGTGCTGCGGTTGTACTCGCCGATCTCGGGGATTTCATCGGTTACCAGGTACATGTGCTCCATGGCCAGCACGGGCAGCTCAATGCCCACCATGCGGCCAACCTCACGGGCCCACAGGCCGCCGGCGTTGACCACATGCTCGCACTCCACCACGCCCTTGTTGGTGATAACGCGCCATGTACCGTCTGGCTTTTGTTCCAGGCTCTCCACCTTGGTTTGTACCTCGATGGTGGCGCCGCCGAGTTTGGCAGCCTTGGCGTAGGCGTAGGTGGTGCCCGAGGGGTCGAGGTGACCTTCGTTCGGGTCCAGCAGGGCGCCGATGAAATGCTGGTCTTCAATGAAAGGGAAATAGCGCTTGGCTTCCGACACCGAGATGATCTGGGTGTCCATGCCCAGGTAGCGGCCCTTGGCCACGGTGGTTTTCAGAAACTCCAGCCGCTCAGGCGTGTCGGCCAGCATGATGCCCGCCGACAGGTGCAGGCCGCAGGACTGGCCCGAGATTTCTTCAAGCTCTTTGTACAGGCCCACGGTGTAGCTTTGCAGCATGGCCACATTCGGGTCGCCATTGAGCGTGTGAAAGCCGCCGGCCGCGTGCCATGTTGAGCCCGAGGTAAGCTGGTCTCGCTCCAGCAGCATCACGTCTTTCCAGCCTTTTTTGGTCAGGTGGTAGAGCACCGAGCACCCCACCACGCCGCCGCCAATCACCACCACTTGTGCTGTCGTCTTCACGCTTGTTCCTTGGTCAGAGCTTGTTTCAGTTTGTTTTGAATTTAGCAGATCAAAAATCGGTGGGCGAGCCACCCTCGGCCTTGCGCCGTGCCACAAAGGCGTCTAGCTCTTCTTCGATCGCAGCGTCCATCGGAGGGCGCTCGTAGGCGGCCAACTCCTTTTGCCAAGTGGCGTTGGCCTTCTGATAAGCGGTGGGGCTGCCGGCTTCCTGCCAGGTCTCAAAATTGCGCCAGTCAGAGATGATGGGCGAGTAAAACGCCGTCTCAAAGCGCTCCAGCGTGTGCGCCGTGCCAAAGTAGTGGCCGCCGGGCCCGACTTCGCGCACCGCATCCAAGCCCAGGCCGGCTGGGCTGACGTCCAGCGGCGTCAGAAACTCGGCCACCATTTGCAGCAGGTCGCAGTCCAGAATGAACTTCTCAAAGGAGCAGGTCAGACCACCCTCCATCCAACCGGCCGCGTGCATGATGAAGTTGCCGCCAGCCTGGGTCAGCGCCCAGAGCGAGAACACCGACTCATAGGCCGCCTGTGCGTCCACCGTGTTGGCGGCACAAACGTTGGAGGTGCGGTAGGGAATGCCGTATTTCCGGCACAACTGGCCGCCTGCCAGCACGGCCTTCATGTACTCGGGCGTGCCAAAGGCGGGCGCGCCAGTTTTCATGTCCACGTTGGACGTAAAGCCGCCATACACCACCGGCGCGCCCGGGCGCACCATCTGGGTAAAGGCAATGCCGGCCAGTGCCTCGGCGTTCTGCTGGGCCAGCGCGCCGGCGATGGTGACTGGCGCCATGGCGCCCGCCAGCGTGAACGGCGTCAGGATGATGATCTGGTTGCGTGCCGACATCTCGATGATGCCTTGCAGCATCGGCGTGTCGAGCCGCAGCGGTGACGAGCTGTTGATCACCGAGAACAGCGAGGGCTCACGGTCCATTTGCTCATGGGTGATGCCGCGTGCAATACGGGCAATCTCCAGCCCGTCGCGGTTGCGCTCCTTGCCCAGCGAGTAGGCATGAAAGGCCTTGTCGGTCAGCCTGGCGATGTCGGACAGGCAGTCCAGGTGCCGCACAGAGGCATGCAGGTCCACCGGCTCCACCGGATAGCCGCCAGTACAGTGCACCACGTCATAGCGCTGTGCCAGCTTGATCATGTTGCGGAAATCCTGCTGGTTGCCGGCGCGCCGGCCACCTTGCATGTCGGAGCAGTTGGGCGGGCTGGCCACCTGGGCAAAGGCCAGGTTCTTGCCGCCAATGCGGATGTTGCGCTCGGGGTTGCGCGCATGCAGAGTGAACTCTGAGGGGCAGGTCTTGATGGCCTGCAGGATCAGGTTGCGGTCAAAGCGCACCCGCTCTGAGCCGGGGCGGACATCGGCGCCCGCTTTTTTCAGGATTTCGCGCGCCTCGACGTGCATGAAATCCATGCCCATCTCTTCCAGAATCGTCAGCGAGGCATCATGGATGGCCTCGAGTTCGTCATCGGACACCACCGGGGTGGCCGGAAAACGGTGTTTCAAGCTGCGGTACTTGACGGTGGACGGTGCCACGCGAACGGTGCCGCTGCCGCGCCCCGCGCGTCGTCGTGGAGCCGCGGAAGTTGCTGGCGCTTCGTCAGTCATGCGAGGGAACTCCTTGGGTTAATTAGGCACAACTTGTCAGTATCAGGGAAAAGCCCCATCCCAAAACCCCATATTTTCTGGGGGCGTGCATGAGTAAATATCATGCCCGCATCGTGCGACGCAGCAGGAGCACAACGACGCTCAGATTCAGCAGGTTCCAGGCCACGCCGTTCAAAAATGCCGCATGGTAAGAGCCGGTCAGGTCAAACACCTTGCCCGACATCCAGCCGCCCAGCGCCATGCCGACCATGGTGAACATGATCACCGTGCCCACCCGAACGCCGGTCTGCGAGGCCGGGAAATACTCACGCACGATGATGGCGTATGCTGGCACAATGCCGCCCTGAAACAGGCCAAAGAGCGCGGCGATGAGGTACAGCGACACCAGACCGTCAAAGGGCAGGAACAGCAGCAGGGCCACGCCCTGCAACACCGAGCCCAGCAGCAGCGTGCGCAGGCCGCCAATGCGGTCGCAGATCAGGCCCGACACCAGCCGACTCACAATGCCACAGGCCAGCATCAGCGACAGCATTTCCGCGCCGCGGGCAGCGCCGTAGCCCAGGTCTGTGCAATAGGCCACGATGTGCACCTGCGGCATGGCCATGGCCACACAGCAGGCCACACCAGCCAGGCACAACGCCAGGGTCGCCGTATTAGGGCTCAGGCCGAATGGCCGTTCGGCGTTCAGGCGGGCACCTGGTTTGACCATGGCCGACGGCTGCAACGGCGACCTGCGCCGCATCAGTGGCGCCAACAGCAGCATGCTGAGGCAGCAGACGACGCCCACGCCCAGGTAGGTGCTGCGCCATCCCGCCGTCTCGACAAAGTGTTGAACGATGGGCGGCCAAATTGTGCCTGCCAGATAGTTGCCACTGGCACACACTGCCACGGCGATACCGCGGCGCCGGGCAAACCACAGGGCAGTGTCGGCCATCAAGGGCGCGAAGGTGACAGAGCTACCCAGCAGACCAATCAGCAGCCCATGGGCCAAGGCAAAGCCCAAGATGCCGGTCGACATGCCCGCCAGCATAAAACCAGAGCCGGTGGCAAAAGCGGCCAAGACCAAGGGCACAAACAGGCCGAAGCGGTCGGCCAGTCGCCCCATGATGATGCCGCCTAAACCAAAACCCAGCATCATCAAGGTGTAGGGCAATGCCGCCTCGGCGCGTCCCACGCCAAAGTCTTTTTGCACCACCGGTAGCACGACCGGAATCACCCACATCGCCCCATTTCCGACGGTCATCAGCAACAGCGACACCGCCAGCCGAAACCAGGCGTAGGGAGAATCCACGCCGGCCAGTGCAGGGTTGGGCGTTGATGGCGGCAGGGTGTTGGTCACTGCTGCATTATGGGTGGCCTGGGTGGGAGCGGTTCCGCCGCAGCGGAATGAGACCTTGAGCCACCAAAACGCCCAAGCCCACAATGGCCGCTGCCAGCGCCTGCGACCAGCGCCATTCGCCACCCAGTGCAAACAGGATGATCATCACGTAAAAAGGCGTGGCGTTGATGTGCAAGGAAGCCAGGGCAATGCCGATGCTGCCGATCGAGGCAATCCACAGCATTTGGCTGATGGCCAAACCGCCGATTGAAAACAGCGCCAATGCGCCGAATTCTTTCAGGCCCAGCACCGCCCAGTTCGGATCGGGCGCACCCAGCAACAGGCTGACAGCCGCCGCGACACTGGTGGCCAGTGTGGCGCCCGTGAGTGTGATGGTGGTTCGACCCAGTGCGGTGAGCTGTGGGAAAGCGGTGACAGTCAGACGCGAGCCCACAGTGAACAGCAGCACCGCGCCAAAGCACAGCAGCGCGCCCAGCCCCAGGCCAGTGCCGCCGGCCACGCCACCCAGCGCCATCAGCCCGCCGGCCAGGCTCAGCAGCGTACCCACCACCAGGCTGGCGGTGATTTTTTTGCCGTCCAGCAGCACTTCAATCGCGATGCCCATCACTGGCATGGCGGCCGAGATCACCGCCACCGTCACCGAGTCAGTCAGACCTTGGCCCACCACCAGCATGAAGGCGCCCAGGCCGATGGAGACGCCCCCAATCCACACACCACGCCCCCAGTTTGCAGTCCGCAGCACGGCGCCGCCCTCCAGCCACCACCAGATTGGCAACAGGCAAACGGTGGCCATGGCCATACGCGCAGCGGTTAGCTGAAGTGGCGGCACCGGCCCGATCAGCAGGTCCGCCGCGGGCAGGCCCACAGCCCAGACCAGCATGGACATCATGCACATCAGGTTGGCCATGGCCGGGCGGTGGTGTGTGTTGAGTCCCGACATGGTGGCGGCGGCTATTCCACCGTGATCTTGCCGGCCTTGATCACGGGCCCCCACTTACGGTTTTCTCCCTGGATGAATGCCAAAAAGTCTGCACCGCCCAGGGGCATTGGCGTCATGCCAAGCTCGCTCAGGCGCGCCTGTATGTCCGGCGCACTCACGATGGCTTGGACTTCAGTTTGCAAGCGCAGGGCAATGTTGGCTGGCAGGCGGGCCGGTGCCGAGATGCCAAACCAGGCACCCCCGACAACGCCGGGCGCCACCTCGGTCAGGGCCGGTACCTCGGGGAAGGTTTTGCTGCGGGCATCACCGCTGGTTGACAGCAGCCGAAGCTTGCCACCGCGCACATAACCAGTTGCCGTGACCAGGCTCTCAAACATGCCGTCAAGCTGGCCGCCCAGCAAGTCAGTGATGGCGGGCCCCGAACCTTTGTAGGGCACATGCATCATGTCAATGCCCGCGGCCTGCTTGAGCAGTTCCCCGGTGAGGAAACCGGCGCTACCCAAGCCGGCTGACGAGTAGTTAAGGGCCCCTGGTCGGGCGCGGGCCATCGCGACAAACTCGGCCATGGTCTTGGCCGGATGATCCGCACGAACCACAAACCCATTGGGGAAGGTGCCCAGCAGCGCGAGGTGTGTGAAATCGCGCAACGGGTCATACGGCATGCTGGTTCGCATCAGCGGCCCTGGGGCAATGGCCGGGTTGGCCGACACCACCAGGGTGTAGCCGTCTGCGACCGCCTTGGCCACGGCATCCGTACCCAGCACCGAAGCGGCGCCCGGCTTGTTCTCCACCACCACGGTCGTTTTCATCGCATCGCCCAGGCGCAGTGCAATCATGCGGGCAATCACATCGGTGGAGCCCCCCGGGGGGAATGGCACGATCAGTTTCAATGGGCGAGATGGGTAGGCCTGTGCCGCAGCACCCGGCAGCGCACCCGGCAAAGCACCAATCAGGCCAGCGGCCACAATGGCCTGAGCCAGGCGCCGGCGAGTCAGGATAAAGGTCATGGGGTCAGCTCCTGTCATGTTGGGCTGGTGTCAGGCCAAAGCGTTTGAGGCCCTCGCGGGCGAGGGCCAGGTTGGATGAAATCACAGGCACGCCGAAGTGCGCACTGGCACGTTCAATGAGCGGCAGACTGGGCATACCGGTGCCCGACAGCAGCACGGCATCGGCGTTGCCAATGTCCATGTGGCGCAATGCCGCCCAGGCGTCGGCAGATTGAAGCCCGTAGATGTTGACGGTGTCTTCGGAATGGATGTCAACGCCACCCTGTCGTACCACGTCAAACCCCTGCGCGCGCCACCACCGCACCCCAGCGGTCATGATGTCCGTCGGGTAGGGCGACACCAGTGCAATGCGGTGCGCACCGACCGTTTTCAATTGCGCCATTAGTGCTGCTGGCGCCGTGATCACCGGGGCGCCAAGCACCGCTTGCGCCTCTGCGATGGCCCGCTCTTGGGCGGTTGCGTCAAGCAAGTAGATGGTGGCCGTGCAGGCGAACAAAAAAGCGTCGATCTTCATGCCGGCAAACTGTTTGGCGTGCTGCGGCAGTTCGGTCAGGTAGGCCTTCAGCCGTGTGGTCGGGTCGGAGCTGGGAGAGGTCAGGCGCAGGGTGACATAGTCCACCTCAAAGGGAAGCAGTCGGCGGATCTCGGCCTCGACCGTTGGGTTGGCCTGTGGCGTGCCCAGCCCGAGGCGCCCGGTGCGGACATAGTCGGGTGGCGACGCCTGGTTGGCGGTGGCGGTCGGGTTCATGCAGGCGCTCATCAGGTGGTGGCGGCAGCACGTGCCAGACCAGCAATCATCGAGCTTTTGAGTAAATGCTCGCGATGGCTGACAGGGTCGGCAATCAGCGCCTGCAGCCGTGCCATTTCTGTGGCGCGCCAGGCCGGATCGCGCTTCTGCATCCGCATGCGGTTGGTGTGGGACTGGGCCAGAATCTCGTCCTGCGCCACTGGGCGGCGCTGCCGGGTGTACAGGTTGAACAGTTCGTCGGATGCGCCTTGGTTCATCACGGCGATCAGTTTGTCCGACAGGTTAACCGCGTCATGAATGCCGCCGTTCATGCCCATGCCGCCTGATGGGCTGGTTAGGTGAGCGGCGTCCCCGGCAAACAGCACCCGACCAGCTCGGTAGTCGTCAATCAGGCGGCGATGGATACGGTAGGGGCGAATTTCAACAATCTCGTAGGGCTCTTGGCGCGGCACGATGCGCTGCAGCTTGCGCTCGATCGCCTGGGGCTCCAGGGCCTGCTCGATCGATTCGTCTGGGTCAGAGTAGAGCGAGCAGCGCCAGATATCGGGCAGGCGCAGCAGCGAAAACGTGCCCTGTTCGCACCACACGTAATTGACGTTGGACAGGCCCGGCAGTTGGTCCTCGAACCGGTACGGCGTGGTGGCCAGAATCGTGGTTTCGGGATAGGTTTCGCCGGTAAAGGTCATGCCAGTGAGTTTGCGGCAGATCGAGCGGGCACCGTCTGCAGCAATCAGATAGCGGGCGCTGATGGTTTCGGTGCCTGTGGGCGTGTTCACCGTGGCTGTCACGCCGTTGGCATCCTGCGTCAACTCGGTCAATTCAACGCCGTAGCGCACTTGCAGGTTGGGGGTGGTTTGCGCCTTGGCATCGGCCAGTCGGGTCAGCACCCGCTGCTCGCACTGCAGCCGAAACGGGTAGCGCGTGTCGCCACGCAACACCGACAGGTCAAACAGCGCCTTCTCATATGACTCATGCTGGCGAATTTGCCAGGTAGGCGACACCAGGCCCTGTGCAATCAGGTCCTGCGTCAGCCCCAACTCATCCAGCATCTCCAGCGTGGGCGGGTGGAAGGTTGAGGCCCGGAAGTCGTCGTTGACACTGCTCGCCTTGTCGATCACCAGGGTTTCGATGCCGGCACGGGCCAGGCGCAGCCCCGCCACCAAACCGACCGGCCCGGCACCACAGATGAGAACCGCTACTTGCTTCATGAAGATTCCATCAGGTTGAACGAATGCCCTAGAGGCTGGGCAAAAGTGCACCCTGCGCGCTGCCTCGTTGATAATAACGCCTCATCGGTCCCGCGCGCTTGTCGCGGGCACCGGCCCCTTGACCTACCCCCCCACCCCTCGCCCCGCCATTGGTCACGCCACCGCCGATCCACCGTGACCCGCAACTGCATCGCCTGTGGGCGGTTGGCATGCTGATGTCGCTGATCCGCTGGATTGAGATCCTGGCGTTTGCGGTGTTCACTTACGACCAAACCAAATCTGCGTTGTGGGTCGCCAGCCTGATGATGCTGCGCCTGCTGCCCCTGTCCCTATTTGGCCTGGCGATCGGGGCGCTGGCCTCGCACATGTCGCGCCGCTGGCTACTGATCGTGACCCATGCCGGGCTGTTCGCCACCTGCTTGCTGCTATGGATCGTGTCCGCCCTTGGCGCCATTGAGGTCTGGCACCTGGCGGTGGCCAGCTTTGTCAACGGCATGGTCTGGGCGGGCGACATGCCCCTGCGCCGCGCGCTCATGGGTGACCTGGCTGGCCACGGGCGCATGGTTCAGGCCATGTCCCTGGATGCCGTGGTCTCGAATGCCTGCCGCCTGATCGGGCCCATGCTGGGTGGGCTGCTGCTGGCCCAAGGGGGCCTGCAGGCGGTGTTGCTTTGCGCGACGCTGCTTTACCTGCCGGTGCTCGCGGCTCTACGCGGTCTGGCCGACCCGCCACCAGCGCTGGCTGCGGCCACCAAACCCTCGGTCCGAGATATGTTGCTGGGCGGCCTGCACACAGCGCGCGATTCCCGCCCGCTTCAGGCCACCCTGTGGATCACAGTACTTTTCAACCTGTTCGGCTGGCCGGTGTTGAGCATGATCCCGGTCATCGGCCGGGACCAGCTTCACCTTGACGCGCAAGGCGTCGGCCTGCTGGCCAGTGTGGACGGCATCGGCTCACTGCTGGGCGCGTTGGCGCTGACCTCGATCGCGCGACGCCTGCGCCATGGGCCGGTGTACCTTGGGGCGGTGCTGCTGTTTCTTGTGCTGCAAGTCGGCTTTGCCTGGAGCCAACACGTGCTGCTGACCAGTGCCATCCTGTTTATCCTCGGCGTCGCGCAGGCTGGCTTTGCGGTGATGCAGCCAACCCTGGTTTACAACAGCGTGCAGGCCGATCGTCGCCCAGCTGTGATGGGCCTGATGACCATGTGCATTGGGGTCGCACCGCTGGGGTTTCTGGCGATTGGCTGGCTGGCCGAGCGCCTCGGCGCCCCGACGGCTGCGCTGGTCTGCGGGGTCAGTGGCCTGATCGCCGTGGCGTTGACTTGGCCTTTGTGCCGTGCCTGCTTTGAAGCCCCGCGGGCGGCGGTAGCGCGCTAGTGTCAACCATTTGACGGCAACAATTGCATCGACCACACCAAATCAGAATTGCCCGCATTCTTTGCCTGTAAGGCCAAGGTCAAGACGACGGTCGCTATCAAACCTGCGCCCATCAGCGCTGCAATCAAACCGGTAGCGCCGATCGCCTACAAATCGCCTATGGCAGACGCCATCGTGCTGGACCGCTTGGTCAAAGTCAGCTTGGGCGGAACTGCGGGCACCCCGGCCAGGACCAGTGCTGAGCGCTGGTCCTGGCCTTGACCATCCCTGGCCTTATGAAGCAGCTAGGCAGGGACAAGACTTTTCGCAAAGAGTAAAAATCGTTCGAGGTCGCTGCCAGGGGATACGGTGATGTTGTCGGCCCGCTCCCCCCTCGATAGGCCTCACCGGATCACGCTACTTCTCACGCCATGCTGTGCAATCAGCCAGGCAGCCACGATCACCAACAAGACCGGCCGCTATGGCCGCGAGGTCGGCAAGGTTCTGATCGATGGCGTAGACGCCAACCTGGAGCAGGTCCCACGTGGCTTGGCGTGGCACTACCAGGCCTAGCAGCGCGAACAGTCATCCTCAGACCGTCTGGACTATGTTTCCGCCGAAAAACAGCCCTAGCGGCCCGCCTGGGCCTGTGGCAAGATGCTGTGCCGGTGGCTCCGTGGGAGTGGCGGCATCCAGCAAAAACAGCGCCATAGAATGTCAAAAAAGGTGAGGACATGAACAAACTGCTGCTGACACTGCTGGCCTCGCTGCTGGTCACAGGTGCTGCTTGGGCTGAGTGGGTGCAACTCGGTGAGATCGAAAATACGACTGCCAACAAGAGCGTTTCAAGTTTCTGTCGATAAGCTCACACTCTGGACCCATGGCTAGTGGCACAACCCTAAGATCAGTGATTGGTAACGGCCAATGGGACGACATACCACCCGGCAGTGCTGGCGAGACCGTGCTAAAAATAGACTGCGCCAAGTAACCATAGCCAAAATCATCGGGGTCATTGTGAAATTACAGCGTGGTTGATGAACGTCTGGTGACCTGTCTCTGTGTTACCCGCAACCGTGTCGGAATGTTGCGTCGTGCAGTCTCCTGCTTTCTGACTCAGAGCTACCCGAATCGCGAACTATTGGTGGTCTATGAGGCAGACGATCCTGCGACCCGAGATTACCTTTCAGCGTTGAATCAACCTGCAATCCGCTCGGTGGAAGTCGGCGTCTCGCCAAAGTTGTCGCTGGGGGCCCTACGCAACATCTCGATCCAATCCAGTCGCGGCCATTTTGTCGCGCAATGGGACGATGATGATTGGTACGGGCCGACCCGTCTGGCCGATCAGATCGATGCCATTCGCCAAAGTGGACTCCAAGGGTGCGTGCTGTCGCGCTGGTTGATGTATGACATGCTTACTGCAACCGCTTACATTTCCGGTACCCGTGCCTGGGAGGGGAGCATTGTGGCGGAGCGAAGCGTCATTCCCCTTTTTCCGCCCCTTTCCAAGGGAGAGGACACCGTTGTCATTACGCAAATGATCGCCGAGGGCAAACTTGTGGCTCTTAATCGGCCTCAGCTCTACATTTACATCGTTCACGGCGAGAACACCTGGGATCGGACGCACTGGGAGCGAAACTTGAGAAACTATGCGCAGTTGCTGACGCAGGTCGACTGTGATCGGATTAAATCCCTGTTAACGGCATAGGCAGTCATCCAAGTCAAGGAAAGCGCCAGCAGATCCAATATCTCCACCATCCCGGCCATGCGCCGCTCTCTACTGCGCCAGTCTGTAGACCTAGCCAGCAGGTGCGGCCAAAGCCACGCCAGAGTTTCACCAGATCACGACACGCCCTCGCATCGCCCGAACCAGTCAGCGCCGCTGGAGCGCGGCGATACATGCCTTCAGCCTCCACCATCGCGGTCATGCCGTGCTCGCTGCCCGTGCAGTGGCGCTCACGCGCTGTAGGCAGCGCACCCAGCATCATCACTCGCTATCGCCTGGCTCTTGTAGTCTCAGCCAGTGGCAAAGGCTTCGCCATTGCCAGGCAGCACCAGGCTGTCGCTTGGTACGCGCCCTGTCGGGTTTACAAAACAGGCCTTATACAAAGTGGGTTCCGCTTGGGTCGGTCGCATCAGCAGGCGGTGCCTCCCCGGTCGCTTTGCGCCCTGGCGCCTTCGCCTGTGCGCCCTATGGGTTGGCCAGCACCTGGGCACTAGCCACTGCGCTGACGCGCAGTGGTGCCAATCAGCGGCCTGTCGGCCGGTCATCACGTTTCAGCCCCTGTCCACCCTTGTGCTTCGCCGCTGCGCGGCATCAGCACTGCGCGGGTTGCCAATCCGCCCCCCAAGGGAGCTCCATCAAGCCCGGGCAGCGCTTCGCGCCTGTTTGCTATTAAAAAAATAGCTGAAAACCCAATAACCACGAGGGCTAGAGGCTTAAAACGTCTATATTTTCGCTCAGGGCATGTAGCCGGCTTGCCCCGCTGGGGCGCAACCCTTGTTGTGCCACATATTACTGTTGGCCTCGTGCCAGCCCGCTTTCCATGTGCCACAAGGCTGTAAGTGGTGGGTCCTGAGTGACCCGGACTCGAACACTCGACCTACGGATTAAGAGTCCGCTGCTCTACCAACTGAGCTAGGAACCCATTGCTGGCAGAAACTTTAGCAGCCACTGGTGCCGGCCTGGAAACCACTGGCAGACGAGTTGACCGGCTTTGTGGCACGAATTTGATTGCATCTGAATTGACGGCGCTCAAGCCGCAAACGCCTTGGCGGCGGGCATTCGCGTGCAAAATGACGAAAATCAAGTCTGGCTTTTTACCGCCGGCCTCGTTCATCTACCTCCTGTCAGCATGCTACCCAAACTGTTCGATGGCTACAGCCTGAAAGAGTGGCATGACCGCGCCTTGGGCGATGAGCGGAATGCCCCCGACGTGGGGGCTCGCTGCTATCTTGGGCGTATGTATGCCAAGGGGATCGGCGTTGGCAAGGACGAGGCGCAGGCCGCCCACTGGTTTCGATTGGCGGCTGAGGGCGGCCATGCAGAGGCGCAGCGACTCCTGGCCTTTGCGCTGTTGAATGGCCGGGGCCTGGCGCTGGATGAAGCCGAGGGCATCCGCTGGCTGCGCCTCGCGGCCGACGCGGCTGATGTGCCTGCCCAGCGCCAACTCGGCTATCACTATGCCAGCGGCACTGGCCTGCCGATGAATGAGCAGCTGGCGGTTCACTGGTTTACGCTGGCGGCCCGGCAGGGCGATGTGGTTGCCCAGTACAACCTGGCTTTTGCGCTTGCCAATGGCCGTGGCGCCCAGCGCAACCCGCTGGAGGCATTGCGCTGGTACCGGCTTGCGGCCGAGCAGGCGATGCCAGAGGCTCAGGTGGCGCTGGGGCAAATCTACGAGCATGGCCTGGGTGTGCCGGTCGACTACGAACAAAGCTTGTTCTGGAACCGACAGGCGGCCAGAAAATCCAATGCCGAGGCCTGCAACAACCTGGGCTGGCACTACGAAAACGGCCTGGGCGTCCCCCAGAATCTAGCCGAAGCTCGGCACTGGTATGCAGAAGCCGCGCGCCAGGAGTTCGCAGGTGCCAAGCAGCGCTTGCTCAGGCTGCGCGAGCGCACTGCCCAGCCCGGCGATCTGGCTATACCGCCACTGGCGTCGCCCCAAGGGGATGAGGCGTCCATTTCTGACTACCTGAATGCGGCCTTTGCCGGTTTCGTGGGGCTAGAGGCCGTGCGCGACGAAGTGTTTCGCCAGGCCAGCTACCTTCAGGTGCAAAAAATGCGGGCCAGCCAGGGCTTGCGTATCCCTAAGTCGCCGTCGCGGCATCTGGTGTTCATCGGCAACCCCGGTACGGGCAAGACCTCGATCGCCCGCATCATTGCCGGCCTCTACCAACGCCTGGGCATCCTCAAGACTGACAAGGTGGTGGAAACCGACCGCGCCGGCCTGGTGGCGCCCTATGTGGGCCAGACTGCGATCAAAACCCGGGCCATTGCCGAGTCGGCGCTGGGTGGCGTGCTGTTCATCGACGAGGCCTATGCGCTGGCCCGTTCGAGTGAGCAGGATTTTGGGCGGGAAGCGATTGAGACCCTGCTGAAAATGATGGAAGACCACCGAGACGACCTGGTGGTGATCGTGGCCGGCTATGTGAACGAGATGGATCACCTGATTCAGGCCAACCCGGGTTTGGCCTCGCGCTTTAACCGGTACATCCGCTTCCCGGACTACACCGCACCTGAGCTGCTGGTGATTTTCTTGAATTTTTGCAACTCGCACTCGTATGTGCTGGACGGTTCCATCCACCATGGGCTGGAGCTGGTCTTCAGCCGCGAGATCCATGTTCAGCAGCAAAAATTCAGCAACGCCCGCTATGCCCGAAATCTGTTTGAGAAGGTGATCGAGGCGCAGGCGCAGCGGGTGTTTGCCTTGCCCGATGCCTCCAAGGCCGACCTGCAAAACATTATGCCGGCCGACGTGGCGCTGGCGCTGGGCGAGCCGCTGCCCACCGGTGAGGGGCAGTCCGCCCGCTACGAGGTCGCGATTAAGCGGCTCAATGACCTGGTGGGGCTGGGCCGTGTGAAGCGCCAGGTGCAGCGTTTGTCTGACTTTTTGCGCGTGCAGCGGGCCCGCTCAGCCCAGGGCAGCAAGGCGCCTGCGGGCTTGTCCCACCACTTGGTGTTTACCGGCAACCCCGGCACCGGCAAGACGGCCGTGGCGCGTATCTTGGCTGACATTTACTTCAGCCTGGGCGTCACACTGTCCAATCGCCTGGTGGAGGTGGACCGGGCGGGGCTGGTGGCTGGCTACATCGGGCAATCGGCCATCAAGACCCAAGAGGTGATCACCTCCGCGCTGGGCGGCATTTTGTTCATCGACGAGGCCTATGCCCTGGCCCATGGCGACGACGAGCGTGATTTTGGCCGTGAGGTGATCGACACCCTGCTCAAGTCCATGGAAGATCATCGCGAGGAACTGGTGGTGATTGCCGCGGGCTACACCGAGCCGATGACGCATTTCATCAACAGCAACCCGGGCTTGCGGTCACGCTTCAACCATTACATTGAGTTCGACGACTACCCGCCAGAGGATCTGCTGGGCATCTTTGAGGTCTTTGGCCGCGATGCTGGCTACACCCTGGAGGTCAGCGCCCGCAACGCCTTGCTGGAAAGCCTGAATGTGCAATACGCGGCTGGGCAAACCACCGACAACGGCCGCTTTGTGCGCAATGTGTTCCAGCGCTGCCTGGAGCTGCAGGCCAACCGGCTGGCGAGTGCTGGGGTGTCTGTCGGCCCCGAACTGAATTTGCTCACCACCCCGGATGTCGAGGTGGCCCTGGCCGAAGTGCTGGCCGACCGTGCCCGCCTGGTGTGCTGATCTGACATTCCTACCCAAGCCCCTGACCCCTACCTTATGAACCTTGCCCAATTGCAGCAACTCGACGGTGCTGCGCTCGATGCCCAGTACAACAACCGCGCCCTGGTGCCTGATTTTGCTGAGCACCTCGCGCGCTGGGCAGCCGACTCGGCCCAGGCCCGCACCCAGCCCTGTAGGCTGGACGTGCCCTACGGCGCTGGCCCCAGTGAGACGTTGGATATTTTTCCGGCAGCCGGCTCAGCCCAAGTGGGTGGGGCGCCGGTGCTGGTGTTTTTGCACGGTGGCTACTGGCGCGGCCTGGACAAGGCCGACCACTCGTTTGTGGCGCCGCCGTTTACCCAGGCCGGCGCCTGCGTGGTGGTGCCCAATTACGCGCTGTGCCCAGCAGTGACGGTACCGCAGATCGTGCTGCAAATGGTGCAGGCCTTGGCCTGGACCTGGCGCCATGTGTCGGAATACGGGGGTGACCCGCGCCGCATCACGCTGGCTGGCCATTCGGCCGGGGGCCACCTGGCGGCGATGCTGTTGGCCTGTCAGTGGCAAAGCTGGGCCGCTGACCTGCCGCCCCGGCTGGTGCGAAATGCCTTGTCGATCTCGGGCTTGTTTGAGCTCGACTCCATCCGCCGCACGCCGCACCTGCAAGTCGATCTGCGCCTGACACCAGCCCAGGCCCGCAAATCCAGCCCGGCCTGGCTGCCATCACCGGGGGTGGCGCAGGGGCGGGGTCAGTTGTACTCGGTGGCCGGCGGCGACGAGAGCCCGGCCTTTTTGTTGCACAACCAAATGATTCAGCAGGCCTGGGGCCGAAGCGTGGTGCCGGTCTGCGAGGTGATGCCGGGCCTGAACCACTTCAGCATGCTGGGCGCGCTGGCCCAGCCTGGCAGCCGGGTGCATCAACTGGCGCTGCTGGCAAACCATGGTTGAGCGTATCGCCAGCAGCGCCATCCCGCTGCGCCATTTCAGCGAACCCACCACCGATTACTGGCAAAGCATTCTGCCCGCTGATGCAACGGGCGCAGCACAAGGCCCCTGGCGGTTTGGCTACCCGGCGCGCCTGCCCGACGGCCGGGTGTTGATGTTGCCGATCCGCCAGCTGGGGGCCGACCCGGCGCAGGCGGTGGCCTCCCTGCTGGTCAACCATGCGGCCATGCCCGTGGTGCAGACCCTGGGCGAGATGCTGGCCGAGGCCCTGCGACCGTTCTCGCCAGATCTGTTGATTGGCTTGCCAACGCTGGGTTTGTCTTTGGCGCCCATTGTGGCCGCGGCCTTGGGTCATACGCGCTACTTGCCTATGGGCTACTCGCGCAAGTTCTGGTACGACGACACCCTGTCAACGCCGGTCCAGTCGATCACCTCACCCACCCCCGGCAAGCGGGTGTACCTGGATCCCCATTTGCTGCCGCTGCTGGCGGGCAAGCGGCTGGTGATCATCGACGACGCGCTGAGTACCGGCACCACCATGGCGGCCGCCTGGGATCTCGTCACGGCACTGGGCGGCGATGTGGTGGGCTGTGGCGTGGCCATGTGCCAGGGCCGTCGTTGGGCCGACCGGCTCGGCCCGGTTCGCAGTGCCCTGGTGGCCAAGGTATTTGACAGCCCGCTGTTGCAAGCCGTGCCCGAGGGCTGGGTCATCAGGGCTTGATCAGAGCTGCGCGCAAGCGATCAAACTCGGCGGCGAAGCGGCTGCGCCAGTCCCGTCGGGTGGCGTCGTCCAGCCAGGCGCCGTCCAGGCCGTTAAGCATAAAGCCACGCAGGTCGTCCAGCGAGAAGCCAAAGTCACGCACCATCATGTGCCAGCTTTGAGTGGGCGTGACCAGGTGCAGGGTGGGGTCATCGGTATTCGGGTGCACCTTCAAGCCCAGGCCAGGCATGCGGCGAATCGGATGGTCCAGTGCCCAGCGCTCGGGTGCCAAGGTTCGCAAGTAAAACGAGTTGGTCGGCACCACCGTGAAGACGATGCCGCTATCGGCACAGCGCCGGGCAAAGTCTGGTTGGTCGACGACCGTGTAGCCGTGGTCGATGCGGTCCACTTTGAGCAGCTCGACGGCGGTCTGCACGTTGGTCCAGGGCATGCCGAATTCGCCCGCATGGGCTGTGGTCTTGAGGCCAGCGCGGCGCGCGTCGGCGTAGGCTTGCGCAAACATCTCGGGCGGCCGGTTGACCTCGCTGTAGTCGATGCCGATGCCCAGGACTTCGGGCCGCCGGTGCTCGGTGACCCAGCGCACCATCTGCACCGCCTCTTCGGGCGAGGCTTCGCGGTCAATGGCGGCAATCAGCCAGCCCTGAATGCCGTGGTCGGCCCGCGCGTCATGGATCGCCCGCGCGATGGCATCGAGCGCCTGTGGGTAGGCGATGCCCGAGTCGCGGGCGGTGCCGGTTGGGTTCCAGGAAAACTCGGCATGCCGCACGTTGTGGGCGGCGGCATCCTCCAAATACTCGTAGACCAGGCGGTACAGGTCGTCCGGGCTGGCAATCAGGTGCGAATCGAGCGCACGCAGCGCCTTGAGCACCCCGACCGGCTTGTCGCCCCGAATGTAAAACGCGTTGGCTTCTTGCTCGGTCAGCGGCATGACCGCGCCGCTACTCTGGGTTCGCGTTGCCGCAGCGCGCACCAGCGCCATGAAGGTGCTGTGCCGTACCGTGCCCAAAAGATGGCAATGGATTTCAACCTTGGGCATGGCGCGCAGGAATTGCAGCAGGGCTGGGGTGTCGGTGTCGAGCGTCATGGGGTTGTGGTGTCTCGGTCTCGGGAACAAGCTCTCAGGAACAAGCGGCGTGGGCCAGGCCATCCAGCACCGTGGCGCGCAACAGGGTCTCGTCGGCCAGGCTGGCTACCCACACATTGGCTTGGGCGCGCCGGGGTATGCGCCACTCCAGCACGGTCATGCCACGCGTGTGCTGGCCTTGGAGTTCCATCGCCATGTGCGCGGCGCGCCACTGCATACCTTGGGGGCTGACCAAGGCGGCGGCGGCGGTCGGGTCGTACAGCGCCATAGGCAAGGTGCCGTCCGGGCTGGCGATGCGCACATAGCCCAGCAGCAGGTCGGCCAACAGGCTGGCCCGCTCAGTGCCCAGGGCCCGCAGGGCCTCGGCGTCGCGCGCGTGCACGCGGACCTGCCGGCAGGCATCCAGGCCTACCATGCGCAGGGGCAGCTGGTGGTCCAGCACGGTCTGCACCGATTCAGGGTCGACGGCGGCATTGAACTCAGCGGCGGCGCTGTGGTTTCCGGGGCCGGCGCTGCCCCCCATCCACATCAGCTGACCGATTTGCGGCGCCAGGTCTGGGCGTGCCAGCAGCACCGCCGCGATGTTGGTCAAAGGGCCCAGGGCCAGGATGGTGACCGGCGCGGCAGCAGCTGCCAGATAACGTGTCAGGGCCTCCACCGCCTCGTTGCTGGCCAGCTGGCTGCGGGCCAACGGCAGGCTGCGGCCTGCCGACGCCATGGCGTCCTGGCCCAGAATATTTTGCGCCGTCACCAACGCACAGGCCAGGGGCCGGTCTCGCCCGGCGTGAATGGGCATGCGCCAGCCAAAGCAGGCAGCACTGCGCAAGGCGTTGTCAATCACCACCGCCAGCGGCGCATTACCGGCGACTAAGGACAGGCCGTCAATCTGCCAGTCTGGGTGAGCGGCCACCAGCAGCACCGCAGCCAGGTCGTCAAACCCCATATCAGTGTCAATCCAGACCTGTTGCATGCTGCGATCCGCGTTCAGGGCTGGCTGTCCAGCGGCAAAGCCTGCAGGGGCTGAGCCGGGTCCGGCACCGGGGTGGCGGCCAGCAAGCGCTGGGTGTATTCGTGCGCAGGGTGGTTGAAGATCTCGTCGGCGCTGCCCGCCTCCACGACACGCCCCTGGTACATCACCAGCACCCGGTCGGCCAGTGCACGCACCACACCCAGGTCGTGGCTGATGAACAGGTAGGCCAATTGCTGCTCTTGCCGCAGATCGGCCATCAGCCGCAGAATCTGCGCCCGCACTGACACGTCGAGCGCCGACACCGGCTCGTCGGCGACGATCAAGGCTGGCCGCGAGGCCAGGGCCCGGGCGATGCCCACCCTCTGCCGTTGGCCACCAGAGAGTTCGTGCGGCAGCCGATGGCGAAAATTGTTAGGCGCCAGCCCCACCTGGTCCAACAGACGGTCCACCTCACTCGCCGCTGCTTTGGCATCCATCGCCAAGTTGTAGCGCAGTGGCAGGGCAATGCTGTCGCCGATGCTGTGGCGCGGGTTGAGCGAGCCGCCCGTATCCTGAAAAACCACCTGCACGTCCCGCCGAAAACGCTGCCAGTCGTCACCGTGCAGGCGGCTGATGTCTGCCCCTTTGTACTGGACGCTGCCGGCGCTGGGTGCGGCCAGGCCCAGCAGCATGCGCCCCAGCGTGGTTTTGCCGCTGCCACTCTCACCCACCACCGCCACCACCTCGCCGGCGTACAGTGCGATGGAGACTTGGTCCACGGCGAGCTGGTACGCGGTTCGACGCAGCAGGCCGCCACTGCCACGGATGGGGAACCGGCGGCTCACGGCACAGGCTGCGAGCAAGGGGGGTGTGTTGGGTGTCATGGGCTGGGTTGCGGCGCCTGTAGGGCGAGGGCGTCCTCGCGCCAGGCATCGGCAGCGGCCGGCCCAGCCGCCAAATGACAGCGCGTGAGGCCGGTGTCGGTGCCTGCAGGCGCGAGCGCTGGCGTTTCTAAGTCGCAGCGCCCGGGCTGCCGGATCGGGCAGCGGGGATGAAAGCGGCAGCCTGGCAGCGCCTGGCCGGCCATGGGCACACTGCCCGGGATAAAGAACAGTCGGCTGGCCCGCGATTGCGGATTCAGCACACTGCGCAACAGGCCCTGGGTATAGGGGTGGCGCGGGTTAGCGAACAGCGGCGCCACCTCGTTTTGTTCAATCAACTCGCCGGCATACATCACATTCACCCGTTGGCAGGTTTGCGCCACCACGGCCAGGTCGTGCGTGATGAGCAGAATGCCAAGGTCCAGTTGCTGGCGCAGTCGCACCAGCAGTCGCAGGATGCCGGCCTGTACCGTCACATCCAGTGCGGTGGTCGGTTCGTCGGCAATCAGCAAGGCCGGTTTCATGGCCAGGGCGGCGGCGATCAGGATGCGCTGACGCATGCCGCCCGACAATTCATGCGGGTACTGACGGGCCACCTGCGCCGGCTTGGCCAGTTCCATCAGGTTGAGCAAGTCCAGCACGCGGGCCTCACAACCCTCGGTTTGGCTATGGGCACGCAGGGTTTGGGCAATCTGGCGGCCCACCGGCATCAGCGGGTCCAGATAGGTCGATGGGTCCTGAAACACCATACCGACACGGGCGCCACGCACGGCCCTGAGTGCGTCGGGCGACAGGGTCGAGAGCTGACGTCCCTCCAGCCAGACCTCGCCGCTGCTGATGTGCACCAGGGGCGAGGGAAACAGGTTGATCAAGGCAAATGCGGTCATTGACTTGCCCGAGCCGGACTCGCCGACCAGCCCCACCGCTTCGCCGCGCTGCACGGTGAAGCTCACATCATTGACGATGCGCAGCGGGCCCGTAGGTGTGCGGACATCCACACACAGGTGTTTGACGTCCAGCAGAGTGGTGCTCATGTGAAGTTGGCGCCGCGTGGGTTGAGCGCGTCGTTCAGCGCATCACCCACCAGGTTGAAGGACAAGACGGTGAGGGCGATGGCCAGGCCCGGAAAGGCCGACATCCACCAGGCGGTGCGCAGGTACTGCTGTGCGTCATTGAGCATGGCGCCCCACGACACCGCATTGGGGTCGCCCAGGCCGAAGAAACTCAGGCTGGCTTCGATCAGGATGGCCGAGGCAATGTCCAGTGAGCCCAGCACGACGATCGGCGCCGCCACATTGGGCAGGATTTCACGGAAGATGATGGCCCCGTGCCCCATGCCGCCGACCCGGGCCGCATCGACAAACTGCGACTGCTTCAGGCTGGCCACGGTGGCCCGCACCACGCGCGCAATCTGGGGCCATGACAGCACGGCGATCACCAGGATCATCTTGGTCACGCTGGCACCAAACAGTGCGATCACGATCAAGGCCAGCACAAAGCGGGGCAGTGTTTGAAAAAACTCTGCGATCCTCATCAAGATCGCGTCGGTCCAGCCGCCAAAATAACCGGCCAGGGCGCCCGCCACAACGCCAATCAGGATGGTGAGGGCGGCGCTGCACACGCCCACGAGCAAAGAGATTCGGGTGCCGTACACCACGCGCGACCAGATGTCCCGGCCCAGGTCATCCGTGCCCAGCCAATGGCCAGCCGAGAATGGGGCCAGCAGCGCGTTGTCGCCGCCCGCCATGGGCGCATACTGGCAGACCCAGGGCGCAAAGACGGCCAGCAGGACCAATAGCAGCAGGATCAGCAGTGCCAGGCGGGTGGCCTGGCGGCGCAGTAGTCGTTTCATGTTCGGTCAATCCAGGGGTCAATCAGCCGGTGCACGATGTCGGTGGCCAGATTGGCCAGCACCACCGTGACCGACACCATCAGCAGGATGGCCAGCATCACTGGGTAATCCCGGCGGGAAATGGACTCGTACAGCAGACGACCAATGCCCGGCCATCCAAACACCGCTTCGATCAGGGCCGAGCCCGCCAGCATGAAGCCGACGTTGTAGCCAATGACCGTCAGCACCGGTGCGGCTGCGTTGCGCAGGGCATGGACCATCATCACCGTCCACTCGCTCGCACCGCGCGAGCGCGCCGCCAGGATGTAGTCGGCGTTCAGTACCTCCAGCATGGCAGCCCGGGTGATGCGTGTGATCAGGGTCAGGTAACGCATCGACAGCGCCAGCATCGGCATCGCCAGGTGGCGCAACTGCTCGCCCACGCCGGCCCAGCCATCCGACAGGCCACGGATGGGCTGGCTGCCCTGTGACGGCAACCAGCCCAGCCAGATCGCAAACGTCAGGATCAGCAACTGGCCCAGCCAGAAGTCTGGAATCGAATAACCCGCCGACGATCCGGCCTGGATGCCCGAGTCAAGCCAGCGGGTCCCTGGCGACTGCGTGGCCCGGGCGGCGATGATGCCCAGGGTGACACCGACCACGCTGGCAAAGGTCAGGGCGCTGAGCGTCAGGGTCACCGTCGCCCCCAGTCGCCCCCAAATCAATTGGGAGACGGGTTGCTGGGCCGCAAACGAGTAACCCAGGTCCCCCACCAGCACTTTGGACAGGTAGCGCCACAGCTGCACCCACATGGGCTGGTCCAGCCCGTATTCGCGGCGCATTTGGGCCAGGTATTCCGCCGGCGCCGGGAAATCACCGACCAGCAGAGTGACCGGATCACCCGGGGTGAACGCAATCAGCAAAAAATTCAGCACCACCACGGCCAACAGCAGGGGCAGCGCGTGCAGCAGGCGCCGCACGATGAAACTGATCATGGGGCGCTGCCAGGCCGTGTGACCCGGCGCTGGTCAGTCATTGCGGCGAACACCCGCCCATTGGTCTCGCGCATCCAGGGCCGGAAAGACGCCGGTCAGCTTGCGGCTGGCGGTGTCGACAGTTTCCTCGTCAAACAACACCAAGGAGGGCAGGTCCTCATTGAGGATCACCTGCAAGTCCTTGTACAACTGGGCCCGCGTGGCGCGCTCAGGCGCGGTGGCGGCTTGCCCCAGCAAGTCGTCAACTTTAGGGTTGCTGTAGCTGCTGGCGTTGGTGTTGGGCGAGGTGCTGGTGTTGGTGATGTACAAGCGGGTGTAGCCAATGGCCGGGTCGCCAGCCGAGTAAAACGATCCCAGCGTCAGGTCGAAATCGCGTTTGGTGTAGATGCGGTCATACAGCACCGAGCGCTCCAACGGCTCCAGTTTGACTTCAATACCGATCTGCCGCAAGTTGTCCTGGATGATCTGTGACTGGGCCCGCATTTGTGGCCGTCCCAGGTCAAAGGGCAGCCGTACCGTGACGCTGTCGGGCTTGACGCCGGCCTTCACCAGCAGGGCTTTGGCCCGGACCGGGTCGTAGGGGTACTTCTTGGCGTAGGCCACCTGCTCATTGAGCAGCCACTTGAAGCCGTCACCAAACGCGCCGGCGCCCGGGCGTGCGAGACCCTGCATCACCTGCTTGACCAACCGTTGCCGGTCAATGGCAAAGGCCAGCGCCTGGCGCGCCTCTTTTTTGGCGAACAGCGGCGATTTGACATTGAACATCAGGAACCAGATGGCCGGGATGTTGACGCCCTGGCGGGCGGCCAGCGACTTGTCGGCCAGAATGCGCGGCATCTCCGGCTTGGGGGTGTAGAAATCAAGCAGGGTGTCAATCTCACCGGTTTGCAGCGCAGGGACCCGGTTCGCGCCTTGCGGGATGATCTGAAAAATCAGCTGTTCCAGATAGGGCTTGTCACCATCCCAGTAAGTGGGGTTGCGCACCAGCCGGATGCTGGTGCCGCGTTTCCATTCGGCAAACTTGAAGGGCCCCGTCCCGACAGGGCGCAGGTTGACGGGGTTGGTGGCCACCGGGCTGCCCTCATAGATGTGGCGCGGCAGCATGGGCGCATCAAACACCGTCATCTGCGACAAAAAGGGCGCGTAGGGCTTTTGCAGTTTGATCACCACGGTGCCGGCATCCGGTGTTTCCACCTCCAGCCCCAGATTCTTGAAGACCGCGGAGGCGCGTGGGTGCAGTTTGGCCAGTACCTCAACCAGGGTAAAACGCACGTCGTCGCTGCTGAAGTCGCGGCCATCGTGCCATTTGACGCCTCGGCGCAGCGTGAAGCGGTAGGTCTTGCCATCCGGTGAAATGGTCCACGCGGTGGCCAGCGCCGGCTTGGGGTTGTAGGCCGGGTCCAGCCAGATCAGCCCTTCGAGAATTTTGGCCGAGACATCGCCTGCCGTGAAATCGGTGGTGGTGCCCAGGTTCAGGGTGGGGGGGTCGGCGTCAATGCCAAGAATCACCGTGCCTTTGCCGGCCGCCTGTGCCACTTGCCAGGGCCCCAGGCCACTGGCGGCGGCGAGGGCACCTAGCCCGAGCTGCGCGGCCCGGCGGCGATTGAGAACTGTGCTGAAAGACGGATCTTGGGGGGCGGTGGAATGGGGCATCGTGGCAGTAGGGAGTGGCGTAACCGTGTTGTGTGATGGGCTGCCCTGTGGGCTTCTAACGACGAGTCCTTCGGTATTGCTCGCCGATTGCCGATGATGTTAACCTAAGCCGCTTTGCTGATTGCCACTCGCTGTGACCAAGATTCCTGCCCCCGTGTTGCCCGGCATTGCCGAACATCTCGCCGATATGGTGACCCTGCGCCGCCAGATCCATGCCAACCCTGAGCTGGGCTACCAAGAGTTCCTGACCAGCGACCTGGTCGCGCAGCGCCTGACCAACTGGGGGTACCAAGTGGACCGGGGTCTGGGCGGCACTGGCGTAGTGGGGACGCTGCGGGTCGGCTCAGGCGCCAAGCGCATCGGGCTGCGTGCCGACATGGACGCGCTGACCATGACCGAGACCACCGGGCTGCCGTGGGCCAGTCAGCATCCGGGGCGAATGCATGCCTGTGGCCACGACGGTCACACCGCGACGCTTCTGGCGGCGGCGCAGTTGCTGGCGGTGACCCGCGGTTTCAGTGGCACCCTCAACCTGATTTTTCAGCCAGCCGAAGAAGGCTTGCAGGGCGGGCAAAAGATGGTCCAGCAGGGCCTGTTTGAACGCTTCCCCTGTGATGCCATCTTTGCCTTTCACAATGAACCTGGCTTTCCGGCGGGACGCTTTGGGTTTTTGCCCGGCGTGATTTACAGCTCGTCGGACACGGTCATCATCACGCTGCATGGCAAGGGCGGGCATGGGGCCATGCCGCACACCACCGTGGACCCGATTGTGGTGGCGGCCCACTTGATCCTGGCGCTGCAGACGCTGGTGTCGCGCGAGCTGGACCCGAACGACATGGCGGTGGTGACAGTGGGTGCCATCCATGCCGGTTCGGCGGCCAATGTGATCCCGGGCACGGCTGAGCTCAAGCTTACCGTTCGGGCCCGCCGCCCCGAGGTGCGCGCCTTTCTGCGCGAGCGCATCACCGCCATGGCGCAAAACCAGGCCGCCGTGCATGGCGCCACGGCCCAGGTGGACTACCAGTGGCGCACACCGCCCTGCATCAATGACGCGGGCGTCACCGCCTTGGCCCATGAACTGGCCAGAAACACCATGGGCGATGCGGCGCTGATTCACCCCATGGCGCCGCTGCAGGCCAGCGACGACTTCGCTTTCATGCTCAATGAGGTGCCCGGCTGTTACTTCATCGTCGGAAATGGCGATGGCCAGCCCGGTACTGGGCCGGGCTGCATGGTGCACAACACCGGCTACGACTTTAATGATGAGATCTTGCCGACGACCGCCAGTTTCTGGGTCACGCTGGTCAACCACTACCTGAAGGATTGAGCCTCAGCCCGGGCCGCCGGTCGACCGGCCTGGCGCGGCTGATCACATCAATAAATGCTCACCCGCGTTATCGCCGCCGAGCGTGACGTAGTTGACCTTGCGGATGTCCATCAGCTTCTTGCCGCCGGCATAGCTGATCGAGCTTTGCACGTCCTGCTCCATCTCGGTCAGGGTGTCGGCCAGCCGGCCCTTGATCGGCTCCAGAATGCGCTTGCCCTCGACGTGCTTGTACTCGCCCTTATTAAAGTCGCTGGCCGAGCCGTAATACTCTTTGTACAACTTGCCGTCTACCTCGACCGTCAGGCCTGGGCTTTCCTCGTGGCCGGCCAGCATGGAGCCGATCATGACCATGGTGGCGCCAAAGCGGACCGATTTGGCAATGTCGCCGTGTTCGCGGATGCCACCATCGGCAATGATGGGCTTGGTCGCCACCCGGGCGCACCATTTCAGCGCTGACAGCTGCCAGCCGCCGGTGCCAAAGCCGGTTTTGGACTTGGTGATGCAGACCTTGCCCGGGCCGATGCCCACTTTGGTCGCGTCGGCGCCCCAGTTTTCCAGGTCAATCACCGCCTCGGGCGTGGCCACGTTGCCGGCGATCACAAAGCTGCTTGGCATTTTTTCTTTCAGGTGGCCGATCATGGCTTTGACGCTGTCGGCGTGGCCGTGGGCGATGTCGATGGTGATGTAGTCGGGCGCCAGACCCAGCGCCAACAACTGCGCCACGGTGGCGTAGTCGGGCGGCTTCACGCCGAGCGAAATCGAGGTGTACAGGCCGCGCGTCGCCATGCTTTGCACAAACTTGAGGTTGTCAAAGTCAAAGCGGTGCATCACGTAAAAATAACCAGCCTGCGCAAGCCAGACACAAATGTCCTCGTTGACAACTGTTTTCATGTTGGCCGGCACCACCGGCAGCCGAAAGCGGCGCGGCCCGAACTCGACGCTGGTGTCGCACTCCGAGCGGCTTTCCACCCGGCATTTGCGCGGCAGCAGCAGGATGTTGTCGTAGTCAAAGATGTCCATGGAGCGGGCCGCCTGTCGAAAAAAGTGAGCCAAAAAAAACCGGGCCTCAATGGTTTGGGCCCGGTGATTGATTCTATCGGAGTCGGGGTGGGGCCTAGTGACCAGCTGAGCCGCATGCTGTTACTGCGGTCGCCGTTTGGCGCGGATGGTTGACCAGCACGACTGCCAGCCCGACTGCGCTAAGGCAAAACCACCCTTGAGCCCCAAAGCCATTAACAAATACAGGGACAGGAACCGCGCAATCTGAGGGGGTATCTCTAAGGATGGTCTGAAAAACCCGTTCACAAAAGCGCTACTGGGTCATTAATTTTCAAATAGTGGGATTCTCAAGAAATCCCGCGAAATTTTGACACTTTTCCGCCCATTTCAGGCTGTTTTCACCCGTTTTCACGGGTATCCCCCGGTTTCCAGGCGCACTCATGCCTGCATCTGCATCAACTTACCGCGCACCATCCACAAATTGGACAAGGCGAACAAGGTAAAGAGTTGCTGCGTGTTCTTCTTGAGCCCACGGTAACGCACCTTCACGAAACCGAACTGGCGCTTGATCACCCGAAATGGATGCTCCACTTTGGCACGCACACCAGCCTTGAGCTTCTCAGCCTTGTCGATCAAGGCATCTGCTTCGTTGTCTTTGTTCAAAGCTTTGCGCTTGCCCGGACGCATGGCAATGTGCCAAGTGACATCGGGCTTTGCGTCAGGGCGCTTCTCAATGCCTTGGTAGCCTGCGTCGCCAAAAGCCACTGTCTCTTCGCCGTGCAACAGGCTGCTGCCCTCGACGATGTCATGCACATTGCCCGAGGTGCCGCGCACGGTGTGCACCAGGCCCGACTCGGCATCTGCGCCGATGTGGGCTTTCATGCCAAAGTACATTTGCTCGCCTTTCTTGCTCGAGTGCATCTCGGGGTCGCGGGCATGGTCCTTGTTCTTGGTCGATGACGGGGCAGCGATCAAAGTGGCATCCACCACGGTGCCGTGCTTGAGAAGAAGGCCTTTAGCTTGCAAGATGTCATTGACGGCTTCCAACATCTGCTCGGACAGTTTGTGTTTTTCCAGGCGGTGGCGGAACCGCAGGATGGTGCTCTCATCGGGCAAACGGGTGAACTCTTCGATCTGTGCGAACTGACGGTACAGCGGTGTATCGACAAACGCCTCCTCCATCGCCGGGTCTGACAGGGTGAACCACTGTTGCATGAAGTGGGTGCGCAGCATGGTTTGCAAGGCAAACGGTGGCCGACCTTTGACTCCCTCGCAGTAGTACGGGGCAATCAATGCTTCCAAGTCAGCCCACGGGACAACCTTTTCCATCTCTTCGAGAAAGGTTTGCTTGCGGGTTTTCTTGGACAAAAGATCGAGGTTCAAAGAGGCTTGTTTCATGCTATGTATTTTATAGCAAACGTCTGGTTCTGTCAACACAAATTAGCCGGACTTTTGCAGAGTTTCCCTAAATTAGACCGCAGCAAACCCGCCAGCATGCCGAATACAAAAAACAGGATGGCTGGGTCAACGAAGCTCGGCATTTGAATGACTCAGCGCGAATGACTCAGCGGTCAGTCAAAAATTTCGTTAAGCCATGATTTTTTACGTTCCTGGCGGTACCGCTGCCCGCCGTAGTGGTCAGAGTCTGCAAAGTCAGCCGGCTTTTGATGCCTAGCTGCCGGCGCCAGCGGTTGCGCCGCGGCTGCCGCGCGCTCCAGCAGCTTGTCAAGCTCGCCACGGTCCAGCCAAATACCCCGGCAAGCAGGGCAATAGTCAATCTCAACACCTTGCCGATCGGACATGACGAGGGTGGTATCAGGGCAGTTGGGGCATTTCATGCAGGGCTTTCGTTATTTGGGTTGGAAGGGTTGAGGCTGGGTGATCATTGGAGCCATGCTTGGTAGCGCCAAAAAGGTGGGGTCGGTGGCCGCCAGCGCCAGTGTCACGGGCTGGGCACTACCGGGCAAAGCCAGCGAATGGCTGAGCAGTGGCGTGGTCCGATGAGTCGGCAGGGGCGGACGGGGCGTATCGGTACTGGTTGCTCATCGGAGTACCAGCGGCTTCGCGGGATTCAATCACGGTTGGCATGGACTGGGCTCTAGGGTGTTAAGAGAGACCCAACGATAGATGCCAAATCTATTCTTAAAAAGCAGATAATTTCTCTGTAATACTCTTAAAAAATCGGAGTGTCGGAGCGTCTGGCATAGCCTGGTTGCGGTTGCGGTTGCGGCGGCGGTCGTCGCTTGCCTGACTGTCAAGTCAAGGCAGGTCGGGCCGGCAAGCCGACTGCGCTACCGCCAGCAAGCGGCCACGCTGGTCTTGTAGCCAGCCCACCACGCGCAGCCGCTGCGGGTTGGCGCCATCCGGGATGCTCAGCGGGCGGCGCTCCAGCCAATTCATTTGCTTCTCATTTTGTAGCAAACTATCGCCATTCCACGGGGCCTGGAGCATGTTTCTGACCAAATTTCTCTCGATCGGCGTGCCGTCGCTGCCAGCGGCGATGGTCTCTACCAGCAGCAGCACGGCGGTGGCCGGCTGCCGGTCGCTGGATGGGCGACGGGCCTCAATCGAGGCGCCGATGTAGCCACCCAGCGCCACGCCATGCGCCACCCGCACGGTGGCGCCGCCACGCCCGGCCACCGGGGTGCTGACCGCCAGCTGGGTGCGTGGGGCCGGGCGGCGCAGGGTATGCAGCCGCGCCAGCGCATCGCGGCTGGCAGCGGCCGACAGCGGGGCCTCGTCACCCTGGCGGCCCGGCACGATCCAGTCGAGCGCCAGCGTTGGGCCCGCTGCACCCGGCGCCGGGGCTTGGCCCCAGCACGCCAAGCAATCGGCACTGAGAAAGCGCTCCAGCAGGCGCACCGGCTGGGGCTGGCCGTCGCTGCTGCACACGCCCTGCGCGCGCGCACCCGACAGCAGCAAGGCGCACAGCCCCAGGCCGGCGGCGAGCTGATTCAGGGTGGGGCGTGGCATGCGATGGGCTTTCTACAATGAGACATGTTTGCCCCAATTACACAACAGGACGACGCCAACCCGCCGTTGCTGGCCCACCTGAACCCCGAGCAGCGCGCCGCTGTCACCCTGCCCGCCGAGCATGCGCTGATCCTCGCTGGCGCCGGCTCGGGCAAGACCCGAGTGCTGACCACGCGCATAGCCTGGCTGCTGCAAACCGGCCAGGTCTCGCCGGGTGGCGTGCTGGCGGTGACCTTCACCAACAAGGCGGCGCGCGAGATGATGACGCGCCTCTCTGCCATGCTGCCACTCAATGTGCGCGGCATGTGGATCGGCACTTTCCACGGCCTGTGCAACCGGTTTTTGCGCGCCCACGCCAAGACCGCCAACCTGCCACAGAGTTTTCAGATCCTGGACACGCAAGACCAACTGTCGGCGATCAAGCGCCTGTACAAACAGTTTGCGCTGGACGACGAGCGTTTTCCGCAAAAACAGATGCAGTGGTTCATCGGTGGCTGCAAGGAGGACGGGCTGCGCCCGAACCAGGTCGAGGTGCGCGACGAGGAAACCCGGCGCAAGGTGGCGATTTACCAGCTCTATGAAGAGCAGTGCCAGCGCGAGGGCGTGGTCGATTTTGGTGAGCTGATGCTGCGCAGCTACGAGGTGCTGCGCGACAACGACCCGATCCGCGAGCACTACCAGCGGCGTTTCCGCCATATCCTGGTGGACGAGTTTCAGGACACCAACAAGCTGCAGTACGCCTGGCTCAAGATGCTGGCCGGCACCGGCGCGGGCGGCTCGGTGAACGACGATGCCGCCTTCAAAGCCACGGGCTGCGTGCTGGCGGTGGGCGACGACGACCAGAGCATTTACGCCTTTCGCGGCGCGCGCGTGGGCAATATGGCCGACTTTGTGCGTGAATTTGGCGTGCGCCACCAGATCAAGCTGGAGGAAAACTACCGCAGCGGCAGCAACATCCTGGACAGCGCCAATGAACTCATCGGCCACAACAGCCGTCGCCTGGGCAAAAACCTGCGCACCGCGCAGGGCCCCGGTGAGCCGGTGCGGGTGTTTGAGGCCACCAGCGACTTTGCCGAGGCACAGTGGATGGTCGACGAGATGCGCCAGCTGGTGCGCGACGGCCTGGCGCGGCACGAAATCGCCGTGCTGTACCGCAGCAACGCCCAAAGCCGGGTGATCGAGACCGCGCTCTTCAATGCTGGCCTGCCCTACAAGGTGTACGGCGGCCTGCGCTTTTTTGAGCGGGCCGAGATCAAGCACGCGCTGGCTTACCTGCGGCTGCTGGAGAACCCGCGCGACGACACCAGCTTTTTGCGCGCGGTCAAC
>Ga0247832_1000542_pt1 | contig 75977 bp, 88 predicted proteins | sample LaCruzMarch2015__10_FD_192407 | JGI IMG/M metagenome (GOLD analysis project Ga0247832, IMG submission 192407) | Freshwater microbial communities from meromictic Lake La Cruz, Castile-La Mancha, Spain - LaCruzMarch2015_4m | ecosystem: Environmental > Aquatic > Freshwater > Lake | place: Spain... | reverse complement strand
CGCCTCGCCGGATTTCAGTCGATCCGAGCCGGACTACAGGCGGTGATGCATGACATCACGACGCTGCTGGAGATGGCGATGCGCCAGCCAGAACCGAACCCATGCTGAAACTTTGAATCAGCCCTGCCTCCCGGGTGGCCGTGTTCACCATGAGATCGGCGCAACTGAGCCGATCGGAATTGGCGACACCGCGCCAGTAGGCGGTGCGCCGCAGGTGGGCGCGGATGCGGGCCAGCAGCTCCTCGATCGAGAAGGGTTTGAGGATGTAATCGTCGGCGCCGGAATCGAGCGCTTCAACACGGTCGCGGATGTCGTCGTGGCAGGTGAGCATCAGCACGGGGGTGATGTCGCCGCTGCTGCGCAGCCGCCGGCAGATTTCCACGCCGCTGAAATCCGGCAGCGTCCAGTCGAGTAGGACAAGATCCGTTGTGGCATCGCGCAGGTGGATCAAAGCTCCCTGGCCGTCTTCGGCTTCGCTGACGCTGTAGCCCTCGCAATTCAGTTCGCCGGCCAGGAAGGTGCGCATGCGTGCGTCGTCTTCGACGATCAGCAGTTGCGAGGCCATGGTCAGCGGGGCGGCCCTTCCTTCAGCATGAAGCCGACGCCGCGCACCGTCTGGATCAGGGTGGGCTGGCCGGCTGGCTCCAGTTTGCGGCGCAGGTAGCGCACATACACATCCAGGAGGTTGTCGTCGCCCAGCCAGTTTTCGCCCCAGAGGGCATCAAGGATGGCGCGACGCTCCTGCACCTGGTTGGGGTGACGCAACAGATGCATCAACAGATCGAACTCCTTGGCCGTGAGATGGATGGATTCACCGCCCCTGGCCACTTCCCGGCTGGCGGGATTCACCTCCAGGTCAGCCATCCGCAGCACACCGCCTTCCTGTTCATCGATGCCGCTGCGGCGCAGGCGGGCCCGCACCCGGGCCAACAGCTCTTCGATCGAGAACGGCTTGATCAGGTAGTCGTCGGCGCCGGAATCGAGCGCCTCCACCCGTTGCTGCACCTCATCGCGGGCCGTGAGCATCAGCACGGGCGTGGAAATCCCCCCTTTGCGCATGCGACGGCACACCTCCACACCGCTGAAATCGGGCAGGTTCCAATCGAGCAGTATCAGATCCCAGGTTTGGCTGCGGATCCTGCCCAGGGCCTGCTGCCCGCAGGTCGCTTCTTCGCACGCATACCCTTCAACGGCCAGCTCGGAGGAGAGGAAGCCGCGCAACTCGGGATCGTCATCGACGATCAGCAGGCGGGCGCCGGTCATCGGATCGGTAGGGTTGAACGTCGCTTGGTCAAAGGAAAATAAAGCTCTCTGGAGTTGAGAGGCGCGATCGTTTCACATTATACCAGGGTGAGAATTGTCTTGCAACCTTGCAGGCATCCTTGCCGCTTTGTTGTCTCTACGCGTTCGAGCAGGTGAAGACAGCCCCAAGCCGGCTGAGAGGGGCTGGCCTGACAGGGATCAGCCCGCGACCACGCTTTGGGTATGAAATTAGTTTTGGCACCGATCTTTGGCCCTGATGGGGCGGGTGACCCCATCGACGACGCGGCGACAGTACTGTTGCGCCATTCCGCCTCACCGCACATGAGCAGAAGCTCATTCCCCGCGAGCCTGGTTACTATCACGAAGGATTTGTACACGTGATGGGTTCGAGCCCAAGGCCTCACTGACGCACCCACCCGCCGCACCATGGTTGCCAGTCGGGCCGGAACCCGCCCCCTCTCCGCGCGCATGGCCCGCTGGGGCCTCGCCATCGTGGCGCTCTATGGCCTGATGGCCGTGCTCACGCCCCTGCTGGTGCACGGCGGCCTGCTGCCCGATCCCAATGCGGGCCTGGACAATCCCATTTACGCCCAGCCCTCGTTCGGGCACTGGTGCGGTACCGACCGTCTCGGCCGTGATGTCTGTGTGCGCACCCTCGCCGGCAGCAGCGTGGCCCTGCAGGTGGTGCTCAGCGCCCTGGTGCTGGCGCTGGTGATCGGTGTTCCGCTGGGCATGGTGAGCGGCTACCTCGGCGGCGGGGTCGACCGTGTGTTGGTGCTGGTGATGGACACCTTGTACACCTTGCCGGTGCTGCTGCTCTCGGTGGTGCTCGCCTTTCTGCTTGGCCGGGGCCTGCCCAATGCCGCCGCTGCCCTCTGCGTGGTGTACGTGCCGCAGTACTTCCGGGTGGTGCGCAACCAGTCGGCCCAGGTGAAGGCGGAACTGTTCATCGAGGCGGCCCGCTCCCTCGGTGCCGGCCCCGCCTGGATCCTGCGGCGCTACCTGTTTCGCAACGTGATCACCTCGGTGCCGGTGCTGCTCACCCTCAACGCGGCCGATGCGGTGCTGGTGCTGGGGGGGCTGGGTTTTCTCGGCCTCGGCCTGCCGGAAACCATCCCCGAATGGGGCAGTGACCTGCAGCAGGCCCTCACGGCCCTGCCCACCGGCATCTGGTGGACCGCCCTGTTTCCTGGATTGGCGATGTTTGTGTTGGTACTGGGGCTGTCGTTTCTGGGCGAGGGCCTGGAGAACTGGCTCAGTGGCTCTCTTGCCGACCTGAAGTAGCGTTTTGTTGCTCTGTGGTATCGGCAATGCCCTGGTGGTTGGATCTGGTTCTGCTTGGTTCCGCCGTGCTGCTGTGGGTCAAAGGCGGCAACACGCCCGATGACGTCTGGAGTGTCTTCCAGAAGTTCCTGTCTGTGGTGGCCGTACTGGTGGTGCTGCTGGGCGGTCGCCAGATCCTGTTGGAGGTCCTGGTGCTGGCTTTCACCATCTTTCTGCCGAATGCCTCCCGCTTTGATGGCGGCCCGATCAGCACCGCAGACGCTCCCCCCGCGGCAGCTCCTCGAGGATGGCGCCTTCGGGGCTGAGGGCCCGCTGAGGCGTCTTGCCTGCTGCGGCAGCTGGCTGTAAGTCTCTTACTCTCGCGCCACACCGGATCGCCGTGCGGATCACCAGCAAGGGTCAGGTCACGATTCCTCAGGCCATCCGCGAGCTGGCTGGGCTGCATCCCAATTGTGAGGTGCAGTTTCGGCTGGTGGGTGATCAGGTGGTGCTGGAAAAGACGGATGGCCAGGCCGAGCAGCGGGGCGAGGAGGCCTTGATGAGGCTGCGGGGCCACCGGCCCCGGCAGGGTCTGAGCACCGAGGCCATCCTGGCCCTCTGTCGCGGTGAGGCCTGATGGCCCTGGCCGCCGCTGCAGATCACCCCAGCGTGTAGGTACCAGAATCGGATTCCGTCAGCCGATGGCCTTGGAAAGACGTGCGGCTCAGCGCCATCTCAAGCACCGTTTCCAGACGGATCATCCGACCATTGAGGTCATCGATGCGGCGTTGTTGTTCCTTCATCAGCCCCGCCATATCTTCCACCTTGTCGTTCATGCGGATCACGGTGGTGAGCGCCGACAGAATGCGGTCGGTCACGCTCATGGCTGTGGCTGAACTGACGGCTTGGCCTGGAGAGCCGCACGAACCTCGGCAAGGGCATGATCGAGCGCCGCTTCCGTGCGCGCCGTGCTGAGCTCGAGTTGTTTCAAGGCCGCGTCCAGGGCATCGGTATCGGCCTGCTCCTCAGAGCTGCCGGTGGCATAAGCGGCTCCAGCCTCACGGAAAAACTGTCCGAGTGAGAGCCCCATCCTGTTGGCTTGATCGGCATAGGCAGCTTTCTCAGCAGGCGTCATCAACACCGCAACGCGCTCTGTGGCGCGCTCAGCGGCGGTCTTCGAGGAGATCGACATCGGTCCCATGTGATGAACATGTACAGCAAAGGCTAAGGCCATCACGGCTCTGCCTATCCGTTCTCGCTACGCTCAAACCACTCCCGGCCTGTGGCGATGACCCTCACCACCAGCCCAGCGCTTGCATCGCAGCTGAGGCTGCCTGCCGATCTGCGGCTCACCCCGGACCAGTTTGCGCTGGTGTGCGCCGAGAACCGTGAATCCGTGCTCGAACTCACAGCCGGCGGCCGGGTACTGCTGATGACGCCAACAGGCAGCGAAACGGGTTCCCGCAGTGGTGAGCTGTTCTTCCAGCTCAAGCTTTTTGCCCAGCACCAGGGCCGTTGGAAAGCTTTTGACAGTTCCACCGGCTTCCTATTGCCGGATGGCTCCGTGCTCAGCCCCGATGCGTCCCTGGTGCGTCTCGATCGTTGGCAGGCCCTCAGCCCCGAACAGCGCCGTGGCTTCGCCCCGCTCTGCCCTGACCTTGTCGTGGAACTGGCAAGCCCCAGCGACGAGGGGCCCCGCGGCCTGACGGCATTGCGCCGCAAGATGGACGCGTATCAGGCCAATGGTGCCCGCCTGGCCTGGCTGCTGCTGCCTGACGAACAAGCCGTGGAGGTGTGGTCGGCCAACGCTGAACCGCAGCGACTGGAGCCGTCCCTGGTGTTGGAAGCCAGTGCAGAGTTCCCTGGATTGCAGTTGCAGCTGGCCGAGATCTGGGCTGGCTGAACGGTCTGCGGCGGCCCGATCAGCAGCGCAGACGCACCCCCCGCGGCAGCTCCTCGAGGATGGCGCCTTCGGGGCTGAGGGCTGGGTAGGGGCGCCCTTCGCGGCGGCACCAGGCCGCCACCTGCGGGTAGGCCCACTCGAACAGCAGCGGCCCATAGCGGTCCGGGGCCACACCTTCGCCGTGGCTGGGCAGGCATCCCTTTTCCTGCCGTTGCCGCAGGGTCTCGAACAGCAGGATCGCGTTCGCCACCGACACGTTCAGCGACTGCACCATGCCTGCCATCGGGATCACGATCGCCTGGTCGATCGCGGCGGCGGTGGCCTCGCTCAGTCCCCATTTCTCCGCCCCCAGCACAAAGGCCGTGGGCCCGGTGAAATCACAGTCGCGGTAGTCCACCGCGTCGGCCCCCAGGTGGGTGCCATAGAGGCGGAAGCCATCGGCCTTCAGCAGCGCGATGGCATCGCTGCTGCGCTCATGCCGGTGCAGCGCCACCCATTTCTGGCTGCCCAGGGACGTGGCGTTGAAGGTGGGCACCCTCCCTTTCAGGCTCACGGCATGGGCTTCGAGCACCCCCACCGCATCGCAGCTGCGCAGGATCGCCGAGAGGTTATGGGGCTTGTCCACATGCTCCAGCAGCACCGTCAGATCGCCCATGCGGCGATCGAGCACCGCGCGCAGGCGCTCGAAGCGGCGGGGCAGCAGCGGCATGGGCCTGGTAAAACGCCATCATCGACCTTGCCAGCTGCACGGCCATGTCCAGGGTTGCTGCCGACAGCGAGCGTCCCTTCGACAGCCGCGTCTACGCGATGGTGCGCCGCATCCCCCACGGCCAGCTGGCCACCTACGGCCAGGTGGCGGAGCTGATCGGCGCCTACGGCCGCGCCCGCCAGGTGGGCTGGGCCCTGCGGCGCCTGCCGCTGCCATCGGCGGTGCCGTGGCAGCGGGTGGTGAATGCCCAGGGACGCATTGCGATGAGCCCCGGCCGGGAGGGCAGCGACTGGATGCAGCGCCAGCTGCTGCTGGCCGAAGGCATCGCCGTGGCCGCCGACGGCCGCCTGCCCCTGGCCCGGCACCGCTGGCGGCCTCCGCTGGAGCTGGCCGAGCCCTCCTGTACAAAGGAGTGAACCGTCTCGGGAGCCCGCCGATTCACGCCAGCGAGATCGTTCCCGGCGACACCATGCCCGGCCTGGCCTCCCGCCAGCTGGCCTGGCAGGTGCTCCAGGCCGTCGCGGCCGGCGCCTATGCCGATGCCGCCCTGGAGCGTGAGCTGGCCTCCCTGGCCCGCGCCGGTGGTGGCCTTTCGGCGGCCGACCGCGGCCTGGCCACCGAAATCGCCTACGGAGCCATCCGCCAGCGGCTGCTGCTGGATGGCTGGATCGACGCCCTCGGCAAGGTGTCGGCCCTGCGCCAGCCGCCGGCCCTGCGCTGGTTGCTGCATGTGGGGCTCTACCAGCTGCTGTTCAGCGATCGGGTGCCGGCGGCGGCGGCGGTGAGCACCAGCGTGGCCCTGGCCAAGCGCGTTGGCCTGGGCCGGCTGGCGCCGGTGGTGAATGGGATGCTGCGCTCCCTGCTGCGGCGGCGGGAGCCGCAGGGGGGCACCCAACCCTGCACCGAACCCTGGCACGGGCTGGCGTTGCCGGCCGAGGCCGCCGCCGCCCTGGCCCTGCGCCGCTCCCTGCCCCCTTGGCTCAGCGCCGAGCTGCTCGGCTGGCTGCCGCCAGAGCGGGCCGAGGCCTTTGCCCTGGCCTGCAACGCAGTCCCCGCCCTCGACCTGCGCGCCAACCGCCTGCGCACCAGCCGCGACGAGCTGCTGGCGCGCTTCGCGGCCGCCGGTGTGGCCGCCCGCGCCCTGCCCGGCGTGTCCCACGGCCTCACCCTGCTGGAGCGGGTCGGCGATCCCCGCGACCTGCCCGGCTATGCCGAGGGGCTCTGGTGCGTGCAGGACCGCAGTGCCCAGGCCATCGCCCCCCTGCTCGATCCCCAGCCCGGCCAGCGGATCCTCGATGCCTGCGCCGCCCCGGGCGGCAAGAGCACCCACCTGGCGGAGCTGACCGGCGACGCCGCTGAGCTGTGGGCGCTGGATCGCTCCGAAGCCCGCCTGCGTCGGCTGGATCGCAATGCCGAGCGCCTCGGACTCACCTCGATCCGCTCCCTGGCCCTCGATGCCACCGCCCTCGCCGCCGCCAAGCCCCACTGGCGCGGCTCCTTTGATCGCGTTCTGCTCGACGCCCCCTGCTCCGGCCTCGGCACCCTGGCCCGCCATCCGGATGCCCGCTGGCGCATCACCCCGGACGCTATCGATGGCCTGGTGTCCCTGCAGCGCCAGCTCCTGGACGCGTTGCTGCCCCTGCTGGCCCCCGGCGGCCGCTTTGTTTATGCCACCTGCACGGTGGAACCGCGCGAGAACGGCGGCCTGATCGCCGCGCTGCTGGCGGCCCACCCTGGCTGGAGCCTGCTTGAGGAACGCCAGTGGTGGCCTGAACCGCCCAACGGGGAGTGCGGCGGCGGCGATGGTTTCTATGCGGCGGTGCTGCAGGGGCCGGACGGCGGCTAGGGCGGCAGTTAGGGCGGCGGCGGTGGTGGCGGGGCGATGGCGGGGGGTGGTGGCGGCGGCAACGGGGCGGGGGGCGCCACCGGCGCCGGAGCCGCTGGTGTGGCCGCTTCGCGGGAAGGGGCGGGCCGCGGCGCCGGGGCGGCAGGCGCCGGGGCATAGTCGGCCGGCGGGCGCTCGCTGGAGGGTTCCCAGGTGGGCGGAGAGGTGCTGCTCGGCTCCTGCTCCGGTGGCTCCCAGCGCTGGCTCTCGCGCGTCTCACGGTCGTCCGGCCTGGCGTCGGGCTGGGTCTGCTTCTGGCTGCGCACCGGCTTGAAGCTGCCGGTGAGCACGGGCTTGGGCGGGAACTTCTGCACCGGCATGCCCCTGGTCACCGGTTCCATGAACGCCCGCCAGGCGTAGGTGGCCAGGACGCTGGTGGTGCCCGTTCCCTTGTTGTTGTCGTACCCCAGCCAGACGCCGGTGGTGAGCTGGGGAATCGAGCCGATGAACCACAGGTCCCGCGCCCCCTCGGAGGTGCCCGTCTTGCCGGCCACCGGCCGGTCGGGCAGGGCGGCGCCACCACCCGTACCGCTTTGCACCACCTGCTGCAGCATCCACACCATCGCGTCGGCGATGTCGCTGTTCACCGCCCGGGTGCCGCGGGGGCCCTTGGCCCGCCGTGACCAGAGCAACACCCCGTCCGGCCCGAAGATCTCCTCGAAGGGCAGCGGCTGGTTGTACACGCCCCGGTTCACCATGGCCGCGTAGGCCGCCGTCATGTCGAGCACCGTCTGGTCGTTGGAGCCGATCGCCATCGACAGATAACGCCCCAGCTCCCGCTGGATGCCCAGGCTCTTGGCGGTGGCGATCACCGGGTCGTAGCCGAGCTTCTGCAGCAGGGCCACCGCCACGATGTTGAGGGAGTTCTGCATCGCCGTGGCCAGGCTCACCCGGCCCATGTAGCGGTTGCCGAAATTCCTGGGACAGTACTTGCCGAAGCAACGGGCGGAATCGACCACCGTGTCCTCCGGCTTCATGCCCTGCTTCAGGGCCGTGAGGTAGATGAACAGCTTGAAGGTGGACCCCGGCGAACGCAGGGCCTGGGAGGCCCGGTTGAACTGGGTCTTCTCCCAGTCCTTGCCGCCCACCATCGCCCGCACCAGACCGGTGCCCGGTTCCATGGCCACCAGGGCCCCTTCCATGCTGCCGGTGGCGTAGCTGTCGATGGTTTTCTGGGCCTCCACCTGCCACGCCGCATTCAGGCCGCTGCGGATCGTCAGCCCGCCCACCTCCAGCTGCTCGTCGCTGAGCACCTTGGGCAGCTCCTGTTCCAGCCAGCTGGTGTACCAGGGGGCCGGGTTGTAGAAGTACTTCGGCTCGGCCGGCTTCAGCGCCAGGGGCGTGGCCTCGGCGCGCGCCAGTTGCACGTCGTCGATGAAGCCCGCCTCGCGCATGCGCTGCAGCACAATCGAGCGCCGTTGCAGGGCCACCTCCGGATTCACCAGCGGCGAATACACCGACGGGGCCGGCGGCAGGCCGGCGATCAGGGCGGCTTCCGACAGGGTGAGCTGGTCGGGGCGTTTGGAGAAGTAGATCCAGGCGGCATCGGACACGCCGTAGGCGCTGGAGCCCAGATAGACGTAATTGAGGTATTGCTCGAGAATCTGCGCCTTGCTCAGCTGGCGCTCGATCTTCCCGGCCAGGGCCGCCTCCTTGAGCTTGCGCACGATCGTGCGGTCCTGGCTGAGGAACACGGTGCGGGCCAGCTGCTGGGTGATCGTGCTGGCCCCCTCCTCCACCGCGCCCTGCTGCAGGTTGCGCATCACGGCCCGGCTGATGCCGAGCAGGTCGATGCCGTCGTGCTGGTAGAAGCGGCGGTCTTCGGCGGCCACGAAGGCGCGCTGGATCAGCAGCGGCATCTTGCCGGCGGGCAGTTTCTCGCGCGTGGCCGGACCCTTCTTGAGCAACACCTTGCCATCGGAGGAGAGGATCGTGATCGTCCCCGGCCGGTTGAAGCTGTTGATGCGGCCGGAATCGGGAAGCATCCCGTCGAGGGCCCTGACCAGGGTTGTCTGGCCCAGGGCCACCAGCCCACCGGCGGCGGCCGCCGCCAGGGCCGGCACGAGCAGGCGCCAGTGGGAGCGCCGCGCCGGTCGGCTGGTCATGGCAGGGTCAGGTCGCTGTGGCCGATCGCCAGGGCTGTCACGAGCATGCCGAGCACCAGGAAGGGCTGGGCGCTGGCCTGATACTTCACATCAAAGGCGACGGGATCACGCAGCAGCCAGATGTCCTGGAAGGTGATCTGGGGGACGATCAGCAGCACCAGCAGCACGGCGGCGAAGTGCTGGCCGATGGCGATCAGCACCGCCACCATCGCCAGCTGGAAGAGGTCGATCATGCCGGCGCTGATCCAGCTGGCCCGTTCGATGCCGAACACCACCGGTAGCGATTGCAGCCCCAGGGCCCGGTCGCCTTCGACGCTCTTGAAGTCGTTGACAACGGCAATCCCCAGCCCCGCCAGGCTGTAGGCCAGGGTGAGCAGGGCTGTGGCCCAGGTGAGCTGGCCGAACAGGGCCTGGCCGGCCCACCAGGGCAGGGCGATGTAGCTGGCGCCCAGGGCGTAGTTGCCCAGCCAGCCGTTCTGCTTCAGCTTCAGCGGTGGCGCCGAATAGATGTAGCTGACAAACGAGCCGCCCAGCGCCAGCAGCAGCAGCACCGGCGTGCTGTGGCCGGCCCAGACATCCAGGCCCCAGGCCACGGCCAGCCCGGCCAGCAGCAGCACCACGATCTGCAGCCGCACCTGGCCCAGGGGAATCGCCCCGGAAGGAATCGGCCGGTAGGGCTCGTTGATCGCGTCGATCTCGCGGTCGTAGTAGTCGTTGATCGTCTGGGTGTAGCCCGCCAGCAGCGGACCGCTCATCAGCATGCAGGCCACCGAGGCTCCCACCTCCGGCAGGGTCCAGTGGAAATTTCCCGACGCCGCCGCGCCGCAGATCACGCCCCAGATCAGGGGGATCCAGGTGACGGGCTTCATCAGCTGCAGCCGGATCTTCCAGATGTTGGAGCTGCCGGTGGCGCCCTTCATCCCGAGCAGCTGCCTTGCGCCACCGGAGACGCCTGGCGAGCCGGCGCTGCTTTCGGGCCTCTGGCTCATGGGTGGGCCGTCTCAGGCAGGGGTGATCTCATCATCGAAGAACCAGGTGGTGGTCCCTCCGCTCAGCTCCACCACCACGCCGACCCCCGTGCCATCGGTGACCCGGAAGTCCTTGACGGTGCCGGTGGCATCGGCCTTGAGGGCCGCCACCAGAGTGGCCGGAATCCGATCGCGCACGCGGGTGACCCGCACCTTCGAACCGATGGTGATGCCAGCCTGGGCCATGTCCGGCGGGATTAGAAAGTGGAGAAACCTTAACAGCGAACCCTTGGTAGCCAAACGGATCATCCCCTGTCTCGACGTGGCCGGGGGCAGGGTTGTCAAGGGCATCAACTTCGTTGGTCTGCGCGATGCCGGCGACCCGGTGGAACTGGCCTGTCGCTACAGCCTCTCCGGCGCCGACGAACTCGTCTTCCTCGACATCGCCGCCAGCCACCAGGGCCGCATCACCCTGTTGGACATGGTCGAACGCACCGCCGAAGCAGTGACGATCCCGTTCACCGTGGGCGGCGGCATCGTCAGCGTTGAAGGCATCACGGAGCTGCTGCGGGCCGGTGCCGACAAGGTGAGCCTCAATTCCTCGGCGGTCCGCACCCCGGAGCTGGTGACGGCCGGTGCCGATCGCTTCGGCTGCCAGTGCATCGTCGTGGCCATTGATGCCCGTCGCCGCGCCTCCACTGGCGACGCCGCCACGGCCTGGGATGTCTTCGTCAAGGGCGGGCGGGAGAACACCGGCCTCGATGCGGTGGCCTGGGCCCGGCGCGTGGTGGCGCTCGGTGCCGGCGAAATCCTGCTCACCTCCATGGATGGCGACGGCACCCAGGCGGGCTACGACCTGGCCCTCACCCGGGCGGTGGTTGAGGCCGTCGAGGTGCCTGTGATTGCCTCCGGAGGCGCCGGCTGCATCGATCACATCGCCGCCGCCCTTGATGGGGCCGGGGCCTCGGCCGCCCTGCTGGCCTCCCTGCTCCATGACGGGGTGCTCACGGTGGAAGCGATCAAGACGGATCTGCTGCGGCGGGGTCTGCCCATCCGCCCCCTGCTGGTGCCCGCAGCGACAGCCTGAGGAGTCCCAGGCCGTTTCCATCGCAGTCGCTGCTTCAATTCACGTAACATTAAGGTCCACACGCGGATGGCGGTGCATCGGTGAACGCCTTCCTGCTCCTGCCAACGCCCGTCGTCACGGCCATCGCGCTGCTGGTGGTGCTGGTGGTGATCTCCTTGGTGGCCTGGGCACTGCAGTTGATGCAGGCCGCCAACGACCGCCGTGAATTTTCGCTGATGCTGGCCGGCTGCATGGTCTGCTCGGCGGCCGTCGGCCTGGCCGCCGTGATGGTGCTCACCTTCACCAGCCCGGGCCGCCTCGAAGCCCGTGGCCTGACGGCCCCCGAGCTCGAACCGGCGGGCGTCAGCCTGGATGGGATCGTGCTGCCTTGGGAAGACACCCCGACCGCCCGCCTTGGCAACAGTTGATCCCGAGCAGATCAGTGATCTGTTCGACGCCATCGCCCCCCGCTACGACCAGCTGAACGATCTGCTCAGCCTGGGGCTGCACCGCCTCTGGAAACGGCAGGCCCTGCTCTGGTTGCGTCCCCGGCCCGGCCAGCGCCTGCTCGATCTCTGCTGCGGAACCGGCGATCTGGCCCTGGTGCTCGCGTCTCGCGTCCGCCCCGGCGGTCTGGTGCTGGGCCTCGATGCGGCCGCCGCGCCTCTGGCGATCGCCCGCCACCGCGCCGCCCGTCAGCCCTGGTTGCCCCTGCAATGGCAGCAGGGCGATGCCCTGGCCACCGGCCTGGCCGCTGGCTGGGCCGATGGGGCGGTGATGGCCTATGGCCTGCGCAACCTGGCCGATCCCGCCGCCGGCCTGGTGGAGTTGCGGCGCCTGCTGCGGCCGGGCGGGCGGGCCGTGGTGCTGGATTTCAACCGGCCCGATCCCGCTTCTGTCCCGGCCGCCTTCCAGCGCTTCTACCTGCGGCGTCTGGTCGTGCCGGCCGCCCGCGCCGTGGGCTTGCCCGAGCAGTACGCCTACCTGGAGCAAAGCCTGGCCCGTTTCCCCACCGGCCCTGTCCAGGAAATGCTGGCCCGCGCCGCCGGATTTGCCGTCGCCCGGCACCGGCCCCTGGCCGGCGGCCTGATGGGGCAGCTGGAGCTGCTGGCCTGAGTCCCCGCTTCAGACCCTCGCCGCAGCTTCCGCGAGCACCGATCTGGCAGCATCGAGCCACCCTTCCTGCCGTCCTGGCCAGAACCCGACCGGCGCACCATGCTTTTCCAGGACATCATCGCCAGCCTCAACCGGTTCTGGGCCGACCAGGGCTGCCTGATCCTGCAGCCCTACGACACCGAAAAAGGCGCCGGCACCATGAGCCCCCACACCGTGCTGCGGGCGATCGGCCCGGAGCCCTGGGCGGTGGCTTACCCCGAGCCCTGCCGGCGCCCCACCGACGGCCGCTACGGCGACAACCCCAACCGGGCCCAGCACTACTTCCAGTACCAGGTGCTGATCAAGCCCTCCCCGGATGCCATCCAGGAGACCTACCTGGCCTCCCTCGAGGCCCTGGGCATCCGCGCCAAGGACCACGACATCCGCTTCGTGGAGGACAACTGGGAGTCCCCCACCCTGGGGGCCTGGGGTGTGGGCTGGGAGGTGTGGCTCGATGGCATGGAGGTGACCCAGTTCACCTATTTCCAGCAGTGCGGCGGCCTCGATTGCCGGCCGGTGTCGATCGAGATCACCTACGGCCTGGAGCGGCTGGCGATGTACCTCCAGGACGTGGAGAGCCTCTGGGACCTGCGCTGGAACGGTGAGCGCAGCTACGGCGACATCTGGCTGCCCTTCGAGAAGGGGCAGTGCACCTACAACTTCGAGGCCGCCAACCCCGAACGTCTGCTGCAGCTGTTCGCCCTGCACGAGGCCGAGGCCGCCGATCTGGTGGCAGCGGGGCTGCCGGCCCCGGCCCTCGACCACGTGCTCAAGTGCAGCCACACCTTCAACCTGCTCGAGGCCCGCGGCGTCATCTCGGTGACCGAGCGCACCGCCACCATCGGCCGCATCCGCCATCTGGCGCGGCAGGTGGCGGAGGCCTGGCTCGAGGAGCGCCGTGCCCTCGGCTTCCCCCTGCTGACCCCACCGCCGGCGTGAAGCGGACCCTGCTGGTGGGGGTGTTGGTGGTGGGCGGCTTCCAGGCCGGCCGGCTCACCGAGCGGGCCATCTGGCCCTGCCGCCTGCGCCCCCTCGCCGCCTTGGTGGCTCCCCTGCTCGGTCAGGAGCTGCCTAGCCCCCAGCTCTGCGAGCTGATGCTGAAGCTGCCGAATTTCTGAGGCGCCGCTCGCGCCTGCGCGGCCAGCGTCAGGGAGCCACCGCTGGGGCAGCGTCCGGTGTCGCCGCCAGCGCTGGGCCCCTGGGCGCCCCGCCGAAAAAGAACTTCACGCCCACTTCAATGCCGTTCAGGTTGGTGCTGAAGCCGTTGGAGCGATCGTCGCCGTTGTTCCACTTCAGGCCCATATAGCGCCAGGACAGGTTCAGATCGGTGTTGTCGCCGATCGCATAGCCCAGGCCCACCTGGGCGTTGCCGCTGAGGTCCTGCTGGCCCGCCAGGCCGAAGCCGCCCACGTCGGCGCGGGCGAAGGCCCGCAGGCGCGGCGAGAGGAACACGCTGGCCTGGGTGCCCACCAGGGGTTGCACCCAGGTGCGCTGAAAGCTGCGGCTGGGCTCCAGCAGGGTGCGGCCGAAGGGGCCAGCAAGGGTGGCGGCCAGGTCCAGCCGACCATCGATCAGCCGCAGGCCGGCATAGGGGATCACCGCGTAGCTCCCGGGCTTGCCGATGGCCGATTCCCGCTCGCCGAAGCGGTAGCGCAGGGCCAGGTCGTAGACCCCCAGCTTCTGGCCCACATCGGCCGTCCCTGTGAACAGACTGCGGGGACCCACCAGCCGGCTGGCCTGGTCGCCCAGGTCGATGTACCAGAGATCACCCAGGAGGCCCAGGCGGCCCTTTTCGACGCTGCCGCGAGCGGAGGCGGCGAAGCGCAGCACGCTGAGGATCTCGCCGAGGTTCTGGTCGACTTCGGCCTCCTGACCACTGATCGTGGTGGTGCCGGTGGTGCGCAGCGGCGCCAAGCCGTAGAGCTCAACGGTGCCACTCCAGGGGTTGACCGTTGGGGCCTGGGGGGCCGGGCTGACGGCCGGTTCAGCCAGGCTCGTCGCCGGCCACAGCGGCGGCAGCACCAGGGCCAGGCCGGCCAGGACGGGAACCAGACGCTGCGTGCGGTCGTTCATGGCAAGGGCGCAAGGGACAGGGAAGATGGATAGGAGGCTCAGGCCCGGAGGCTGGTGCGGGGATGCTCGCCGAACAGGCCGCGATAATCGCGGGCGAAATGGCCCGCGTTCAGGAATCCCCACCGGGCGGCCAGCTCGGAGATTCTCGTGGTCTGGGGATCGGCCAGCAGCAGGGCACGGCGCACGCCGTGCAGGCGCTGGAGCTTCAGGTAGGCCATCGGGCCCATGCCCAGGTGCTCCTGGAATCCCTGCAGCAGGCTGCGCCGTCCGGCCGCGACCTGGCGGCAGAGCCCATCGAGGTGAATCGGCTCGTCGGGATGCTCCGCCATCCAGGCCTGGGCCGCTTTCACCAGCTCGATCCGAGCGGGCGGCCGGGCCAGCCGTTCGCTGTGGCCGTTGCGCTGCGCCAGGGCCTCCACCAGCAGCGGCACCAGGTCGCCGCACAGCAATTGGCGCGTGGCCGGATCCTGCATCAGGGACGGGTGGCGCTCGGCGAGGCGGAAGATCCGGCGCAGGCAGGTCCGCACCCGCTGGAAGCGCAGCGGATCGATCGCCTGCCAGTTGCCCTCCGCCAGCGGCTCCTCCAGGCCAGGGCCACCGAGCTCCTGGGCCCACTGCAGGAACCGCTGCCGATCCAGGCTCAGCAACGCCAGGCTGCACCGCTCCGGGGTGGTGAGGTGGATCTCCCCGGCGGCGGCCAGACCGAACAAGGCCGTAGCGGGCAGTTCCATCCCGTGGGAGCGGATCCCGGCCTGAGCCTGGTCCGCGCCCAGATCGAGGGCGATCAGCTGGCGACCGTTGGGTTTGGGCCCACCCCCGTGCAGGGGCCGATCGAAGCGCAGCCGCAGCACCTGGAGCGCCCCAAGGTCGAGCGGCAGCAGCTCGCCGTGAAGACGTCCGCCGGCGAGCTGGGTGAGCTGCACCGGCAGCAGGGAACTGAGCACCGCCTCCAAGGCCGCGATGTCGTGGCTGGGGCCGCATGAGGGAGAAGGGGAATCGCACTTTTTGAGTGTTCGGATCCGTCCTCTCTGGGCATCCTTTGGGAGCGTGCCCTCCGATTCCGTGGCGACCGTCACGTAACGACTGGGGACCTGAACTCTCTTCCTACCCCACCACTCCCTCGCCAGCCATGCCCAACGGCCAGCCCAACATCCTCATCCTCTGGGGCGACGACATCGGCCAGAGCAACCTCAGCTGCTACAGCGACGGCCTGATGGGGTACCAGACCCCCAACATCGACCGGGTTGCCAAGGAGGGCGGCCGCTTCATCCACTACTACGCCGAGCAGAGCTGCACCGCCGGCCGGGCGGCCTTCATCTCCGGCCAGAGCGTGTTCCGCACCGGCCTCAGCAAGGTGGGGCTGCCCGGCGCCGAAATGGGCTACCGCGCCGAGGATCCCACCATCCCCGAACTGCTGCAGCCGCTGGGCTATCGCACCGGCCAGTTCGGCAAGAACCACTTCGGCGACCGTGACGAGCATCTGCCGACGATGCACGGCTTCGATGAGTTCTTCGGCAACCTCTACCACCTCAATGCGGAGGAGGAGCCGGAGCTGCCCGACTACCCGAGCGCCGAAGACTTCCCAAATTTCAAGAAGAACTTCGGCCCCCGTGGCGTGTTGCATAGCTGGGCCAATGGCGACGGCACCCAGCGCATCGAGAACACCGGCCCGCTGACCAAGAAGCGGATGCAGAACTGCGACGAGGAGTTCATGGCCGAGGCCAAGCGCTTCATCCGCGACGCCGTGGCCTCCGGGGAGCCCTTCTTCGTCTGGTTCAACACCACCCACATGCACTTCCGCACCCATGCCCGTCCCCAGGACGTCGGCCAGGCGGGTCGCTGGCAGTCGGAGTACCACGACGTGATGATCTATCACGACAACTGCATCGGCGAGATGCTTGATCTGCTCGATGAGCTGGGCATCGCCGATGACACGATCGTGATGTACAGCACCGACAACGGCCCGCACATGAACAGCTGGCCCGATGCCGGCATGACCCCGTTCCGCAACGAGAAGAACTCCAACTGGGAAGGGGCCTATCGGGTGCCGGCCCTGGTCCGCTGGCCCGGCAAGATCGCCCCGGGAACGCTCTACACCGGCATCGTCAGCCATCTCGACTGGCTGCCCACCCTGCTGGCGGCCGCCGGCGAACCGGAGATCAAGCAGAAGCTCCTGGAGGGCCACACCGTGGGCGCCAAGACCTTCAAGATCCACCTGGATGGCTACAACATGCTCGACTACTGGACCGGCCAGAGCGACAAGAGCCCCCGGGTGGAATTCTTCTACTTCTCCGATGACGGCGACCTCACCGGCCTGCGCTACGACAACTGGAAGTTCGTCTTCATGGAGCAGCGTCAGCCCGGCACCTGCCAGATCTGGGCCGAGCCGTTCATCGTGCTGCGCCTGCCGAAGATCTTCAACCTGCTCACCGACCCTTATGAGCGGGCTGACGTCACCTCCAACACCTACTGGGACTGGATGCTGGACCACGCCTTTGCTTTGGTGCCGGCCCAGACCATCGTGGGCCGATTCCTGGCCACGTTCCAGGCCTATCCGCCCCGCCAGAAGGCCGCCAGCTTCTCGCTGGAGGAGGTGATCAACAAGATGACCTCCGCGGCCAGCGGCGGCCACTGAGGAGGGCCCACCATGCAGGTCGCGCCATGACACCGGGGCGCCCCCCGGCGCGGGACATGGTCTGGATCCCCCCCGGCGATTTCCTGATGGGCTCCGACCACCACTACCCGGAGGAGGCCCCGGCCCACCGGGTGGCGGTGGCGGGCTTCTGGATCGACCGCGCCCCGGTCACCAATGCCCAGTTCCTTCGCTTCGTCAAGGCCACGGGCCACGTCACCGTGGCCGAGCAGCCGGCCGATCCGGCCGCCTATCCCGGCGCCCTGCCGGAGATGCTGGCTGCGGCCTCGATCGTGTTCGTGCCTCCGCCGGGGCCGATCGGCACGGGCGATCCCTACCGCTGGTGGCAGTACCTGCCCGGGGCCTGCTGGCGCCATCCCGAAGGACCGGGCAGCTCGATCAAGGCCCGCGATCACCACCCCGTGGTGCATGTGACCCACGCGGACGCGGCGGCCTATGCCGCCTGGGCCGGTAAGCAGTTGCCGAATGAAGCCGAGTGGGAGTGGGCAGCGCGCGGCGGGCGCCAGGATGGCGAATTCGCCTGGGGGGATGAGCTCCACCCCGGCGGTCGGCCCATGGCCAACACCTTCCAGGGGGACTTCCCGCACCACAACAGCCGGCTCGACGGCTGGGAGCGCACCTCGCCGGTGGGGGCCTTCCCGCCCAACGGCTATGGCCTGCTCGACATGATCGGCAACGTCTGGGAATGGACCGACGACTGGTACGTCACCCATGCCAGCGGAATCGACAACCCCGGTGGCTGTTGCCGGGAGGCCAGCATCGATCCCGCCTCCCAGCACGGCAGCCTGCCCCGCAAGGTGGTCAAAGGCGGTTCGTTCCTCTGCGCCCCGAGCTACTGCCGCCGCTACCGGCCCGCCGCGCGCCTGGCCCAGGGGATCGACACCTCCACCTGTCACATGGGCTTTCGTTGCCTGGTGAGGCGCTGAGCCATGGCGGAACTTCCCCTGATGGAGTGGTTCGATCGGTTCGCGGAGGCCCTGCGCTTGGTGCTGGAGGCCGTGTCGCTGGTGTGCGTGGCCCTGGGTTTCGCCGCCACGCTGCGCCTGGGCCTGCGTCAGATCCGGCGCCAGGCGCTGCTCCTGGGCCACGGACGCCAATCCCAGGGGCGGCGGTTCAACAGCCTCCGCCTCACCTTCGGCAGCTGGCTGTCGATGGCGCTGGAGTTTCAGCTGGCCGCCGATATCGTGGCCACCACCACCGCCCCCTCGAACCAGAACCTGATCCAGCTGGGGGTGATCGCCGTGATTCGAACGTTCCTCAACGTCTTTCTGGGCCGGGAAGTGGAACTGGAGCTGAAGTTTGAGGAAGCCCAGCGCCAGCAGAGCCAGCCGAGTACGCCCACCGACACCACCGCTTCTTTCTGATGGCGAACCTCAACAACGAACTGGCCAAGGAGCGCAACCGTGCGGCGGCCGAGCGCACGATGATGGCCTGGATCCGCACCTGCCTGTCGCTGATCAGCTTCGGTTTCGGACTCGACAAGATCATCGGTGCCATCAACAGCAGCCGCTTCGATCGCAGTGCCCATGCCGGCCTGAGTGTGCGGCTGATCTCCATGGGTTTCGTGCTGGTCGGGATTGTGGCGATGGCGGCGGCGACCCGTCAGCACCTGCGCACGCTCAAGCTGATCCGGCGCGACGACTTTCTTTACGCTGATCAGCGCTCGATTTCCATCTTCACGGCGGTTGCCCTCACCGTCATCGGCATCTTTGCCTTCGTGTTGCTGATCATGGGTTCCCCTTTCGCCTGACTGCCATGCCCCAAGCCGCCGCCTTTCTGGTCACCGCCACCATCGTGACCCTGATGTTCAGCCTCGGTCTGGGGCTGAAGCAATACCCGTTCCGGCTGCTCAGGGATCGCCCCGCCTTTCTCGGGCGCGTGATGCTCGGCACCTGCGTTCTGGTGCCCCTGGCGGGGCTGGCGCTGGTGCTGCTGCCCCTGCATGGCCTGCTGAGCCGGCCCGCCTGGGTGGCCATGGGCCTGATGCTGGCGTGTCCCAGCGCCCCTTTGATCCTGTTCCGGGTGCGCAGCAGTGGCGGCACGGCCGAGCTCGCGGCGCGGCTGCAGATCGCCGCGGCGCTGCTGGCCATCGTCACGATTCCACTGCTGGAGATCGTGTTCCGCACCGGCGCCGGCCTGCGCGGCTGGGAGATGGTGGATTGGGGAATCACCCCGGCCCAGGTGGCGGGCCAGGTGCTGAAGGTGCAGGTGCTGCCGGTGATCGCCGGGGTGCTGCTGGGGCAGTGGAAGCCGCAGCTGGCCCAGCGCTGCAGCCAGGCCCTCGGCAAGCTGGCCACCGTGCTGCTGCTGATGATGATGGTGGCGCTGGTGCTGCTCAGCGGCAAGCTTCTATTGCCCTTCCTGCAGCAGAACCTGGTGGCCCTGGCCGGTATGGCCATCCTCAGCGTGCTCAGCCTGGTGATCGGCTACGGCCTCGCAGGCGCGGACCCTTTGGAGCGCCGCACCGTGGCCCTGGTGACGGGCATGCGCAACACAGGCCTGGCCGCCCAGCTGGCGCTGACCTACGGCAAGGCGCTGCCCGGTCTGATCCCCGGCATCCTGTCCTATGTGCTGATCACGGTGATCGTCACCACCCTGTTCTTGAAATGGCAGCAGCGGGAGCTGGCGCCCACCGGCTAACCCTCTGGCGAATCAGGCGTTCTTGTCGTTGGTCTTGGGCACGGTGCTGGCGTTGCCGTTGCGGATGGCGTGATAGCCGGGCGAGAGGATCTCCACGTCGGCGGCGGCGAACTGATCCTGAAGCGCCGCCAGCACATCCGAGAGGGTCTGGCGGTAGGTGTCCGGTGCGCGCACGAAGGCGGTGAGTTCGTAGCTGATGTGGAAGTCGTTGAGAGAGGTCTGCAGCACGAACGGAGCGACCTCGTCGGTGAGGCCCGCCACGCTGCCGGCCGCCGCCAGCATCAGCGCGTGCACCCGGCGCCAGGGCACGTCGTAGCCGATGGTGATGGTGGTGGCGATCGCCACCGGCTGCCGGATCTCCCGCCGCGAAAAGCTGTAGTTCACCACCGAAGCACCGATCACGCTGGCGTTGGGAATGCTCACCAGTTCGTTGCGGGGCGTCTGCAGGCGGGTCACCAGCAGGGCCCGGTCCTGCACCACCCCCACCACCCCGTTGATCTCCACCCGGTCGCCTTCGCGGAAGGCCCGCGTATAGATCAGCATCAGGCCGCTGATGATGTTCGTGGTGACGGCACTGGAGCCGATGGCCGCCAGGGCGCCGAGGAACAGGCCGGCCCCCTGGAACACCTTGCTGCTGGAGCCAGGGATGTAGGGAAAGGCCGCCGCCAGCCCGAACAGACTGAACAGAATCGTCACCAGCCGGGAGGTGGGCAGGGCCCATTCCTGGTAGAAGCCGGGGAGGCGGATCCGCCCGTGGTGGATGGCCCTGAACCAGGCCTGGCTGGCCCGGATCACGAGCCCCGTGATCACCAGAACCACCACGATGGACAGCAGGTTCGGAATCGCCTGCACCCCCGAGCGCAGGACACCCAGCAGCGTGGTTCTGATCTGACCCCGCAACCCTTCGGCGATGCCTGCGGTGGGAGGGAAGAATCCCAGCAAAAGGGGAATCAACAGGTAGCTGACCACCAGCACCAGTGTCCAGTGCACCAGCTGGCGCAGCCATTGCATCAGCTGGCGCACCTGATCCGCCTCGACGAACCCGGCCACACCCAGGCGGCCCAACCCCTGCATCACGAAGTGGGAGCGTTCGGCGAAATGGCGCCGAAGCCGCCGGTTGAGCCGTCCCTGCAGCCGCAGCCAGAGGATGTAGACCGCCAGCACCAGCGCCGCCAGCGCCGTTCCCTTCAGCCAGGCGCTGGAGGTATGGGTACCCCGGTAAGTGCTGATCGCCCGCCGCAAGTCGTCCCGGTAGCGGAGCGCCAGCTGCTGCCGGCTCAGACCGAAGCAGGCACCGGCGGGATCGTCCACGCCCAACTCAGGCGTGAAGCGGCCATCGCTTTTCAGGATCCCGACCAGGGAGAAAGGTGGCTGCTCCTGCACCACGATCTGGTCCGGTTCGAAGCTGCGGTCCTCGGCCAGTTGCTGAAGGCGGACGTTGCTGCGACCCACATAGTCGTCGATCTTCTGGGCGCCTGGAGCCCGGCGGATCTCCAGATCGCTGCGGCCATCAAGGCCGATGAAGCCGGGTGTGGGTGCACAGCCTGCCTTGGCCTCCGCCGAGGCGGTGTCCGCCATGGCCCAGGTGGGCCTGGGTGGCAGGCTCAGCCCAAGGCCGAACACCAGCACCAGCAGGGTGGCCAGCGCGCCGAGGCGCCACCGCGTGCGAGGCCCATTGTGTCGCTCGACCACCGTTCCCCTGGATCAGCCGATCGGATTGTCCCGTGGCGGCCCAGTGGCGTCGATGGCTGGTGTGGTCGTGGCTTTGGAGGTCATCGCGGCCTCAGGGAACCCTGGAGCATGCTCCGTTCTCCCCTGCTGCCCCTGCTGTTGCTGCTCGTGGTGCTGGTTCAGGCCCAGTTGCGGCCGCTCCAGCCCGCCGCCGGGGATCCGCTGCGGCTGCTCGACGGTGGGGATGGCCCCCAGCTGGCGATCCTGACGGGACATCTGCTGAGCGATCCGGTGGCCAGCGCGGCTTCCGAGGCCGCCCCCGCTGGCCAGGCCGGCCCCTGCCGGGTACTGCTGCAGACGGCAGGGGGCCGCAGCGAGCTGAGCTTCGGCACCTGTCCGGCGTTGCGCGAAGGCTGGGGCGTGCGGGTGAGCGGACAGCTGCGGCGCCCCCGGCCGGCCCCCCATCCGCTGCTGGCCGGGCCGGCCGAGCGACTGGCCCGCCAGGGCAGCTGGACCCGCCTGTCGGTGGAGCAGCTCGAGGTGCTGCGCCGGCCCGCCACCCCGATTGCCGACCTGCGCCGCAGCATCGCCGCCCGTTTCGTGGCCGCGGCGGGGCCGGAGCGGGGCGGCCTGCTGGCGGCCCTGGTGCTGGGCAGCGCCGTGGTGCCCCTGCCGGCCGAATTGCGCGCCGACTTCCGCGTCGCCGGCCTCTCCCATGCGCTGGCGGCCTCGGGATTTCACCTCAGCGTTCTGCTGGGGGCCGTGCTGGCCCTGGGCCGGGGCCTCGGCCGCTGGGCCCGGCTCGCCCTGGGCGGTGGCGCCATGGCGCTGTTCCTGCTGCTGGCCGGGGCCCAGCCCTCGGTGGTGCGGGCGGTGCTGATGGGGGCCATCGCCCTGGTGCTGCTCGAGAGCGGCCGGCGGGGGCGGCCCCTGGGGATCCTTGGCCTGAGCCTGGCGGCCATGTTGCTGCTGCGGCCGGCCTGGCTCCACGACGTCGGCTTCCAACTCAGCGCCGCCGCCACCGCCGGCCTGGTGCTGACGGCCAGGCCCCTGGAGCAAGCCCTGGCCGAGCGGCTTGGCGGTAGGCCCCCCGGCTGGTGGGCCTGGCTGGCCCCCGCCCTGGCGGTGCCGCTGGCCGCCAGCCTCTGGACCCTGCCGCTGCAACTGCTCCACTTCGGCGTGGTGCCCCTCTACGCCGTGCCGGCCAACCTGCTCGCGGCTCCCCTGCTGACGCCGCTCACCCTCGGGGCGATGGCCCTGGCACTGGTGGCCGTGCTGGTGCCGCCCCTGCTGGCGCCGCTGCTGGGGCCCCTCGGCTGGCTGGCCGCCTTACTGCTCCAGCTCGCCCATGTCGTCGCCGGCCTGCCCCTGGCCCAGTGGCAGAGCGGCCGGCCCCTGCCCCTGCTGGTGCTGCTGTTCACGCTGGCGTTGCTGGGCCTGGTGCTGCCGGGCCTGGACCGGCGCTGGCGGCGATGGGCGGCCGGCCTCGGCCTCGGGGTGCTGGTGCTGCACCTGGTGCTGCTGGGCGGCGACCAGCTGCTGCTGGTGCACCAGGGGGAGGGGGGGCCCGGCCGTGATCTGTTGTTGGCCCGCCACCGCGGCCGTGCCGCCCTGGTCAGCAGCCGCGCCGATGGTTTCAGTTGCCGCCAGGCCGGCCAGCTGGCCCAGGGTCTGGGGGTGGCCCGCTTTGATTGGGCCCTGCTGCTCGATCCGGTGGCGGGCGCCGATCCGGCCTGCTGGAGCCGCCAGGCGGCGCGGGTGGTGGCCTATGGCGATGGGGCGGTCCCCCTGGCGGCGGGGCAGCGGTTGGCGAGCCGGGGGCTGGCGGTGCAGGCCCTGGCCATGGACAGCCACGCCCTGCGCCTGCAGCTGGGCCACCAGCGCTGGCTGCTGCTGCCCGATCGGCAGTCGCTGGCCAGCTGGCGGTCGGGCCAACCGGCGCCAGCCGCAGGGGCGGCCTCTGGGTCGGCGGCGGAGTCCGTCTGGCTGGGGTTCCGCCCCCGGCCCGCCGACCATCGCGTCCTGCTGGTCCACGGGCCGCGGCAGGTGTGGCTCAGTGGACCGGGACCAGCCGGAGCCCCCCTGCCGCCAGGCTGGCGGGCCAGTGGGGCGAGCGGGGTGCTGACCGCTCCGTAAGATGCCAATCGGCCGAAGGGCCTGGAGAGGTGGCTGAGTGGTCGAAAGCGAACGACTCGAAATCGTTTGAAGGGAAACCTTCCGTGGGTTCGAATCCCACCCTCTCCGTTTCAGAGCTCAAAACGGGGATTCCCAAAGGTTCCCGTGATGTCCCACTGATTCCCGAGACCCACTGCCCTGTACTGGGTTTTCTGCTGTTTGGGCGTCCCATGGCATCCCAGCAAAACCCAGGCAAGCAAAAAATTGTGGTGGTGTAAGTGGTGGTGTAAAACTGGGGTGGTGGTGTAAACGGGGTCTTGGCTCTAACCGACAAGGAAGTTCGCGCTCTGCCACAGGGATCTCGGCGATACCGGGTCTCGGACGGCGGCGGCCTGCTTCTTGAGGTCGACCCCGCCGGCGGCAAGTACTGGCTATGGCGGCACCGCTTCCCGCCCACCAAGGACGGCCGTCGGCAGGATTTGCGCATCGGGCCATACCCCAGGACTTCGCTCAAGGCTGCACGCGACATCCGTGATGAGCAGAAACGTCTTCTCTATGAAGACGGAATCAATCCCTGTGATGCCAAGAAACGCACCAAAGATCAGCGCTGGGGCAAACATGCCCAGCTCACCTTTGAGGCCGTTGCACTCGACTGGCACGCCACCAAAACGGCCGGCACCTGGACGGAGCGGCACAGCGATGACGTTCTCAAGAAGCTCAACAAGGACATCTTTCCCGCCATCGGCGGCATGGCCATTGATGCCATCACCGCTCAGGACTGCCTGGCCGTGCTGCGCTCCATCGAGCAACGCGGTTCCAATGAAACCGCCAAGCGCTCCCTGGGCGTGATCAGCCAGGTGCTCGATTACGCCGTCGCCATCGGCCACTGCACGATCAATCCGGCCCACTCCCTCAAGCGCCACGCCCCCGTCAAGCAGACCACCAGCCACTACCCCTGCATCGCCTGGAGTGAGCTGCCTGAGCTGCTGGCGGCCATGCGCGCCAACAGTATCGGCGCCGATGCCAGCACCCTCAACGCCATGGGCTTGCTGGCCCTGACCTTCGTGCGCACCAGCGAGCTGATCGCCGCCCGCTGGGAGGAGCTCGACTTCGAGGAGGCCCTCTGGACCATCCCGGCCGAGCGCATGAAGGGCCGACGTGGCAACCGCCGTGAGCACCTCGTGCCCCTCTCCCGCCAGGCCGCGGCGCTGTTCCATTCCCAGCACGCCATCAGCGGCCCCAGCGGCTACGTGTTCCAGAGCCAGCGCACCGCCACCGGCTTTATCAGCAACAACACCGTGAACATGGCCCTTAAGCGCATGGGCTTCGATGGACGCATGTGCGGCCACGGCTTCCGAGCCCTGGCCATGACCAACATCCAGGAGCAGCTTGGCATCGACCTACGTATCGTTGATCGCCAGCTCGCCCACATCGAGAAGAACAAGGTCACCGCTGCGTACAACCGCGCTGAGTACTGGCCGCAGCGCGTCGAGATGATGCAGCGCTGGGCCGATTTAATCGATCAGGTCCGCTGAGACAGTCAGCTTCCGCGGGTTGCAAGCGGCGCACAAAAAAGCCGGCCCCGTTAAGGGCCGGCCAGGGCTGTTGTTCGGGCGGCGGCGCCGTTGATTCGCTCACCGTCCACTCGGCTGTTGCACTTCTGACTGGATCCGCTGCTCGATCCAGGCCTCCAGGTCGTCCTGGCACCAGGCCACCGTGCGGGGTCCGATGCACACCTGCCGGGGGAACTGCCCCTCAGCGATCAGCTTGTAGATCGCCGTGCGCGACAGCCCCACCTTCTCCTTGACTTCCGGCAGCCGCAGCAAGCGCCGGTTCGAGGCGTAGCTCATGGTCTCACCTCCCTCGGCGCGATCCATTGCACCTGCGGCGGCACTGGCCCCGCCAGCACCAGCAGCACCGTGCTCAGCTGAAAGACCAGCACCAGCCACAGCAGCCACTGCAGCTGCCGCAGGCTGCTCAACCGCACGGTGGTGCTGATCGGTCGGTGCGTGCGGCAGAAGGCCGGCAGCTGTGGCTGCCCCATGGGCCGCGGCGTGCGGCCGGGGTGTTGGGGGTGGGCCATCAGAACGGCACCTCCCCATCGGCGAACTCATCGCCGTAGTCCTCCCCATCCGCCAGCGGGATCGCTTGCTGCTGGCGGGCAGCGGCTTCATCGGCCCTGTAGGCCTGCTCCGCCGCCTCGATCCAGGCGGGATCTGTGCCCTCGCGGACGCTCAGCGGACCGTAGAAGCCGATCGTGACGTTGCGCGGCACCGCATCAGCGGCGGCCTGGTCTTCGATCTTGGGGCCCTTGGGGTTGCCGTCCTGGTCGTACTGCTGCGCCCAGCGGGTCTCGAGTACCAGCACATCCCCCACAGTCAGCCGGCCGCGGCGGTGCTGACGGCGCGCCTCGATCCACTCGCCGAATCCCTTGGCCTTGAGGATCAGTCGCACCCGATCCCCCGGTGCCGGCACTCCGCCCTCATCACCGATGCGAGCCTCCATCGTCGTGCCGGGCATGGCGATGGCATGGATGACCATCTCCTGCTTCACCTTGGGCCGGCCCTGCCGGTCGGTGCCGTTGGGGATCGATTCCATCGCGCCGCTGCTGAGGTTCTTGCGCAAGCGGTCGCGCTGCTCCGGGCGCACGATCGCCAGATAGGCCACCTCACCGAGGCGCTGTTGACGGATCACCGGCGCCGCGATGCGGCTGCCGTCGTTGAGTTCAATCGCCATGGGACTTGCTGTTCAGGGTGGAAGAGAAAGAGGTCAGGGGAAGCAGGGGCTCCAGGCCGGCACCCAGCCGCAACAGGTGATGGGCGGCGCCCGAGAGACTCAGCTGGTGCTCGGCCGACAGCTGCTTCACCTGCCGGTAGACATCGCTGTGCACGCAGACGCACAGGTAGTGACGGCCGTGCTGCGACCGCGGCTGGGGCCTGGCGTAGGCGCGATGGCAGACGCTCATGGCGTTCCTCCCGCCAGCTCGCGCTCGAACACGTCGATGAAGTCCTTGTGGCGTCGCTGGGTGATGCGGTCCTTGATCGTCCGCACCTCCCGGGGCACCTGGAAGTGGTGGCGGAACTCGATCGTGAAGCGCTTGCGCGCCTCCTGATGCATCGCCCCGAGGAACTTGTGCAGGGTGGCGATCTCCTCGTCCGACAAGGGCTCCAGGCCGGAGTCGCCTGCTTCGGGCCCATCTGGAACGCCGGTGTCCCACTCGTCGTCTGCGGCCTCAGGGTCGTCAGAAGCGTGGGCGGGGGCGGCGGCTGCAGTGCCGACGCTTGAAGCGCTCGCGCCCGGGGCACCTGGCTGCGACGGCCGTGGCTGCGGTCGCACCTGATCCGGCTCGATAGTCAGAGGAGAGTTGCCCACAGGAATGCCCAGCAGGCCCGCCAGCAGGGAGGCGGTGAGCGCATGCCAGGCCGCACTGCCCTCCTGGGGCGCCTGGGCCTCGCTGAACTCCTCGGCGCCGCCGCGGTGCCGCAGGGTTACCCGCAGCACCTCATGCTCCTCGTTGATCAGCTTCTGGGCGCTGAACGAGAAGCCCAGGGCAAAGGCCGGCGCCGCCGCCTGAACAACCTCCTGCATTGAGGTGTCGGCGATGGCGGCCATCTGGGACTGGAACTGGGCCAGGCCCTCGGCCCACTGGGCGCGGGCCTGCTCGCGGCTCTGCAACAGGGCCTGGTTGAGATCAAAGACGGCGGTGGGACCTGGCGTCGGCTCCATCCGCCCGCAAGGGGTGGTGGTCATCGAAGGCACTGCGGGACCGGCGCCCGCTTGCCCAAGATATTAGCGGCTCGCTAATCCGAATCTGTATCCTGTGCAACGCATGACATGGCGTACTCCGAACCTGCCCGGGAGGTGTTCGTGCCTGCCTCAGCTGGCGCCCGACTTGGTGGACCATTCCTCCAGCCAGCGCTGCGGCAGCCACGCCTCTCCGTCCCACATGCCCTGCAGTTGCTCGGCGGAGTACGGCTCAAAGCCGGCCAGCATCGCCTGAAAAGCCTGCCGCTGCTTGACTGGCGCTGCCTTGGAGGCGGAACTCAGGGCCTCCATCACGCCGATGCCGTGCTGCTTGGCGGTCTGCGCTAGCTGGCCGCGCCACTGCTCGCTCAGCTTTGCCGCTTCTGCGGCATCGACCTCGGGCTGGGCCGGCACGGCAGGCGCCTGGTAGGCGCTCGGCACCGGCAACAGCCCCAGGTGGCAGCTCCAGAACTCCGCTGGCCCCCACACCCGCTCCTCGTCATCCACCAGGGGCTTGGCCTGGCTGATCAGATCTTTGAGGGCGCGGGTGCGCACGCCGCTGAAGTCTCTGGCGGCCAGCCGGCGGTTGACCTCGGCGAGGGCAAAGAAGCTCTCCGGCCGCGGCTTGGGCGCCTTGCCGTTTTCGAACACGCTCAAGGTGCTGGGCGCCATCACCTCAAAGCCGGCCTCCTTGGCCCACTTGTAGGCGGTGTACTGGGTCCAGTTGTTGAGCTCCCGCCAGCGCCTGAGCATGCGCCCGAACTCCTGACCGGCTTCGAGCTGCTTGGCCTCGATGTACCGGTACTCAGAGCTCATGCGAACTGGGATCTGGCCATTAGCGAAAGGCTAAGGCATCCCAATCATGACCATGAACCGGTGACGTGCCTGTTTCAGAGCGGTGTGGGCGCTGGCGACCATGTCTTGGACGCTCGCTTTGGCCTGCCCCGACCAGCCCTGGTGACGGGGTGGTGGACGGGGCGCCGCCCTCTCCGCCGGGCGTATCGCGACGGTTTCACATTGCCCATCGGCACCACCCAACCGCCGGTAACAAGCGGCGCAGGCCAGCAGATGGTCTCGCGCAGCAGGCGCTCCAGCTGCTGGCGCTGCTCCGGCTCCAGCAACGCCACGGGCTCGACGATGCGGCTGTCGGGTCCCAGGGTCCAGTCGTCGCGTTGGCAGCCGTAGACCCAATCACGGCCGTCGGGCGCCTGCGCCCAATGCAGGGCGCCGAGCTGGTCACGCTCGATCGCGATCTCCAGCTGCCAGCCGCTGGCCAGATCGAGCCGCATCCGCCCCCACCAGATCTCACTCCAGGGCCTGTCTGCCAGGAAGGCCTCTCCCGCCAGCAGCGCCCGCAAGGCCTGCTGGATCTCGGCGGCGCAGCAGCGGCTCAGGGGGTGCAGAGCGGGTGACGCAAGCCATTGCCACGGCACCACAACGCCTACTCCCCTGGGGCGATCGGTTTGCCGCAACAGCGGCAATGGCCGGGATGGCGGACGCGGATGCGGCAAAAGCCATGGGAGTCGGCTGTGGGCTGCCTGTGGGGCACCCCTGCCGTCGGCACTCCTGGCGCGGACGCTGCAGAGGGAGGTTGCCCGCTGACCTGCAGGCCGTGCTCACGGATCAGCCGGCAGGCCAGATAGGCGCTGGTGCGAGCCTCCTCCAGATGGGGTGAGGCGCTCATCGCCACCAGCTTGCGGACCTTCTCCGCTGCCCGATCCGCCGCTGCGCTGTCGACCATGCCCTGTTCGCCAATCGGATCAGCTTAGCGAGCCTGTGCCAGCATGAATAAGCTGATTCGACATGCCGAGGTTCCCATGCCCTCGATGATGACCCCGCTCTCCGTGCAGTTCACGCTTGAGCAGCGGGACTGGCTGGATGCGCGCACCCACGGCGGTGCGCTCTCGCGATCCTCAGTGATCCGGCTGATCGTGGCCGAGGCGATGGAACGCGACCAGCTCGCCAGCAAGCCCCGTAAGCGCCAGGGGCTCGATGGCCAGCGCTGAACCAGCCGCCCCCGCCCAGGCCTGCATCGACCACGGCGCAGCCGAGCAGTTCCTCTCCCTGCTGGGCAAGGACCCAGCCAGCGCCCGGCTGCGTGCCTTCCCCCACCGCGCCAACCCCGCCAAGGGAGCAATCGGCGCCCGCAAGGGTCCTTTCGAGCTGGCAGTGGCGGAGCAGTGGCAGCGGGAAGGCCGGGGCATCTACCTGGTGATCAACGACGGCGGCGACCGCAAGAGCGAGATCACGGCCTGCCGGGCGTTCTTTGTGGAGTGGGACGACCGGCCGATCGCCTGGCAACTGAACGCCTGGCGCGAGCTGGGGCTGCCGGAGCCCTCGCTGATCGTGCTCAGCGGCGGCAAGTCGGCCCACTGCTACTGGCTGCTGGAGCAGCCCATCCCGCCGCAGGAGTGGGCGCCGCTGCAGGCGGAGCTGATCGCCTACGCCGGCGGTGACCCCCACTGCAAGGACGCATCGCGGGTGATGCGGCTGCCCGGCTGCTGGTATGTGGATGCGGCCGGCGAGCCCACCGCCCTGGTGGAGCTGGTGCACGTGAGCGGCCAGCGCTACGCGCCTGAGGACATCGCCCTGGCGCTGCTGCCCGATGAGTTCGCCGAACCCGCTGCAGGCCCGGCGCCGCGGCACGCCATCCCCTTGGATGAGCCCAGCGAGCGGCCAGGGACTGGGATCCCTCTGCCAAACCTCGACGACGAGGACTTTGGGCCGCCGCGGCCGCTGGAGCAGATCCGCAGCGCTCTGGCCGCCATCCCCCGCCGTGTGGCCGGCAGCAACACCTACGCCGACTACCGCAACCTCCTCTGGGGGTTGATTCAGGCCTGCGAGCAGGCCGGCCACGACCGGGAGCTGGCGATCGCCTTGATGGAGGCCCACAGCCCCTCGGTCAGCTGCGGCTGGGACATCCGCCAGGTGGCCAGCTCCGGCGGCGAGCAGATCAGCGCCGCCACGTTCTGGTTCCACGCTCGTCAGCACGGCTGGCTGCCGCCGGAGCCGGCTCACACCCCCAGGCCTCCCGGGGCGCAAGCAACAGGCAGCCGCCGAAACCAGGGCGACACCGGCGGGCGCCATCCCGGCGGCAAGAGCGCCGACCGCACAAGCAGCAGCAATGCCAGGGGCACCAAGAGAGCTGGGCCTGGTGCAGGCCCGCAGCGCTTTTCCCCCAGACCCGACACCCGGGTGCGCTGGGGGAAGGTGCATCTGCCGATTCCAAAGCGGCTACAGGCGCTTGAGCACTGCATCCGCTCGCTGGCGGTCCGGGAGCGCAACAGCCTCTGGCGTTACGCCCGCGTGCGCGAGGCCCATGCCGCCCTGCAACTCAAGACCGCCCTGCGGCTGCAGGAGATCGGCCAGCTCACCCTCGAGGCTCTCGACCTGCGCAACGGCAACCGCTTCCACGCCCTCACGGAAGACGAACGGGCTGCGATGCCCCCACCGGCGGTGCAGTGGGAAATCCCGGGCTGCATCCCGCGCCGCGACCTCTCGATCGTGGGCGGCCGCGCCAAGGTTGGCAAGACGCGGCTGGTGCATGCCCTCGCCCGCTGCCTGCTCTGCGCCGAGGACTTCCTGGGCTTCGGGGCGCCAGAGGAACCGCGGCCGGTGATCCTGGTGACCGACGACCAGGGCGATGGCGACACCGCCCAGATGCTCCAGCAGCTGGGGATCTGGGATCACCCGTTGCTGCTCTGGTCACGCCGCTTCCGCGCCACGGAGGCCAACCTCGATGCCCTGCTGGCCTGCCTGGCCGAGCACCCCGGAGCGGTGGTGATCCTCGATTCATTGCGCTCGATCACCCGCAGCTGCTGCTTTGGGGAGAACGACCCGGAGATGGGGTCGCTGATCTACGACCTCAAGCACCAGATCACCGATGCCGGCGGCACGTTGCTGCTGATCCACCACTGCAACAAGGCCAACGACACCACCGGCACCGAGGCCCTCTCGGGCCACAACGCCATTGCTGGGGCGGCCAACACGATCTTGACCCTGCACTACCTGGCCAAGGGCAATCGGCTGATCAAGGATTCACCGCAGCGCCGCCTGGTGCGCGAAGCCCGCTCCGGCCCACCCGCCGATCTGGTGGTGGCGATCGATGGCAGCAGCGGCGCCTTTGCCCGGCTGGGCACCTACGACGACCTGCAGGAGCAGCAGGAGCAGGAGAGCGATCTCGATCGCGCCGCTCAGCGGGTGCGCAAGGCCAGCGAGAAGCAGAAGGAGGCTCTGCGGTATCTCCAGGCGCTGCACACCAACGGCCTGGCCGGGGTGGGCCTGCTGGAGCTGCTGCAATCGATCAACGCGGCGCCGCCGGAGGCGCGACTGAGACGAGATCTGGAGGGAGAGGCGCTGAGCATTTACACGACCCTCGGCCGTTTCCTCAGCAAGCTCGACGGCCTGGTGACGACAACCAGGGTGGGCACCAGCGGCCAGAGCTACTACCTGCGCTACGGGCTCAGTGACGCCGGCGCGGAGTGGTTGGCGCGTGAGTTCGACCTGTAGGGGGCTGAAATCCTTGTTTTCTTTCCCATCGACTGCGCCGCAGGCATTTTCAGCGAATTTGTGGGTGCGTTTTTTTTGTCAAACTCTCGAATCTTTGCTGCCACCACAGGGCATGAGCAACGCGACGCCGCTGGCGTGAACGCTCGTCGTACAGGGGCTGGAATCTTTGCTTTCTTTCCCATCGACTGTGCCGCAGTCGCTCTCAGCGATTTCGCGGGCGTGTTTTCTTTGACGATCTTTCGAATCTTTCATGGGTGTCGTCCCTGGCTTCGGGGGGGCAAAGATCGTCAAAGATTTCAAAGATTGCGCTGGGCCCAGATCGCCCCAGATCCACTGCGCCAGAAGGGATTGCAAAGAATTGAACGATTTTGGTGTATCACGTGAGGTTCTAGTGATCAGGCGTTCTTCCACCCCAACCAGCTGCGCTGCTGTCGTTCTCCCCAGCGGCTGGCTGCCATCGATCCCAGGTCTGCGGCGCACCGACCCGGAGCACCGCTACTGGCTGGGGGACCACCTGTTCGCCGTGTCCGTCACCGGCGTGGTCGGCTCAACCAAGAGTGACTGGGCGATGGCCCGCATCGAGGCCACCCGCCACGTCTGGGAGCCGAGGGGCCACACCGTGCACCTGGCGCTGGAGGCCCTGCTCAAGGCGCGCTTCCTTCCCCTGCTGGAGGTCCGCCACCAGGCAAGCCGGCAGTTGGAGAACCTGCGCTCGGGTGACTACCGGGACTGGATCGAGCCGCTGCTGGCCCACCCCCACTGGCAGCAGGTGACGGTGATCGCCTCCGAGCGCCCTACCTGCTGCCTGGTCCGCAACCTGGCCGGCACCTACGACACCGGCTACATCCAGCACGCCGGCGGCCTGCGGGTGCTGGCTGATCTCAAGACCCTCTCCAGGCCCGGCTCGGGCAGCTACTGCACCCGCGCCCAACTGGGCGGCTACATGGCCCTGGAAGCCACCTGGGGCGTGGAGTACGACGCCGGCCAGACGATCTGGGCCCGGCCGGGGGAGACCCGCTTCTCGCCGCTCTATTCACGCGAGGAATGCCTGGCGGCCTGGGCAGCGGCCTGGGCGGGCTACGTGAGCAGGTTCCGGCCGTGGTGATGCACTGTCCGAACTCATCTATTCGGACTATCGAGCCGCTATGGTTTGTTGCGGGGGCTTCTTGCCTGCGCCTCTTCGCTCCTTGCTGGCTCTGCTGATGGCTGCCACCACCGCCAGCTCTTCCCCAATGGCTGGCGCCGCCCTCGACGCACTGCTCGATCGCATCACGGTCCTCAAACTGCAGCTGAAGGCGATCGAGGCCGAGCTCTCCCCGCTGCTGGAGCAGCTCAGCGGGGCCCTGGAGGCCGGCGAGCTGGATGCCTCCTTCTCCCACAACGGCTGCAGCTTTTGCTGGTCGGCCGGGCGCACCAGCTACGCCTACCCCGAGCCACTGCAACAACAGGAGCAGGCCCTCAAGGAGGCCCAGCGGCTGGCGGTCGCCACCGGTGCCGCCATGGAGAAGCACGGCAAGGCGTTCTGGACGATCAAGCCGGGCCGGAGCTGAACGATGGCCAATCCCCAGAAGCGCAAGGGGGATGCGGCCGAGCGGGAAGCGGCCCAGCTGCTGAGCGATCTGCTGGGCCTGGTGGTGCGCCGCAAGCTCGGCGCCGGCCGCACCACCACGGCCGGCGGTGACACCGGCGACCTCGATGGCGTACCGGCCCATGTGATTCAGGTGGCCAGCTGGGCCAACACCGCCGCCGCGGCCCGCCTCAAGCCAGACGAGGCCGCCCTGCAGGCCGAGCACGCCGCTGCGGGATTCGCGGCGACCTTGGTGCGCTTCCGCGGCGGCACCTGGCGGGTGGTGCTCACCCCCGAGCAGTGGGCCGCCTACGTGCGGCTGATCCTGAGGCAGTCCCCCCAGGGGACGGCGCTCCCTGATCTGCCGCCCAGTAGTGGAGGTGGAGCATGAGCCCCGAGCAGCCACCGACAGCGGGCGCTTGCTCAGAGGCGGGCACTGAGTCGCTGGAGGAGCTGCTTGCTGCCCCGACCCAGCAGGACGACGACGGCAACCCGATCTGGCCGGCGGCGGATCCCAGCCGGCCGGTGGGCAAGGGCAACCCGCCGCGGGGGCGCCGCAGCCAGAGCCACAAACCCCGCGCCACCCATATGGAGGTGGAGACCCGAATCGCCGAAGCGCAGCTGTGGATCGCCCAGCGTCTGCCACTGGCACAGATCAGGGAAAAAGCAGCCCATAACTGGGGAATCACCAACATCAAAACGGTGAGCCGTTATCTGGCGCTGGCTCGGCAGCGGATGGTGGAGGAGCTGATCTCTGACCGGCGCCGCCACCAGGCTGAGCAGATCTTTGCCCTCAATGACTGCGCCAGGCGGGCGATGGACGCCGAGCAGTTCAACGCGGCGGTGGGCGCCTTCCGGGTGATCGCCGAGATCGGCGGTCTGCTGCGGGCACCGATCAAGCCGCCGGAGCCACGGGCATGACGGCGAGCACCGCCGCCACTGCGATACCAACACCGGTGCTCACGCCTCAGGCCCCTGCAGAAGGCGGCCTGCTGCTGAGCGAGCTCGACCCCTGGGGCGATGCCGGCCTCCTCCACCTCCCAACGGCCACTGCTGCCGAGCCATCGGAACCCCAGAGCCTGCGCAGCTTCATCGCTGAGGCCTACCCCCGCTACGGCTTCCACCGCTGGGCTGAGGTGCTGATCGACCTGCTCCAGCAGGTGGCCGATGGCCAGCTGAGCCGCCTGATCGTCACCTGTCCTCCCCGACTCGGCAAAAGTCTCCTGGTTTCCAAGCTGTTTCCGGCCTACTTCTTGCAGCGCTACCCGCACCTCTTTGCGGCTATCGCGTCGTACTCGGCGGAGCTGGCCTACGCCCACTCCAGAGAAGCGCGCCACTTCTACCGGGTGACCGGCCACTTGCTGGCCCGGGACTCGGCGGCGGTGGGCAACTGGCTTACCCGCCAGCGGGGCGGGTGTATCGCTGCCGGAGTCGATGGCCCCTTTACGGGTAAGGGCTACAGCCTGGGAATCATTGACGACCCCTACAAGGGCCCAGGTGATGCCGCCAGTCCTGCGCTGCGGCAGAAGCTGATCGACTGGCTGCGATCGGTGTGGCTCACCCGCGCCGAACCGGCCTCAGTGCTCGGACCGGACGGCAGCACCCAGCCGAACCTTTCGGCCCAGGTGGTGGTGCTCACCCGCTGGGACCACCAGGATGTGATCGGCTGGCTGCTGGAGCAGGAGCTGGGGGAGGCGCCGCAGCACTGGACCGTGCTGGACCTGCCGGCCATCGCTGAGGAGCCAACCGAGCGGGCCAAGCTGCCGCCCACCTGCACCCTGATCCCCGACTGGCGCCACCCGGGCGAGGCCCTGTGCCCTGAGCGCTTCCCCTTGCCGGAGCTGCTCAAGATCCGCGCCCGACTTGGCGCCTACTGGTGGGCCGCGCTCTATCAGCAGCGGCCCAGCCCGGCATCGGGTTCAATCTTCCTGAGGCAGTGGATCCGGCCGCCCTTCCCCCGCGAGGACGACAGCCAGCGCCACTACGCCCTGCTGGCGCTCTCCTGTGACCTGAGCTTCAAGGGGGAGGCGGAGAGCGACTACTGCGGCTTCTGCTTGGCGGGCCTGCTGGCACCACCGGCCCGCTCTGCCATCCCCCGATCGGGTGAATCTCAGGGCCCATCGGGGCCAAAGGAGTTGGAGATCGAGGTTCTGTGGGCGGCGCGGCACCGCTTTGGCCTACCGGAGGTGATCCGCTTCCTGCTGGGCTGCCTGCAGGCGCTGGAGCAGCAGGGCCTGCGGCCCAACGCCGTGCTGATCGAGGACGCCGCCAACGGGCCGGCTGTGCTGCAGACGCTGCGTCGCCGCGTGCCGGGGATGCTGCCGATCACTGCCCGCGGCAGCAAAGAAACCCGCGCCCATGCCGTCGCCCCCCTGGTGGAAGCAGGCCAGATTCGCTTCCTCCACCGCGCCCAGCCGCTGGTGGAGGAAGCGATCCGCTTCCCCAAGGGCAGCAAGGACCTTGTGGATGCCTTCTGCCACGGCGCCCTGTGGCTGGAGGGTCGCTACTGGAAGGCCCAGGGCATCCAGCCGGTGGTGACGCCGCTGCTGGTGAGCCGGTGAGCGAGTCGATCGTGTCAGCGGTGCGGGAACATCCAGCGCCATCGGTGTGCGAGAGCCCATCAGCCGAAGCGCTTGCGCCAGTGGTGTTGCAGCTGGTGCTGCCGCTCACGGTGGTGCTGGTGGGTGATGCCGCTGGTGCGGAGCGGATGCTGCGGCAACGGCGCTACCGCCGGCCGGCGTGCCATGCCCGAGCAGAGCAGCTGCTTATCAACCTCCACGCTCCAGTGCGTCACCTCCCCAGAGCCCCAGGGCAGCGGCCCACTCGCTGCAGGCCGCGGCGGGAGCGGCCAGTGCAACCCCATGCCGCTGCAGATGCCCTGGCGCTGGAGCACATGGACCTGGCGGAGAAGATCGCCGGCAACTTCGCTCGGCGCACTGTTCACCCCAAGGAGGATCTGCTCCAGTTGGCGATGATCGGGCTGATCAAGGCGGCCCGCCGCTACGACCCTTCGCGGGGACCATTCCGTCCCTACGGGCGCACCTATGCCAATGGAGAGATTACCCACTTCCTGCGGGACAACGGCTTTCTGCTCAAGGTGCCACCCACCTGGCGGGAGATTCATGCACGGGGGCAGCGATTGCTGACTTCAGGAGTAGGCGTGGGCGAGATGTTGGTGCGGCTAGGGATCAGCCGAGAGCAGTGGATTCAGATCGTCGATGCATGCTCTGTACGGGTGGTTGCTTTTCCTGTTGAGTGAACGCTCAGCATCAGCGGCAGCGCGCAGCGCCGACCGCTAGGGAGACTCTGGAAAACCAAGGCCATTCGCGGGACAATGGCCCTGTAATCGCAGACCAGGACTGAGGTAATGGGTGGCAAGCAGCTCGGCTTCTCTGATTACGAGCTCACCACCGCCAAGAAGCAGACCAAACGGGAGAAGTTCCTCGCTGAGATGGAGGTGGTGGTGCCTTGGCAGGTCCTTCTCGATCTAATTGAGCCCCACTACCCCAAGACCAGCAAGAAGGGCGGCAGACCCCCGTATCCACTGGCCACCATGCTGCGGATCCACCTATTGCAGCAGTGGTATTCGCTGAGCGATCCGGCTATGGAAGAGGCACTGATCGAGGTGCCCACCATGCGCCGCTTTGCCGGCATCGAGCTGATCAGCGACCGGATCCCCGATGAGACGACGATCCTGGCCTTTCGTCACCTGCTGGAGAAGCACGATCTGGGCGAGCAGATTTTTGAAACCGTCAAAACCCACCTCAGCTCACGGGGAATGACGATGCGCCAGGGCACGATCGTGGATGCCACCTTGATAGCGGCGCCCAGCTCCACCAAAAACAAAGACGGGAAGCGCGATCCGGAGATGCACCAAACCAAGAAGGGCAACCAGTGGTACTACGGGATGAAAGTCCATATCGGCGTCGACAAGGACTCCGGCCTGATCCATTCAGTCGTCACCACGGCTGCCAACGTCCACGACCTCACCACAGCTGCTGAGTTGCTGCATGGTGATGAGGAGGTGGTGTACGGCGACGCTGGTTACCAGGGCATCGCCAAAAGGCCTGAGATGGCAGGCACCGCAGCAGAGTTCAGGGTTGCAATGCGGCCAGGCAAGCGCCGAGCGCTGCCCGACACTCCAGATGGAAGGCTGCAGGATTTGATCGAGGCTGCAAAGGCACATGTCCGTGCCAAGGTCGAGCACCCATTCCGGGTGATCAAACAGCAGTTCGGATTCCAAAAAACCGGGCTGCGCGGCCTGGCCAAGAACAGCTGCAAAATCAATGTGATTGCAGCTCTGACGAATCTGTTCCTGGCCCGGCGACAGTTACTCGCAGCAGTGTGAGCAAGGGAATGGTGTTCCTAAACATCTCGATTCAGTCTCAAATACCAGCCAGATGATCCCGAAATGTGCCGATAGAGCCAACAATTTCCGGCCTCAGAGGCAAATCAAGGCCAAAGGCAGCTTTGCCGGTCTCAAGAGGCACTTAACTCCCTGTTGCCCAGAGCTTCCCTAGTGCTTTTGTTAGATGCTACCGCGATATTTTCAACGCCGGGATAAGCCACATCGTTTATTTCTGCACGGTCCGCTAGTTCATTTGTCACCTCGTGCCTCCGGGATGAATCCGCGCCGCCCTTGATCATTCCCCGTAAATCGTATGACGTTCACGTTGCTGAGTGGCCCGTCATCCGGAACTTGGTTCCTGTTTTCGATGATGATGACTTGCGCGTCGGTGAAGGATGCCTTCACGCTCTCCCAGAAGTGCTTCTTGATGTCCTGCGGAAACGTCGACTCCCCAGCGTCTGGCTCTTCGTAGACGAGCAGCGGCGAGTCGATCAGGACGAAGTTAGGGAAGGGACGCTCGCCTTCGATGCAAAGCCGAAGGAGCGCGAGGTTGAACGCCGCCCGAGTGATGGCCCGTACCCCCTTGCCATGGCTCTTCCGCGCTCGGCCCGAGATCACCACGTCCTGGTCGTTCTCGCTGAACGAGACGCGATCGAGGTCGGGGAAGTGCCACGCCTTCAGAAGCGCTTCGACCTCACGACTGAACGGATCGGCCTGCGCGGTGCTAACAGCTGCGCCAGCGACGGCCATCTTCTGCTTCTTCTTCGGCCTGTTCGCCTCCTGGAGCAGCTCTTCGAGTTCCTGAATTCGCTCGAGGTGCTCGATCGCCTTGCGGCAATATTCCGCGCGCACACGCAGCTCGTCGACCTTCTTGGAGGCGACGTCGACTAGCTGCTCCATCAGTTCATTTAGCTCCGACGAGATCGCATCGAGTTCGGCTTGGCGAGTGTCGCGGGTACCTTGGAGCTGCTCGATTTCGGAGGCGTTGGCGGCTCGCGTGGTCTGAAGGTCCTGGAGCAGCTTCGAGGTCTTGGCAGCCTCGGCTTTGCACGCTTGTGAGACGTCCGCCGGTGTCGGGATCGCCTTCGGATGTTCGTGATGCTGGTGTTCGGCGAGCGCGCCACAAATCGGGCACCGCTCCTCCTTGAGCTGGTCGAGCCGAACCCCGGCCTCGGCGATCGCCTCCAGCCGTCGCAAGTCGGACTCGTACTGCTGCCCCAGCAAGTCGAACCGCGTCTGCAGCTCCGACAGAACCGCGAGCTTCGACTGGACCGCCTTCAGCGCCTTCCACGCCGTGCTGCGCTTCGTTTGCAGGGGCACCACGCTCGCCTGCGCGGCGTTGCGCTCGGCGAGAGCCGTTTGAATCAAAGCTTCGATTCGGGTCAGTCGGTCGTGCTCCTCGGCGAGAGAGCTCACCGCCTCGCCAAGCTCAGCGAGACGTTCCCGCGTCGCCTTCAGCAGGCCTTCGAGCAGTTCGACCTTGCCAGCCTGACGCCCCTTCGCGACCTTTGAATCTTCCTTCGCGATGATCGAGGAGTCGTCGGTGCCCGTGAGCAGGAGGCGAAACACGCCGCTCTCGACGGTCTTCGACGTGAACTGCCCACTGAGAACCGGCGAGTCCTCCTTGATGACCGTCTCCTCGTCGATGATGACTAGCCGGGCGATGTCGCGAAAGCTGAGCGGCCTCGTCTTGCCCTGTTCATTGGTGCGGACCTTCTTTGAGCCCAGTCCCGACAGGTCGAGGAGGAACTGCGAGACGGTGTACTCCTTCCCCCCTTGGTGCTTCGCTGCGAGCACACGGTCGGGCCGCCCGTCGGTTTTGCAGAGCACCTCACCGCCCCGGAGGCTCCGCTCAAGCGAGTAGACGCGCCCGTCGCTGTTGGCCTCGATGTCGATGACGACGGAGCTGTACCCCTCCGCTTCGGGGATCTCCTTCGGCGCGGCGCCACCGCCGAGCGCGTAGTCAATGCACTGAGCGATGAAGCTCTTGCCCGAATCGGAGGGGCCCCCGATGACGTTCAGTCCGCGCATGAACGTGACCTCGGCCGGCACTTTCCCTGGTCCGATGAGCGCGAGACGCCGAAAGGCGAAGCCGAACTTCATGACGCCTCCTCGGTCCAGAGAACGGACTCCATCGAGAACTCGGCGCCCCACGTGCCGATGCGCTCGCGGACCATCAAATCGAGCTCTGTGTTGTCGAGGGCGCCGAAGCTGTCGACCACCCAGTCAGCGCGATCACGCAGGCCCGCGAGGTACTCGGTGCTGAGCGTGTCGAGGAAGTCAGCGGACTTTTCGGTTGCGGCGAAGAAGATGCCGCCGCCCTTGTAGACGCGCTCGATGAGCCCACGGCTCTCGTAGAGCGTGATCCCATCTTGAATCACGCCGCGACGAACGAGGATCTCTCCGCCGCGATGGGGAGTTCTCGGATGCAGCCCCTCGGGGCCACCCTCGATGTCGTCGGAGTGGACGAGGAAGTAGTCGAAAACCACGAGCCGCTGCAGCGCGTACGCAGAGGGGAATGCCGTGGTCAGCACGCAGAGAGAACGCAGGCCGATCTCCACGGGCCCGTTAAAAGGCGAGACGACGTGTGTGGGCGTCTCGGATGTCATTTGACCCACCGGACCTTTCCGTCGTTGGCGATCTGGTGGCAGATGCCTCCACGGTCACGGGTATGGATGCGCGTGGTGAGAGGGTTGCTCGTGAGCTGCAGCGTGCGGGCCGTCTTCACCACCGCGAGGACACATTGATAGCCGTCGGTTTGGCTACCACGCACTTCGTCCTTGATGCCGGAATGGACCTCGTCCTGCAGCTTCTCGAACTCGCCCTGAGGCAGCGTGTCGCGCGAGAAGGTCCTCAACCCCTCGGCGCTGTAGAACTCAACGCGCGCGTCGTGGAAGTGCTCGCGGAGGTCGTCGCGGGACGCGAGCCCCGCATCGAGATCCTTCAGGTCCTGCTTAAGGTGATCCGCATACGCACGGCGAAGCTCACCGACGAAGACCGCTTCGTTGTCAGTCGGCACGCCTGGCGGCGGCGTTGGCTCAGGGCGCGGCGGCAGCCCACCTCCGAAGCGCGCCACGTACCAGCGGGTCTTGGCGTGCGCCTCGATGATGTGGAGGAGCGGCTTGGTCTTGAAGATCGAGAAATCGAGGTTTGCGATGTGCTCCTTCATCGCAGCGTCGCAGTCGACGACCTCGGTTTTGGTGATCTCCGTCCGACACGCTTTGTCCCAGTTCGTGAGAAGTCCGTCACGGAGCACGTGAGGCTTCTTCAAGAGGTTCGAGAGCTTCGGGCCCACACCCTGCGGCGCGACGAAGAAGTAGTTCCGAGGGTACGAGTATTCGCCCTTCAGTGTGTAGTACGCGAGCTTGCCTAGCTCGACCCAAATGTCGCCGGGCGCGAGCACCTTCTGGTAGTGCTTGCACTGGTAGTTGTCCCATGCGCCGTTGCCGCCATTCACGGTGGCGATGACGTCGCGTCCCATGTCACCTGCCCCGCCGCACCGCTCGACAAGTTCGTACTCGTCGCGCAGCGAGTCGACCCACTCCTGAACGAAGTGCTCCCACTGGTCAGGGCTGAAGAGCCTCACGCGGTCCACGGGATGTACCGGAAGCCCCGACGCCACAGCGTCAGCAGCCAGACCGGACGACGGCGCCGGAGGCTGAGGGATCTGAACGGGCGGCGGAACCTTGCTCATGCACTCAACCAACTACGAGGGACCTGGGACTCCTCACAGGCATCCTTCTCAGTCAGTCCGATGGGCTCGGGGGCATTTAACGCTAGGTGGGCGGGCCCCGCTAGGAGATAGCCGGGCACCTGGCAGTGAGCACAAGAGCCAAAAATCATTCTGAAGTCTAGAACCGCCGCAAGGCAATGAATCCTGGGCAGGGAGCTCTGCGCGCCTGGTTTTCAACGAGCCCACATAGGAACCCAAGCCCCGCTGTCTTGTCAACCTGTTTGCCCTGATGCTCTGGCCAAAGCCATGCAGATCCTGCATAGCCCTTCCTGCCGTCCATTGCTGCCACTGGCAAGAGCTGTGACCACAAGCAGCAGCCAGTGCTCACCACCCGCCGCCGCAGGACAACCACCCCCAGCGGCTCCTCCTCCCCACCAGAGACGCAGCCCCAGCCCCCAGCCCAGCCCCCCTGGCTGGAGCACCCCACCCTCTCCGGCCTGCGCGACCGCCTGCAGTTGGTCTACGACTGTTGGACCCTTCTTGAACTCCCTGACGGCACCAGTCGCCGGCCGCTGTATCTAACCCGTGGCATAGAAGAACCCGAGACCTGCTACCTCAAGCGACTGGAGGCAGCCCGCCCTACCGGCTTCTACCGCGATGCCCTGCGCACCTACGCCGGGATGTTGTCGCGCCTGGCCTGGCAGGAGCTGCCCGACTCCCTCACCCGGGTGGCCACCGATGTTGATGGCCAGGGCACCGACCTGGGGGTGTTCCTGTTCCTGGCCGACCTGCTCACCCTGCGCGATGGCGGCTGCTTGATCCTGCAGCTGCCGCCCCAGCACCGCTGGCCCTCAGAAGGTGACCGGCTGGAAGCACTGGCCAAGGGTGACCGCCTCTCCCTGCCCCGCCTGCAGCTAGTACCCAGGGGCGACCTGCTCAACTGGCGCCACCCCGCCGAGGGCGCCAGCGGTGCTCCGGCATCGGGCCCAGTGGAGATCGTCTGGCGGGAGCCGCGCCGCCAGGCCCTGCCGCCCCGTTACGCCACTGGCAATGCGGCCGTACCCACGGTGGTGATCGATGCTCACGGCGGCCTGGTGCCAGATCCACAGGCATGGATCTACCGCAGCCTGTCGGTCACCGATGACGGCCTGGTGCTGCGCAGCTGGCAGGCCAACCCCAACCCCGGCGCCGTTGATGGCTACGACGTGGTGCCGGTGGGTGAGCCTTCGCTGCTGCCGCAACGCTTTGACCTACCGGCCCTTTGGTACTCAGTGGATGGCAGCGCCTTTGGCGAGGGCGATCTGCCCCACCTGGGTCTGGCCCACCAGTACCTCAATCACTACCGCTGCCGCAGCGATTACGAGGATCTGTTGTCACGCACCGCTCTACCAGTGGGCGTGCGCACCGGGCTGGTGGATGCCTACGGCTTCCGCCGCAGTGATGGGGCCCTGGGCTCGAGTTCGTCGACTGGAGGCACAGATGCCCAACGCCCCCAGCGGCTGGTGCTCTCCACCTCCTCCTTCATGGACCTGCCCGAGGGCGCCAAGTTTCAGTGGGTCGAAATAGAAGCCCGTTCGCTGGCAGAGCACAGGGCCTACCTGCAGCAGCTGGAGGAGGCCATGCGCCGCGACGCCCTGATCCCAGCTGGTGGCCACGGCCCAGCCCGCACCGAGCTGGAGGTCTCGCTCACCGCCGGCCAGAGCTTTGCGGTGCTGCAGTCGTTGGCAGGCCAGAAGAGCTCGATGCTCAGCACCCTGCTGCGCCAGTGGACCCGTCTCACCGGCGAAAAGCTCTCCGACACCCCGGCCTGCAACGTGGAGATCTGCCCACTGGTGCCGCCGCAACCGCCGCGTAAACCCCAGCCCTCAGTGCAGGAGTGGCTGGTGCTGCATGAGCGGGGTGTGATCGATGGGGCTGAGCTGCGCCAGCAGCTGGGGCTCGATGGCGCGCCAGCAGCCTGAACAACTGCCAATACGGACTAACGTGATGTAAGTCCAGTCTTGCGGTGCTGCTTGCTATGGCCGTAACCCCTTACCGCGTTACCCCGGCCCGAATCGGCAATTCTTCTGGCCTGCGGCTGCCTGCAGCCTTCTACCGGGACCATCCCCAGTTCGCCGGTGCTGCCGGCCAGGCGGAGGTGCTTGATGAAAACACCCTTCTATTGCGCCTGGAGCCAGAAGAGCCGCAGCAGGGAGAAGCTGAGGAGGACAGCCTGCTGCTCGGGCTCTTCCTCGATTTCCTCAGCCGGCAGGCACTCACTAGCGATCCAGGCCCGGTTCTCTACACGGAAGCCATGGCGGCAGACGACGACGAGCTGCTGGCCGGCGTGACGGTTGAGGCCGCAGACGAGCCGCTCGGGGCATGAGTGCGCCGCTGGTGCGCCATGGCTGGGAGATCGCCTTCCAGCCCCAGCTGTTTGCGCAGCAATACGTTGAGCTCAAAGCCGAGGTGAGACGGCTTAAGCAGGAGCTCGATCCCCAGGCGTTCGCGTTGCATCCCCAGGTGAAGTTGCTGGCGGCGGTGATGGAGGGGATCAAGGAGCGGATCGCCTCCGATCCCTACGCCAGCCGCTTTGCTCTCAGCGGTCCGTTGCGCCGCTATGGCCGGCTCAAAGGGCTGGGCCTGCCGGATCGCTACCGCCTGTTCTTTCGCCCCTTTGAAGCAGAGGGACGGCGCCTACTGCTGATCCTCTGGCTGGGCTTCCCCCGCAAGGACGGCGATCGCAACGACTGCTACGCCGTTTTCTCGCGCCTGGTGCAGCGCGGCGAGCTGCCGGAGGACTGGGTGAGCTTGCAACGGGAGCTCGACGCCGGCTGAGCTGGCAAACGAGGGAATGTCCCAGTCCTCCCCACCCACCTGCACCTGGCGCTCCGGCGACGCAGAAGCCCTGCGTATCGCCCTCTCGATTCCTGTCAGCGCACCCTCTCTCTCGGCCCTGAACCGGGAGATGGCCATGCTCCAGACCCATTACCCCAAGGGCGTGTGCACCGCCCAGGCCCACCTCGATGCCATCGCGGTCCTGAATCAGAAGCTGGCAGCTTTAACCCCGGCGGAAGTGAACAGCCCAATCCGCAGCAGCCGCAAAGGCGTGGCCGGTGGCGTCGTTCCCAACCCGCTGCCGCTGAGCAAGTTGGCGGTGGTCGAGTACGCCACCGAACTGCTGCTGGAGGAAACCGAAAGCGAGTGGAACCCTGCTGGCCCGTCCCCGGCGGTGGTTCTTGGGAAACAGCGCAGCCAGCACATCGGCCAGCTGGCACTGCTCCTGCCGCGGCTGCAGAACTGGCGCCAGTGCAACACCGATCCCTTCCAGGGATCACTGGTGCGGGGCTGAGCGATGGAGCAACCCCTCTCGCCGCTGAACCAGGGCCTTAACCCCGTGCGGGCCGCAGGGCAGTGGGGCCAGCTGGTGGGCTTGCCAGCAGCCTCACCGGCAATCGACAACCGGGTGGCTCAGCCGGTGGCGGCGCCCCTATGGCTCGCGTTGCAGCCCTACGCCAATGCCCGCCTCTGCCTGTTTGAGGTGGACCGGCCCGAGAGTCGCAGTCCGGTTCCGATCCGCCGGCACGTGATCGACTGCTTCCTCGAGCAAGCCGGCATCGTGGGCGGCTACAACGACACCGCCCTCACTGACCCGGGTGATGTGCTGCTGCGCGGCTACCTCTGCCGCTCAGCAATCCTGCCGGTGAGCACCAGCAACACCTTTGACTGGCTGGCGGCCGAACTCGATTGGGCCACACCCGGCTTTCGTGATGAGGCGCCGCTGCCCTGGGATCCAGAGCTGCTGGGAACGGTGCAGGCCCCCTGCCAGGGGGTGATGTGGCTGGGAGATCTTGCCCAGTTGTCGCCCCAGGGCGGGCTGCCCAATGGCGGCCGGGCCCAGTTTGCGGGATGTCTGGTGTGAGGCGGCTTCGCCTTCCCGCACGACTTCGCGATCACCCCCAACTGGGCGGTGTTTTTGCAGAACGCGATCGCCTTCAACCCCCTGCCCTTCCTGCTGGGCCAGAAGGGCGCCGCCAAATGCCTGGCCTCCAAGCCCGGCGGCCAGGCCCAATTCTGGCTGATCCCCCGCGATGGCGGCGCCTATGCGGGCCAGCCACCAAGGATCGTGCCGGCGCCCGAGGGCTTCGTGTTCCACCACCTCAACGCCTGGGAGATCAGCGAAGCCGGCCCCGATGGCTTCGGCGGCCAGGTGGAGGGTCCGGCGCTGGTGGTGGAGAGCATCTTCTATGCCGATTTCCCCTCGATCGGCCCCGACACCGACTTCCGCACCATCGACTTTGACCTGATCCCCGAGGGTCTGCTGGAGCGCTGCACGATCGATCTGGCCAAGGGCACGGTGGGCACCGAGGGGCTGAGCGAGCGCTGCTGCGAGTTCGCCATGGTGAACCCCCGCCGCGAAGGCCTCAGCTGCCGTTACGGCTGGATGGCGGTGGCCGAGCGTGAAACCGGCAACGATCCGCTCCAAGCGATCAAGAAGCTGGATCTGGTCAGCGGCGAGCGCAAGGTGTGGAGCGCCGCGCCGCGGGGCTTTGTGAGCGAACCGGTGATGGTGCCGCGGACCGCAGGTGCGGGCCCCGAACCCGCCGAAGACGACGGCTGGGTGCTGTGCATGGTGTGGAACGGCGCCCGCTGCGCCAGCGATCTGGTGATCCTCGATGCCGCCTCCATGGAGGAGCTGGCGGTGGTGGAGCTGCCGCTGGCGATCCCCTACGGGCTGCACGGTAGTTTTGTGGAGGGGTGAGGGGGTTTGGTGGGGTTCAGCCCGTCCAGATCTCTTCAAGATCCACCGCCAGCCCTGGGAAGTGGGGATCTCCACCGAGGCGGCTGGCCGCTTCGAGCCGCCGCGGCTGGGCCGGGGACTCCGCCAGTGGCTCCCAGATCTCCACGGCCCGCTCAGCCGGAATCAACAGCCAGCCGAGGCGGGCGCCGTTGCGCTGATAAGCGGCCATCTTCTGGCGTAGGGCGCTGAGGCCGCGGGGGCCTTCGTCGCTGGGGCTGGCCAGCTCCACCACCAGATCGGGACAGAGTGGGGCGAAGGTGCGGCGTTGCTCGGCGCTGAGCCCTTCCCAGCGATCGAGAGCCACCAACGAGGCGTCGGGGCTGAGCACCGAGTCGTCAGGAAGGCGAAAACCGGTGGAACTGTCGAACGCCTTCCAGCTGCCGGTGGCACGGGCCCACGCCTGAATCTGAAAGACCAGATCGGCGTTGCGTGCGCCGGTATCGCTTCCGGTGGGGGTCGTGCAGATCAGGGAACCATCGGCGGCCAGCTCCAGCACGGAGTCTGTATTGGCCCCACACAGTTCGGCGAACTGCTCGGGAGTGAGGCGCAGGCCTGCGCAGAGCGAAGCTGGCAGGTTGAGCGATTCCGGCAGCCCGGCGGCGCCCCATTGCTCACCGGACGAGGTCTCCAGGGGGCGGGGCGGAGCGAGCATGGGCCCAGCGAGTGCAGAGTTTCACGCTAAAGGCGGTGGGGGCAGGTGAGGGCGACGCTGGATCACGGCCTGTTCAAGCGGCTGCTGGCGAGCGGCGATGAGAGCAGCTGATGGCAAGGCCCAGGCCCAAGAGAGCGACGACCCAGGCCGCTCGCTTGATTTGGCTGCGCGCCGGTGGCCTCCAGGCTGGGACCGGATCGGCCTGGGCCAGGTGCCGGCGCTGCGCTGCCGAGGTTCCGGCTGAAGGGCAGGTGCTAACTTGCGGAGGCAACCCGGAGCGGCCCTGGACCCAGGGTGACAGGAACCTGACGACCAGCAGCGGAGGTGGACGCTTTTGAAACTGCCCAGCCCCACACCCCCCCCCCAAACATCAATCAAAATTGCGCAGGGACATATACATCTCCGAATTTGGGAAAGCAACTTACAAGCTTTCAGAATTCTTTATATTTACTCACTCTGACTTTTTAACCCATCCTCCAGTCCTATGGCAAGCACTTTCAATCCCGACCGGCGCAGCCGCTGGTTATCGCTGGCCAAGTCAGCCTTTGGCGCTGCCTTTACGGTGGTGGCGATCACCGCCGGCCATGCCCACGCGGCGTCTAGTATTTTCATCACCGAAGTAGCGCCATGGGCCAGTGGCAGCTCGCCAGTGGCCGCTGACTGGTTCGAACTAACCAATATAGGCACAAGTGCCGTAAACATCATAGGCTGGAAATTCGACGATAACTCCAACAGTTTCGCATCTGCTGTCGCTTTGAGCGGTATCACAAGCATCGGCGCAGGTGAATCTGTCACCTTCATCGAAGGTGCTACCATCAACACCATTTTCCGCTCCAACTGGTTCGGCGCAAATCCCCCTGCCAGCTTACAGATCGGTAACTACACTGGTTCAGGCGTGGGATTGAGTACATCTGGTGATGCCGTAAATATCTATAATGCTACTGGTGTTCTCCAAGCTAACGTCGTTTTTGGTGTATCACCAGCAGGCCCCTTTGCCACCTTCGACAATGCCGCCTTGTTAAACAACGCCACGATCTCCACACTGAGCGCGGCTGGAGTCAACGGCGCGTTCATCGCCGTTAACAGCAGCAGTGAAATTGGTTCACCTGGCACGATTGGGTCCCCTACCACTCCAGCTGTACCTGGGCCGCTGCCACTTCTCGGTATCGGCGCAGCCTTCGCCTACAGCCGTCGGCTGCGGGCAAGGCTGCGCTCTGGGTCGTCCTCGCCCCTGAACTAAGGCAGCCCTCGGGTTCCCTGATTGCCTGTTGGCCCCGCCGCAGTGGGGCCTTTCTTTTTAGAGCTATCACCGTCTGCGCTCGTTCAGCCGTCAACCTGTCAGGGTTCCAGTCAGGCCAGATCAAGAGCCTGAATCACCGCTGCTGCGATCGCAACCACTTCCGTCGCCGAGAGGCGACCCAGGGGACCTGCACCTGGTCGGCATACGCTGGAGCAGACCATTTGCTCAGCGAAGGGACCAGGTGATAGCCAGCGGTTCCCAGATCTCCACCGCCCGCTCCGCAGGAATCAGGAGCCAACCGAGCCGGGCGCCGTTGCGCTGATAGGCGTCCATTTTTTGGCGCAGGGCGGTGAGGCCGCGGGGCCTTCGTCGCTGGGGCTTGCACCACTGGTGCTGGCGAGCTCCACCACCAGATCGGGGCAGAGGGGAGCGAAACCGCGGCGTTGCTCGGCGCTGAGGGCCTGCCAGCAGTCGAGGCCCACCAGAGAGGCATCGGGGCTGAGCACGGAGTTGTCGGCGAGGCGGAAACCGGTGGAACTGTCGAACGCCTTCCAGCCGCCGGTGGCACGGGCCCAGGTCGTGATCTGAAAGAACAGTTCGCCATTGCGGGCGCCTGTATCACTTCCGGTGGGGGTCATGCAGATCAGGGAACCATCGGCGGCCAGCTCCAGCACGGCGTCTGGATTGGCCTGGCACAGCTCGGCGAGCGTGCAGGTTTTGGGGCCAAGGGCGGTGCCGGCAGCTGGTCGCGACTGCGGGCATGGGCGCCTTGAGCTTGGGCAGCACTTCGGGGCGGACTACGGCCCCGGTGGCATCGGTTTATTGGAACAGCCGCTACTGGGAGAGGCGATCCAGCTGGTGCTAAGGCCCCACAGCGTGCTGGTGCTCAGAGCTGGCGACACCTTGAACATGATCGCCGAGCGCTACGGCACCACCGTGGCAACCTTGCGGCGGAGCAACCCGCAGCTGGAAAGCACCCAGACGATCACCTCAATCGAGGGTGATTCTCTGGCGGTACTGGCTGGCCGCCATGGCACCACGGAAGCCAAGGTGCGCAGCCTCAACCCGGTGCTGCAGCAAAGCGAGACCTACGTCACCGCAGAAGACGACACGTTAAGCAGCGTGGCGGCCGAGCAGAACCTCACTCTTTCTCTGCTGCGCGAGTTCAACCTGGAGCTGAGCAGCTGGCCCAGCGAGGAACCTCTGCCGCCTGGCACCACCCTGCTGCTGCCCGTCTACCGCTCCACCACACCCATTCCTCTGGGTATGCAACTGCTGGTGCCGGGTTATCTGCCCTCCACCCAGCTACCAGCGGGGGAGTGGATCTACCTGCCGGCGAGGCGCTCTGCTCCTGTGCTGGAGGAGCTGCCTGCTTAGACGGGGTGGTGCTGCGACCCGTAGCTCATGCCTCCACCAGGCCCAGGTGCTCGACGTAGGGCTGGAAGTCCCGGTCGCTGAAAAGCAGCGGCAGGTTGGCTTCTATGCAGGCGGTGGCGATGATCCCGTCGATCGTCTTGCGCACCGTGATCCCTTTGCGGCGCAGCTGCCTGTAGTTCTCAGCCGCTTTCCAGGCGTTGCTTCCCTCCAACAGAGGCAGCAGAGCTAGGGAACGGAACAACTGCCGGGCGGTGGCCACATCCCGCTCGTTGCGGAATCCCTGCATCACCTCCACCAGGATGAGGTCGCCGATCGCTAGTGGCGTCACCCCGAGCAGCGCATCCAACCGATCCACCTCGGGGGTACTGACCCCATTGAAAAAATCGATCCAGACCGAGGAATCAACAACGATCACGGCTGCTTGCCCGCAGGCTCCTCATCCAGGCGTTGGGCCTCCAGATCACCTTCCCACTGCAGGCGCCCGCGGAAGGCGCGAATTTCTGCTTGCTGCTGCAGCTTGACCAGGGTGCGCAGCCCCAACTCCACGGCTTCCCGCTTACTGCGTGCTCCACTGGCCTGCATCGCCTGCTTCATCAGGGTGTCGTCGATGACGATGTTGGTGCGCATGACTCGAGCACTCAAGCCGGTGTGTAGAGCTTAGGCCAGGCATACACATTCTCAGGGCCTGGCAACAGGGAGAGCGAGCGCAGCCCGGACGGGGCGCCCGCAGCACCACAGCCGTGATGGGTGATGTCCTCTTCCTTCTTCTCTGACTTCAGCCGCACTTGCAGCGGCACCGCTCCAGCCCCCTTGGCCCCTACTGCTCCAAGGCAGGTCTACGGCCAACAGCAGCAGCAGCCCAACCAGGGCCCCGCTGGCTCTGCTCCACCTGCCACTGACCCGGACCTTCTCGATAGCGACGAGGACGAGGGCGGCAGCGGTGATCTGTGCGGCGCTGACGACGGCCTCGATTCCGCCATACCCCAGGATCCCACTGGCAGCAGCGACACCGACGACGCCCCTGCTGCCACCACCAGCAATGCTGAGCCGCTGCGTGCTGAGCGCCGCCGCAGCAACCAGCTCGAGAAAGAGCTGCGCAAGGCTCGCGCCCAGCTGTCGCGCTTCTCGGAGATCAACCCCGATGAATACGCCCGCCTGCAGGACGCTGAGCGCAAGCGCGAGGAATTTGAGCGCCAGGTTGGCGACCGCGAACGCCAGCTCAATGAGGCCAACATCCGCCGAGTGCGCAGCGTTGAAAAAGAACGGGACGAAGCCCGCTCCCAGGTGCAGAACCTGCGCAAGGAACGCTTGCTGGAACGCCTGTTTTCAGAAGCGGAAGGCCGGGTCGGCGGCGATGAGCGAGGGACGTTCTTTGACACCTTCGTGACGCTGTGCGGTGGTCACTTCCAGCTAGGGGATGTGGACGGCCGTGAGCGGCTGCTTCCTGTCGATGGCAAGGGTCAACCCCTCACCGCCGATGGCGTAGCGCTGAGCGATGGCGATTACATGGAGGAATTGCGCCGTCACCCGGTGTTCAGCTTTCTTTTCCAGCAACGCAGCGGCTTGTATGCGGGCACGGTTGCAGAGGCGGGCCATGACCACAGCGCCGCGCCAAACCTGCAGACCCTGAGCACCGCCGAGCTCTACCTAGAGGCGGTCAAGGCCACCACGCCCCGGGCGCCGGCTCCTCGCCGCTGATCACCAAAGGGGCTGAGGGAATGGCTTGGTATCTGGTGTTCTGGCGCAACCGCTCCACATCCACCGTGGTTCCGGCCGCCAGCGCCAGCCAGGCCCGCTCACGTGCCCGTGCCAAACAAAAGCGTGGTTACGGGGCGATCGTTGCTGCACGCCGCGCCAATAGCCAGGACGCCGGCTTGATCAGAAAAGGGACCTGGGTAAGGCGCCGACGGGACGGCACAAGCCCCCAGTTCGGCTCTGCTCGCTCCAAGGCCAGGGCCAGGCGGCAGCGGAGCAGCTACCGCCATTGGCTGTAAAGCCAGGCCATCAAGCGGCAGCCGGGCCAGAGCCCCCCTGGCTCAGCAGACCGAGACGGTGCAGCCGGGGGTGCCCTGCAGCTTGCGGGCAAAGGCAAATGCCTTCTCGGCAGGGATCAGCCGCATCTTCTTGACGGGCTTACCGCGGCGGCCAAAGAACTCGACCTCACAGGGAGTGGAGCCGAGCTTCTGAACGCCGGGCTGATAGCGGTGAACCACAAGCAGGCGGACTTCACAGACGGGGCCTTGGGGAGTGGCCATGGCTGGGGTGGTGCGGAGAACACCGACCAAGCGCCCCGCAGATGAGCACTAGCCAGGGGCGAGAGCAGCGAGCCTTGCGTCAGCCCTTGCTGGTGCGAGCCGTAGGGGCATGCTGCGGAGGGGTTCTGCAACGCCCGGCCAGCCAGCCTCCAGTGGCAACGGTGCAAGTGTCGTGCTGATTTCTCACCGCGACAGGGGAGCAGAGGTGTTGGCTCTCCTGGGATCGAGGGCTGTCTCAGCTGCTCCCGTCAAATCTGATGCGGCCCGCCGCGCAGCGGCACCCTGCTAGCCGGCTCTGCATCACCCCGGCCAACGTTCGTCTGTGACCTGGTTCATTGGCCCCGGTCTTGCTGGTGGCAGGGCAATCTCTGGTGGCGGCCCCTTCCTGCGGTCCTCACATCCCCTGGCCGGAGTCGCGGAGCCCGAGCAGGCGCGAGAGGCGGAACGGCGTAGGCCGAATGGGGGCCCAGGGCCCCCGCAGCATCAGACGACCGGCATGCACCGACTGCACTGCAGCCCACCCCGCCGCAATGCGGCTTCTGCCTCCACCTCCTGGCGGTAGCTCAGCTGGGCTTCTGCTTCCAGGGCGCTATCGATCTCATCGACCCGCGCCAGGCACTGCTGGATCGCCGGCAGCACCTCTTCCTCCAACCGGGAGATCTCCTCTTCTCCATAGGGCCGATCAATCCAGGTGCGGCGCAGTGGCCGGCCGGCATGGCCCCGCAGGATTGATTCGATGGCTTTGCCGCAGGACTCCAGCAGCAGGAATGGATCTTCCTCAGGCCGGCAGAACGGTGAGGCGGCAGATGAGAGCGTGGCCATGGTGATCGGCGCCAGGTGTGGCGCAGCGATGGGACCGATCCCAGCGGAGGCCCGACCGCAGGAGGGCCTCAGACTGGAGAGGCCCGGAGCAAGCCCTCCTTCCGCTCCCAGGCGTTACCGGTCCATGCGCGTGAGCGCTGCTCCGCCCAGCAGTGCCAGCAGCAATTTGAGGGTGGAATCAAACCCGCCCTGCAGCTGCTCCAGGGTGCCGGGGCAGATCTGCCCGATCGATCGCCCCTCCAGCGCCCGCTGGCCGCAGACCCCAGCGGCGAGGGAATAGATCAGCAGCTGGGTACCGATCACCACCGCCAGGATCTTGAAGACGAACCGCTCGCGGTCGAACGGCGGCTTGGGCGGCCGGGGCAGTGGGCCTGAGTCCATCGCTGCTCTTCCCTCGCGATCAGGCCCCAGCTGGCGGCAGCACCAGAGCCGCCGTCACTTTTTTTCCTGGAAGACCCCCACATAGACGGTGCCCTGCCGGTGGAGGGGCAGCACCTTGTCGCGCAGATCGGCGTTGTGCAGGCGAACGCAACCGAGGGTGGGGTGCAGCGGCTGCTGCGCTGCCCAGGCGCCGGGCCAGCCGCAGGCCGATCCACCGCCGTGGAGCATGATCCCGGCCCGACCCACGGCCACCTCCTGGCCCTCCATCTCCTCCATGTCGAAGGAATACCAGCCGTAGGCCATGGCGGTGTCGCTGCAGGGCGGGTTGGGGTTCTGCTCGTAGTCGGCGTAGAGCTGGCCAAGCCTGTAGAGCCCCGGCGGGGTGTCAGTGCTGTTGTGGCTCCAGTCGGTGTCGGCGCCTTGGCCGCGGGCCAGGCAGGGGATCTTCCAGAGGAACTGGCCGTTGTGGTCGTAGGCCTCCATGTCCTCGTCCCGGTCATTCACCAGCAGGTAGGAGTCGCCGGGTTGGACGGGTGCTGCCAGCTGCGGGCCGGCCATCCCGGCCTCCTCTGAACCGCGGGGATCCAGACCACCGGCAGGAGCTGCTGGGACCGGGGGCGCGACCGGCTTCTCGCTGAAGGTGAGCGCCCAGGGAGCCTGCTCATTGAGCACGGCCTCGCTGCCGGGCAGGGCAGCGATCGCGGCATGGAGGGTCCAGACGCCGGAAACCTGCTGGGGTTCACCGCGAAAGGCTTCAAAGCGGTCCTGGAACCGCTCGGGGGTCATGGGGCTGGCCATGGGCATGGTGCTGCTGAGCCCTGTTGCCAGTGCTGGCTTGGGGCCGCCGGCTGCAGGCACAAAGAGAGCGCCCCAGCCGCAGCCGGGGCCGCCCGCCTCAGAAAGGCAGCTCGCTCTCGGGGCACCAGAGCGGCACCGAAGCTGGCGTGGCCACCTGGCGCTCAAAGAGCAGATCAGCGCAGAGCTGCTCCAGCCGCTCCAGAGGAGCCGGGCGGTGGGCCGAGGCCTCTTCCCACAGCAGCTCCAGGGTGCGGGAGCTCAGGAGCTGGAAGGCGCGGATCCGGGATGCGGAAGCCATGGCAGGCGTAGCGGAGACCCCGAAGCAGGCCGGGCGGGGTCAAGGGGCAGCCCCCTCTGCAATGCGGAGCGCAGCGCAGCCAACGCACCAGTCCGGCTGACTCGCGTCAGCCCTTGAGGCCGCCCGGACCATGAGGAGGGCTGCGCGTAGCCGATCCACCAGGAGCTGGGCCACTACGGTTCTGTCTCCTCGGTGGTTTGGGGCGTGGGTCACCTGGCAACAGCTGCTGTTGTCACTGGGGCGAGGCCCCGGGAGTGTGCCCTTGGGCCTGACCTTGATCGAGGCGCAGAAATACGCCCGCCGCGCCGAACAGCTGGCGGTGCTCAAGACCTTTGCGGAGGGGGAGCTGCTGCGCCGCCTGCCCTTCCGCAACCTCGTGGGCGGCTCCCTGAGCTTCCCGGCCGAGACCAAACTCCCCCGCGTCGGCTTCCGCGCCGTCAACGAGGGCTATCGCCAGAGCTACGGGGTGATCAACTCCGATTCGGAGTTCGTGCACCTGTTCGGCGGCGACCTGGATGTGGACCGCTCGATCGTGGATCTGCAGGGCCCTGAGGCCCGTGCTGCCCAGACCGAGATGAAGGTGCGCTCCATGCGCCTGACGCTGGAGGCGGCGATCATCAATGGCGATGACACCTTCGATCCGCGGGCGTTCAACGGGTTGAGCAAGCGCCTGGCACCTGGAGAGGACCAGACGATCGACAACGGCGGCAGCACCCTCAACCTGCTGGCGCTGGAGGCGCTCACCGACAGCGTGATCGGCTACGGCGGCGACAAGGTGCTGATCGCCAGCAAGGCCGCCCGCCGCCAGATCAGCACCGCCTCCCGTCAGGCCGGCGGTGACCTCTATGAAGTGATCGACGGCCGCCACTACTTCGAGGGGATCGAGATCCTGCTGGTGGAGGAGGACGCCGAGGGCAAAGCCGTGCTCGGCTACGACGAACCAGTGGGCACCACCTCGATCTACTGCTGCGTGCTCGGGGATGCCGCCGTCTGCGGTCTGCAGGGCCCATTCGAGGGGCGCTACGGGATCTCGGTGCGGGACTTCGGGGAGGTGCACGACGCGCCGGTGTTCCGCACGCGGGTGGATTGGTACGTGGGTTTTGCGGTGTGCAACCGCAAGGCCGCCGCACGCCTGTTCAACGTGGCGCCCATGCCGCTGGTGCTGCTCTGAGCAGCGTTTGATCAGCTCCGCAAGACCCTGGCGGCACAACAGATCTTTTCCCCCTGTTCTTTGTTCTGGAGACCCTTCCATGACCTCTCAAGCCACTCGGCTGCTCGACGCCCAGACGGTGCTCGTCGGCTGGATCAACCACTCCGCCACCGACTGCTACGAGCACACCCGCAGCAGCGGTGATGTCGTCAACCTCGGCACCGATCTCGATGCCACCAGCTCCTTTGTGCTGGTGGCTTCCCACCCCGGCCATAGCGGGGCGGTGACGGTGACCCTGGAGCTGGCGCCGCTGTTGGCTGACGGCACCGCCGGCAGCTGGATCACCGCCGCGGCCGTCGCCTTCCCCTCCGCTGGCGGCAAGGTGGAGGCGATCATCAGCGGCGCCGCGCTGCTGATCAACCCAGCCGACAGCGAGCTGATCACCCCGCCCTGCCTGCGGCTGGCGCGGGCGATGGTTTCGCCTGGCACGCCTGCCGGGATGACCGTGGCGCTCACCGCCAACCAGGGGCTGTGAGGTGAGCGGCATGAGCAACCCACTCGACACCCTCAACATGGCGGCCGGAGCTGAGGCCCTGCCGCTGGAACTGCTGCAGCCTCTCGACAGCAGCAACCCCGCCTCCACGCCAGTTCGCCTCTCGGGCCCGGAGCAGCGGCTCAACGTCACACCCGATCCGGGTGTGGGCGATGTAGCGCTGCTGCCTCCCAGCCAGCTGCTGATCGGCAAGGACGGTGCGACTCGCTCGATCTGGCCGGTGCACCTGGCCGGCTGGCAGGCCCTGGGCTGGCAGCTGCTCAACCCCGCCAGTGGCGGCGATGAGCCGGTCCCAGTGGACACCGCGGACATCGCGCCGGAACCGGAGCTGGTGGATGGGCTCGACCTCGAGCCGGAGCAACCAGCAGCGACGGAACCCCTCCCAGCACTCGATGAGCCCACTCCTACCGACGACCCGCTGGAGACCACCACCGATGGTGGCGAGGCCCTGTTGGCTTCTGAGCCCACCGACTTCCAGGCCATGACCAAGGCCCAGATCGTGGAGTTCTGCTCCACCGTCTACGGCGTGGAGCTCGATGGCAGCCAGACCAAGGCCGAGCTGGTGGAGCAGGCGATGGCGCTGGAAGCCCAGGCCAGCGGCAGCAACGAGGGCACTAACGATGCGGCAGATCTCGCTGCCCTGGAGCTGGGGGATGCCCTGCTCTGATCACAGCGGCCAGGGCTGCCCCGGCCAGCGCATTCCTGGCTGGGGGCTGGCAACAGCTCTGCAGCACTGCCCTGGCGCCGATGGCCACTCCCGATCCGGCTGTGCTGGCCGAGCTGACGGCCCAGTGCCGCAGCAGCAGCCGGCCCCAGGGAGTGATCTTCCTGGGCCAGGCCCAGCTGCAGGACGGCGGAACCCCTGAACCGCCACCAGCCGGGGGCGTCAGTTCGGTGCAAGCTCTGGCGCCGCTCATCAGTGCCACTGCTGGCGATGGGGTGGTGGTGATCGCGCTGGACCTGCGCCTGCTCAGCCCCTTGCCGCACTGATTTCTCCCCTCCACCTCTCTCCCCTTCTGCACTGATCGCCATGGCCACCACCACCGATACCCGCACCAGCGGCCGCTCCCTGCCCCAGCCCAGCGACCTGCTGCTGGTGCAGCGCGGCAGCACGCCCTACCGGGCCACTGCCGAGGAGGTCAAGGCGTTCATGCTCACGCCGGCCACGGCGGCGGCGATCGGTGCAATCAAGCCGGGCACAAACCTCAGCGTTGATGCCGATGGCACCCTCCATGCCGCCATCTCCGGTGCCCTCACCTACCGAGGTGCGATTGACCCCACCACCACTGAGGCTCCGGCTGGCGCTGCAGTGGGGGATGTGTACTTGGCTAGTGCTGGCGGTCCTGCCCTGGCGAGCTGGAGCGGCATCGCGGGTCAGGACATCGCCCAGGGGGATCTGCTGCTGTTTGACGGGGAAGCCTGGAGTGCAAATGCCGCCCTGGGCCCCGACGGTGCCGGCGTGATCCGCATCCAGGTGGCCGCACCACTGAGCGTTGATGAAAGTGACCCGGCCCAACCGCTGCTGAGCGTTGAGCCCGCATCCACCATCGCTGCAGGCGTGCTGCGCCTAGCGGCTGTCGAAGACCTAACCGCCGGCACCGAGGGCGCCGCTGTCGATGCAGCAGCCCTCAAGGAAGCCATGGCCACCGCCCAGCCGGCCGGCGACTACATGCCGCTGGACCTGAGCACCCTTCCAGCTCTGCCCTGAGCGCCCCAGCTGATGACCCTCCAACCAGGCGACCTGCTGGCGATCACCCGCTCCACCGGGCCCCAGGCCGGTACCTATCAGCTGCCGGCGGCAGCACTGGCGGAGTTGCTGAACCCGTCGCCAGTGCTGGCTATCAGTGGCGTGCTCTGGTCAACCGTGCGCTCAGTGGCAGAGAACAGCTGGCAGGCGATCTGCTGGTCGCCGGAGCTGCAGCTCTACGCCTGCGTGGCGAGCAGCGGCACGGGCAACCGGGTGATGACCTCAAGCGATGGCATTCGCTGGAGCCCCCAACTATCAGCAGCCGATCTGAACTGGGTGGCGCTCTGCTGGGCCGCCGAGCTGGGGCTGTTTGTCGCCGTCAGCGACAGCGGCACGGGCCAGCGGGTGATGACCTCACCGGATGGCCGCAGCTGGACCCTGCGCCAGACGCCTGCCATCAACAACTGGACATCGATCTGCTGGGCACCAGAGCTGGGCTTGCTCGTGGCCGTGGCCAGCAGCGGCACGGGCAACCGGGTGATGACCAGCAGCGATGGCCTCACCTGGATAGCCGGCCCGGCTGCCGCAGATCAGGAGTGGCGCTCCATCTGCTGGGCGCCTCAACTGGGGATATTCGTGGCGGTGAGCAGCACCGGCGGCAACCAGCGGGTGATGACCTCAGCCGACGGCCGCAGCTGGTCCCTGCGGAGTGCGGCCAGCACCAACAACTGGATGGCACTCTGCTGGGCAGCGGAGCTCGGTCTGCTGGTGGCGTTGAGCAGCAGCGGCACAGGCAACCGGGTGATGACCTCCCCCGATGGCAGTAACTGGACGAGCCGGACCTCAGCCGCTGATAACACCTGGACCAGCCTCTGCTGGTCGCCGCAGCGGGAGGTGCTTGTGGCCGTAGCCAGCAGCGGCAGCAGCCGGATCATGACCAGCGCCGATGGCATCACCTGGACCGTGCGCAGCACCCCAGCCTCTATCAGCTGGCGATCGATCTGCTGGTCACCCCAGCGCAGTCAGTTCGCAGCAGTGAGCAACAGCGGCACTGGCAACCGGGTGATGGTGAGCCCGTGACCCATGACTGACACCAAGGCACCCCTGCCAGTGATTGGCTCGCGCTGCTGGAGGGTTCTGATCAGCCCAGAGAGCAGCGTCACTGTGCTGAGCCAAGGGGCCTCAGCCCCCGCCTGCCAGCTGCTGGCGCAGTGCCTCAAGAGCCTTCTTCTGGGCCCGCTGCACCGACATGGCACTGATCTCCAGCCGCTCAGCTGCAGCGCGGAGTGACAGGCCCTCAAGGATGGTGAGCCTCAGGGCCGTGGCTTGAGCTGCCGGCAGCTGATCTACTAGCTGCTCCAGCGCTTGATCATCAGCGGGCCCGGCTGCTTCTTGCTCTGGGCTTGCCAGCTGATCGAGCAGGCACGGCTCGCCAGCAAAGCTGGCATCGAGGCTGCTGTGGCCGAGGGGGCAATCCCCTGCTTCATGGACGCGCTTGGGCACACGCACTAGCCGCACCCGATCACGCAGGTGATGCTGCAGGGCACCGGTGATGCAGCTGCGCAGATAAGGAGCTGCGGGCTCGCCGGCTCTGCAGCGGGGAGCAGAGCGGACCAGGGCCTCACGGGCCACCTGGATCAGATCCTCCCGCTCCACCAGCGGGAAGAGGCGCCGGGCGGCGGCGGAAGCCAGGGCATCAGCCAGGGGCAGGTGCTCCAGCACCAGGGCATCGCGGGCACGCAGGGCAGAACGGACGAGAGGCTGGGGCTGCTGCTGGCGGCGCGAGGGGGAAAGCGGGGAAGCCATCTGGGGACGGCGGAGAACCCCACCCCCACCGGCCGGCCGCAGCGCCACGGCAAGGACGCCCCCCTGGGGCGCCTGGCCCGATCCTTGACGCGGCGTGAGGACTGGCCGAGGGAGGCGGTGGGTGTGCGCCGGTGCGGGGGCAATTCCCTCCCCCACTGCCGGTGCTGCAGGGTGCCCAGCCCAGGGACCGCCCAGTCGGAACCGTCAGGCCGTTGCGGTGAGCCGCCTCAGTGAGGAACCTGCAGCGTCCACCCGCTCGCTGGTGAGGGAGGCATCCATGGATCCAGGAAGCCCAAGCCCACGGGCGCTGTGGCAACACCCGAACGCCGGAGGCGGTGTGCCTCCGGCCCCGGGGGCTCAGAGCACCCGCACCTCGGCCTGGGGACCGAGCACCCGCTGCTGATTGGCAGCCAGGATCAGGGCCTGCTCGCGAGGCACGTAGTGCGGCTTGGCGCTGATGCGCCCCTCGCGATCGAGGAAGAGCACCCGCAGCAGCTGGCCGGCGGCATCGAGGAGATGCACCGAGATGATGCGGATCGGGCAGGAGCGGCTGAGGGGAGTGGCGGCCATGGCTGGGCTGGCGAACGACACCGCCGTTGAGCCCCGGCGCCGCCAGCGCCGCGCAAGGGTCGCGGAGCGACTCGCGTCAGCCCTTGCGCGGTGCGCAAGCCGGGGCAGGCCGGGTGGCGTAATCGCCAGAGCCCAAGGCCTGCCCACCAGCAGCAGGCTCAACCCCCATCCGCCGCAGGTGCTTCCGGGCAGACCAGATCGGCAGCTTTGCGGGCATCGCCGAGCAACTGCAGCAAGATCTGAAGCGACTCTCGCAGTAGCTCAATTCAGTAGCTCAGCAATCTATTGCATAGCTAAAAGGCGGAGTTGCCGGACACGAAAGCCCAAGACAATGAAGCAGTTAAAGCCAAGCCTCCTTTTATGGCCTTGGGGGCGGACCATACAGGATTACCGCCAGCTTAGGCCGTAGCTTATCGCTATTAATCCTAGAACTCCTCAAATGTTGACCTGTCATCGGGATAGGTGTAGTGCGGGAAGATCCAATGGGCCCCATTGCTTGTCCCCGTGATTGCCCTCCACACTGAGCCCAGGCTGTCTATATCTTTACATCCGTAATAAGTGTCGGTCGTGACCTCGTAATCAATGGTTATCTGATCTCCTGCCATGGTGGCGTCAGTGAACTCGTGATCAAGGTACGTCGTCCGGCAGTCTCCATCGTCGACCTTAAGGTCAAGAGCAGGACGAAGTTCATCTCGAAAACCCTTAATGTATTCCAAGTAGTCTGGCTCGTCGTCCTCGGACGATATTGGAATAGGTATTGCGACGTGGTCCTCTGTCATGGCATTAGATCTCAGAGCCTATAATTATGTTTAGTACAGACCCGGCTTATCCACCTTCAGCGCCGACGAGTTCTCCAGCACGATCCGCGCTGTGGCCTCGTCGATACCGCCAGGCGCCCGCACCTTGACCTCCAGGGACATCTCAATCTCCACCCCTGGCAGCGCCTGCAGGTGCGACATCACCTCGACCAGGAACTTGCCGACCTGGGGACCTGCCGTCACCGAGTCCAACTTCACCGAGGCGGTGTAGGTGGTGGGGAGGCTGGGTTTTGGCGGCGGTGGTGGGGGAATGGGATCTGGTCCAGGCCCAATGACCGGTGGCTTGGCGATGCCCGGCCCCGTTCCACCGGCCCCAACCACTTCTGGCTTCGAGGCCTGTCGCTTCCGCTCCTCTTCAGCCAGCCGATCCGCCTCGATCTGGACGGCCGCTACCTCGTCTTTCACCACCAGGCTCGTCAAAGATGCCGGGCCAGTGTTGGGGCCCTGCTGGGGCCTCAAGCCGCTGTAGCGCCCAGTGCCCTCATCGAAGTCATCGGCAAGGTGAAATGTGGCTTCACCGGTTAGGGCAGCCTGCTGATTCACCAGGGCGTTGAGGATCACCTGATCGGTAGCCACGCGGGGCAGGTAGAGGTACTTGCGGCTCCAGTCGACAAGGTCGCGGACTGCCACATGGGGCTTGTCGGTCCAGAGGAAGCGGTTGAGGTCGTCGCGGATGCGGCGGGCACCAAGTTGCAGGAACAGCACGTCCTCCTGCACGCAGCGCTCACTGGCCCGCTCGGCCAGGCTTCCCTTGCCGCTGGTGAGCTTCTTCTCGTCCCAGAGTGCCCCACCGGGGCCCGGCTTGCTCTGATAGGGGATCAGCAGGTGGCACCAGGTTTCTGGGATGCGGCTGGCCACGGCCTGGGTCGCTTCCGCGATCTTTCCAATCGCTTGGTTCTTCTGGGCGACCGTGAGGTTCAGCTCCAGCTCGTTGTCGATGATGTGCTGCCAGGCGCGGCGATCGGCCAGGGCGTGGAAGAGGTTTTCAAGATTGGCTTCATCGGGAGCCAGGAAGATCAGGGTGTTGGCGAACTGGCGGGGGCTGTTGCCCCGGCTCTGCAGGCAGGTTGCGGTCCATTGCCTCGCCGCGCTGAACTCAACGCCCTTGCGATGGGTGTGCTGCGCCGCGAGGAGCACGAGCCGGGTGGCCGCTTCATCGGGGACGGCACTGTTTTCCAGAGGGGCCGCATGAAGACCGGCGAAGTCGCCCCGCTTGGTGGCCTCCTGGGCAAGGCGGGTGTTGAGTTCAGCCAGCAGCTCTTCGCGCTGGCGCAGGTAGCTCTCGCGGTGCTCCTCGGCGGTGCGGTTGAGGTTGGGGCGGGTGTCGATCCAGTAGCGGTCGCCGTCCTGCTGGATGAAGCGGCCCCGATCGCCGAGGCGGCGCAGGGCATCGCCGAACACGCCGATCGGCTCGCCCGGCATCACGCAGGCGAGCTTCACCCGCTGATCGCCGATCCCTTTGCGCAGGGCATCCGCATCTGGGGCGGTGCCGATGTAGAGGGAGCGGGCCACCCGCTTGCAGGCGCTGACACGGCCGAAGTTGGGGTTCTCCGTATCCAGCCGGGTGGGGGTGGATTGGGGGCCATCCACATCCTGGGAAATGATCGGCTCCCACTGGTTGTCGAGGAAGCGCACCAGCTCGTTCTTGACGTCGTTGTCGTCCAGCGGGATCGAGCTGGGCGTGATCAGCAGGTCCTTGCTGTTGCTGTTCCAGAGGCCCTCGATCGTGAGCGCCAGAAGGCGCAGCACGCCCCGAGTTCGTTGGAAGCGATCGAGGGTGCTCCAGTCGTCGTAGAGGCGCTTGAACAGCTCAGGGTGGATCGGATAGGCGCTGATCAGCAGGTCGCGGTAGCCCGCTTCTCGTGTTTCGGCCGGGAATTCTGAGGGGTTCTGGGAATAGAGGTCGGTGAAGCTGCGGACCACCGCATCGCGGGCGGCGCCGGCTTCCTTGGTGGTGATCGGCTCGAACAACCGCCTCCGCACAATCTCGAAGCCCTCATTGCCGGTGGCAGGCCGCCATTGGTAGGCGATGCGGGTGACCACGTTTTTGAGGGCCGAGACGGCCTTCTCGCCATCATTGCCGCCGATCTCGTTGACGCTCTGGGGAACAGAGATCAAGAGCAGGGCATTGGGCACCTGCTTCACGGCTTCGGTGAGCGCCTGCGCGAAGGACACCTGTGAATCGAAGGTGCCTGCCGGCAGGGTGGCGTTGCTCACCAGGTTGCGGGCGTAGGCCACCCACTCATCCACCAGGATCAGGCAAGGGGCATGGGCGGTGAACAGGGCGGCCAGATCCTGGGCACCGGGGGCCACTCGCTGCAGATCACTGCTGGCGATAAGGGCATAGCCATGGGCCCCACCGAGCTGATAGGCGAGTTCACCCCAGAGGGTGTTGACGACGGTGCCATCGGGATAGGTGGTGGCCTTGGAGGGGCTGAAGGCGGTGCCCACCAACACGGCGCGGCCTGGCCACGGCTGGGGTGAATGAGACTGTGATAGCCACTTGATACAAAATCTACATTAGATTTCAGGATAGCAGCCCCTAGCCCACTGCAACTTACTGCAATAATTTCAACATTCATCAGGCTCATTCAGTTAGCCAAGAAACCTATTATTCTGATGCCACTCAAGGTGCGAAAGGTTTGGCCTGCTTGATGGATTCTCTGGCAACGTCACCAATTTCCTTCCATGCAGAGCATAGTACTCACGGCCGTTTGAAAACTCCTCGCGAATTCGCTTGCTGACTTCGATGTTGAACTCTCTTGTCAGAGTCAGATATCCACCATCAAATAATGTGTGCAGATCGGATCTCATGAAGATGCCATTGGAAACCTCATGTGGTCCCTCCTCGGAATAGGGCTTAATGTGCGCTGCTTCCAGGACTGGCAGTGTTTTCTCCCCTGTGATTGCACACTTCCGCGAGTAGGCATCCATGACCAGAATACGAAAGCCTCCCTGACCAAGCCTTGGAGCCACAAGCTGCGGCTTGCCGAATCTGTCAATTGGTTCATATGGCTTGTCTGTACTATTTCTCGGATAGCTAGCCGAAAAGACTGCCTGAGCCTGCTCGAACAACCTCAGGCCTTCGCTGCCCGGCGCGATCTCGTAGCTCTTGCCAGTAACGATGTTGCCCGACCAGTCTGATGGTGGGTCAATGGTCTCATTGTCTTCCAGGTAGAACGGCTGAGTCAAGATTGTGCATCCAATGATCGGGTTGAATTCGTTATCCCTTCGATGCCCCTGAATCATGCGTCGAAACTTTTCCATGGAATCGGTACCATTGGCTGTTGCGAAGGCCTTCCACGCTAGATCAAGACTTAAAGTCGTGTGACGTACGAAGAATGCGCCACCCACGATCCGATGATGAGGATATTTTGACTTAAATAGGAAAAGCTCGCCAGGCTCCAAGGCCTTGAACTGGTTGGTAGCCTTTGGCCGCCAGAAGTTCATCTCATCAGCATTACTGCTGCGGAGGTAACGGAACCAATCCGTATCGGTGATGCCAATATACAGTTTCATGGCATAAGCATAACCTTGCCAAGATTTAAAAGAGGATTAGCGAAAAGTGTGGCTGAGATCAGCCGCCAACAACTAAACGAACCAATGCTATCTGCAACGCAGTCGACGGGAATGGCTGATACGGTTGCCATTTTGTGCATCTCAATCATCGCCTTGTTGATCAGCACCGCCACCGGGTTCAGATCACTGGCGTAGGCCTCCAGCCCCAACCGCTGCGCCTCAAGCGGCAACGCCCCACCACCGGCGAAGGGATCGTGGAATCCAGGCAGCTTCTCTGGGTTGAACAGCTCTGCAGCCTCGGGGTGATCGGCGTTGTCGGCGCAGGCCCTCCGCCAACTGCGGTGGATCTCTGCCCGCGTCCGATTCAGCACCTGCTCGTTGGTGGTGTTCTCCCAGGTCACCAGCTCGCTGATCAATCCGAACAGCCGCAGCCGCTCGTTCTCCTGGGCTTCCTCAGTAGGGAACTCCTCCGGCACCGCCGAGGGGTCGTCCACCATCTGGCAGAAGATCACCGCCCGCGCCGCCGCCAGAGGCCGCCGCGCCCACCACAGGTGCAGGGTGCTCGGGTGGCCATGGCGGATGCTCTTCTCTTTCGCCGAGGCCGCATTGATCGCCTCCAGCGGGATAGCGATCTCGATCAGCTTCTTGCGGCGGTGGACGGGGTGGGGGGTCATGGGGTCGAATAATTCTCAGGGCCAAGGATTAGCTCTAAGGGCTGCAATGCCGCAGATGAATATGTGTCCAAATGAGGCAATACTGAAGAGCGGATTTCATCTAAAATTAAATCAACTATTGCTTCCTCCGCATCCTCTTCGATTAAGCCTAGATGGCCTTGAACGCAATAATATTTACTCAACCTCTCTGGGACGTGATGAGGTGCGTTCAGGTTGAAAACATCAATAGTTGTTTGGCCGCGTATTTTGTCGTTCACTGAGAGCCCATCGCGTACGGAAACCCTACCGTCAGAGCCGAAGACAAGAAAGTGCCAAGGATCCTCCCTATCGGGCTTGATAAGATCAGCTAAATTATAGCCACTAAAAGGATTACGGCTGCTGTCCTTGTAATGTCCGCAGCAATCATTTCTATTACAGCTTCCAAAAAGATTGGTCCATTCAAACGTGAGGTCGGGGCGTTTGCCTCGATTTGCGAAATGTTCAATGTGACGACCGTTTTGAAGTCCAGCTTCACAGTAGGCACATACACCACCCTGGATGCTTAATAACGCAATCCAAATCTGATTTCGATGGTCACTGGATGGAGTGCAAGGTTCTTTGACAGACCATTTATCAGTGTTCGGATTGTATTGGGTTAAGAAATTCGGATTGAGAGGCGTGCGGTATAGGAGCTTCATGCTTAACCCTCCTTGCCAGAGCGATCTGAAATTTTCTTGCGGATCATTCGAAGGCGGATAGCTTGATCACACTCAACAATCTGTTGAGAGCTTTCTCCAAAATGCTCGATGAGATCTGCACGAAGACTTTCGGCCTCTGTTGATGTCTCAAGGTCTTGGCTGATTAGTGCATGATAACGAGTTAGTTCCTTCGCGGCTTTAAGTTCTCCCCAGATAGGATGAACACCCATTACATCCGAGAGAATGCGATCACTAGGTACTGCTGATGTTTGTTTTATCGGGCTGGTTACGAGACCATCTTTGATCACTCGAATATGCTCCTTGCTAATAGTGCTTATCACTTCAGAGCTATGAGTAGAAACAAGAAACTGGATTTTGGGAAATACCTTTATAAGCCGAGAAAGCACGGACTGTTGCCACTCAGGGTGGAGATGCATATCGATTTCATCAATAAGTGCAATCCCCGGAGTGAGGTTTGCCACTTCCCTTCCCAAGTGTGGATTTAGCTGAGAGCATCTAAACACCATGTCGGCAGCCATGGCGAGCATGTTGCGCACTCCATCTGATAGAAGGCGTACTGGAAACACGCGACCATCGGCATGAAAAGCCAGTAACTCTTGATTGACATAGTCCCATCGAACCCCCTTCCAGCCAGTGGGTTCTAAAATTTGTTGAATGGTATCGCTTACTGCATTAAGTCTCGCAATGGCTTGATGACCTGCCGATAGCCCGCTGACGTGTTCTGCTTGAGCTTCGCTGCTCATTGGGGAGAACCAAGCAAGGAATGCCTTATAGCTTGAATTTGGATTAAGGCAATCCCTGTAGCCACTTAGCCGAGACTTGCTACCAACGTAAGCGCTTTTCTGTGGAATCTGAGAAAACAGTCTCCCAGTTCCGTAATAAGATATTAGAGGAAGAGTGACAGGCGCTTCTTCGCCAGCCTGTGAGGAAGGACGAGGCTGGATTCCTTTCAAAAGTTCTTTCGCAATTTTGGCAAGATCTTTGGCATCCTTGATTGTAGTCTTTGCTTTTGGCTGATCTGATCCAAGCTCTCTTGCCCAGGATACTGAATGCCCAAAGAGAATCGCCGTCGCGTTTAACTTTGTATGCTCTTGAGGTAGATAGTTCTCCATACTGCCACCGGGGGCAACGAAAAGTTGAATGTCTTCTTTCTTGAATCCCGGAGAACTCACCTGCTTCTGTATAGTATCGACAAAGAGCCGAAGCGAGATCGCAACTCCATCAAGAATTGCTGTCTTGCCTTCCCCATTGGGTGCTGAAAATAACGTTAGTTTTGGGTGAAAATCAAGCTTAACAGTATCAAAGCAACGATATCGAATTAGTTCAAGAGTCCGTATGGCAAAATGATCATCGTCGACATTGGGCCATCCGCTTAGTCTTTCACTCTCTGACCAGCCATCAATTCCTAAAAGCTCGAGTAGACTCACCTGATCACCCGCATTATCATTACTTGTCATGTTAATGAGCCCTGTTGCCAGCCGCCAGCAGTTGCTGGAGGTTCTTGGTGATCTGGGTATCGCCAAAGCCCGGCACCCCCCAGTCGATGCCGCTTACGTAGACCGGCGCTGCAGCCTGATCCCCCGTCACGGCCACCAGGGCCAGCCGGAAACGGTGGGGCGAGTTGCGGCCGGTATTCACCTCATTGATCGTGAGCGTCACCGAGTCGGCCCCATCAATGCGGCCCTTCACCTCGATGAAGAACAGATCGCCCTGGTCATCCATCGATTCGATGTCGTAGCCGATGCCCCGCTGCGCACTCACGTCCCGTGGCATGCGCCCCAGTGCCTTCTCCGCCTCGAACACGGCGTTCATCGCCAACAGCTCCACCCGCTTCCGGGCGGCTGCATCGGGGCCGGCTTCTTCTGCGGCGCCACTGGCCTCCAGCAGCAAGCCCATCGGAATCACCAGGGTTCCGCCCTTGAGGATCGGCACCTTGGCGCTGATCTGAGCCTCCAGCGCCAGTTGGACCTTGCGCTTCTCCAGTCGGGCCAGCAGGAGTTCGTAGCGCTCCTTGGCCACCTGGGCCGGGAGCCGCACCTGTTTGCCGGCCGACTCCTGCAGCTTGAGTTCTTCGTAGCGGCGGTACCAGAGGTTGATTTCCCGCTGCATCCGTGACTGAATCTCCTGGCTTGCCTTGGCAATCCGCTCCAGCCGTTCACCCTTCACCTCTTCCAGGTGCTCGGGCACCAGGGTCGTGAGGGCCTGGGTGATCACCAACTGATCCCAATCCTGCGCCAACCAGCTCTCGCTGAGCACCCCTTCGATCTGCTCACGCTCCCCTTCTTTCAAGGGTCGGTAGTCGAGGTAGGGCGCAGAGCCAGCAATGGCAACCTCGCCCTGGCGGTTGATCTCCAGGAATTGCAGCCGATTCGAGACCAACTCCTGCTTTCCATGGCGGTTGCGGCGGCCGTCCTGCAGCCCATGCTCCAGGCAGAACAGCATCCGCGGCTCAGTGCCCAGATCCCGTTCATCCACCAGCACCGCCCCTTGGCCGAGCACGGCGCCATCACGCTCCAACACCAGGGATAGGCAAGCCTCCAGCAGCGGATGGCCAGGGCTCACCAGCTCCGCCCGCGGGGTATCGGCAACATGGTCCTTCTCGAAACAGATCCGTTCGTAGCGCGCATGCACGGGTATCCCGAAACCGATCTGCTGGTTGCGATCAAGCAGCAGCGGTGGCACGTAGGTGATCTCGTAGCGGCCCTTCTCCCGGTCGAACACCTTGCCGCCCAGCCGCCGGAACGCCTGGATGAAGAAGTCGTGGACGTAGTGAGGATGGATGCGGCGGGCCATCGCCCGTTCCATCTGCTGCCGGAGCAGCTCCACCTTGTGGACATCCATGCCCTGCTGGACCAGGGCCCGCTCGTTGAGCAACTGCCGCAGATGCTCCTGGTTCACGGCCCCTTCGATCTCCAGATCCATCTGGAGCTGCCGTTCGGGTTGCTGGTTGTAGCGCACGGCGTCCATCAGCAAGTCCCGCAGTGACCGACCTGAGAAAAGTTGCCCGAGCACGTCGAAGACCTTGTCGCCGAGGGCTTCTCGGGCGATCTCCAGCTTGTGGAGAAGCTGGATGTAGACATCCCCCTCGCGGGTGTCCTTGGCCAGCAGGTTCCAGAGATGGCAGACCTCCTTCTGGCCGATCCGGTGGATGCGCCCGAAGCGCTGCTCCAGCCGGTTGGGGTTCCAGGGCAAGTCGTAGTTGACCATCAGGTGGGCCCGCTGCAGGTTCACACCCTCCCCGGCAGCGTCATTGGCGAGGAGCACCACCACCTGCGGATCGTTCATGAAGGCATGCACGATCTGGCGGCGTTTGTCGCGCGCCACCCCGCCATGGATCTCCACCACCGCCTCCGGCCGGCCCAGCCGATCGCGGATCTTGATGGCTAGATCCGTGAGGGTGTCCTTGAACTCGGTGAACAGCACCAGCTTGCGGCGGCCGCCATTGGGCTCGCGCATCTGCTCGTCATCCAGGATCCGATCAAGTTCGCTCCACTTGGCATCGCAGCGTTGATCCACCACCTTCTTGCTCAGCCTCTCCAGGCCCTTGAGGGTTTCGATCTCGGACGCCAGCTCTTCGAGGGTCTGGGCTGTGGTGGCGTTATCGGTGAATGCCTCCTCAGTGGCTTCCACTTCCCCGGCGGTGTCCTCCTCATACAACTCGGCGATGTCGTCGTCGCTGATGGCGCCTGGGTCGAACTTGGCATCAAGAACCAGCTTGCTGCCCGCCTCACGGCCCTCTAGGAGCAGGCGCTCCTCCTTGAGCCGGCTCTCCAGCCGCTCCCGCCGTCGTTCCAGCGAGCGATGGATGGCGAATGGTGAACTGGCCAGCCGCCGCTGCAGGGTCATCAGCGCGAAGCCCACATTGACCCGCTTCTTGGCGCCGCCCTGCTGGTTGGCGTTGCGGTCGGCGCGGTTCATCTCGTCGCGCACGTATTCGGTCACCTTCTCGTAGAGCACTTTCTCAGGCTCGGAGAGTTCGTATTCGGCTGTGTAGCTGCGGCGCTCGGGGAACAGCTTGGTTCCCGAGAATGTGTAGAGGTCTTCCTTCACCAGCCGGCGCATCAGGTCCGTGGGGTCGCTGCGGTGCACGGCATCCTTCTGCTGCCCCGCGAAGCGGTCCTCATCCAGCAAGGCCATGAACAGCTGGAAGTCCTCGTCCTTGCCGTTGTGCGGCGTCGCCGTCATCAGCAGGAGGTTGCGGGCATGGCTGCCCACCCGCTTACCCATGTCGTAGCGCTTGGTGCGCTTCACCTCATTGCCGAAGTAGTGGGCGCTCATGCGGTGGGATTCATCGAACACCACCAGGTCCCACTCGGGCGCCTGCTCCAGTCGGGTCTGCAGCTCCGCATCGCGCGAGAGCTGATCCATCCGGGCGATCAGCAACGGCCGCTCCGCGAAGGGATTACCCAGGCCGGTGGCGTTGATCAGATCGCGGGTGAGCAGTTCGAACTGCAGCTCGAACTTCTCCTTCAGCTCGTCCTGCCACTGCTCTGTCAGAGAGCCCGGCGCCACGATCAGACAGCGCTCCAGCTCGCCACGGATCAGCAGCTCCTTGATCAGCAGGCCGGCCATAATCGTCTTGCCTGCGCCGGGGTCGTCCGCCAGCAGGAAGCGCATTGGCTGGCGGGGGAGCATGTGCTCGTAGACCGCGCTGATTTGGTGGGGCAGCGGGTCGATCGTGCTGCTGCTTACTGCCACATAAGGGTCGAACAGGTAGGCCAGCCGTATCCGTTCGGCCTCCGATACCAGCCGGAATAGCTCGCCGTCCCCCTCGAAGCTCCACTTGCGGCCACCACCCACCAGCTCCAGGTCGGCCTCATTGCTGCGGAACAGCAGCTGCTCGCCCAGGGCGCCGTCCTGCCCGCGGTACACCACCTTGCAAGCGGCCTCCCCCAGCATCTCGGCGGACACAATCCGGACAGCCTCGCGGCCCACCAGGCCCCTGACCTGGGCATCGGGCATGAGGTCTTCCAAGCGGGCGGTCATCGCGGCGTGCCCCCCTGTGGTTCGACCGCCTGTGGCGGGTGGGGTGGCATGGGGGGCAGGTGACGCTGCGGCCAGTCTGCACCTAGCGGAAGCGATGTGGCAGCACAACAGAAGCACTTGGAGCCGCGAGTCTTGGATCTATGCACGGAGCGCATAATTTCAGCCCTCCAGCTGTTGCGCGGCGCCGATCCGGCCCAGTTCCCGGGCGGTGTGCCGCAACACCGGGTGCTCCTGCCAGTCGGCCGGCAGCGCCAGCCATACCGGACTGTGGGGTCGGGAAGCCTGGGGCCCGTGGCCAAAGGGCCAGCGCTGCAGGGAGGCCCAGGTGTCGGCCTCCCGATCGGCCACCACCAGAGCCAGGGTGCTGCCCTGGATCCGGCTGATCCAGTCATCTGGGGTCTGCAGGCTGTTGCCCCCGCTGCGCAGGGGGAGCCCCAGCTCCCGCAGGAGCCGCCGCAGGCCGGGCGCCAGGCCGCGATCGGGCACCAGCACCTCCGCAACTCGCCCCCCTGAGGCCGGCCTGCCGGGGACAGCGCCCACCAGCACTGGCGCCTCGGGGCAGAACGCCAGGGCCAGGGGCAGCTCCCCCAGCGGCAGCAGCTCCAGCTCCTGGTGGTTCAGTCCTTCTGCTTCCTCCAGCTCCAGGCCTGAGATCAGGGCGCCATCGAGCACGCCCTGGCGTACCAGCTCCAGCCAGTTGGCCGCCGCCCGGAACCGCTGAGGGGTGGGCAGCAGCCAGGGGCAGCCCGCCAGCAGGGGGTGATGGAGCAGATCGCTGCCGATCCGGGCGACACCAGCAGCCAGGCGATGGGCGCGGCAACCCAGCCGCAGCAGGCGCATCGCGGCCGAGGTGCCATAACCGCAGCCCCAGAGCTGGCAGCGATCGCGCACCAGGCCGAAATCCTCCGAGAGGAGCCGGTAGCGGCGGCTGATGGTGGGCTGGCTCAGCTGCAGGTGACGGCTGGTCTGCACGGTGGTGCCGCAGAGCTCCAGCAGATCGAGCAGGCGGATGTCGTGCAGCAGCTCCGGCAGGCGGTAGTGATGGGCCTGGGCCAGCGACGGGGGGCGCGGGGAAGCCATGGGATGGATGAGGCGCTGGGAGCAGCCTCAGCAGCGCAGGCGGTTTTGGTGCCGTTCTTCCTGCGAAATAGCAAAGCCGTCAGACAGATCCCAGTCGTGGTTTGGTCCTAAATCTGCTCTTTCGCTTGTAGAGCCTTGCCGTGGCACGCCCCAGCGGCCACGCTGTGGCCATGACCAGCCCACCTGTTGCGCCCACGCCTGCGCCCCTGCGCTGCCACCTGCTGATCGGCCCGCCCGCCAGCGGCAAGACCACCCTGGCTGGCGTGCTGGCCCAGCTCACCGGTGCCGTGGTGCTCTCCACCGATGTGGTGCGCGGCGAGCTGTTCGGCGACGCGGCGGTGCAGGGCCCGTGGCGTGACATCGAAGCCCTGCTGCACCAGCGCCTCCGCGAGGCCGTGGCCGCCGGTACGCCGGTGATCCTCGATGCCACCCATGCCCGCCGGCCCTGGCGCCTGGCGATCACCCAGGCCCTGACCTTGCCGGTGCCGGTGGAGTGGATCGGCTGGTGGCTCTACACGCCGCTCGCCACCTGTCTGCAGTGGAATCAGACCCGCAAGCGCCTGGTGCCCGAGCCGGTGATCCGCGAGATGGCGGCCGCCCTGGCCGATCCGGCGTTCGGGCCATCCCGGGCGGAGGGATTCGCGGCGGTGGTGGCGGTGGTGCCCACCCACGGCCGCGAGTTGGAGGCCCTGCTGCGTGATGAGCTGGCGCGCCTCGATCACCGCATCCGCTCGGCCCGCAACCGGGAGAAACGCTTCCAGCTTCACGGGTACTCGCGCCTACTGGATCTGGAGCGGCTGCTGCACCTGCTGCGCCTGCTCACCACCTACCCCGAGCTCTCCGCAGCCGACCCCGCCACCCGCGCGGAGCTGGAGGCGATCGTGTCGCCCCTGCCCGAGGGCGACCTGGCGGATCAGGCGGCGGCCTACCTGCGGCGTCTACACGGCGATTGCTACGGCGATGCCACCGCGATCCGGGGGGATCTGGCCTGGTTGGAGGCCAATGGCTTCTGCAGCGCCGAGCCCTCCTTGGCACCGATCCAGCTGGCGCCGCCCCAGCCTGAGCCGCCAGCCACAGGCCCCTGGCCCGGTGGGGTGAACGGTGGCTTCCCGCCCATGGGCGATGGGCCGGTGTTCATGCGGGTGTTCACCCTGCTGCGCCACCTGCTGCAGCAGCCCTTTGATCAAGCCGAGGGCGTGCCCTTGCCCGAGCACCTGATCGAGCGCACCGAGGCCATCCCCGGCGCCTACCTGCCTTCCGAGGCCGCCACCCTGCGCAAGGACCTCGAGAAGCTGCTCACCCCCTATGGCTTCCGCCACCGCAACGACAACGTGCGCCACGGCTATGCCATCGGCACCGCCCTGCTCTCGGCCCACCGGTTGCGGGAGATCCACGGGGTGGTGAGCCAGGCCGCCGGCCGGCTGGCCGATCCCACCGCCCAGGATCTGCTGCGGGAGCTGGAGCAGCGGCTCGCCTGGGGAGGCATCGCCGTGGACGGCACCACGCCGGTGCGGGCGTTCGCCAACCGCTCGATCGTGAGCAGTGCCCTGGTGCGGCCCGATTCCCTGGCCGCCGAGCGGCAGGCCGAGGCCCTGGAAACGGCGATCGTGGAACGGCGGCGGATCGAGCTGGAGCGCTACGTCTCGGTGGGCTCCTTTGCGGACAGCCCAAACGGCTCCTTGCGCGTGTGGCCGCTGCAGCTGCTGTTCCACAACATCGGCTGGTATCTGGTGTTCGAGGAAGACGCGATCGGCACCGGCGTGGGCCTGATCCGCAGCGAACGGATCGACCGTCTGGCCCTGCGCCGCAGCGAACGGGGCAACCGGCGCAGCGACGAGGCCCACAGCCAGGCCCTGCGGCGCCTGGAGCTGCTGTTGCACCACAGCGGCGGCATCTATTTCGGCCATGACCTCAAGAGCCAGCTGCGGCTGGCCAGCCCCAATGCCCGGATCCGCGTCAAGCAGCTGGTGACGCTGCGCTTCTGCTGCCAGGGCTGGTGCTTTGCCTTCATCCGCGAAGGCCTGCAGCGGTACCCGATCGAGCACACCCGCTTCTCCAGGCCCCTGCCCGGTGAGCACTGGTGGCATCACCCCAACGCGCCGCACGTGCTGGAGCCCGGCAGCCCCAGCGACACCCACCCTTATCCGGTGGAGCTTGACCTACCTCCCTGGACAATGGAGCGCGACATCGATCTGCGCAACTGGTTGTTCGGCTTCGGCGCCGGCATCCGCATTGAAGCCCCGCCGGAGCTGCGCCAGGAGCATCAGGAGCGGCTGCAGGCCGCCCTGGCGGTGTACCAACCGGTCTAAAAGAGCGCACTACAATGTCATGACAACGAGAGTGGGGTGATGGCGCGCGATCAGGTGCTGCAGCTGCGGGCCTCGGCTGAGCAGCGCCAGCTGATTGATCAGGCCGCAGCGGCAGAAGGGATCAGCCGCACCGAATTCATCCTGCGCAGCTGCCAGGAGCGAGCACGGGATGTGCTGCTCGATCGCACGCTGTTTTCTCTGACGCCGGAGCAGACCACGGCCCTGCTGGTGGATCTGGAGGATTCCGGCGCTGCCGCCCAGGATCAGGCCAGCATCGACCGTCTGCTCGAGCTGCCGCTGCCCTGGCATGCGCCCGCCTGAGCCCCTTGGCCCGCAGCATCAGCTGGAAGGCTTCGACTGCGGCAACGCCGCGTTGAACCGCTGGCTGCAGCAGCGGGCCCTGGCCAATGAGCGCCAAGGGGTGTCGCGCACGGTGGTGCTCTGCCCAGACGAGGGCAACGCCGTGATCGCCTATGCCTGTCTGTCGGCTGGGGCGATCGTGCTGGCGGAGGTGCCCGGTGCCTTGCGCCGCAACATGCCCGACCCCCTTCCCGTTGTAGTGCTCGGCCGATTGGCGGTGGATCGTCGCCAGCAGGGCCAGGGCCTGGGCCGCGCCCTGGTGGCCGATGCGCTGCGGCGCAGCCTTGCCGCCAGGCGTCTGATCGGCGCCAGAGCCCTGCTGGTGCACGCGATCGACGAGCAGGCGGCTGCGTTCTACCGCTCGCTTGGATTTCGCCCCTCGCCGCTCAGTGCCTCGACGTTGATGCTGCAGCTCTCAGAACCAGCCGACTGACACCCGCCCCAAAGCTCCCCACGCCACCCATCCCATGGCTTATCCCAACATCGAAGCGATCCTGGAAGAAGGCGGCGACATCACGGTGGGGCGTGTCGGTCCGATCGAGTGTGTGGCCTCCGCCACCACCAGTTACGACTGCCCGGTGATGTTGGTGCGTCGCGAGGGGGGGAGCTTCGTGGCGCTGCTGCGGCGACTGGATCGCTCGATCGCCAAAGCCTGGGAGCAGGAGATCACCATCGACGAAGTGAATGGTTGAGTGGCTTCAGGACAGAGGCGGCTCGGCCGACGCGTCGTCGCCATCCGCAGGTGTCAGATCCCTGCGGCTGTTGCGATCGCGCAGGCCGTCCAAACGCGACCTCACGGCCTCCACGTCTTCCAGTGGGAAGCGCCAGTGCCCCCCGGCGGTCTGAAAGGCACCAGGAAACCAGCCACCCTCCAGCCAGTTCTTCACGGTGTTGGCCGACGACACCCCAAGCAAGGTGGCGGCCTGCTTACTGGTGAGCGGGGCAGCTGCAGCACTGGCGACCAGCCGATCAACCAGGTCGCTGCGACCAGCCTCCCGGAGGGCGGCGGTCACATCGCTGAGGAGAGCCGGGCTGATCGCGCTCATGTGCCGAACTTACGCCCAAAGCATCAAAACCGTCAGTTGAGCGAGCGGACCCGACGCTGCTTGCGGGAGGCCTGCTCGATGGTTTTGAGCTCCTCGGCCTCCTGCTGCAGCTCACCGGCGACGGCCTCCAGGTCGTCTGCGGCGTCGCGCAGCTGGCTGCTCAGCTTGAGGCCCTGCTCAATCGAGGCGCTGTAGGCCGCTGCGGCCTGATCAATCTCGGCGAACAGCTCTTTGTATTCCTCCGGTGGGTTCCGGTCCCACTCGTCCATGGCGACCGCCGCCTGCTGCAACACCCCCAAGGCGGAGCGCCAGCTGGCCTTGAGGCGGAAATCGAGATGGCGCAGATCCACGTTGGCTCGCTTGAGCTCCTGGGTGCTGGAGACCTTTGCCAGGGACAAGACCTGGCCCTTGAGGTCGGCCAGCGAGGGCTCTTTCTGCCGCGCAGGCCTGTCACCAGCCGAAGCTTTGGCCGTTGCCTTGGCTTTGGCGGCTGGCTTGGCTCCTTTCGCTGCAGGGGAAGACTTGCGGGGCATGGTGCTCACTCAGCGAGGCCCAGCCCCAGCTGCTCACCGCCGCGCAGTTGCTCCAGCTCCTGCCGCAGGGCCTGGCTGGTCTGCCGTTCGATCCTGAGGGCTTCGCGCAGCTCATCGCGCTCACGCCGGTAGCGGTTGGTGTGGGCGACCTGACTGCCCGACACAAGTCTGAGAACCCTTGCGACAGAATGGGTCTCAGTCAATGGGGTGGGCAGGGAGCCATGGGAGCTTGGGGCTGCGAAACCAATCCAATCCCCTGTGGATCCCCAGACCCG
>Ga0247832_1000536_pt1 | contig 76222 bp, 68 predicted proteins | sample LaCruzMarch2015__10_FD_192407 | JGI IMG/M metagenome (GOLD analysis project Ga0247832, IMG submission 192407) | Freshwater microbial communities from meromictic Lake La Cruz, Castile-La Mancha, Spain - LaCruzMarch2015_4m | ecosystem: Environmental > Aquatic > Freshwater > Lake | place: Spain... | reverse complement strand
CCTGGCCCACCATCACGACCAACAAAGCACCCACCACACCCGCGGTTTGGTAAAACCAGGTTTGCACCTTGGGGGCGGCATCGCCCAACACGTCAGTGGGCACATAAGGCAGCACAGCTGGGTCGGTGACCGCCATGGTGCCAGCGATCCAACCCATCAACATGCCGCCCACCGTGACCACCCAGGGGAATCGGTCCATCAGGCGAATGACAAACGTGCTGCCCCAGACGACGATCGGGATGCTCACCAACAAACCAAACACCACCAAGGAGAGCTTGTGGTCGCCGCCACCGGCCTCGGCCGCTGCAGCCACGCCGACCACGTTGTCCACGCTCATGACCAGGTCGGCAATGATGATGGTTTTGACCGCGCCCCAGAGTTTGTCGCTGGCGTCAACTTCGTGGTCATCGTCTTCTTGGGTCAGCAACTTGATGCCGATCCACATCAGCAACACCGCACCCACCAGCTTCAAGTAGGGAATGCCGAGCAAGGTGAGGGCCACGCCAATCAAGGCCACGCGGATGATGATCGCCCCAGCGGTGCCCAGCAAAATACCACGGCGGCGCTGGTGCTCGGGCAAGCCACGGCAGGCCAAAGCGATGACGATCGCGTTGTCGCCACCCAGCAAGATGTCGATCAAGATGATCTGGCCGACGGCCAACCAAAACGCGGTGTCTTGAAACAGTTCCATTTAAAGCATGGCCTTGAGCAGCTTGCCCATTTCGGAGGGGTTGCGGGTGATTTTGAAGCCGCACTCTTCCATCACCGCCAACTTGGCCTCGGCCGTGTCTGCGCCGCCACTGATCAATGCACCGGCATGGCCCATGCGTTTGCCCGCAGGGGCGGTCACGCCCGCGATGAAGCCGACGATGGGTTTCTTCATGTGGGCTTTGCACCAGCGTGCGGCTTCGGCTTCGTCGGGGCCGCCGATTTCGCCAATCATGATGACCGCGTCGGTGTCGGGGTCGTCGTTGAAAGCGCGCATCACATCAATGTGCTTCAAACCATTGATCGGGTCGCCACCGATGCCCACGGCGCTCGATTGGCCCAAGCCGATTTCGGTGAGCTGCGCCACGGCTTCGTAGGTCAAGGTGCCAGAGCGCGACACCACACCGATGCGGCCTTTGCGGTGGATGTGGCCGGGCATGATGCCGATCTTGATTTCGTCAGGGGTGATGAGGCCAGGGCAGTTGGGGCCGAGCAGCAGGGTGCGCTTACCGCCAGCGGCTTCCTTGGCCTTCATCTTGTTGCGCACATGCAGCATGTCGCGCACAGGGATGCCTTCGGTGATGCAAATCGCCAAATCCAGGTCGGCTTCCACGGCTTCCCAAATCGCGTCTGCCGCGCCAGCAGGTGGCACATAGATCACGGAGACGGTGGCGCCTGTTTCTTGCGCGGCTTCTTTGACCGAGGCGTAAATCGGGATATTGAAAATCGATTCGCCGGCTTTCTTGGGGTTCACACCCGCCACAAAACAGTGTTTGCCGTTGGCGTATTCCTGGCACTTTTCGGTGTGGAACTGACCGGTTTTGCCGGTGATGCCTTGGGTGATGACCTTGGTGTCTTTATGGATGAAGATGGACATGATTCAAGCTTTCAATGCGGCTACGACGGCTTGCGCGGCTTCGGCCATGGTGTCGGCACTGATGATGGGCAGACCGGACTCGGCCAGCATCTTCTTGCCCAGGTCTTCGTTGGTGCCCTTCATGCGCACCACCAGTGGCACGCTCAGGTTGACTGCTTTGCAGGCGGTGATCACGCCGTGCGCGATCGTGTCGCATTTCATGATGCCGCCAAAGATGTTCACCAAAATCGCTTTGACTTTGGGGTTCTTCAACATGATCTTGAAGGCTTCAGTGACTTTCTCGGGGGTGGCGCCGCCGCCTACGTCGAGGAAGTTGGCGGGTTCTGCGCCAAACAGTTTGATGGTGTCCATGGTCGCCATGGCCAAACCTGCGCCGTTGACCAAGCAGCCGATGTTGCCGTCCAGGGAGATGTAGGCCAAATCAAACTTAGAGGCTTCGACTTCGGCCGGGTCTTCCTCGTCAAGGTCGCGAAACGCCACGATCTCGGGGTGGCGGAACAAGGCATTGCTGTCGAAATTGAACTTGGCGTCCAAGGCAATGATGTTGCCTTGGCTGTCGCGGTTGAGTGGGTTGATTTCCACCAAGGACGCATCGGTGTCCATGTAACAGGTGTAGAGCTTTTGGAACACGTCCACGGCCTGGGCAGTGGAATCGGCGGGCAAGCCAATCGCGTCGGCGATTTTTTTGGCTTGCGCGGCGCCCAAACCGGTCATCGGGTCGATCAGTTCGGTGATGATTTTCTCGGGCGTGCTGTGTGCCACTTCTTCAATGTCCATGCCGCCTTCGCTGGACGCGATGAACGCGATTTTTTGGCTGGCACGGTCGGTCACCAAGGACACGTAGTACTCTTTTTGGATGTCTGCGCCGTCTTCTATATACAAGCGGCGTACTTTTTGGCCCTCAGGCCCTGTTTGGTGGGTTTTGAGCTGCATGCCCAAAATCTCGGTGGCCAAGCGCTTGACATCGTCAATGCTCTTCGCCACTTTCACGCCGCCGCCTTTGCCGCGACCGCCCGCATGGATTTGGGCCTTGACCACCCAGACCGGGCCCCCCAATTTTTGAGCCGCCTCGACCGCCTCTTGCACCGTGAAGGCCGCGATGCCGCGTGGCACGGGCACACCAAATTGACGCAAGATATTCTTGCCTTGGTATTCGTGGATTTTCATGAAATCTCGCTTTCTATTCAGCGTCAGGGGCCGCTGGTTCTATGCCTCAAACCCTGTGTGGGCTGAACTGGCACGAAATGTATCATGTTGCAATGCATCAAGAGCACTTCTAGACGCAGACATGACAGCGGCCTGACACCGCTGATTCAGGCTTGTTTTGACCGAAAGTAATCGCATGGCAAAGGTTTTTATCGATGGCGAGGCCGGCACCACCGGGCTGCAAATCCGCGAACGTTTGGCACGGATGCCGCAAGTGGAGGTGGTGAGCATCGATCCGGCACTTCGCAAGGACCCGGGGGCCAAAAGCGCCTTGATGGCGGGTGTTGACCTGGTGATCCTGTGCTTGCATGATGACGCCGCGCGTGAATCGGTCGCCATGATCGACGCCATGCAAGACCACCAGCCCCGCATCATTGACGCGTCCACTGCGCACCGCACCCAATCTGATTGGGTGTATGGATTCCCAGAGTTGGCTGTGGGCCAAGCTGCGCTGCTGCGCCAAGCGCAGCGGGTCGCCAACCCGGGTTGCTACGCCACCGGTGCGATTGCCTTGATTCGCCCATTGATCGATGCCGGCTTGATCCCACCCGACTTCCCCTTGAGCCTGCCTTCGGTCAGCGGCTACTCGGGTGGTGGTCGCACCATGATCGAGTCTTACGAAGCTGGGCAAGCGCCTTTGTTTGAAACCTATGCCCTGGGCCTGTCGCACAAACACATCCCAGAGATCATGCACTGCACCGGGTTGACCTGCCGCCCTTTGTTTGTGCCCAGTGTAGGCAACTTTGCCCAAGGCATGATCGTGCAGATGCCTTTGCATCTGGCGGCCCTGCCCGGCCAACCGGCTGCGGCTGATTTGCATGCCGCTTTGTCAGCGCACTACGCCCAAACCAATGACCCCGCCAATCCCTGTGTGAAGGTGTTACCGCCCACCGCAGATTTCAAGCTCGACGCAACCGCCTTGAACGACACCAACGGGATGGAGCTGCGTGTGTTTGCCAACGATTCACACGGGCATGCGGTGTTGATGGCGCGTCTGGACAACCTGGGCAAGGGCGCCAGTGGCGCGGCGGTGCAGAACCTGCAGTTGATGCTTGGGGTTTGAGGCGCTGCGCCGCTGACTATGCTTCCTCGACGCCTGCCACCACCTGCTTGACCACATCGCTGGCGAAACCACGGGTGGCCAAGAACCGTGCCTGGCGGTTGCGGGTGGCCGCGTCTTGCGCGACATGGCCGAATTTTTTCTGCCACACCGCACGTGCCCGGGCCAACTCGGTCCCTTTGAGGTCAGCCATGGTCTGCGCCACCAACTCAGGCGAGACACCCTTGGCTTGCAGCTCTTGGCGCAAGCGCATGCCACCCCATTTGTCTGCCCGGCGGTTGACCAAGGTTTCGGCGACACGGGTGTCGTCGAGCAAACCCTTGGCCTCGAGCTGTGCCAAGGCTTGCTCGACCTGTTCAGGGCTGGCGTCTTCGCTGGCGAGCTTGTCTTGCAAGGCTTGGCGCGAGTATTCGCGCTGGGCTAAGAGACTCACTGCACGGGCTTTGACCGAGGTGATTTTGCCCGGCAGTTTGTCTGAGGTGCTGGCAGGCGCTGGCGTTTTGGCGCGCAACAAATCTGCCAAGCCAGTCGCGTCGGCAGGGACTTGCGCCCCGCCTTGGATGACTTTGAAAGGCCAACTCACCGTGGTGGGCCTCATTTGACTGCTTGCAACTTGACGTCTTCCAGCTCTTGCGCGAGCAAGGGTATGCCCAAGGACTCGCGCACTTTGTTTTCAATCTCGAAAGCGAGCTCGGGGTTCTCACGCAAAAACTCACGCGAGTTGTCACGGCCCTGCCCGATTTTTTCGCCCTGGTAGGCATACCAAGCGCCAGACTTGTCGACGATTTTGGCGATCACGCCCATGTCGATGATTTCCCCTTGGCGGCTGATGCCTTCGCCAAACAAGATGTCGAACTCGGCGGTCTTGAAAGGCGGCGCGACTTTGTTTTTGACCACCTTGACTTTGGTTTCGTTGCCAATGGCTTCCTCGCCTTTTTTGATGGTACCGGTGCGGCGAATGTCCAAACGCACAGAAGCATAGAACTTGAGCGCGTTGCCGCCAGTGGTGGTTTCAGGCGAGCCGAACATGACACCGATCTTCATGCGGATTTGGTTGATGAAGATGACGGTGCAATTGGTTTTTTTGATGTGCGCGGTGAGTTTGCGCAGGGCTTGGCTCATGAGACGGGCTTGCAGGCCGGGCAAGGAGTCGCCCATTTCGCCTTCCAACTCAGCTTTGGGGGTGAGGGCGGCCACCGAGTCAATGACGATCAGGTCGACCGCGCCAGAGCGCACCAGACTGTCGACGATTTCCAGGGCTTGCTCGCCGGTGTCGGGTTGGCTGATCAGCAGGTCTTGCAGGTTGACACCGAGCTTTTGGGCGTATTGCACATCCAGCGCGTGCTCGGCATCGACAAACGCGCAGGTGCCGGCTTGCTTTTGCATTTCGGCGATGACTTGCAGGGTGAGGGTGGTTTTGCCGGAAGACTCCGGGCCGTAGATCTCAATGACCCGACCGCGTGGCAAACCGCCCACGCCCAAAGCCACGTCCAAACCGAGCGAGCCGGTCGATACCACTTGGATGTCCTCGATGGCCTCGCCCTCGCCCAATCGCATGATGGTGCCTTTGCCAAACTGTTTTTCAATTTGGGCCAATGCGGCTTGCAAGGCCTTGGCTTTTTCGCCGGCGGCGGCGATGCTTTTGACGTTGTCCATGAAAATCTCCTTGTGGGTCAATGGGTTGTGGTGTTCATTCCAAGCTGTTGCTAAGCACAGGCTGGATGCTTGAACAGTACTTTATCTTAGAATATCAATCTGTAAACCCCTTTTTTGGTCAGTTTGCCTTACTATATACACATGTCCTTTAACCTCCTTCCCTCGGCGCATGACTGGCGTCAAGCCCACCTCGGGCGGCTGCTGGGCCACGCGATGCGCCGCTTTGACGAGCGGGTGCTGCAGTTGATGGCGCAACATATCGAGGTGCCACTGGCGCTGGCGAATTTGGCCGCGCGCGACAAGGTGAGTGCAGCCCATATCCACATCACCCGGCACCTGCCGTTGGAGGGCGCACGCCTGAACGACTTGGCACTGATGGCGGGCATGAGCAAACAGGCGATGGGCGACCTGGTCACGCAGTGCGAGGCCTGGGGCTTGGTGGCGCGCGGGCCGGATGGGCGAGACAGCCGTGCCAAGCGCATCATGTTCACCGACACTGGCTTGGCCTGGCTGCGCGCTTTTGAGCAAGCGGTGGCCCAGGCCGAGGAAGAGTTTGTGCAGGCCGTGGGCAAGGATGTGGCCACCGTGGTCAGCTTGGGACTGGAGGCCTATGCCAATGGCTATCGTTAACCCCATGCCCACGCCTGAAGGGGCAAAATTTGCATGCCTGCACCCTAGAATGATTTGACAGCGTTTGTTTCGCTGGGGAGAGCGTGCATGCGCATACTGATTGCCGAAGATGACCAGGTGTTGGCCGATGGTTTGTTGCGCACCCTGCGCGCATCCGGCGCAGCTGTGGACCATGTCGCCAGCGGCAGCGAGGCCGATGCTGCCCTCATGACTTCCAACGAATTCGATTTGTTCATCCTCGATTTGGGTCTGCCAAAAATGCATGGCCTCGAAGTCCTCAAGCGCCTGCGCTCACGGGGCAGCAGCATGCCGGTGCTGATCCTGACCGCCGCCGATAGCGTGGACGAGCGGGTCAAAGGCCTGGACTACGGCGCGGACGACTACATGGCCAAGCCGTTTTCCTTGCAAGAGCTCGAAGCCCGGGTGCGTGCGCTGACACGCCGTGGCATGGGCAGCACCACGGCCACCATCAAACACGGCCCCTTGGTGTATGACCAAGCCGGGCGCATGGCTACGATCGATGGACGCATGGTCGAGCTGTCAGCCCGCGAGCTGGGTTTGCTGGAAGTGTTGTTGCAACGCGTGGGCCGCTTGGTCAGCAAAGACCAGTTGGTCGAGCGTTTGTGCGAGTGGGGCGAAGAGGTCAGCAACAACGCGATCGAGGTCTATATCCACCGGCTACGCAAAAAGATCGAGAAAGGCCCGATCCGCATCGCCACAGTGCGCGGTTTGGGCTACTGCTTGGAAAAAATCGCGCACCCACCTGCCTGAGATGTTGACGCCGACACACTCTGTATGGTGAAGCTGTTTCAACGCCGCCAAAACTCGCTGTTTGGTGAAATCCTTGACTGGATGCTCACCCCGTTGCTGCTGCTGTGGGCAGTCACCTTTGGCCTGACTTGGCTGGTGGCTGAGGGCATTGCCCGGGTGCCGTTTGACCGCGGCTTGGGGCACAACGCCAGGGCATTGGCGCAACTGGTTCAAATCGACCAGCGCCAGGTGGCTTTTCAACTGCCGCACCCTGCCCGTGAGATTTTGCATGCCGACGAAACTGACCAGGTCTACTACCAGGTGCTGGGCAGCCAAGGGGAGTTCTTGAGCGGCGAAGCCCTGTTGCCGTTGCCACAAGACGATGAGAAGCTGGTCACCGATGAACTCCACATACGCGACGACACCTTCAAAGGCACGCCCATCCGTGTGGCCTACATCTGGGTGCGGGTGCAAGCACCCCAGGCTCGACCGGCATTGGTGCAGGTGGCCGAAACCCTGGAGAAGCGGTCGGTGTTGGCCAGTGAAATCATCCAAGGGGTGATGCTGCCGCTGTTTGTCATCTTGCCCTTGGCGGTGTTGTTGGTCTGGTTGGCGCTGGCGCGGGGTATCCAGCCGCTGAACCAACTCGAGGAGCGGATTCGACAACGCAAACCAGACGACATGAGCCCGATCGACGAAAGTGTGGTGCCCACCGAAGTGTTGCCCCTGGTGTCATCCATCAATGACTTGCTGACCCGACTCAAGGACTCGATCGCCACCCAAAAACGGTTTTTGGCCGATGCCGCACACCAGCTGAAAACCCCTTTGGCAGGCCTGCGCATGCAAGCCGACTTGGCACAGCGCACCGAGGCCAATGCAGACGAACTCAAGCAATCACTCAAACACATCGGCCGCGCCAGCATGCGCGCGACCCACACGGTCAATCAGCTGCTGGCATTGGCACGGGCTGAAAGCAGCGGCGCACCGATTGCCAAGCAAACCTGCGATTTGGCTGCCCTGACCATGGAGGTGGTGAAGGATTCCTTGCCCCGCGCCATGGAACGCCATTTGGATTTGGGTTTTGAAGGCCCGGAGACCCAGCGTGCGCTGATTTTGGGCAATCCCACCTTGCTCAAAGAGATGGTGCGCAACTTGATTGACAACGCGATCAACTACACCCCTTCCTCGCCTCACCAACCAGGCATGGTCACCGCCCGGGTCAGGGAATCAGCCGCGGGCGTCTGGCTGCTCGAGGTCGAGGACTCAGGCCCTGGCATTCCTGAGGCTGAAAGAGAGCGGGTTTTTGAGCCTTTTTACCGGGCCTTGGGGACCGAGGCCGATGGCTCGGGCTTGGGCTTGGCCATCGTGCAAGAAATCGCTGACAAACACCTGGCCAAGGTCAGCTTGGGTGATACCCATTCCGGCCAAAACCCGCCAGGTACTTGTTTTTCGATTGCCTTTGATGCCCTGCCTTCCAACCCACACTGATAGCGCCAATCATGAAAACCAAACTTGTTCATTTCTTCACCTTGTTGTTCCTGACCCCCCCCTTGTATGCCGCATGTCCGAGCGATGCGCAAATTGATGCCTTCCTAAGCGACTTCAGCAAACGCCAACTCAGCGTCGGCTTTGGCAACGACATCACGACCGAGGATGCGCATTGCGCCAAGCACAAACTGGCCGCGAAATTGCCCTTGCACCTGGGCGAGCGCATTGGCTACAAGGCGGGCTTCACCAGCCCCGCGTCCCAAAAGAACTTTGGCATGGACGGGCCGCAATGGGCCTACATGTTCAGCCGCAACATGGTGGACATCATTGCCGTGGTTCCTGCGCAGTTTGGCGCACGCCCGACCTTCGAGGCCGATTTGCTGGTGGAGGTGAAAAGCCCGGCCTTGGCAGACGCCACCACGCCGTTGGAGGCACTGGCCAGCTTGGAGTCGGTCATTCCCTTTTTGGAGCTGCCCGACTTGATGGTGGCAGGCAAGTTCTCAGGCAACGCCTTGCTGGCCGCCAACCTGGGCTTTCGAGGCGGTGTGCTGGGCGCGCAAGTCCCGGTGCAGCAGACCCAAGCCTTTGTGGACGCGTTGGCGAACATGACCGTGGTGATGAGCGACCAAGGCCCCAAGCCCCAGGAATTTGGACGGGCCAAGGGCAGTGACTTGTTGGGCCACCCCTTGAATGCCGCCGTTTGGCTTGCCAAGGTGCTCAAGAAAGAAGGTATCAGCCTGAAAAAAGGCGACTTGTTGAGCCTGGGCGGATTTTTGCCACCCGTGCCCACCCAATCGGGCATGCAAATTCAATTGCAATACATCGGCTTGCCAGGCGACCCGTCTGTATCGGTGAGCTTTAACTGAGCAGCTGGCGGCTGTCGCTGCCAAAAATCACCACATGGTCGGCCTGCAAACGGATGCCGATCCATTCGCCGAGGTGGTGGTCATGGTGACTGGGCACATGGGCCATGACGGTTTGCCCACTCGCCAAACGCAGGGTGTACAAAAACTCTGAGCCGCGAAAGGTTTTGCGGATGATTTCGGCCTTCACCTCTGCTTCATCGTCATGCACGATGTCATCGGCGCGCAGCAACACATCGCATTCGCCTGCGTTGCCGGTGGGCAGTGGGGGCAAATCATCGGCCACGTCATGCAACAAGCCCAACGGGGTGTGCAAGACCATGGTGGCGCCTTCGCGCTGCGCTTGGGCCGGGGCAAACACCCCATGCCCAATGAACTCAGCGACAAAGCGGGTGCTGGGTCGGTGGTAGAGCTGGTAGGCGTCATCCCATTGGTGCAAACGACCTTGGTGCATCACCCCAATGACATCGCCCAGCGCAAAGGCTTCCATCTGGTCATGGGTGACAAACAAGGCGGTGATCTGCGCCTTTTTCAAAATATCCCGCAGTTCGTGGGCGAGGCGCTCGCGCAAATCGACATCCAGGTTGGAGAAAGGCTCGTCCAACAACAACAAATGGGGCTCCGGTGCCAACGCGCGCGCCAACGCCACCCGCTGTTGTTGGCCGCCTGAGAGTTCATGCGCATAGCGCTTGCCCATGGCATCGAGCCCCACCAGGGTGAGCATGTCGCTGACCCGGGCCTGGCGTTTCGCCGCTGGCCAATCTGCCAACCCAAAGGCCAGGTTTTGGGCCACATTGAGATGCGGGAACAAGGCATAGTCCTGGAACACCATGCCGATGCGCCGCTGTTCAGCAGGCACATGGCTGGATTCACTGCTGAAGAGTTGCTCCCCCATGCGTATGTTGCCAGCCCGGATCCGCTCCAAACCTGCCACGGCACGCAACAAACTGGTCTTGCCACAGCCAGAGGGCCCGATCAGCACGCCCATTTGACCCATGGCCAAGCCAAAGCTCACGCGGTCAACCGCTGGCTGCGCGCGCCCTGGGTAATGCATTTCTAAATCAGACACTTGGAGAAACATGGGTTCCATTGTAGGCAGGGCGGTCTGGCAAGGCGTCTGCCTACAATCTGCGCTCTCTCTCAGCAGCCAGTTGCACTGGCACCCCCTATGCCATTGACCGCCTTGGTTCGACTGCTTGTGACCCTCCTGCTGGCCCTGCCGGTGCTGATGGTGTTGGCTGCATGGTTGCAATGGGACGCCCAATCAGCCGAGGTGCTCCATGCCTTGTCTCAAACGGTTTTACCTGACTACATCGGCAGCAGTCTGGCCCTGTGCCTGTGGGTCAGCCTGGGGGTGATCAGCATGGGCAGCGTGAGCGCGGCGGCGGTCACTTTGTTTGATTTTCCTGGGCGACAAACCTTGAGCTGGGCGCTGCTCTTGCCACTGGCCATGCCGGCCTATGTGGTGGCCTATGCCTACACCGATTTTTTGCAGTACAGCGGGCCGTTGCAAACCAGCATGCGCTCGTTTTGGGGCCTGCAAGGCGCCTTGTGGCCGGACGTGAGAAGCCTTTGGGGGGCTGCTGTGGTGTTGAGTTGCAGTCTCTATCCTTATGTTTACCTGCTCACCCGCACCGCCTTGGCAGACCGGGCGCCGCAGTTGATGGAGGCGGCGCGGTTGCTGGGCGCGGGTTTGAGCCGCCGGATTTTCCGTGTCGCTTTGCCGCTGGCGCGCCCTGCGATTGCAGCGGGCGTGGCCTTGGCGCTGATGGAAACCTTGGCCGACTTTGGGGTCAGCAGTTATTTCGGCATCCAAACATTCACTGCTGGCATTTACAAAGCCTGGCTGGTGATGGACAACCGCTGGGCAGCCGCCCAGCTGTCTACCTTCCTGCTGCTCATGGTTGCCTTGGTTTTGTTGCTCGAGCAGCGGGCGCAGGCCCGTTTGCGCTTTGTCAGCAGCCGAGCAAGCGGCCAAAGCCATGAATCTCAGCCTTTGCAGCTCAGGGGTTGGCATGCCGGCTTGGCCATTTTCCTGTGCCTGATGCCAATCCTGCTGGGCTTTGTTTTGCCCCTGGCCATCATGGGCCATGCCCTGTGGCAAAGCAGTCTTTACCAACCCCTGCCATGGTGGGACTTTGCCCATTGGGTCTGGAACAGTTTGCGCCTGGGTGCGGTCACGGCAGTATTGGCTGTGGCCATCGCCCTGATGCTCGCCCACAGCGTTCGAATGCAGCCAAGCTTTTGGCGTAGGTTTTCAACCCAGCTGGTGGGTCTGGGCTATGCCGTGCCCGGGGTGGTGATCGTGGTGGGTTTGTTGCTGCCGGTGGCTTGGCTCCAATCGCAATGGCCCAACAGCCAAGTGGGCTACTGGTTAACAGCCACGGTGCTGGGTCTGGTATGGGCCTACTTGGTGCGCTTCATTGCCGTGGCTTTGCAAAGCGTGCAAAGCGGGTATGCCCGCATCTCCAGCAGCACGGATGAGTCTGCTCGCATGTTGGGTATCGCTGGCTGGTCGCTGTTTGCCCGGGTGCATTGGCCGCTGATGACCCGCGCCAGCGCGGCCGCTTTGCTGTTGGTCTGGGTCGATGTCATGAAAGAGCTGCCGGCCACCTTGGTCTTGCGTCCGTTCAACACAGACACCTTGGCCGTGGTGGCCTACCAACTGGCGCGCGATGAGCGCTTGGGTGAAGCAGCATTGCCCTCGTTGGCCCTGGTCTTGGTGGGCCTGATACCGGTCCTGATGCTCAGCAAAACATTGCGCAAATCCACTTGAATCGCAGGGCATTTGAATCTCATCAAATGCGAATCATTCTTATTGGATTTAAAATCACATTTTCCTTACCTAAAAGTGTGACATGCTGACTTGCCAATGGACTCTTACACATGGCTGGCGAGGCTGGTTGCTGGTCAGTGCTTTACTGGCTGTCCTGCCTGCGGCCTGGGCGGAAGAACCGGTGCTCAACCTCTACTCGGCCAGGCATTACGCCACCGACGAAGCGCTCTACAACGACTTCACCCAAGCCACCGGCATTCGCATCAACCGGGTTGACGCGGATGATGCGGGGATTTTGGCCAGGCTCAAAGCCGAGGGTTCGGCCTCCGCGGCCGATGTGATTTTGTTGGTTGATGCCACCCGCTTGTGGAAGGGTGAAATAGACGGTCTGTTTGCATCGGTGAAATCGCCCTTGCTGCTCAAAGCTGTGCCAGAAAACCTGCGGGCCAAAGAACGCCCTGAGGGCACCGCCTGGTTTGGTTTGTCCACCCGGGCGCGCGTCATCTTGTACGACAAGCAAAAAGTCAACCCCAGCGAGGTTGATACCTACGAAAAACTGGCCGATCCGCGCAACCGGGGCCGCTTGTGTGTGCGCTCGGGCTCACACCCCTACAACCTCTCGCTGTTTGGCGCCATGCTCGAACACCTCGGAGCGCCTGCCACGGAAACTTGGCTCAAGGGTCTGATGCGCAACATGGCCCGCAGCCCAAAGGGCGGCGATACCGATCAAATCAAAGGGGTGGCCAGTGGTGAGTGTGGGGTGGCCTTGGCCAACTCCTACTATGTGGCGCGATTGATGCGCAGCAACACGCCCGAGGACCGGGCCGTGGTTGAGCGCATTGGCGTGGTGTTTCCCAACCAAGCCAGCTGGGGTACCCACATGAACATCGCTGGCGGGGCGGTCGCTCGACACGCCAAGCACCCTGGCAATGCGGTCTCATTTTTGAACTACCTGGTCAGCCCGCATGCCCAAAAATATTTCGCCGATGGCAACAACGAGTGGCCGGTGGTCAAAGGCATTCCCATGACCAACCCGGCTTTGTCTGCCATGGCTGGGCGTGGGTTCAAAAGCGAGCAACTGCCCACCAGCCTGGTGGGTATGAATCAAATCAAGGTTCAGCAAATGCTCGACCGGGTCGGCTTTCGTTGAATCAAGGTGGGGACAGCCGGGGCTGCAATTGCAAGGCCTCGGGCATGACCTGCTCTTGCACCCGCTCGGGTTCGCGGGGCTCGTCTGGGCCAAACCCCAACACACGCAAGTGCCCGTTGGACCATGCCCAGATCCACAGGTTAAGCAACAGCAACAGGCCGCACACATGGGGCCAGTATTTCCTCATGCCAATGCCCCCAAGCGCACACTGACCTCGTCGCTCGACACGGCCAGCCGGCCTTGCGGGGTGTCGATCTGCAGCACGCCTTGCGCGTCCACACCGGCACCCACGCCCTCAACCCCATTGGACAGCCTGATGGTCTGCCCCGCCAACAGGTCACGCCGCGCAAACGCGGTGCGCAGCGGCGCAAAGCCAGTTTGTGCAAAGCGGTCGAGCGCATCCACCAAGGGCAGCAGCAAGGTTTGCAAGGTATTGGCCACCGTGGCCTGCGGTTGCACTTCGCACCAAGCAGCAGCGGGCATCGAGAGCGATGCCGCTGTTGGCGGATGCAAGTTGATACCCACGCCAATCACCAGATAGCGGGCCGACTTGGCGCCATCGAGCATCGCGGTTTCAAGCAAGATGCCGCCGAGCTTGCGGGCTTGCTGGACGGGCCCCAGCCACAGGTCGTTGGGCCACTTCAAGCCCAAACCGTGTTGCTGATGGGGGTCCAGGCTGTTGACCAAGCTCAAGCCCACGGCCAAGGACAGGCCAGACCATTGGAACGGGTTGAGCTCGAGCCCCAAGGAGAACATCAGGGCTTGCCCGCGTTGGCTTTGCCACTGGCGGCCCAAGCGGCCACGACCAGCGGTTTGTTGCTCGGCAATCAGCAAGGTAGAGGCGGTGTCGCCCCGGCGAGCGCGGCGCATGAGCTCGCTGTTGGTTGAATCCACCTCGGTCAAGGTCTCGATCAACCAATGGGCGGGCAACAAGGCTTCAGTCCTTGGGCGACAACAGGGTGCCGCGGCAGGCTTTGGCGCCGCAGCGGCAAGGGTAGTCGGCCAGCAGCGCTGGGGTGTAGGGCTCGTCAATCACCAAGCCGTAGTCGTAATTGAGCTCTTCACCGGCCTTCAATTTACGCAGGGTGCGGATGAAGATTCGGCCCCCCGCCTCGTCTGCTTCACAATTGGGCTCGCAGGCATGGTTGATCCAGCGCGCGTCATTGCCACCGTAAAGCGCGTCAATGACGTGTTTTTTGTCAATGTGAAAGTAGAAGGTGTGGTTGGGGTCTTTGGGATCGTGGGGATGGCGCTTGAGCGCTTTTTTCCAGCTGATGACCTCACCGATGTATTCGATGATGATCTCGCCTTTGGCGATCGGCACCAGGGCAAACACCCCTTTGCCATGCACGCCTGAGCGCCGTACTTCAATGCGTTTGCCGCTGGCAGGGGCTGGGATGGTGGAAGTCAAGTTGAAAACTCTGGTAAGTTGAATGCGGACATGTGCGCGCATGCGCGCGAGACGACGAATTGTAAGCAAGGAATATTTGCATGAGTAAAACACTGGTCATCGCTGAGAAGCCCTCCGTGGCACAAGACATCGTGCGCGCCTTGACGCCCACGGCAGGCAAGTTTGAAAAGCACGACGATCATTTTGAGAGCGACGGCTATGTGGTCACCAGTGCCGTGGGTCACTTGGTGGAAATCCAAGCGCCCGAAGAGTATGACGTCAAGCGCGGCAAATGGAGCTTTGCCCATCTGCCGGTCATCCCGCCCTACTTCGATTTGAAGCCGGTGGAAAAAACCAAATCGCGTTTGGCCGCGGTGGTCAAGCAAGCCAAGCGCAAAGATGTGAGCGCCATCATCAACGCCTGTGACGCGGGCCGCGAAGGTGAGCTCATCTTCCGTTTGATCGAGCAGTACGCTGGGGGCAAAAAGCCTTTGGACAAACCGGTGAAACGCCTGTGGCTGCAATCGATGACCCCGCAAGCCATCCGCGACGGCTTTGGCAGCTTGAGAAGCGCCGCCCAAATGCAAGGATTGGCCGATGCGGCACGCTGCCGCTCCGAGGCCGATTGGTTGGTGGGCATCAACGGCACCCGCGCCTTCACCGCGTTCAATTCGCGCGACGGCGGTTTTTTCCTCACCACCGTCGGTCGGGTGCAAACGCCCACCCTCAGTGTGGTGGTCGAGCGCGAAGAGCTGATTCGCAAATTTATCAGCCGAGACTACTGGGAAATCCACGCGGGTTTTGCAGCCCAAGCAGGCGCCTATGCGGGCAAATGGTTCAACCCCACGCACAAGGCCAACGCTGATGACAAAGAGATCAAGGAAGACCGGGTCTGGAGCTTGGCCGAGGCGCAAGCGATTGCGCAAGCGGTGCAAAACCAAACGGCTACCGTTACCGAAGAAAGCAAGCCCAGCAGCAAGGGCAGCCCCGGTTTGTTCGACCTGACCACCTTGCAACGCGAAGCCAACGGCCGCTTTGGTTTCTCGGCCAAAACCACGCTGTCGCTGGCGCAAAGCCTGTATGAGCGCCACAAGGCCCTGACCTACCCACGGACCGATTCCAAGCACCTGCCTGAAGACTATTTGCCCACGGTGAAAGAGACCATGCAAATGCTGGCCAACAGCAAGATGGGGCACTTGGCCCCGTTTGCCAAAACCGCCATCGCGCAGGGCTACATCAAGCCCAGCAAAAAAGTGTTCGACAACAGCAAGGTCAGCGATCACTTTGCGATCATCCCCACTTTGGAAGCGCCCAGCGGTTTGTCAGACGCCGAGCAAAAACTCTACGACTTCGTGGTGCGCCGCTTCATCGCCGTGTTCTATCCACCCGCGCAGTTCATGGACACCATCCGCATCAGCCAAGTCGCCGCTGCGGGCAAAACCCACCACTTCAAAACCACGGGGCGTGTGCTGGTCGAGCCCGGTTGGCAAGCCATTTATGGCAAAGAAGTGGACGAAGAAGAAGACAAAGAATCCGGCAAGATTTTGGTCAAACTGAATGCGGGCGAACAACCCAAAGTGAGCGAGGCCGAGCCCAAGGCCCTGAAAACCCGCCCCCCTGCGCGCTACACCGAGGCCACCTTGTTGGGTGCCATGGAAAGCGCGGGCAAGCAGGTGGAGGACGATGAGCTGCGCGAAGCGATGCAAGAAAAAGGCTTGGGCACACCAGCGACCCGCTCGTCGATCATCGAAGGCTTGCTGAATGAAAAATACATGCTGCGCGATGCCCGCGAATTGATCCCCACGGCCAAAGCCTTTCAGTTGATGACGCTGTTGCGCGGTTTGGGTGTTGAAGAGTTGTCACGCGCCGACCTGACCGGCGACTGGGAGTTCAAGCTGTCGCAAATGGAAAAAGGCCAGCTGTCGCGCGAAGCCTTCATGCAAGACATCGCCGAGATGACCGGGCGCATGGTGAAAAAAGCCAAGGAATACGACCGCGACACCATCCCCGGGGACTACGCCACCCTGACCACCCCCTGCCCCACTTGCGGCGGCGTGGTGAAAGAAAACTACCGCCGCTACACCTGCATCGGCTTGCCCGGTGCCGTGGCCAAGACCAACGCAGAAGGTGAGATTGAAGGTCCAGGCTGCGGCTTCTCGTTTGGCAAAACACCGGCTGGCCGCACCTTCGAGCCCGCTGAAGTTGAGCAGTTTTTGCACGACAAAAAAATCGGCCCGCTGGAAGGCTTCCGCTCCAAAGCCGGTTGGCCGTTCACCGCCGAGATCGCTTTGAAATACAACGAAGAAGAAAAAAACTGGAAGCTGGAGTTCGACTTTGGCGAAGACAAAAACGCCGAGAGCGGCGAGATCGTGGAATTTGGTGAGGCTGAAACTTTAGGCGCTTGCCCCAAGTGCGGCAGTGCGGTGTATGAACACGGCGCCAACTACCTGTGCAACAAAGCCGTGCCCACCAACGCCCAACCCACGCCCAGCTGCGACTTCAAAACCGGCCGCGTCATCTTGCAACAGGTGATCGAGCACGATCAGGTGAAAAAGCTGCTCGCTGAGGGCAAAACCGATTTGTTGGAGAAATTTGTGTCCAACAAAACCCGCCGCGCCTTCAAGGCTTACCTGACCTACGACGCTGAGGCTGGCAAGGTGAGCTTTGCTTTCGAGCCGAGCAAATACCCCCGCAAAGGCGGCAAAACCCCCACCACTGCAGCCCTGGCCAAGGCCGCTGGCAAAACCCTGCCCGGCAAGAAAACACCTGCTGCGAAAAAAGCTGCCGCCAAAGCGGACAAGGAAGCCAAACCCAAAAAGCCACGCAAGCCCGCCGAAGGCAAAGCGCCCAGCGCCGCCTTGGCCGCGGTCATCGGCTCAGATGCTGTCGCCCGCACCGAGGTGATGAAAAAGCTGTGGGACTACATCAAAGAACAGGGCCTGCAAGACCCGAAAGACAAACGCACCATCCACGCCGACGCCAAGCTCAAAGCGGTGTTTGGCAAGGACTCGGTGGGGATGTTTGAGATTGCGGGCTTGATTGGGCCGCATTTGAGTTGAAGCCCGCACGCTCCAGCCTCCATTTATTTCAGTAGCTCTCTGACTCGGTCCATGACCTTCAAGGCGCTGTTATCCAGTCTGGAAAAGGCAAACCATTTGTGACCCAAGTCTTTCAGTGAAGCTCCCAAGTGATAAACGCTGCTTGTATCCAAAATGAGGAAGCGGTCGTGGCTCAGGCTAAATTCAATGGCTTTGACAGGTGGATATTGGGCGTTGTGCCGATCAAGATCGTTTTGCAATGACCGGCTGACTTTCTTGCACAAAATAGTGGCTGTCACACCCTCTGCACGTTTATCAAGTTGTTCTAGAACGCGGTCATCGACATAGTTATCAATCAATACGATGGATTGCTTGGCTTGGCGCAATAGATCGTTAATGAAGCGGTATGCCTCAAATATCTGTCCTTCAAAAAAACACCCCTTGTGCAGGTTTGAGCTTGTTTTTATCAGCCAGTTCAGTGAATACTTTTTCAAATTTGGTGTGCGTGTCTTGCGCCAGCGCCAAATGATGAATCTCCAGAGCATCCATGCGTTGCAGCAAAGCCCCGTTTGTTTGAACGAACTGCCGCATGGCCACAAACGCATTCATGATGGAAATGCTGGTTTGGATAGCCGTTTGGCTGCGTAAGACCGCGGACAACATTGCCACGCCCTGCTCAGTGAATGCATGGGGCAGGGTGCTGGAATGTTTGAGCCTGTTGAACCGGTCACAGTTTGTGACCAGTTCGTTTTTTTCTTCCAAGCTGAGCTGTAATTTAAAACCTTGCGGAAACCTCTCTGTATTTCGTTGAACCGCCTGATTTAGCGCTTTGGTTGTGACGCAATAAAGAGTTGCCAAGTCCGTATCGATCAATACAGGCGAAGACCTGAGCGTCAGGATCAGGCTACTGACCGAATCATCTGCATTTGCATTTGTAGATTTGATGATCTTTCCAACCATCTCAGCACCTTTCCACGAGGTTCAAAGTAGCACCGAGCAAATTCAAACAAGTTTGAATACTAATTATTAAATTTTGTTAAATACTCATCTATTTATTCATTAATAGAATTTATTGCCGCTCGTTCAACAACCCAACCCAGCTTTGTCGCAACACCCCGCCAACCAAGAACAGCTCTTAAAGCCACACGGCCTGGGGGCCTTTTTGTGAGCGAAAGACCAGCAAAAAGGGCCCCCATGGCGGGTGGCTTGGGCGGGACTTCCTAAACGGCTTTGGCGTGACTTCAAAACCGCGTCCTCCGGTCAAACCAGACCTGCCAACTGCAACACCCTTGGAAACCAAGCGCCAAAGACCATCCGCATACAATGCCCGGTTGCCTTCTAAGGAGAATTTTTGTGCTGATGTCCTCTGCTTTCGCCCAAACCGCCCCTGCTGCCACTGGTGGCAGCGACCTTGGTTCGTCCCTCATGAGTATGTTGCCCTTGGTGCTGATGTTCGTGGTGCTGTATTTCGTCATGATCCGCCCGCAAATGAAACGCCAAAAAGAGCTCAAAGCCATGCTCGACGCTTTGGGCAAGGGGGATGAAGTGGTCACCACCGGCGGCATGATGGGCAAGATCAGCCAGTTGGGTGACCATCAAATTGGCTTGGATGTGGGCAATGGCATGACGCTGCAGCTGCAGCGCTCTGCCGTGGTCCAGGTGCTACCCAAAGGCTCGATCAAATCTTTATGAACCGCTACGCACTTTGGAAATACCTGGTCCTCTTGACCGCGGTGTTGCTGGGCACGTTGTACACGCTGCCGAATTTTTTTGGTGAAGCGCCCGCGGTGCAGGTCTCGCCTGCCCGCGCAAGCGTCAAACTTGACTTGTCCGTGCAATCCAAGCTTGAACAGGCCCTGAAAGCCGCCAACCTCACGCCCTCTTCTATGGCGCTGGAGACCAACTCCCTCAAACTGCGTTTTGAAAACACCGACGAACAACTGCAAGCCAAAGATGTGGTTCAGCAGACACTGAACACCGATGCGGCCAATCCCTCGTTTGTGGTCGCGCTCAACCTGATTCCCCGCACGCCTGCCTGGCTCAGCAGCTTGAATGCCGCACCCATGTACCTTGGCCTGGACTTGCGCGGTGGCGTGCACTTCATGCTGCAGGTCGACATGCAAGCGGCCTTGACCAAAAAAGCCGAGTCCCTGGCTGGCGAATTGCGCACGGCCTTGCGCGAGAAAAGCATTCGCCACAGTGGTATCAACCGCAACCAGCAAAGCATTGAAATCGAATTTGCAGACCAGGCTACCGCGGATGCAGCCATGGCCTTGATGAAAGACCAGTTTGCCGATTTGCAGGCCACAGTCACCCCCCAAAACAATGCCTACCCATTGCGCGCCACCTTGAGACCCGAGGCGGCCAAGCGTGTGCAAGAACAAGCCCTCAAGCAAAACATCACCACCTTGCACAACCGAATCAACGAGCTGGGCGTGGCTGAGCCGGTGATTCAGCAACAAGGCCTCGACCGTATCGTGGTGCAGCTGCCAGGGGTGCAAGACACCGCCAAGGCCAAGGACATTTTGGGCCGTACCGCGACCCTTGAACTGCGCATGGCTGACGACAGCAGCGAAGCGCGTCTGGCTGAAGTGGGCAGCGGCATGGTACCGTTTGGCACTGAAAAATACCTCGACCGCAATGGCCAAGGTGTGGTGGTCAAAAAGCAAGTGCTGCTGACCGGCGAAAACCTGACCGACGCGCAACCCGGCTTTGACACTGAGTCCCAAGAAGCCGCGGTTTACCTCACCTTGGATGCCAAGGGCGCGCGGATTTTCAAGGACGTCACCCGTGAGAACGTCGGCAAACGTTTGGCCATTTTGCTGTTTGAAAAGGGCAAAGGCGAGGTGGTGACAGCCCCGGTGATCCGCACCGAGATCGGTGGCGGTCGGGTGCAAATCTCCGGTCAAATGACCACCACCGAAGCGGCTGACACCGCCTTGTTGTTGCGCGCTGGTTCCTTGGCCGCGCCCATGGACATTATTGAAGAGCGCACGATTGGCCCCAGCCTAGGCGCTGAAAATATTGCCAAGGGCTTTGACTCGGTTACCTGGGGCTTTGTCGCGGTTGCGGTCTTTATGTGCGCCTACTACATGTTGTTTGGCGTCATCTCCAGCATCGCCTTGGCGGTCAATTTGATGTTGCTGGTGGCCGTGCTCTCGATGCTGCAAGCCACGCTCACCTTGCCAGGCATGGCTGCCATGGCCCTGGTCTTGGGCATGGCGATCGATGCCAACGTGCTGATCAATGAGCGCGTTCGTGAAGAACTGCGCAACGGTGCCGCGCCACAAACCGCGATCCACACCGGTTACGACCGCGCGTGGTCGACCATCCTTGACTCCAACGTCACCACCCTGATTGCAGGCTTGGCCTTGCTGGCCTTTGGCTCAGGGCCGGTTCGTGGTTTTGCCGTGGTGCACTGCCTGGGCATCATGACCAGCATGTTCTCGGCGGTATTCTTCTCGCGCGGCCTGGTCAATCTTTGGTATGGCCGCCAAAAACGTTTGCAATCTGTGTCCATCGGCACCGTCTGGCGGCCAAAAGACAGCACCCGCGATGTGATCACCCAAGCCAAAGCCGACTGAAAGCAGAACATGGAATTTTTCAAAATTCGCAAAGACATTCCGTTCATGCGCCATGCCTTGTTACTCAATGCCGTGTCGTTGATCACTTTTTTAGCAGCGGTGTTTTTCCTCTTTAGCCGTGGATTGCATTTGTCGGTGGAGTTCACCGGCGGCACCTTGATGGAGGTGAGCTTCTCGCAACCTGTCGCCCTCGACCCGATGCGCGAACAAATCGCCAAACTCGGCTTCACCGATGTGCAGATGCAAAACTTTGGCTCGGCCCGCGATGTGCTGATCCGCATGCCCGCCTTGAAGGGCAGCACTGCCACCGAGCAAAGCGCACGTGTGATGGCCGTGCTCAAAGAAACCGATCCTGCTGCCGAACTCAAGCGCACCGAATTCGTCGGGCCGCAGGTGGGTGACGAACTCGCGATCGACGGCTTGAAAGCCTTGGCCTTCGTGGTGGTCGGTATCATGATTTACCTCGCGATCCGCTTCGAGTGGAAATACGCGGTCGCGGGCATCATCGCCAACTTGCACGATGTGGTGATCATCCTGGGTTTCTTTGCCTACTTTCAGTGGGAGTTTTCGCTCCCGGTGCTGGCCGCTGTGCTGGCGGTGTTGGGCTACTCGGTCAACGAGTCGGTGGTGATTTTTGACCGGGTGCGCGAGAATTTCCGACGCTACCGCAAGATGAGTACGGTCGAGATCATCGACAACGCGATCACCTCGACCATCAGCCGCACCATCATCACCCATGGCAGCACCCAGTTGATGGTCTTGTCCATGCTGCTCTTTGGTGGCGCCACCTTGCACTACTTCGCCTTGGCGCTGACCATCGGCATCTTGTTTGGTATTTACTCGTCCGTGTTCGTGGCCGCTTCGATCGCCATGTGGCTGGGCATTCGCCGAGAAGACCTGATCAAAGCCCCTGCCAAAAAAGAACTCGAAGACCCGAACGATCCCAACGCAGGCGCGGTGGTTTAGACAACCCGCTTCATGCAAAACGGCACCCTCGGGTGCCGTTTTTTTAGGGGGATGCGACGGGTCAGTGCGCCACGCGCGCGGTTTGGTCATCGCACAGCTCATCGAGCACCAAGGCATCGGGCTCGATACCAGCGCTCCAATAGACCATGAGCACGATGATCTTCAGGTCGTCCAAGCTGACCGGGTAGTTGGGCACAGCCATGGCGCGGTCCACCACGATTTCACGCATTTGCGCGGGCAAGACGCCGGCGCTTTCCATGAAGGTCAAAAAACCCAAGCCACCTGCGCCCAGATGCTGCTGCTCGGCTTCGGAGTAGACGCGCATGCTGATGGGAGATTGAACATAGGCGGGGGCCATGCCGGCGATGGTGTTGCCGACATGGATCATGTCGCTGTGCTGGGCGGCGATGTTGAGGCCCGCCAGCCAGGCCAAGGCTTGCTCAATTTCATCGGCGTCAAAGCCAGCGGCGCTGAGTTTGCGGCCTAACAGCGGCAACTCGGGGCAGGCATCACCACGCCAGTAGTGCTCGTAGACATACACAAGGACATCGAACATGCGGGCAATATACCCTTTTTTTAACCCGCTTCAAAAACAACATCCGGGTTCCGGTTATCGCCCCAAGGATTGGAAGATGCCACCTGGCATTTCGGCCACTCTCCCGGCTAGCGTCAAGTCATGCAAGGCGCACATCGCGTCTTCAAGCGACGCGCCACTGCGCCACAACAACACATCGAGTGGTTGCGGGTCGTGCCCCAGTGCGTCTAGCAGTGCGCGCTGAACTGGGTCGCTGGGCAAGGCGAGCGTTTGCGCAGAAACACCTGTCAAAGATGGGTTGTGACTCAGGGCATGCACGGGCAGCTCTTCCAACACATCTTGCGCGGTTTCCACCAGTTTGGCGCCTTGGCGCAACAAAGCGTGGCAGCCACGTGCCAAAGGTGAGTGGATCGAGCCGGGCACGGCAAACACGTCTTTGCCCATCGCCAAGGCCAAGTCAGCGGTGATGAGCGAGCCCGACTTCAACGCCGCCTCGACCACCAAAACCCCTGAAGACAGTGCCGCGATCAATCGGTTGCGACGCGGAAAGTGGTGCGCCAAAGGCGGCGTGCCAGGGGGGAACTCGCTGAGCAACCAGCCTTGCGCAGCCACCTGTTGCGCCAAGCCATGGTGGGCGCGTGGGTAGACCCGGTCCAAGCCGGTAGCCACCACCGCGATCGTCGCGCAGCCTGGGTGTGACAAACCTGAAGGCGCGGCTTGTAAAGCGCCCTGGTGCGCCGCCCCATCGATCCCCAGCGCCAAGCCCGAGACCACGCACACACCTGCCAACTGCAAGCTGTGCGCCAATGCGCGGGCGTTCTCGCGGCCCTGCGGGGTCGGGTTGCGGCTGCCCACCACCGCCACACACAGGCCAGGGGTTTGTGCCAATTGGCCACAGGCAAACAAGACCGGCGGTGGGTCATGCAGCGCCAGCAACGCCGCCGGGTAGCACGGGTCGCCCAAGACCCACACCGCATGTTGTCGCTCAGGTGTGCTTTGCCCCAACCAGGCCTGGGTGCGCTCACAGCCAACCAAGCTATCGGGCAGTGCCTGGGGCGCGGTAGGCGTGTCTGGACTTGGCGTGTGCATGGTGTGGTCAGGGTCGGTCAGTGTCGCCACAGCTTAGGAAAAACCGGGGGTTTTCTGTGTGACTGCCACACACAGGTTTTGTGAGGCTGGCATCAACAAGCCGGGCCAAAAAAGCGACAATATCGCCATGGCTTTGCTCCCCATCCTCTCTTTCCCCGATCCGCGTCTGCACACCGTGGCCAAACCGGTGGCCGAGGTGAATGACCAGATTCGCCAATTCGCCGCTGACATGATTGAGACCATGTATGACGCCAAAGGCGTTGGCCTGGCCGCCACCCAAGTGGACTTTCACCAACGCCTGGTGGTCATGGACGTGTCCGAAGACCGCGATACCCCGATGGTGCTGATCAACCCCGAATTGTTGTGGGCGAGCGAGGAACGGCTCAAGGGCGAGGAGGGCTGTTTGTCTGTGCCCGGTATTTTTGACGGCGTTGAGCGCGCCGCCCAAGTCAAGGTGCAAGCGCTGGACGAACATGGTCAGTCGCGCGTCATCGAGGCTACAGGTCTGATGGCGGTGTGCATCCAACACGAAATGGACCACCTCATGGGCAAGGTGTTTGTCGAGTACTTGTCACCCCTCAAACGCATGCGCATCAAAGGCAAGTTGCTCAAAGCGCAGCGCGAAGCAGAGCGCGTTTAAATGCGCATCGTGTTTGCCGGCACACCGGCGTTTGCCCAATCGGCGCTGGCCGCCTTGCACGCCTCTGGCCACGAGATCGCCCTGGTGCTCACCCAACCTGACCGCCCCGCTGGGCGCGGCATGAAACTGCAAGCCTCGGCGGTCAAGCAATACGCACTCAAACACGGCTGGCCGGTGTGCCAACCGCAGAGCCTGCGCCAAGACGGGAAATGTCCAGAAGACGCACGACAGGCGCAAGCAGCGATTGCCGCGGCACAAGCGCAGGTGATGGTGGTCGTGGCCTATGGCCTGCTCTTGCCCCGCTGGGCTTTGCAAAGTGTGCCTTTGGGTTGCCTGAACATCCACGCATCCCTGCTGCCGCGTTGGCGGGGTGCCGCACCGATTCAACGCGCGATCGAAGCCGGCGACCCTGAAACCGGTGTGTGCATCATGCAGATGGACGAAGGCTTGGACACCGGTGATGTGCTGATGCGTCAAGCTTTGCCGATCGCGTCCGACGACACCACAACCATGTTGCACGACAAGCTGGCGGCGTTGGGCGCTGAATTGGTGGTGCAAACCTTGGCCCAATGGCCCCAGCTGCATGCCACCAAGCAAGCGACCGATGGCATCAGCTACGCCGCCAAAATTTTGAAGGAAGAAGCGCTGATTGACTGGCGCTTGCCGGCGCAGCTCTTGTCGCAACGTATCCGCGCCTTCGATCCTTTTCCAGGCGCAGTCACCATGCTGCAGGGCCAGGCACTGAAGATCTGGTCGGCGCAGGTGTCTCCCGCGGCTGACACAACTCATACCATCACAGCAGCTGCCGGGTCAGCCGCACATGGCCTCGGTGCAAGCGGGGGCGCCGCATCCACCCCTGCGCCTGGCACGGTGCTTCAAGCCAGCGGCGATATGCTGAGCGTTGCTACCGGTCAAGGCACCTTGCAATTGCTACAACTGCAGTTGCCAGGGGGCAAACGCATCAGCGCTGGCGAGTTCATGCACAGCCAGCGGCAACTGCTGGGCACGGTGCTTTGCAGCTGAGTCCATGTTTTTTGATCCCGCCAATTACAAACACCCCTCGTTTCGCGAAGGCATGCGCGACATGTACCCGGTCGCGCCCGGCATCTGGGCCTGGGGTTTGATGACCGGCGTGGCCATGGTGCAGTCGGGTTTGAGTGTGGAAGTCGCCGCCGCCATGACTGTGTTGGTTTACGCCGGCAGTTCGCAGCTGGCGGCCACGCCCATGATCGCTGCAGGTGCGCCGTTTTGGGTGGTGTTGGCCACTGCGTTTTGCGTCAACTTACGGTTTGTGGTGTTCAGCATCCATTTGCGCCCATACCTGATGCACTGGCCTCGCTGGCAGCGTTTGTGCGTGGGCTACATGACCGCAGATCTGAGCTATGTGATGTTCGTCAAGCGCTTTCCCCATCCAGCTCAAGACAGAGCTGGGCAACGCGCAGAATTGGCCTACCTGTCAGGCAACACTTTTTTGAATTGGGTGGGTTGGCAAATAGCCAGTTTGGTCGGGGTATTCACGGCCAGCCAGATACCGGGCAGCTGGGGGCTGGGGTTCGCGGGTGTACTGGCCTTGGTCGGTGTGATCTGCTCGCTTTCTGACACCCCGATGCGCCGCATCGCCGCTGGCGTCTCGGGCGCGGCGGCGGTGGCGGCTGTCGCGCTGCCTTTGAAACTCAACATCGTGGTCGGCATCGCCGCCGCCGTGGCGATTTGCTTGCTGCTCGAGCGCACCGGCTTGAACGATAAGGCGTCCAAAGCATGACCGATCTGTGGCTGATTTTCACCGTGCTGGCCTTGGCTGTTGCCACCGTTGTCACTCGGTGTTTCTTTTTCATCTTTGACCGCGCCCTGCCTTTTCCGCGTTGGGCCGATCGGGGTTTGCGGTATGCACCGATCGCGGCTTTGAGTGCGGTGATCATTCCGGAAATCCTGGTCAAGCATGGCGCCTTGATCACCAACTGGCAGGATGCGCGCATCTACGCGGCCGCGGTGGGCGCAGCCTTTTACTTTTGGCGGCGCGGACAAGGCCAAGCGGTGTTGGGCACGATCGTGCTGGGCATGGCGGTGTATTTGCCACTGCGCATTGGTTTGGGCTGGTGACTTTTGGCTTGGATTGGCGGGTTTGCGCGCCGCGCCTAAAATCTTTCAAAAAACCAAGGAGACAAACACCATGCATATCCATCGCTTCGCAGACCTCTGTGCCCAAGGCAGCGCCAAAGGCAAACGCGTGTTCATCCGCGCCGACCTGAACGTGCCTTTTGATGACCAAGGCCAGATCAGCGAAGACACCCGTATTCGCGCCTCGGTGCCCTGCATCGAAATGGCCTTGGCTGCAGGTGCCGCGGTGATGCTGACCAGCCATTTGGGCCGCCCCACCGAAGACGAGTTCAAGCCGGAAGACTCCTTGGCGCCGGTGGCCAAACGCCTGGGCGAATTGCTCGGCCGTGAAGTCCCGGTGCTGTCTGATTGGGTGGGCGGTGTGGCGGTTACGCCCGGTCAAGTGGTGATGCTGGAGAACTGCCGGTTCAACAAAGGCGAGAAAAAGAACAGCGAAAACCTGGCCCGCCAGATGGCGGCCTTGTGCGACATCTATGTCAACGACGCGTTTGGCACCGCGCACCGTGCCGAGGGCACGACCTACGGCATCGCGCAATTTGCCGCCGTCGCTTGCGCAGGGCCTTTGCTGTCGGCCGAAATCGACGCGATCACCAAGGCCCTGGCCAATCCCAAGCGCCCGCTGGCGGCCATCGTGGCTGGCAGCAAGGTCAGTACCAAACTCACGATTTTGCAAGCACTGGCCAAGAACGTGGATCAACTGATTGTGGGTGGCGGCATCGCCAACACTTTCATGCTGGCTGCGGGCATGAAGATCGGCAAGTCCTTGGCCGAGCCGGATTTGGTGGGTGAGGCCAAAGCGGTGATCGAGGCGATGAAAGCGCGGGGTGCGGAAGTGCCGATCCCCACTGATGTGGTCTGCGCCAAAAGCTTTGGGGCCGATGCGGTTGCCACTGTGAAAAAGGCCGCCGAGGTGGAAGACGACGATTTGATCTTGGACATTGGCCCTGACACTGCTGCCCGATTGGCCGCGCAGCTCAAATCCTCCGGCACCATTGTGTGGAACGGCCCGATGGGGGTGTTCGAGTTCGCGGCTTTTGAGAACGGCACCAAGGTGGTGGCACACGCGATTGCCGACTCGTCGGCCTTCAGCATCGCCGGCGGTGGCGACACCTTGGCCGCGATTGCCAAATACGGCATCGAACCTCAGATCGGCTACATCTCCACAGGCGGCGGCGCCTTCCTAGAGGTGCTCGAAGGCAAAACCCTGCCTGCGTTTGAAATCCTGATGAAGCGGGCAGCCGCCTAAGCCACGGTCAAGCCGGCAGGCGGTGTGCTGGTGGCGCGGCCTTTGTAGTCGGTCCAGCACTGGCGGGTGAAGTCATACAACTTGCAGTCGCGTGCGGTCTGGAAATACCAGCGCCATGAAAACGGCTGCACGATGATGCGCCCGGGCAACAAGGTTTCGAGCTTGTTTTGGGCTTGCTTTAAGCGGTAGAGCGGGATGCTCATGTCCACATGGTGGGCGGTGTGCTCCATGATGTGGTGCATCAGCGCGCCGATCTTCAAGGGGAAAGTCAGGTGCACCGTGGTGGACACAAAGGGCTGGGCTTTGGCCCAAGCGCTGCGGTCGTCATGCCAAGACACTTTCACATGGGTGTGATGCACATAGACCACGAAGCCAATCATGCCGCACCAGAACAAGAAGGGCACGGCAAAGCTGCAAACCAGCAACCACCAGACCGACTGGTTGGTGGCCAAGGCGGCAGCCACGATGACACCAATCCAAACCGCGGCAAAGGCGGTGATCAAAAAACTGTCTTTGATGAAGATGGCGCGGCGGGTCGGCATTTCTTTGGCGCTGGGGAAGACCATTTTTTTCCACCAGATTTCGATCATGTAGTACAGACCCGGCGCCCAGCCGCTGCGGTAGATGCGGTCAAGCATGCGGCCCATGAAGCTCAGCTTGGCAAATTCTTCTCGGGTGAGCGGCGCCCAGACAAAGTCAAAACCCTTGAGGTTGGTGTAGCCATGGTGCACCACGTTGTGGCCGATGTCCCACAAGCTGTAAGTGGTGAGCGAGGGCAAAAAGGCAATCCGGCCCAACCATTTGTTCAGGCCACGATGGGGCGTCAAACTTTGGTGGCAGGCGTCGTGTCCGATGATGAACAAACGGCCAATCGTGAAACCCATGGCCACGGCACAAAGCAATTTGGCCCACCAGGCTTCAAAAAGCACTGTGCCCGCCAAAAAAGCCGCCCAAACCGTGTAGTCGAGCAGCAGCAATGCGATGGCACCAAAGGTGATGCGGTCAGACAGGGGAACCAACCACTCGCGAATCACTTTGCGGTGGGGCATGGGCTGGTTCGGGTCAATGGGTTGTTCGTGATCGGTCATATAGCGGTTGGCCAAAGCGCACCAAAAGGGGGTTCAAAAGTGCTTGGTGTCAAACGACTTAGTCATTTTTCACATTCCAGCCTTATTGTAGCCATTCAGACCGCCAAGACACCACCCCTACCAGCGTATGGGTAATCGCTTGCAGACCCGGTAAACCTTGTCGGGTTCGCGAACCACATAGCCGCCCGTCACCAGTTCTTTCAAAATGCGGCTGACCATTTCTCGGCTGCAGCCGATCTGCTGGGCCATTTGGGCATGGGTCATGGGCATGATTGGTGGCGCAGCCAAGGCCTCGCGTTGCGCTTGTTGGCGTTGCAGCAGTGCGCTGAGTCGGCTGTAAGCATCGGAGAACAAGGCCAAACAGGTGGTTTCGGTAGCCAAACGCGAGCGCTGCAACGCCAGCTGCAGCATGTCCATGGCCAAGGCAGGGTTGTGGCGGATGACCGAGAGCGCGGCGTCGCGGCTGACCACCGCGCAGCTGACCGGGGTGAGGGTCAAGACGCTGGCGCACTGCGGACCGCCGTCCAAGGCGGTTGCGCCCAGCACTTGCCCGGCACCAACCACCGACAGCGTGATTTCGCGGGGCTTGCTGTCGCTGGAGACGGCAAACTCGCGCAGGCGCCCAGCCAACACCAGGTAAATGGCATGACAGGCATCTCCTTGCTGAATCAGCAATGTGTTTTTGCGATAGTGACGGACTTGGCCTTGTTGGGCCAAGGCCTGCAATCCAGGGTGGGCGCTGTTGTGAAACAGGGATTCAAAGTCAAAGCGGGGGCTGTTCATGCTTTGCACTGTAGGCAAACGGTGGCCACAGCGGGCAAGGGCGGCTTTCAAAATTCACGAGTGCGGCTGCCGTTTGGAAGCCAACAGCCAGGCCCGCCAGGGCTGCCCAGCGTGTGACAATAGCTGCATCGTTTAAGGTTCAACCTATGCCATTACACGCCACCAAAATCGTCGCCACCCTGGGCCCCGCCTCCAGCGACATCGCCGTACTCGAGCAGATGATCAAAGCCGGGGTGAATGTGGTTCGCTTGAACTTCAGCCATGGCAAAGCGCAAGACCATGTGGAGCGCGCTGGCATGGTGCGCGAGGCCGCCAAGCGCGCCGGCAAGGTGGTGGCGATCATGGCCGATTTGCAGGGGCCCAAAATCCGCGTGGGCAAGTTTGCCGACGGCAAAGTCATGCTCGAAGCGGGGGCCCGGTTTGTGCTGGACGCCTCCCGCACCGATCCCGGCGACCTGCAAGGCGTGGGGCTGGACTACAAAGAACTGCCGCGAGACGTCAAAGCCGGCGACTTGCTGCTGCTCAATGACGGCTTGATCGTGCTGACGGTAGACACGGTCAAAGGCGAGCAAGTGCACACCACTGTGAAAATGGGTGGCGAGTTGTCCAACAACAAAGGCATCAACAAGCAAGGCGGCGGCCTGACAGCGCCCGCACTCACCGGCAAAGACATGGAGGACATCAAAACCGCCATGTCTTTCCAAGCCGATTATGTCGCGGTGAGTTTTCCCAAAAACGCCACCGACATGGAAATGGCGCGCCAGCTGTGCAATGTGGCGGCCGAGCCTTTCAAGCACAAGCCCGGCTTGATCGCCAAGATCGAGCGCTTCGAGGCCATCCCGCATTTGGAAGAGATTTTGAAAGCCAGCGACGGCATCATGGTCGCGCGCGGCGACCTCGCGGTGGAAGTGGGCAACGCGGCTGTGCCCGCCCTGCAAAAACGCATGATCAAAATGGCGCGTGAGATGGACAAGGTGGCGATCACCGCCACGCAAATGATGGAGAGCATGATCACCAACCCAGTGCCCACCCGTGCCGAGGTGAGTGACGTGGCCAACGCGGTGCTCGACGGCACCGACGCGGTGATGCTCAGCGCCGAGACGGCTGTGGGCAAATACCCTTTAGAGACGGTGCAGCAAATGGCGCAAATCTGCAAAGCCGCCGAACAAGTCGAGGACGTGGCGCTAGACGCCGACTTCACCGGCAAGCAGTTTCAGTTCATCGACCAAACCATCGCCATGGGCGCCTTGTTCACCGCCCACCACTTGGGCGCGAAAGCGATCGTGGCACTCACCGAGTCTGGCTCGACGCCTTTGTGGATGAGCCGTCACCGCATCCACATCCCAATTTACGCACTCACCACCACTGAGCGTACCCAGCGCCGCATGGCGCTCTACCGCAATGTGCACGCCTTGTTGATGGACACCAGCACCGACCGCGACACCGCCTTGGCGCAGGCCGAAGCGCATTTGAAAAAACGCGGCATTGTCAACACCGGCGATGTCTACGCCATCACCTGTGGCGAACCGATGGGCTCACCCGGGGGCACCAACATGCTCAAGATCAGCCGCGTGGTCTAACCCTTTTTCACTGCCGAAGGAACTCTCTCCATGGCTTTAGTCTCTGTGCGCAAACGCTTGGACCCTACCGCTGAACACGGCCATGGGATCCCGGCTTTCGATGCCAACAACCTCGAGCACAGCCCAATGCTGGCCGACCCCGAAGAAGCCGCGCAATTCAAGAAACCTGTGGTGTGCCCGTGAGCGAAATCCCAGAAGCCATCAAGCGCGGCGTGCGAAAGATCAACAAGGCCTGCTGGCACAGGTGGTGAATTGAACCCTGGCCTGCACACCCATACCCTCGGCTCGCTTCCTTTGTTGGCGCGCGGGAAGGTGCGCGACAACTACGCCGTGGGGGAGGACCGTATTTTGATGGTGGCCTCAGACCGCATCAGCGCGTTTGATGTGGTCATGGGCGAGCCCATCCCTGGCAAAGGCGCGCTGCTCACCCAAATGGCGCTGTTTTGGTTTGACAAGCTTGGGCACCTCTGCCCCAACCATCTGACCGGCGTCGCGCCAGAGACCGTGGTGTCCGATGCTGAAAAACCGTTTGTCCTGCAACGCTCGATGCTGGTGCGCCGCTTGAGGCCGATTCCGGTCGAAGCGGTGGTGCGCGGTTACTTGGCCGGCAGCGGCTGGAAGGAATACCAAGAGAGCCAATCGGTGTGTGGCGTGCCGCTGCCCGCGGGTTTGAAAAACGCGTCCCGCTTGCCTGAGCCGATCTTCACGCCTGCTGCCAAAGCCGAGATGGGCGAGCATGACGAGAATATGTCTTTCGAGCAAACCGTGGCAGTGATCGGCCCCGACCTGGCCGAGCGCATCCGCAGCATCAGCATTGCGCTGTACCAGGCGGCTTATGACATCGCCGCCACCAAAGGCATCTTGATCGCCGACACCAAGTTCGAGTTTGGCCTGAGCCCAGAGGGCAGCTTGGTGCTGATGGACGAGGTACTGACGCCGGATTCATCCCGTTATTGGCCAGCGGATGCTTATGCCGAAGGCATGAACCCACCCAGCTTTGACAAGCAGTATTTGCGCGACTGGCTGGAGACCGCGCAAGTCGGTGGTGCCGCTTGGAACAAACAAGCGCCAGCGCCGGCTTTGCCCTCGGAAGTGATTTCACTCACGGCGGACAAATACCAAGAGGCGTGGACCAGGCTGAAAGCTTGAGCGGCCGCTTGTTCGGCCATGGCTTGACGCCCGCAATAGCCTCAGTTCAAGGCCATGCTCAAACGGCGGCGGTACTTGGACACCAGTTCAGCCTGCGGGTCTTCCAGCGCGGTGGCTTTGCCGGTGAGCTCAATGCCACCGGCCGATTTGCCAGGCACGGGCTGATCGCCTTTGGCCTTGGGCGGGGTCAACAACTCGAGGATGGCCACCAGGTTTTTGCGCGCGGCTTCCTCGCCCCAGGTTTTGTCGCGCATGACGATCTCCAGCAACTCGTCCATGGCGGCAGTCCAATCGGCCGCGGCCATCAGCCAACGGGCCTTGGCCAAGCGGGTGTCGAAGTCGCGTTTGTTTTGCTCGATCAGCGCATCGAATTGGTCCACGGCCCACTGCCCGCGCTCATCGGTGGTGACGAAATTCAGCGCCTCCCACCAGTGCTTCAATGCTTCAAACCGCAGTTGCAATGGAATTTGCGCCAGCGCTGGAGCCAGCGCGGCTTTGGCCTGGTCCAGCTCGCCCGTGGCCATCAACAACTTGATGTAGTCAAAGCGGGCGTCGTCATTTGCCGGGTTGATCGCCAGGGCTTCTTGCAATTTTGCCAGCGCGGTGTCGGTGTCGCCTTGCGCCAACAAGGCCTCGGCTTGGCTGAGTTCTTCTTGTGCGATCAACTCGCCCTCGCTGGGCAGGTGTTTGTCCAAAAACTCACGCACCTTGCCTTCGGGCAGCGCACCCATGAAACCGTCTGCGGGCTTGCCGTCTTTGAGCAACACACAGGTGGGGATGCTGCGGATGCCAAAAGCTTGCGAGAGTTGCTGCTCGTCATCCGAGTTGATCTTCACCAGCTTGAAGCGGCCGGCGTATTCCACCTCGAGTTTTTCCAACACAGGGCCCAGGGATTTGCACGGGCCGCACCAGGGCGCCCAAAAATCCACCAGCACAGGCACTTGGGAAGAAGCCAGGATCACTTCAGCTTCGAAATTGGCAACGGTCACGTCAATCATGGGGTTCGGTTCCAGGGGCATAAAATCGGTTCAACAACACGCCAAAGACCGTCAGGGCTGAGGCTTTCTCTCAACACATAAGCTTACCCGCAGTTCACTGCCCCCTCATCATGAACCCCATTCTTGTCGGTGTGGTCATGGGCTCCAGCTCTGACTGGGACACCATGCAGCATGCCACGCAAATCTTGCAAGACTTTGGCATCGGCTTTGAGGCCCGTGTGGTCTCGGCCCACCGCATGCCAGACGACATGTTTGCCTACGCCGAATCTGCCCAAACCCGTGGTCTGCGCGCCATCATCGCAGGGGCAGGCGGTGCGGCTCACCTGCCAGGCATGTTGGCGGCCAAAACCACGTTGCCCGTGCTGGGTGTGCCGGTGGCCAGCAAGCATTTGCAGGGGGTGGACTCGTTGCACAGCATGGTGCAAATGCCCAAGGGCGTTCCGGTCGCGACCTTTGCCATCGGTGCAGCAGGCGCGGCCAACGCGGCTTTGTTTGCTGTGGCCCTGTTGGCGCATGGTGACCCCAGACTGCAGCAAGCGCTGCTGGCGTTTCGCCAACAACAAACCGAGGCTGCACGTGCCATGGCCGTGCCTCCCGCCCCTTGAAAGCCTTGTTGCCAGGGGCGATGCTGGGCGTGTTGGGTGGCGGCCAGTTGGGCCGGATGTGGAGCCACGCCGCGCAAAGCCTGGGCTACCGCACCGCGGTGCTCGACCCCGATGCGCACAGCCCGGCTGGTTGGGTCAGCCATGTGCATGTCTGCGCCGACTACCTCGACCCCCAGGGCTTGGCGCAAATGGCTGCCCAATGCCAAGCCATCACCACCGAGTTTGAAAACGTGCCCGCCGAGGCCCTGCGCCAACTGGGTTTGAGCTTGCCATGCGCACCGGGCGCCGAGCCGGTGGCGGTGGCACAAGACCGCGCCCGCGAAAAAGCGCACTTTGTGGCCTGCGGCGTGCCGGTGGCGCCGCATGCGGTGTTGCACAGTGAAGCTGACTTGCTCTCGGTGTCGCCTGATCTATTGCCCGGCATCTTGAAAACCACACGCTTGGGTTATGACGGTAAAGGCCAGGTGCGGGTGGCCAGCCTTGGCGACTTGCCTGCGGCGTTTCAATCGCTGCAAACCGCGGGCAGCGCCACGGTGTGCATTTTGGAGAAACGCTTGCCCTTGGCTGCGGAATGCTCGGTGGTGTTGGCGCGCGGTTTTGATGGTCAGATGGTGCACTTGCCGGTGCAATTGAACCTACACCGTGACGGCATTTTGGCATTGACCGAGGTGTTTGAAAACGCCTTGCCTGCCGCTACCGAACAACAAGCTGTGCAAGCGGCTTATGAGGTGGCGCGCGGTTTGAACTATGTGGGTGTGTTGTGCGTCGAGTTTTTCTTGCTGCAAGACGGCCCTGAACGCAGGGCTTTGGGCCCTCTGGTGGTCAACGAGGTTGCGCCTCGCCCGCACAACAGCGGTCACCACAGCATCGACAGCTGCGACGTGTCGCAGTTTGAGCTGCAAGTGCGCTGCATGGCGGGCTTGCCGCTGGTGCAGCCGCGTTTGCACAGCGCCAGCGTCATGCTGAACCTGTTGGGCGACCTTTGGATTGCAAACGGCACCCAAGCCACCGAACCACCCTGGGCCAGCGTATTGGCTTTGCCAGGCGTGCACTTGCACCTGTATGGCAAAACCGAGGCACGGCGCGGGCGCAAAATGGGTCACCTGACCATCACTGCAGCGAGCCCTGACACTGCCAAACACGTGGCGCTGCAAGCGGCCCAGTTGCTGGGCATCGCTGCGTGGTGAACGCCACGCCAGACCAGGCCCTGCAAGCCGCGCAGGCCCTGGCACGCGGTGAATTGATCGGTCTGCCGACCGAGACGGTTTACGGCTTGGCCGCGGACGCCAACAACCCCGCCGCGGTGGCCCAGATTTTTCAAACCAAGGGCCGCCCGGCAGACCACCCCCTGATCGTGCATGTCTGGGATGCCTCGCAAGTGCGGGTGTTTGCCAGCCATGTGCCCGACTTTGCCCAAGCCTTGATGCGCGAGTGTTGGCCAGGCCCGCTCACCTTGATCTTGCCCAAACGTGTTGGGGTGGCCGATGCTGCTGCCGGTGGCCACCTGACTATTGCGCTGCGTTGTCCCTCACACCGGTTGGCACAAGCCGTGCTGCAGGCGGCACAAGCACTGGGTGTGCAGGGCGCGGCTGCTCCCAGTGCCAACCTGTTTGGCAGCGTGAGCCCCACCACCGCGGCACATGTGTCTGCAGCGTTTCCACATGTGCTGGTGCTCGATGGCGGCGCATGCGATGTCGGTATCGAATCCACCATCGTTGACTGCAGCCGTGACCATCCGGTGTTGCTGCGCCCGGGCATGTTGACCGCCTCGCAGCTGTCACAGGCCTGCGGTACAGCGGTCTTGGTCGCGCAAGACGGCCTGCATAGCGGGTCGGTGGGCAAGGCAGTGGCTGGGTCTGCGCCCGCTGCACCTGGCAGCTTGGCCTCGCATTACGCGCCGCGTGCGCGCTTGCGTTTGATCAACAAGGCAGACATTTCGCGTCTGCTGCCAAGCGCTGTGCGGGTGGCGGTTTTGGCTCGCAGCCGTTTGCCCCAGGGGGTGGATGTGTTGCATGCGGTCATGCCCAGCGATGCCGCGGGATATGCGCAGGTGTTGTTCGCGCAGCTGCGTGACTTGGATGCGCAAGGGGTGCAGGAAATTTGGGTCGAGGCGCCGCCTGCGGGTGAGGCTTGGGATGGGGTGCGGGACAGGTTGCAGCGGGCCGCGGCTTGATCAGCGCCCGGCGGTCCAGTCGATCAAAGCATCCATCACCGGTCTGGCTTGGTTGGCGTTGGCGTGGTTGAGTATCGCGACCAACACAAACCGTTGCCCGTTTTGCCCATCCACATAACCGGCAATGCCCATGACGTCCTTCAAGCTGCCGGTCTTCAAGTGCGCGGTCGCACTGCTTTTACTGCGCTTGAAGGTGCCGTCCACGCCGGTCAAGGGCAGGGATGCGATCAACTCGGGCATGAAGGCTTGTCGCCAATTCCATTGCAGCAAAAACGCCAAGGCCTGTGCGCTGATGCGTTGTTCCCGGCTCAAACCCGAGCCGTTGTCCAATAGGGGCAGTGGCGTGCCGATGCGTTCACGCCACCAAGCCTCCACCGCCTCTTTGGCCAAAGCGGGCGTGGCCAGGCCGCGCTTTTGCAAAGCCATGCTCAAAAACAACTGCTCGGCCATCACGTTGTTGCTGAACTTGTTGATGTCGCGCACCACCTCGCCCAAGGTGGGTGACTCCAGCACGAACACCGGCTTCAAGCCCACAGGCACCACACCATCGCGCACAGTGCCAACGAGTTGGCCGCCCAAGTGTTGCCACATGCCCAGTACGGCACGCGACGCGAACCGGTCAGGGTCGGCATAAGCCACTGACCACAGCTTGTCGCTGCAAGCCGACGGAAATCCGCCCATGAAACGCACTTGCAATGGGTTGCCAAACTCGGGTTTCAAGGCGGCGCGGTAATCGTTGCAATCGCCGCCCATCAAAGGCACGGTTGCTTGCACTTGAACACCCGCGAGTGGTGGCTCCAGATGCACATGCGCGAGCTGGTTGGCTGGGTCGGGCACGAACTGGATCATCAAGGACTTTAAATTGACCAACAAGGCATCGGGCGCGGCGTTGTAGGGGCGCAGTGGTTCACCGTCAAAGCCTGCGGGATCGTGCGGGGGCAAAGAGAACACACTGCGGTCGATCACGATATCACCCTGGATCTGGCGAATGCCCAAGCCCTGCAGCCGCCGCATCGCCAACCACAGCTGCTCGACGCCCAGCTTGGGGTCGCCACTGCCTTGCAAGTAGACGTTACCCTGCAACACGCCTTGGCGAAGGCTGCCCTCGATGAACACCGGGGTGCGCCAGGTGAACGCGGGGCCGAGCAGGTCCAAAGCAGCGCTGGTGGTGACCAGCTTCATGAGGGAAGCCGGGTTGCGCAATGCCTCGGCTTGGTGCGATAAACGCACAGGGCCTGCAGCGCCCACGGGCAAGACCACGACACTCAAAGCCTCGCGCGGCAGTTTGGCGCGTTGCAAGGCGTCCTCGACCGCCGGGGGCAAGGCGCCCAGGGTGGCTTGGCCCCACGCTTGCGCACCGACACAAAGCATGAGCCAGGCCAGCAGCGCCAGCCCATGGCGACGGGTGCGTTGGCCCAAGCGCAGGGATGACAGGCAGTAAACACTGGGGAGACAGCACATCCGTAGATTATGAAACCCACTGCTGCAACACGGATAATCGCTGGATGCATTCACCCTTTTTGCGCCTGCGGCAGCTCTCGCCTCGAACCGTTGGCCTGCTCTCTGCGGTCATCACTGTGTCGATTTGGAGCGCCTTCATCGTCATCGCCCGCGCCTCCGCCTCTGGCCATTTGCTGCCACTGGACATGGCTTGGGCGCGTATCGTCGGCGCCAGCCTGGTGCTGCTCCCCTGGGGCTACTGGCTCAGCCGCCAAGCACGCAAGCGCGGCGAAAACCGCGGCTCTTTTGGTGGTCTGTCTCCCTTGCCCCTGGGCCTGACGGTGCGGGTCGGTTTTTTCGGGGGCTTGGCTTATGCCTTGCTCAGCTACAGCGGTTTTTTCCTCGCGCCTGCCGCGCATGCCTCGGTCTTGATGCCAGGTTTTTTACCAGTGTGGACCAGCCTGTTGGCCTTGCTTTTGTTGGCTGAACGCTTGCATGGCAACCGCTTGGCCGGTTTGGTCTTGATCCTCAGCGGTGGCATGCTGGTCGGTGGCAGAAGTTTGCTGCACGCGTTTGATGGTGGCACTGTCTGGCTGGGTGACCTGTTCTTTTTGAGCGCGAGTTTGAGTTGGTCTGCCTACAGTGTGATCAGCCGCCTGCACAGCTTGCAGGCGGTACCCGCCACCATCGCCATCACCTGTTTTGCATTTTTCAGTTTTGTGCCGATCTACAGCCTGCTGGCCTTGAGCGGGGCCATCCCCAGCCATTTGCTGACCGCCCCCTTGAATGAGTTGCTGTTCCAAGCAGCGTTCCAAGGTGGTGGCTCGGTGGTCATCTCGGGCATCACCTTCACCCAAATGATTCGCTACTTTGGCCCAGTGCGCTCGACCATGATCACCTCCCTGGTGCCAGGTTTGTCTGCGCTGGGCGCGGTGGTGTTTTTGGGTGAGCCCTTGGGCCTGCATTTGCTCTTGGGCTTGTCGTTGGTGACTGCTGGTATTTTGTTCGGGATCCGCAAAGCACCCTTGGCCAAGGCGACCGCATGAAGCTCTTGGCGATTGACACCAGCACCGAGCGCATGAGCTTGGCACTCCAAGTGCAAGACCAGCGATGGAGCCATGACGGGGCGGGTGGACAGCAGTCCTCTGCCAGCCTGATCCCCGCCATCCTGGCTTTGCTGGCACAAGCAGGCACGGCTTTGCAACAACTCGACGCGATCGCGTTTGGCCAAGGCCCAGGCGCGTTCACCGGTTTACGCAGCGCGTGTGCCGTGGCCCAGGGCTTGGCCTTGGGTGCCAATCTGCCCCTGCTGCCGATCGACAGCTTGTTGTGCGTGGCCGAGGCCGCCTGCCCGCGCGGCCAGCGCGGCCAGCGCGTCTTGAGCGTGATGGACGCCCGCATGGGCCAGGTGTATGCCGCGGCTTATGCCTGGGAAGGCCAGGCTTGGCGGATCGTGCAAGCACCCAGCCTCACCACGGCGGCGGCATTGGCATGGCCGCTGGTATGGCATGGCCAAGCCATTGTGCTGGCGGGCAATGCTGCCCAATCGCATGCGGCAGGTTTGCAACATCTGGTGGATGCAGGCGCAGACATGCAGATGCAATGGCCCACCGCCACTGCGATGCTGCGTTTGGCCGCCTTGGCTTGGCAGCGTGGCGAAGCGGTTTCCCCTGAACTGGCCGCTCCGGTGTATGTGCGCGACCAAGTGGCTCTGACCGCCGCAGAACGCGCCGCCTTGAAAGCGGCCTCTGCATGAAGCGCTGGTGGGGCGCAGCCCCCGACAAACCGCTTGGGCCGAGTTTGAACCCACCCGAGCCGATGTCCGCAGACCACCTGACCCAGGTACTGCACCTCGAACAAGGCGCGTATTCCCACCCATGGACACGTGGCAATTTCATCGACTCGATCGCCGCTGGCTACCACATGCCGGTATGGTTCAGCGGCGAAGCGTTGGCTTGCTACCTGGTGGCCATGCGCGGGGTGGACGAGGTGCATTTGCTCAATCTCACCGTGGCCCCGGACTTGCAGCGCCAAGGTTTGGCTCGCATGATGCTGCAGGCCTTGCTCGACTGGGCCCGCAGCCGAGAAGCCAAAACCATTTGGCTCGAGGTGCGCGCCAACAACCACCGCGCGATCGCGCTCTACCAAGCGCAGGGTTTTGTGCAAGAGGGTTTGCGCAAAAACTACTATCCCCTGAACCTTGAGCAGCGCGAGGACGCGGTGGTCATGGGCTTGCAGTGTTAAGGTTTAGGCCATGCGGCTGAACCTCGATAACCGGCAACGCGCCATCTTGGCCGAAATCGGCGTGCGCGTGTGGTCGCCGCCCAGCGGGAACATGCTGCCCACCCGACTGCCATCGCCGGCCCAGAAGCAAACCCCCGCAACCGGATTGCCTGTGCAAAAGCTGGCAGCCACACCGGTGACCTTGTCCAACCTGCCGGTGGCCTTCTCGCCCCTGCCTGTCGGATTGGCCCAGTTAGATTGGCCAGCGCTGTCCCAGGCGGCCCAGGCTTGCCAAGCCTGTGGCTTGTGCCAGGGGCGGCAGCACAGCCTGTTTGCCAGTGGCTCGGCCGCGCCTGGCCAGGCTTCAGACTGGTTGATCGTGGGTGACGCGCCCACCGATGCCGAGGACCTGGCAGGCCACGCCTTTGTGGGTGAGGAAGGTGAGTTGCTGGACGCGATGCTGCAGGCCGTGGGTTTGTCTCGACACGCCAACCACACTGGGCCTGAGCACACCGTGGTCACCAGCGCGGTGAAATGCCACCCTCCGGACAACCGCAACCCCAGCGCCGAAGAAATCGCGATTTGCCATGCCTACTTGCAGCGGCAAATCGAGCTGCTGCAACCCAAGGTGATCTTGGCCTTGGGTCGATTTGCGGCACAAGCATTGCTGACGCCGGGCTTGGGCGATGCCGCATCGCAGCCACTGGGCAAGTTGCGCGGCCAAGTGCACCGTGCGCATGGCCGCCCGGTGGTGGTGAGTTACCACCCCAGGTATTTGCTGCGCAGCCCCGCTGACAAAGCCAAGGCCTGGGCTGACCTGTGCCTGGCCAAGCAACAGGTGCACCCTGACTGATCCAGCATGGCTGACTTCTACAATCGGTGACATGAACTTCACCGACATGCTGCAACAGGCCAGCCATCAAGCCCAGTCGCTGCTGTGCGTTGGCCTGGACCCCGAGCCCCAAAAGTTCCCAGCCGCCCTGAGGAACGATCCCCGCCAGATATATGATTTTTGTGCCCAGGTGGTTGACGCCACCCATGACCTGGTGTGCGCCTTCAAACCGCAAATCGCTTACTTTGCGGCGCACCGCGCCGAAGCCCAGCTCGAGCAACTGATCCGCCATGTCCGCGAGGTTGCGCCCCATGTGCCGGTGATCTTGGATGCCAAACGCGGTGACATTGGCTCCACCGCTGAGCAATACGCGATCGAAGCGTTTGAGCGGTATGGCGCGGATGCGGTGACCTTGTCTCCGTTCATGGGCTTGGACTCGATCAAGCCCTATTTGCGTCGCCACGGCAAGGGCGCATTTTTGCTCTGCCGCACCTCCAACCCTGGTGGCGACGATTTGCAAAACCAACGCTTGGCTGGGCTCGAAGGCCAACCATTGCTTTATGAACACATCGCGCGTTTGGCCCAAGGTCCCTGGAACCTCAACGGCCAACTCGGTTTGGTGGTGGGAGCGACCTACCCAGCAGAGATTGAACGCGTGCGCCAGATCGCACCGACCCTGCCTTTGCTGATCCCAGGCGTGGGCGCCCAAGGCGGCGACCCGCTGGCCACAGTCAAAGCAGGCTTGCGCAAGACAGAGGGACGCGTCAGTGGCAACATCATCGTCAATTCATCACGCGCTGTTTTGTATGCTTCAGGTGGTTTGGATTTTGCGCAGGCCGCCCGCTTGGCAGCCAGCGCCACGCGCGAGCAGCTGCGCCTGGCTGCGGTTTGATCAGCGTTTGCCAAGCAAGCGCTGGAGGTAATGCCCGGTCATGCTCGCTGGGTTGTCCGCCACTTGTTCAGGGGTGCCGACAGCCACCACTTGGCCACCGCCACTGCCACCTTCGGGGCCCATGTCGACCACCCAATCGGCGGTTTTAATCACATCCAAATTGTGTTCAATCACCACCATGGTGTTGCCCGCCGCGACCAATTGATGCAAGACCTTCAAAAGCAAATCGATGTCGGCGAAATGCAAACCGGTGGTGGGCTCGTCCAAGATGTACAAGGTGCGCCCGGTGTCTCGGCGTGACAACTCCAGCGCCAGTTTGACCCGCTGCGCTTCACCACCCGACAAGGTGGTGGCGGCTTGGCCCAAACGGATGTAACCCAAGCCCACGTCCATCAAGGTTTGCAGCTTGCGCGCCAGGGTCGGTACCGCACTGAAAAAAACCAAGGCGTCTTCAACGGTCATGTGCAATATTTGCGCAATGTTCTGGCCCTTGTATTGCACCTCCAAGGTCTCGCGGTTGTAGCGCTGACCGTGGCAAACATCACAAGGGACATAAACGTCGGGCAAGAAGTGCATCTCCACTTTGACCATACCGTCGCCCTGGCAAGCGCTGCAGCGACCGCCTTCGACATTGAATGAAAAACGTCCCGGCCCATAGCCGCGCTCGCGCGACATCGGCACCTCGGCCATCAGCTCACGCAGGGGCGAGAACAAGCCGGTGTACGTGGCCGGGTTGGAGCGGGGTGTGCGGCCAATCGGCGACTGATCGACATTGATGACCTTGTCAAAGTGGTACAGACCCAAAAGGTCTTCATGCGCCGCAGGCTCTTCATGGGCGCGGTGGATTTGTTTGGCCGCCGCCGCATACAAGGTGTCGTTGACCAAAGTGGATTTGCCCGATCCCGACACGCCAGTGACACAGGTGAGCAAGCCCACGGGGAATTCGACCGTGACATTTTGCAGATTGTGACCTTGGGCACCGACGATGGTGATGGTTTGTTTGGCGCGTGTATCGGCCAGCGCGACAGGCAGGGCACCAAACACGTTTTTCACCGGCGCGGCCTGGGGCAAGCTGGGCTGTTGGTACTGCCATGCGCGGCGCTGGTCTGGTACCGCAATCGCCAAGCGGCCAGACAAAAAGCGACCGGTCAGCGAATCGGGGTTGGCTTCGATCTCGGCCGCCGTGCCTTGCGCCATGACTCGCCCGCCATGCACACCCGCCCCCGGCCCCATGTCGATGCAATGGTCGGCGGCGCGGATCATGTCCTCGTCATGCTCGACCACCAGCACGCTGTTGCCGATGTCGCGCAGGTGTTTCAAGGTGTCGATCAAGCGGTCGTTGTCGCGCTGGTGCAAACCGATACTGGGCTCATCGAGCACATACATGACGCCGGTCAGGCCCGAGCCGATTTGCGAAGCCAAACGGATACGTTGCGACTCGCCCCCCGAGAGCGTGTCTGCGCTGCGCGACAAGCTTAGGTAGGTCAGGCCCACGTCGTTCAGAAATTTCAAACGGTTGGCGATTTCGCGGATCACCTTGTCGCCAATATCGGCCTTGTTGCCTTGCAGGCTGAGGCCTTGGAAATAGGCTTGGCATTCGGCCAAGGTGATGTGGCTCACCTCGTGCAAGGTACGCGCAGACAGGCCTTCACCCAGGCGCACATGGCGCGCCTCGGTGCGCAAACGGGTACCTTCGCAGGCCAAGCAAGGGCGGTGGCCTCGGTAACGCGACAACTCGTCGCGCACCAGCACCGAGTCGGTGTCGTGGTAGCGGCGGCTGATGTTGTTCACGATGCCTTCGAACGCATGCAGCTTGCTGGTCTTGCGCCCGGCGCGCGCACCCGACTCAAGCACATAGCTGAACTTGATTTCTTCCTCGCCCGAGCCAAACAAGACCACTTGCTGGACCTGCTGGCTGAGGTTTTCAAACGGCACTTCAACATCGAAGCCGTAATGCTTGGCCAGGCTTTGCAGCATCGCGAAGTAATAGGCGTTGCGTTTGTCCCAGCCTTTGATCGCACCGCTGGCCAAGCTGAGCGTGGGAAAAGCCACGATGCGCACAGGATCGAAAAAACTTTGCTCGCCCAAGCCTTCGCAAGCTGGGCATGCGCCCAAAGGCGAATTGAAAGAGAACAGGCGTGGCTCGAGTTCGCCGATCGCGTAATTGCACTGGGGACAAGCAAACCGGGCGTTGAACGCATGCTCGGCGCCGCTGTCCATGTTGAGCACCAGGGCGCGGCCGTCGGCCAGGCGCAGCGCGGTCTCCAAGCTCTCGGCCAAGCGGGTCGCCATGTCGGGGCGCACCTTGAGCCGGTCGACCACCAGGTCGATGTCGTGTTTCTCTTTTTTTTCCAAGACAGGCAGCTCGGCCAACTCGACCACCTGGCCGTCGATGCGAAACCGCACAAAGCCTTGGGCTTGCATCTGGGTGAACACCTCGGCGAATTCGCCCTTGCGGTCGCGTGCCACCGGGGCCATCACCATGATGCGCGCCTCGGGTGGCATGGCCAACACCGCATCCACCATTTGTGCCACGCTGGACGACTGCAGCGGCACACCGTGCTCGGGGCAGTGCGGCGTGCCCGCGCGGGCAAACAACAAGCGCAGGTAGTCGTGGATCTCGGTGACGGTGCCGACGGTGGAGCGTGGGTTGTGGCTGGTGGCTTTTTGCTCGATCGCGATCGCCGGTGACAGACCTTCAATCAGATCGACATCGGGCTTGTCCATGCGTTGCAAAAACTGCCGGGCATAGGCCGAGAGACTCTCCACATAGCGGCGCTGACCCTCGGCATACAAGGTGTCAAACGCCAGGCTGGATTTGCCCGAACCGGACAAGCCGGTGATCACCACCAACTGGTTGCGCGGAATATCAACATCGATGTTTTTCAGATTGTGGGTGCGCGCACCTCGAATGCTGATCTGGCCAAACGCGCCCCGCCCACCAAGGTGGTGGCTGAGGTAATTGGCATCATTGGGTGAATTCACGGCTTTACATTTCTGACGGGCAACCCGCCATCATAGTGAACCTGCACATTCCAGGGGAGATGCCTTCCCGATGAGCCTTTAAGCTGCCACCGCTGCTTGCCAAGCCTTTACCACCATGGCGGGGCTGATGTCGTTGAGACAGCGGTTGTGGCCCAACGGGCAAGTGCGTTCAAAACAAGGCGCACAGTCCAATGCTGGTTGATAGTCGGCTTGGTTTTTCAGCCAAAGCACCCGGGCGCGGTCACTCAAGGGCGGGGTGTGCAGCGGGCTGGACGAGCCAAACACCACCACCTGCGGCACGCCAAACGCAGCAGCCACATGCATCAAACCCGAGTCGTTGCTGACCACCGAGTGGGCGGCGGCGATCAGCGCCATGGCCTGGCTCAGGCTGGTCGTGCCTGCCAACGAGCGCACCTGCGTGGCGCCCAGCGCTTGGCTCATCGACACAATGTCAGCGCACAAGTCTGCCTCTTTGGCCGAACCCAACAACATGACTGGCATGCGCATCTGTGCGGCCAAGGCCGCAAAGTGTTGTGCGGGCCAGCGTTTGGCCGGGCCGTATTCGGCACCCGGCACCATCACCAGGTAAGAAGCCGTGGTCAGTTGCTGCGCTTGCAAACAAGTTTTGAGCAGTTCGAGCGGTAGCGCCAAACGTGGGGTCAGCTGCATATGGGTCGGTGACCGGCTGTTGGCCAAGGCCAGGTAATGCGCCACCATCGAGCCCCGGCTGTGCCGAGGTGGGTTGGGCAAGCGGCGGGTCAACACGCCGTAGCGTGACTCGCCGTGGTAGCCGATGCGCTCAGGGATGCCCGCCCACCAGGGCAGCAAAGCGCTTTTGAGGGAATTGGGGCCAAGGTAGGCGCGCTCGAAACGTCCCTTGAGCGCCAGGGCCATGGTGCGCCTAGCCGACCACTGCAGGCCGCCGTGTTGGAACGGCAGCTCGATGACTTCGCGCACACTGGGCATGGCGCGGTAGATCGGCGCCACCCAGGGCAAGGCGGCCACCGTGATCTGTTCGCCGCGCTCGGCCAAGCAGCGCATCAGCGGCTCGGTCATCACCGCATCGCCAATCCATTGCGGCGCGATCACCAGGCTGGCTGTCATGGCTTGGATGGGGATCAGATTCCCATCAATGCGAGGCCAAGTGCTCGCCGTCTTTGAGGCGGTACTCGGTGCTGCAATATGGGCACTTGGCTTGGCCGGTGTGGCTCAGGTCCAGGAACACCTTGGGATGGGAGTTCCACAGCTGCATGCCTGCTTTGGGGTTGGGGCAGAACACGCCGCCGTGGCTGTTGAGGTCCTTGGCCAAAAGCTGGATCGGGTTTTGCATGTCACACCTTGGTGAGCCAATGGGCGTATTTTGGGTTGCGCCCGTTGACGATGTCAAAAAACGCGCTTTGGATTTTCTCGGTGACCGGGCCGCGGCTGCCGCTGCCGATCTCGATGCGGTCGAGTTCGCGGATTGGCGTGACCTCAGCGGCGGTGCCGGTGAAAAACGCTTCGTCAGCAATATAGACCTCGTCGCGGGTGATGCGCTTTTGCACGATCTCCAGCCCCAGGTCTTTGGCGATGTGAAACACCGTGTTGCGGGTGATGCCGTTCAAGGCGCCAGCCGACAAGTCGGGCGTGTAGATCACGCCGCCTTTGATGACGAACAGATTTTCACCCGCACCCTCGGACACAAAGCCTGTAGCGTCGAGCAACAAAGCCTCGTCGTACCCATCGTCCAGCGCTTCCATGTTGGCCAGGATCGAGTTGGTGTAGTTGCTCACCGCCTTGGCCTGCGTCATGGTGATGTTGACATGGTGGCGGGTGTAGCTGCTGGTTTTCACCCGGATGCCGCGCTTCATGCCGTCTTCGCCCAGGTAAGCACCCCAGGTCCAAGCGGCCACCATCAGGTGAATTTGGTTGCCCTTGGGCGACACGCCGAGTTTTTGCGAGCCGATCCAGGTGAGCGGTCGGATATAGCCGCTTTTGAGATTGTTTTCGCGCACCACGGTACGTTGCACTTCGTTCACCTCTTCTTGGCTGAAAGGAATTTTCATGCGCAAAATTTTGGCGCTGTTGAACAGGCGCTCGGTGTGCTCTTGCAAACGGAAAATAGCCGTGCCTTGGGCGGTGTCATAGGCCCGCACCCCCTCAAAGGCGCCGCAACCATAGTGCAGGGTGTGGCTGAGCACATGGATTTTCGCGTCGCGCCAATCGACCAGATCGCCGTCCATCCAAATCTTGCCGTCACGGTCGTGCATGGGAGGTGGCAGGGCACTCATGAAAATCCTTTCGGGGAGGGCAGACATCAAAGACCGGTGATTTTAAGCCCCAGCCACCTGCGCCCTGGTTACGCCTGCCGTGTCAATGCCCAGTCGGTCAATCGGCCGTCTTGGAAAGTGCAGCTGACACTGTCGCCCGATGCGTCATGCCAGGTGAACACCTCGGTCTGTTGGGCTGAGGGGGAGGTCTGTTTGCCCAGGCTGCCGCTGAGTCCGATGACCTGCAACAAACGCATGCCTGGGTGCAACTGGCTGTTTAACATGACCGCGCTGCCCACCACCCCCAGCGGCTGCTGAGCTGCGCGCTCCATGGTGCGCATCAAACGCGAGGTGTGCTGCAAGAGCCAAAAAATGATGCCGCTAGAGACCAGCGAGAAGCCCCACCAACCAAAAGCCCGAAAGGACAGATACAAAAGGCCAGCCAGGCCCAGCGGTATCCAAAAGTTGCGCGCGTTCATGGACACATTTTGACACCTGGCCAGTGGCATGCTCGGGCATGAAGCCTCTGCGTTTTTTTCAAGCATGCACAGACAGCGCGCCTGTGTGTTCAGTCCAGCTGGCGCAGCACCTTGACCGCTTCGTCAACCCGCTCAACCGCATGGATGGTCAGGCCCTCGATCGGCTTTTTGGGCAGGTTGGCTTTGGGGATGAGCGCGACGCTGAAGCCCAGCTTGGCGGCTTCTTTCAAGCGCTCTTGGCCGCGCGGCGCAGGCCGCACTTCGCCAGCCAAACCGACTTCACCAAACGCCAAAAAACCGCGCGGCAGGGGCTTGCCGCGCAAGCTGCTTTGGATGGCGAGCATCACGGCCAAGTCGGCGGCGGGCTCGCTGATGCGCACCCCGCCCACCGCATTGACAAACACGTCTTGGTCCATGCAGGCCACGCCGGCGTGGCGGTGCAACACCGCCAGCAGCATGGCGAGGCGGTCGCGGTCCAAGCCCACGCTTAGGCGGCGCGGGCTGGGTCCGCCACTGTCGACCAGGGCTTGTATTTCCACCAACAAAGGGCGAGTGCCTTCCAAGGTGACCATGACGCAGCTGCCTGGCACCGGTTCGCTGTGTTGGCTGAGAAAAATAGCGCTCGGGTTGCTCACGCCCTTCAAGCCTTTTTCGGTCATGGCAAACACGCCAATCTCATTGACCGCGCCAAAACGGTTTTTGATGGCCCGCACCAGTCGGTAGCTGGAATGGGTATCGCCCTCAAAGTACAGCACAGTGTCGACCATGTGCTCGAGCACCCGAGGGCCAGCCAGCGCGCCTTCTTTGGTGACATGGCCCACCAAGACCACGGTGGTGCCGCTGGCCTTGGCCATGCGGGTCAAGTGGGCCGCGCATTCGCGCACCTGCGCCACCGAGCCGGGCGCACTGGTGAGTTGGTCGGAATAGACGGTTTGGATCGAGTCGATCACCGCCACTTGCGGCGACTGCGCTTGCAGCGTGGCGATGATTTTTTCGAGCTGGGTTTCGGCCAGCAGATTCACCTGGCTGTGGTCCAAGCCCAAACGCCTGGCCCGCAGTGCCACTTGCGCGCCCGACTCCTCGCCGGTGACATACAAGGTGTGTTGTCCACTGCGCTGCAAACCGTCCAAGGCCTGCAAGAGCAAGGTGGATTTGCCAATGCCGGGGTCGCCGCCGATCAGCACCACGCCACCTTCGACCATGCCGCCGCCCAAGACCCGGTCTAGCTCGTCTTGGCCAGTCGGGGTGCGCTGCATGTCTTGTGCTTCGATCGCGCTCAAGGCCATGACCGCCGAGGCCGGGGCTAAGCCCGTGCGCTCGCTGTAACGGTTTTTGCTGATCCCACTGTCGCTCACCACCGCCTCGACCAAGGTGTTCCAGGCGTTGCAATGCGGGCATTTGCCCAGCCATTTCGGGCTGGTGCCACCGCAATCGCTGCAACTGAAAAGGGTTTTGTCTTTGGCCATGCAAGCATGATACGGGTGCGCCCTTGGGTGACAATGTGTCTTGTTCACTCCTGTCTGCTTCAACGCCTTGTCCGCCAACGCCTCCCACACACCTGCCCCCGAGCGCATGACGCCAGACGAACGGCGTTCTGCGTTTTCCCTGGCCAGTATTTACGCCATGCGCATGCTCGGCCTGTTCATGGTGATGCCGGTGTTCATGCTCGAGGCACGCCACTACCAGGGCGGCGACGATTTGTCAGCCATTGGCATGGCCATGGGGGTGTATGGCTTGGTGCAAGCCTGTTTGCAAATCCCGTTTGGCATGGCAGCAGACAGATTTGGCCGCAAACGCATCATCTATATAGGCTTGGCGCTGTTGGCCTTGGGCAGTTTGATCGGTGCCATGGCCACCAGCGTGACCGGTTTGGCGCTGGGGCGAGCACTGCAAGGCGCCGGGGCGATTTCTGCTGCCGTGACCGCGCTCTTGGCCGACCAAACCCGTGACCAGGTGCGCACCAAGGGCACTGCCTTGGTGGGTGCCAGCATCGGTTTGATGTTTGCACTGTCCTTGGTGCTCGGGCCTTTGCTGTCGGGCTGGGGTGGATTGCCCGCTATTTTTGCGGTCACTTTGTTACTGGCCCTGGCAGGTGTGGCGATCGTGCGCTGGTGGACGCCCCCTGAAACACCCTTGCCGCTTCTCAACACGCCCGGCCACGGCTTGTGGGATTTGTTGGTGCACCCGGATTTGATCCGCCTGAACTTTGGCGTTTTTGCTTTGTACGCGGTGCAACTCGCCTCTTGGGTGGCGATTCCTGCGCTCTTGATCCAAGCCGGTGTCGCGAGCGCAGACCATGGCTGGGTGTATTTACCAGCGGTTTTGCTGTCCTTTGTGGTGATGGGCATCACCTTGTTTCCGTTGGAACGACGCGGCCTGTTGCGCCCCTTGTTTTTGTTTTGCATTGCGCTGGTCATGCTGGTTCAAGCCGCTTGGGCCTGGATCAGCACGGATCAGCCACCGTTGTGGCTATTGACATTGCTGTTGTTTGTGTTTTTCTGCGGCTTCAATGTGCTCGAGGCCAGTCAACCCAGCTTGGCTTCCCGTTTGGCACCTGCGGGCGCTCGCGGTGCGGCACTGGGTGTCTACAACACCTTACAGTCGCTGGGTATTTTCGCTGGCGGCGCATGTGGTGGGCTGTTGCTCAAATCGATAGGCGCGGTAGGTGTTTTCAGCGCCAGCGCAGCCGTGATGCTGGTGTGGCTGGCCGTGGCTTGGGGAACCCGCTATGTGAGCCGATCACCTGGTTCGAGGGGCGCAGCGCACGGCAGGGCTTGAGGCGCTGGACGCATAATCTGCCTTCATACCTACCCCCTACTTACGAGGAACACACATGGCATCCGTGAACAAAGTGATTTTGCTGGGCAACTGCGGGCGCGACCCCGAGGTGCGTTATCTGCCAAGCGGCCAAGCCGTAGCCAATGTGTCCATCGCTACCAGCACCCGTCGCAAGGACAAGAACAGCGGAGAAATGCTCGAAGAAACCCAATGGCACCGCATCACTTTTTATGACCGCTTGGCTGAAATCGCCGGTGAATACGTCAAAAAAGGTCGCCCTATCTATGTTGAAGGACGCTTGAAATACGGCTCCTATACGGACAAGACCACCGGTCAGGAAAAGCAAACCGTGGACATCATCGCTACCGAATTGCAGCTTCTGGGTGGCCGCGAAGGCATGGGTGGTCCCAGCGAAGACGGCGGCAGCCGGGCGACAGCGCGAAGTGCTCCACCCGCTGCACCCCGGGCGGCTGCCTCTGCCCCTGCCAAATCCGGCTTTGACGACATGGACGACGATATTCCGTTCTAAGCGGCCGCCAGGTTCACTCAACACACCTGCCGGTAATGCAGCGCTTGCGCCACATGGCTGTGTTCTATGCTGGCCGACTCGGACAGGTCGGCAATGGTTTGCGCCACCCGCAAACTTCGGTGCACTGCGCGTGCAGACCAGCCTTGCTCACTTGCGCATTTCAACAAACCGGCTTGCGCGGCGGGCTCGATGGCCAAGCCCTGCACTTGCACCGAGGTCAGCGCCTGGTTGCTGATCCCTTGACGCTTGAGTGCGCGCTGGTGGGCTGCCTCACAACGCGCCCGGACATCGGCACTGCTTGGTCCCGCCGGCATCTGCAGCATCCACTCTGGTGCCAAGGACATGACCTCGACCCGCATGTCAATCCGGTCGAGCAAAGGACCGCTCAAGCGAGCTGCATATTTGTGGATTTGCTCAGGCGTGCATTTGCACACCGGTTTGCCCGCGCCAAGGTAACCGCAAGGGCATGGGTTCATCGCCGCGATGAGTTGGCATCGCGCGGGGTAATCGACCTGATGACCGGCGCGAGCCAAGGTGATGCGAGCGGTTTCCAGGGGCTCGCGCAGGGCTTCCAAGGCGTGTCGCGAAAACTCGGGCAGTTCGTCCAAAAACAATACACCATGGTGTGCCAAAGAGATTTCACCCGGGCGCGGCGGCACGCCGCCGCCAACCAAAGCCGCCATGGTGGCGCTGTGGTGTGGCTGGCGAAACACCCGCTGGCCCCAGCGATTTGGTTGAAACAAACCGGCCACACTCAAGATGGCCGCTGACTCCAGCGCTTGCGCGTGATCCAGCCGCGGCAGCAAGCCGACCAAGCGCTGAGCCAGCATCGATTTGCCAGCACCAGGGGGGCCCACCAGCAACAGGCTGTGGCCACCTGCAGCCGCGATCTCCAAGGCGCGCTTGGCACTGGCTTGGCCGCGAACGTCTTGCATGTCCGGTGCTGTCGGTTCCTGCGCCGTGGTGGCAGACGTATGCAGGCGTGTCCACCCGGGCAGCGGTTGGTCGCAGGGCGACACCGCCAAGGCCTGCGCCACATCACGCAAATGCAGGGCACGGTAAACCTGCGCACTGGGCAGCCAAGCGGCCTCTTCGGCACTGTCGGGTGGCAGCACCCATTTCAAGTCGGCCCGGTGCAGTTGCAGCGCGATCGCCATGGCCAAGGCGCCTCGCACTGGCCGCAACTCGCCTGACAAGGACAGCTCACCGGCCAAGACATGGTGCTGCAAGGCCTGCGCATCGACCTGGCCACTGGCGGCCAAGATGCCCATGGCAATCGGCAAATCAAACCGCCCGGAGTCTTTGGGCAAGTCAGCCGGCGCGAGGTTGACCGTGATCCGCTGGTTGGTGGGGAAATCCAAGCCACTGTTTTGGATGGCCGAGCGCACCCGCTCGCGCGCTTCCCGAACCTCGGTATCGGCCAAGCCGACCATGGTGAAGCTGGGCAAGCCGTTGGCCATGTGCACCTCGACCGTGACCCGCGGTGCACGCAGCCCCAACACCGCACAACTGTGCACTTGCGCAAAGCCCATGGCATCCTCCCTGTGTTGGTGCGCGCCCTGTTTGTGTGCGCTTGAGCCGCCTGGTGCGCACTGATTGGGTGCGTTTATGGCTCGGCTGGCGTTCATTGCCTGAGAGTGTGCTTGGCACAGAGCCTGCTAGGTGGTAGTTGCACTGCGCGTTTTTGAACGCTTGGCTTTCATTTCGCGTGCAGACCCATGACCCAAGGAGAACCCATGAAACTGATCACGGCCATCATCAAACCCTTCAAGCTCGACGAGGTACGCGAAGCCTTGTCGGCCATCGGGGTACAAGGCATCACCGTCACCGAAGTCAAAGGCTTTGGCCGACAAAAAGGCCACACCGAGCTCTACCGCGGTGCGGAATACGTGGTGGACTTTCTACCCAAAATAAAGATCGAAGCCGCGGTTAACGCGGATTTGCTTGACCAAGCAATTGAAGCGATCGAAAAAGCGGCCCGCACCGGCAAGATCGGCGACGGCAAGATTTTCGTCAGCAGCCTGGAACAAGTGGTGCGCATTCGCACCGGTGAAACTGGCACAGCGGCCATTTGATTCATTTGACAAGGACAACCATCATGAAAAAACTACTTGCCACTTTGGCCCTGGGCCTGGGCCTGGTCTTCGCCTCCGGCGTTGCCCTGGCCGAAGATGCACCGGCCAAACCGGCGGCTGAAGCCACGGCTGTGACAGCTGCGGCAGCAGCACCCGCTGAACCCGCCGCAGCGCCTGCACCCGTGCCCAATAAAGGCGACACCGCTTGGATGACTGTGGCCACCGTGCTGGTCATCCTGATGACCATCCCCGGCCTGGCTTTGTTCTACGGCGGCTTGGTTCGCTCGAAAAACATGCTGTCTGTCTTGATGCAGGTATTTGTGGTGTCCTCGCTCATTTATGTGTTGTGGGTGCTGTATGGCTACAGTGTGGCTTTCACCGCCAGCAACCCGTTCTTTGGCACCTTTGACAAACTGTTGCTCAAAGGCGTGACCGTGGAATCCCTGGGCGCCACCTTCAGCAAAGGTGTCTACATTCCCGAGCTGTCGTTCGTGGCTTTCCAAGCGACTTTTGCAGCCATCACCTGCGCCTTGATCGTGGGTGCGTTTGCTGAGCGCATGAAGTTCTCTGCCGTGCTGGTGTTTTGTGCCTTGTGGTTCACCTTCAGCTACCTGCCAGTGGCCCACATGGTCTGGTATTGGGACGGCCCTGACGCGATCACCGACGCGGCTTCCCTGGAGAAAGTCACCGCGGCTGCGGGCTGGTTGTGGGCCAAAGGCGCGCTCGACTTCGCCGGCGGCACGGTGGTGCATATCAACGCCGCTGTCGCTGGTTTGGTCGGTGCTTACATGGTCGGCAAACGCATCGGTTACGGCAAAGAATCCATGGCACCTCACAGCCTGACCTTGACCATGGTCGGTGCAGCCCTGTTGTGGGTGGGCTGGTTTGGTTTCAACGCCGGCTCAAACCTGGAAGCCAATGGATTGACTGCCCTGGCCTTCGTCAACACCATGGTTGCCACGGCGGCGGCCACCTTGTCTTGGATCGCGGGTGAGGCGGTCGCCAAGGGCAAGGCATCGATGTTGGGCGCGGCCTCGGGCGCAGTGGCTGGTTTGGTGGCGATCACCCCGGCTTGTGGTTTCGTGGGCCCTGGCGGCGCGGTCGTCATCGGTTTGCTGGCTGGCCTGCTCTGCTTGTGGGGTGTCAGCGGACTCAAACGCATGCTCGGTGCAGACGACAGCTTGGATGTGTTCGGGGTACACGGTGTCGGCGGTATCGTCGGTGCCTTGTTGACCGGCGTGTTTGCAGCCCCTTCTTTGGGTGGTACCGGCGTCTTTGACTATGTCGCCAATGCAGTCAACCCAAGCTACTCGATCGGCGGTCAAGTATGGATCCAAGCGCAAGCCGTCCTCACCACCATCGTCTGGTCTGGCGTGGTCTCGGTCATCGCTTACAAACTGGTGGACATGGTGCTGGGTCTGCGCGTGACCGAAGAGGAAGAGCGCGAAGGCTTGGACATCAGCTCACACGGCGAAACCGCCTACGGTCGCTGAAACCACCTTTCCTAGATCACCACTGACAACGCTCACAACCACCTGGTGCAAACCAGGTGGTTTTTTTCATGGGCTTTTCAAAGGTTGGGGGCGAGCAAACGCTGCAAGTCTTTCTCGGCCACGCCTTGGCGCTGCGCCAAGTCCAGCACCTGGTCGTCGCCGATGCGGCCTACATTGAAATAGGTGGCCTCCGGATGCGACAGGTAAAAACCGCTGACGCTGGCCGCGGGCGTCATGGCCAAGCTCTCGGTGAGCGTCATGCCAATGTCTTGGCATTGCAGCAACTCGAACATCTGTTTTTTCACGCTGTGGTCGGGGCAAGCCGGATAGCCAGGTGCGGGTCGGATGCCTCGGTATTGCTCTTTGATCAGTTCTTCGTTGGTCAAGGTTTCCGCCGCCGCGTAGCCCCACAGGTCGCGGCGCACCCGCGCATGCATGCACTCGGCAAACGCCTCGGCCAAACGATCGGCCAAGGCTTTGAGCATGATCGCGCTGTAGTCGTCATGGTCGTCCATGAAGTATTTCTCTTTCGCGTCCACCCCCAGACCAGCGGTCACCGAGAACAGACCCACATGGTCTGCGCCTTGGTCAATCGGCGCGACAAAGTCAGACAGGCAACGGTTGGGGTTTTGCACACCGTCATGCACAGGCTTTTCGGTTTGTTGGCGCAAGCCGTGCCAGGTGAGGGCAATGTCGGTGCGGCGCTCATCGGTCCAGAGCACGATATCGTCGCCCACGCTGTTGGCGGGGTACAAACCGACCACCGCATGCGCTTGCAACCAACGGCCTTCGATCAAGCGCTTGAGCATGCGCTTGCCATCGCTGAACACGCGTTGGGCCTCGGTGCCGACCACCTCGTCTTTCAAGATGGCGGGGAAAGGGCCGGCCAAGTCCCAGGTTTGGAAGAACGGGCTCCAGTCGATGAAGGGTTCGAGCTCGCCTAGGTCAAAGTTTTTGAATACCCGCTTACCGATGAACCGCGGGTGGGTGGGTTGGAAGGCCGACCAATCGATCGCCGCGGCATTGGCCCGCGCTTTGGTCAGCGGCAGCAAAGGGGTTTGCTTTTTGTTGGCATGCTGCTCGCGCACCCGGGCGTAGTCGGCGTTGAGCTCTTCGAGGTATTGCGCGGCTTGGTCGCTCAACAGGCCCTGGGCCACGCCGACGCTGCGAGAGGCGTCTGGCACATAGACCACCGGGCCTTCGTAATGCGGCGCGATTTTGACGGCGGTGTGGACACGGCTGCAGGTCGCGCCACCAATCAGCAGTGGGATTTTGCGCAAGCGGAAATGGTCGTCCTTTTGCATTTCGGCAGCGACGTACTGCATCTCCTCCAGGCTGGGGGTGATCAGACCTGACAAGCCAATGATGTCCGCGCCTTCGACCTTGGCTCTCGCCAAGATTTCGTGGCAGGGCACCATCACGCCCATGTTGACCACGTCAAAGTTGTTGCACTGAAGCACAACGGTGACGATGTTTTTGCCAATGTCATGCACATCGCCTTTGACCGTGGCGATCACGATCTTGCCCTTGGTTTTCACGTCTTCGCCGGCGGCTTCTTGCAAGCGTTTTTCTTCTTCGATGTAGGGAATCAGGTGCGCCACGGCTTGCTTCATCACCCGGGCGGACTTCACCACCTGCGGCAAAAACATCTTGCCTTGGCCAAACAAATCGCCCACCACATTCATGCCGTCCATGAGTGGGCCTTCGATCACGTGCAGCGGACGGCCGCCACGGGCCAACACCTCTTGGTAGGCGGCTTCGGTGTCTTCGTTGATGAACTCGGTGATGCCATGCACCAGCGCGTGGCTGAGTTTGTGCGAGACGCTCGCCGGTGCCTCTGGCGTGCCACGCCAAGCGAGTTTGGCGCTGATGTCTTTGGCCGCGCCCTTGGCAGTTTCGGCCACTTCGATCAAACGCTCACCAGCGGTGAGGTGTTCTTCGCCATCTTTGTACTGTGGCGTTCGGTTGAGCACCACATCTTCGACCCGTTCGCGCAGCCTGGGCTCGAGGTCGTCGTACACCCCCACCATGCCCGCGTTGACAATGCCCATGTCCATGCCGGCTTTGATCGCGTGGTAGAGGAACACGGTGTGAATCGCTTCTCGCACCGGGTCGTTGCCGCGGAAACTGAAAGAGACATTGGACACACCGCCACTGACTTTCGCGCCGGGCAGGTTCTCTTTGATCCAGCGGGTGGCGTTGATGAAATCCACCGCGTAGTTGTCATGCTCTTCAATGCCGGTGGCAATCGCAAAAATATTCGGGTCGAAAATGATGTCCTCGGGTGCAAAGCCCACCTGGTCGACCAACACCCGGTAAGCGCGTTCGCAAATTTCCACCTTGCGTTGGTAGGTGTCGGCTTGGCCTTTTTCGTCAAAAGCCATCACCACCGCAGCCGCACCGTAGCGGCGGATCAGCTTGGCTTGGCGCTTGAACTCGTCCAAGCCCTCCTTCATGCTGATCGAGTTGACGATGCCCTTGCCTTGGATGCAGCGCAAGCCGGCTTCTATCACCGACCATTTGGAGCTGTCGATCATGATCGGCACCCGCGCGATGTCGGGCTCAGACGCAATCAGGTTCAAAAACCGCACCATGGCCGCCTGGCTGTCGAGCATCGCCTCGTCCATGTTGATGTCGATGATTTGCGCGCCGTTTTCCACCTGCTGACGCGCCACCGCCAGTGCTTGTTCGTACTCGTCGTTCAAGACCATGCGGGCAAAGGCCTTGGAGCCCGTGACGTTGGTGCGCTCGCCGATATTGACGAAGCTGGCTTGCTGTTGGACGCCGGCAACATCCTGGGCCATCTCTTCTTCGCCAACGGCATGGCTGGCGCCAATCAGCACCGGCTCTAGGCCAGCGAGCTTCATGGGTGGTACGGGATGTGATCGGGTATGCATGGACTCACCTGAGGAAAACAAAACAGGTGAGCGTCGTTGCGAGAAAAGACCCAAGCCTGGCTTCGAGTGAAGCTGCAACGCTCCTTGGATATGGCTATTTTAGCGTCAAGCCGGTGGCGCCGGCGCGAAACCGGGGTATTTTGCTGGGTGCGCTTTGGCGCAGACAGCCGATCTCGGTTAACAATGCGGCTTGACCATGAACCATTTCACCCGCCCAGAACAACGCGCCGCTTGGCAACGCCTGCAAGCCCTGGCTGGCCAACCGCTGCCGCATTTGCGCGATCTCCTGCAAGACCGTTTGCGCAACGCCAGCCTGCAGTTTGATGCCGCTGACATCCATGCCGACGCGTCGCGCCAACGCGTGACGCCTGAGGTCATGCAAGCCCTGCTGCAACTTGCCGATGAGTGTCAGGTGTTATCGCAAGCGCAAGCCATGTTCAGGGGCGAGACGGTCAATGCCACCGAACAACGCCCGGCTTTGCACATGGCCTTGCGCGGCAGCCATGCCGCTGATTTGCCAGGGCAAGCGCCTGCGCCTTGGGGCACGGCCATCACCCAAGACGTGCAGCGCGAGCTCGCCCGCTTCACCGGCTTTGCGGAACAACTCCGCCAAGGCGGCCGCCAAGGATTTGACCGGCAAACCATCACCGACGTGGTGAACCTCGGGATTGGCGGCTCAGACCTCGGGCCGCGCATGGCCACCGAAGCCCTGAGCCAGTTGTCGCCCGACGTGCAAACGCCTGCGCTGCGAGTGCATTACGTCTCCAATGTCGATCCCTGGTGTTTGGCCACCACCCTGGCCCCACTCGACCCCGGTCGCACCTTGTTCATCGTGCAAAGCAAAACCTTCACGACCCAAGAAACCCTGACCTTGGCTGTGTCTGCCAAACGGTGGTTGCAAGAAGCGGGCTGCAGCGCCGCGCAGTTGCCGGGTCAACTGGTGGCGGTCACCGCCAAACCCGCCTTGGCCCAAGCCGATGGTTTTTTGCCCGACCACTGCTTTGTGTTTTGGGATTGGGTAGGTGGGCGTTACTCGCTCTGGTCGGCGATCGGCTTGCCCTTGGCCATCGCCATCGGTCGCGATGCTTTCATGCAGATGCTGGCGGGCGGCCAAGCGATGGACCGGCATTTCACCGACACACCGGCCTCCCACAACCTGCCTTTGCTCATGGCCTTGTGGGGCGTTTGGAACCGCAATTTCTTGGGTGCCACCACCCACCACCTTGCGCCTTACGCCGCGCCACTGGGCCGCTTGGTGCCGTTCTTGCAGCAAATGGACATGGAATCCAATGGCAAACGGGTGCATGTGGACGGCAGCATCGCCAGCGTGGGCACTGCGCCGGTGTTGTGGGGCGGTTTGGGTATCGATGGTCAACATGCTTATTTTCAACTCTTGCACCAAGGCCAACACCTGGTGCCCGTGGACTTCATAGGCGTGCGCCAAGGGCATGCCGGCTTGCCCCTGTCGGCAGAGCACCAGCGGGTGGTGTTGCTGAACTTGCAAGCGCAAACCCAAGCCTTAGCGCTGGGCAGAAGCGTGGCAGAGACTGCCCAGATGCTGCGCGAAAGCGGCATGCACCCGGCCGAGGCAGACCGACTCGCGCCGCACCGCAGCTTTACCGGCAACATACCCAGCACCGTGCTGTGGCTCGAGCAACTCACGCCCTTTGGTTTGGGCGCGCTGATCGCCTTGTACGAGCACAAGGTGTTTTGCCAAGCCTCGGTTTGGGGCATTCATGCGTTTGACCAGTGGGGCGTGGAGCTGGGCAAGACCATGGCGCATGCGCTGGCGTCCAAGGCCTGAGAGCCGCGCATGAAGCTCAGGCGTGAAACAGCCTGGGCCGCAAAGGTCCTACCGCTTGCCCGATGGCGGCGATGTGTTCGGGCGTGGTGCCGCAGCAGCCGCCCACGATGTTCACCAAGCCCTCGGCGGCAAACTCGTGCAGCAAACGGCTGGTCACCTCCGGCGTTTCGTCAAAGCCGGTGTCGCTCATCGGGTTGGGCAAGCCGGCGTTCGGGTAGCAGCTGATGAAGGTGTCACCCGCTACCTTGGCCAGCTCTTGGATATAGGGGCGCATCAGCGCCGCACCCAAAGCGCAGTTCAGACCCACGGCCAAGGGTTGGGCGTGACGCACGCTGTGCCAAAAAGCGGTGACGGTTTGGCCGCTCAGGATGCGCCCCGAGGCATCGGTCACGGTGCCGCTGATGATCAGCGGCAGCCGCTCGCCACTGGCGTCAAAGTATTCGTCGATGGCAAACAGCGCTGCCTTGGCGTTCAGGGTGTCAAAGATGGTTTCCAGCAGCAGCGCGTCCACGCCGCCTTCCACCAGCGCCTGCACTTGCTCGAAATAGGCTTGGCGCAGTTCCTCGAAATTCACATTGCGGGCACCGGGGTCGTTCACGTCCGGGCTGATGCTGGCGGTTTTCGGGGTTGGGCCCAAAGCGCCCAAGGCAAAGCGCGGCTTGTCGGGGGTGCTGAATTGGTCGCAGGCAGTGCGGGCAATGCGGGCCGAGGCGCGGTTCATCTCTATAGCCAAGTCGGCCATGTCGTAATCGGCCTGGGCGATGGTGGTCGCGCCAAAGGTGTTGGTTTCCAACATGTCGGCGCCAGCGGCCAAATAGCCTTCGTGGATGTCACGGATCACGTCCGGGCGGGTCAGACTCAGAAGCTCGTTGTTGCCCTTGATATCGCGGTGAAAGTCGCTGAAACGCTCGCCCTGGCTGCCTGGGCCGCTGAAACCTTGGCCCCGGTACTGGGCCTCACTCAGCTTGAACCGTTGGATCATGGTGCCCATGGCGCCGTCCAAGACGGCGATACGCTGCTTCAAAATGCCAGGCAATGCCTGGCCACGGGTGTATTTTTTGGGGTCGGACATGGTCGCCAATGAGACGCTGGTGGTTTGGGGATCATAAGGTTTTGGACAGGCGGGTGTTTTAGAATCGCCCTTTTACAAAAAAGGTTCCCCATGTCCAATGAACAGCCAAATGATCAAGTCGACGAAGATGTTGTTGAATCGATCGTTCCTTACATGCCCTATGTGCTGCCCATCGGTGGCGGCGTGCTGATTTTCTTGCTGGCCTTCATCGCCGTTTTCATGGCCTGAGGTCTGACCCAGCCGCACAGCGTGACAGCGCCAGTCCGATGGCGCTTTTTTATTGGCTTGCGCTGAGTCCCTTGTACGCAGGGGGCTGAGCTCAACCTATAAAAAGCAGGAGACAAACATGACCACCACCGCCCTTGCAAGCGCGGGGCTCACTGCCCCATCTTTTGTGAAAAACCAAAAACTCATCACCTGGGTCGCCGACATGGTGGCCTTGTGCAAACCCGACGCCGTCCATTGGTGCGATGGCAGCCAAGCCGAATACGATGCCTTGTGCCAACAACTGGTGGACACCGGCACCTTCAAAAAGCTCAACCCCGCGAAACGCCCCAACTCGTTTCTGGCCTGCTCCGACCCCTCGGACGTGGCCCGCGTGGAAGACCGCACTTACATTTGCTCGGCCAAAAAAGAAAACGCCGGTCCGACCAACAACTGGATGGACCCGGCTGAGATGCGCCAAACCCTGCAACCGCTGTTTGACGGTTGCATGGCGGGGCGCACCATGTATGTGGTGCCCTTCAGCATGGGGCCCCTGGGCAGCCCGATTGCCCATATCGGCATCGAGCTCTCCGACAGCGCCTATGTCGCGGTCAACATGAAGATCATGACCCGCATGGGCAAAGCGGTCTACCAGGTGCTGGGCGAGCACGGCGAGTTCGTGCCTTGCGTGCATACCGTGGGCGCGCCTTTGAAAGCCGGCGACCAAGACGTCAGCTGGCCTTGCAACACCACCAAGTACATCGTGCACTACCCCGAAACACGTGAAATCTGGTCTTACGGCTCGGGCTACGGTGGCAATGCGCTGTTGGGCAAAAAGTGTTTCGCGCTGCGCATCGCCTCGAACATGGGCCGCGACCAGGGTTGGTTGGCCGAGCACATGCTGATCTTGGGTGTGACCAACCCCGAGGGCAAAAAATTCCATGTGGCAGCAGCCTTCCCCAGCGCCTGCGGCAAAACCAATTTCGCCATGCTGATCCCGCCGGCGGGCATGCCCGGCTGGAAAGTCACCACCATCGGTGACGACATTGCCTGGATCAAACCCGGTGCCGACGGCCGCTTGCGCGCGATCAACCCCGAGGCAGGTTACTTTGGCGTCGCCCCCGGCACCAACACCATGACCAACCCGAACTGCATGGCCAGCTTGCACCAAGACGTGATCTTCACCAACGTGGCACTGACCGACGATGGCGATGTCTGGTGGGAAGGCATGAGCGACGCGCCTGCGCACTGCATCGACTGGCAAGGCAAAGACTGGACGCCTGCGATCGCCAAGGAAACCGGCGTCAAAGCCGCGCATCCCAACGCCCGCTTTACCGTGGCCGCCACCAACAACCCCGCGCTCGACAGCGCCTGGGACGACCCGGCAGGCGTCACCATCGACGCCTTCATCTTCGGTGGTCGTCGCTCGACCACCGTGCCCTTGGTCACCGAAGCGCGTGATTGGGTGGAAGGCGTGTACATGGCGGCCACCATGGGTTCGGAAACCACCGCTGCTGCTGCAGGCCAACAAGGCGTGGTGCGCCGCGACCCGTTTGCCATGCTGCCTTTCATGGGCTACAACATGAGCGACTATTTCCAGCACTGGTTGCAACTGGGCCAAAAGCTCCAAGCCAGCGGCGCCAAGCTGCCCGCCATTTACTGCGTCAACTGGTTCCGCAAGGGCGAAGACGGCCAGTTTGTCTGGCCTGGCTACGGCGAGAACATGCGCGTACTGAAGTGGATGATCGACCGCATCGAAGGCACGGCGCAAGGCACGGAAAACGTGTTTGGCATCAGCCCCCACTTCAACGAGTTGAACTGGACTGGCCTGAACTTCACAGCCGAGCAATTCAACAGCGTGACCCATGTCGACAAAGCCGCTTGGACGCAAGAACTGAACCTGCATGAAGCCTTGTTCCAGCAACTCGCACACCACTTGCCGCCTCAACTGCCGGCCACCAAAGCGGCCATCGCCAAGCGCTTGGCCGCTTGATTTGCCCGGCCAGCCGCATGACACACCCTGCCCTGCACTGGCCAACGATCGCCCGGGAGTCGCACTTTGCCGGCACCCGGCAGGTGCGCTGCTTTCCTGAACGCCCACGCAGCGTGCATGCCTTGCTGGCCAACGCGGTGGCGCGCAACCCCCAGGGCACAGCCCTGGTCTGTGAAGACACCCGACTGACGTATGCAGCGCTCGACCAGCAAGTCGGCCGCGTGGCCGCCGGTTGGCGCGCCTTGGGCGTGCAAGCCGGTGACCGCATCGCCTTGCTGCTGAGCAACCGAATCGAATTTGTGCTGAGCCTGTTGGCCGCCACCCGCTTGGGCGCTGTCACCGTGCCTTTGAGCATCCGTGAACAAACCCCTGGCTTGCACTACATGCTCGAGCATTGCGGCGCGGCCATGCTGGTGCATGACGCGGCTTTGCACAGCGTGTTGCCTGACGCGGCGAGCCTGCCTGGCCTGAAGTGGCGCGTGAGTTTCGATGGTTGCGCCGATGCGCTGGACTTTCACGGCCTGTTGGCCGATACACCACAGACCTCGGCTGCCCTGGTGGATGAAGAGGACACGGTGGTGATTTTGTACACCTCGGGCACCACCGGTCGGCCCAAGGGCGCGATGCTGAGCCACGTTGGCGTGGTGCATTCCTGCATGCATTTCCAAATCGGCATGGGGCTGGGGCCACAGGATTGCAGCATCGCGGCGGTGCCGCTGAGCCATGTCACCGGTTTGGTAGCGCTGGTCACCACCCTGCTGCATGCCACTGGCAAGCTGGTGATCCTGCCCATGTTCAAAGCGCCTTTGTTTTTGGACCTGGCGGTGCGCGAGCGTATGACCCACAGCCTGATGGTGCCGGCCATGTACAACCTGTGTTTGTTGCAAGACGCTTTTGGGCAACTCGATTTGCAGGCTTGGCGCGTCGGCGCCTATGGCGGCGCACCGATGCCGGTGGCCAGCATCGAGGCGCTGGCGGCCAAACTGCCGCAGTTGGTGCTGATGAATTGCTATGGCGCTACCGAAACCACCTCGCCTGCGACCATGATGCCGCCGGGCGAAACCGCCAGGCACAACGACACCGTGGGTCTGCCTGTGCCCTGCGCCGAGATGAAAGTGGTGGACGACGATGGCCGCGACTTGCCCGCGGGCGAGATGGGCGAGATTTGGATCAAGGGACCGATGGTGGTGGCAGGCTATTGGCACAACCCCGAGGCCACGGCCCAGGAGTTTGTCGACGGCTACTGGAAGTCGGGCGACATGGGCAGCATCGATGCCGATGGTTATGTGCGCATCCTCGACCGCAAAAAAGACATGCTCAACCGCGGCGGCTACAAGATTTACTGCATCGAGGTGGAGAACACGCTGTACGAGCACCCGGCCGTGGCCGAATGCGCCATCGTGGCCAAGCCTTGTCCGGTCTTGGGCGAGCGGGTACATGCCTTCATCTCGCTGCGCCACGCGGTAGACCAGGCCGAACTCAGCGCGTTTTGTAGCACCCGCTTGTCACGCGAGAAAGTGCCCGAGAGCTTCACCCTGCGCGACACCCCTTTGCCGCGCAACGCCAACGGCAAATTGATGAAACGCCTGATGCGAGAAGAGTTGCTGGCCAGCCTGTCAAGCTGAGACAGCCTGCGCCAAAGCAACATACTCAGCCACCGCGACCTCTTCAGCGCGCCGCTGGACCTCGAAGTTCCCGCTGAAACCACGCGCCTGGAGCCACTTGCCCAAGGTGTGGCGCAACAACTTACGCCGCTGGCTGAAGGCGACCTGCACCAACTCGCTGAGCAAGCGCAGATCCAACACCGCAGGCTCTGCCCAGGGTGTCATGCGCACCACCGCGCTGTCCACGCGTGGGGGCGGATTGAACGCTTGCGGGCCCACCAAGAGCACCCTCTCCATGTCGTAACGCCACTGCAGCATGACGCTCAAGCGGCCGTAGTTGGCGGTGGAAGGTTGGGCCACCATGCGCTCGACGACTTCTTTTTGCAGCATGAAGTGCTGGTCTTTCACCACCGCCACGTGCTCGAGCAGGTGAAACAAAATGGGCGTGGAGATGTTGTAGGGCAGGTTGCCCACCACCCTGAGCCCGGTGGTTGGCATGCTGTGCGCCAGCGCAGAAAAATCGACCTTGAGCACATCCGACTCGGTGACTTGCAGCTGGGGGTGTTGGCGCAAGCGAACCGCCAAGTCACGGTCAAGCTCGATCACGTGCAGCTTGCCCAAGCGTTCGACCAGGGGCTGGGTCATGGCGGCCAAACCCGGGCCGATCTCGACCATGGGTTCGCCGCGCTGCGGCGCGATGGCCTGCACGATCTGCTCGATCACCGCGGCATCGGTCAAGAAATGCTGACCAAAGCGCTTGCGGGCGAGGTGTTGGGCCATCAAGCAGGGCGCAACTTATTGCGGCGTTTCACGGTATTCCACATAGGCGCGGCCGCGCACCTCGCTCTCCCAGGTTTTGTAAGCCTGGTCAAACTTGCGTTCGCGCAGGATATTGCGCGCCAAGTCCTGTTGGTCACGCAGGCTCAAGGGCGCCTCGCGCCGCTCCAGCACCTGCACCAGGTGCACGCCAAAGCGAGACACCAGTGGGTCGGCGATTTGCCCGGGCGACAGATTGTTCATGGTGACCTCGAACTCCGGCACCATCATGCCCGGATTGGCCCAACCCAGGTCACCGCCTTGCTCAGCGCTACCGTCTTGCGAATGGACCCGCGCCAGGTCTTCAAAATTGGCCAAGCCGGTTTCGATTTGCTTTTTGAAGGTGGCCAGCTGGGCACGCGCTGCATCTTGGCTGAGCTTGCCGCCCGGGCGCAACAGGATGTGACGGGCACGGGTTTGGGTGATGGTTGTCGGCAGGCTGTCGGTGCTGCGGCGCTCGAGCAACTTGAGGATGTGAAAACCCGCGCCAGATCGCACCGGACCGGTCACAGCGCCCACCGCCAAAGTCTTGACCGCATCCGCAAACAAAGGGGGGTAGCGGTCGGGGCTGCGCAAGCCCAATTGACCACCGCTGGCGCGGTCAGGCGCTTGCGAGACTTGGGCGGCGAGCTTGCCAAAGTCTTCGCCGGCCTTGAGCCGGGTCATGGCCTCATCGGCCTTGGTCATCAGCTTGGCCACGTCGTCTGCCGAGGCTTTTTCGGGCACCGCAATCAAGATGTGGGCAATGTGGATATCGGCATTGGCGCCAGCTTGCGTGAGCTTGCTTTCACGCAAAAACGCATCCACCTCAAAGTCTTGGATCTTGATGCGCCCGGTGACCTCGCGCTCGCGTACCCGTTGCAACAAAATTTGCCGACGAATTTGGCCCCGGTACTGCTCCCAGGAAATGCCCTGCACTTGCAGGCGCTGGCGCATGTCTTCCACGCTCAGTTGGTTGCGCTGGGCGGTGCTGGCAACGGCGGCATCGAGCTCTTCGGGACTGACTTGCAGGCCTGATTGCCGGGCAACCCCGAGTTGCGCGGCCTCGTCGATCAAGGTTTCCGTCACTTCCATCAGCAAGGCGTTGCGGTTGATTTTGGCGGCAGCAGGGTCGGCCATCGCTGCCAGGCGGTTGACATCCAGGTTGGTGATCGGCTCGTTGTCCACCACCGCCACAATGAAGTCGAGCGCCTTGGGCACCTGGGCACTGACCACGCTTGGCGGTATCGCCGGCTCTGGCTTGGACAGGCTCAAGCCGTTGGGTGACCGGGGTTTCACCGGCTTGAGGGCTTGCGCCTGCACCGGGGCCAGCGCGGTGAGCGCCATGACGGCGCACAGCAGGGCCAGGGTGATTCGAGAGGTAAAGGGCATGGGTTTGTCAGTCATATTGGCCAAATCGGCTGGGCGCGAGCCGGAACGGCTCACGCAAATGTTGGTAACGGGAAATATTGTCTCTGAATGTTGAAACACTGCCTACGCCCAACTTTGAAAAATCGTTCAACTCCAATTGGAACATCAAGCGGGTGGTCGCGCTGGTCAAGGAGATTTGGTTGCGGGTCATGGCCGCACGCGCCACCCAGCAACCGGCATCGTATTCAAAGCCCAACATCGAGTCGACCAAGCGTTTTTCTTTCAAGTTGTAGCTGAAGCGGCCCAGGCTGTACCACTGCTGTTCGCCCAAACCGCGGCCCTGGCGTTGGTCCACTCCACGGTCTCCCCACAGGTCGTTGAGTGGCCACTGCCAAGCGGTTTCGGCGGTTTCAGAGGACAGGCGCTGGTGACGATAGGCGGCGCTGATGGCGCGGTAACCACTCGGGTTGTAGCGCGCGGCGAGTGACTCTCGCTCAGCGGTGCGCAGCACCGGGTTGTATTGCAACATGCTGTCGAGACTCAAGCGCGGCGTGATGTAGATGCTCGCGCCGGCCAACACATCGCTGTAGCTGCCCCTGATCGGGGTGTCCGTCGGGCTCAACAAAACCTCTTGGTCGCTCAGTCGAAAGCGCTGGGCCAGACCAAACCGCGCACCCTCTGCCCCGGTGTCTGGGTTGATCAAACGCGAGGTGGTGCCCACGGTGAAAGTGTGGGTGTCAGAAATGCGGTCGTTGCCTGAGAAGGCGTTTTCGGTGAACACGCTGGCAAAGTTGAAGTCATTGAAACCGGTATCGTAATTAGGCAGGTCGTTTTGGGTGCGTGTGGGTGTGTTCACGTAAAAGGCCCGCGGCTCCAAGGTTTGTGTCCATTGCAAGCCAAACAACTTGGCAGAGCGTTCCAGCACCGCGCCGGTATCCAAGCTGAGGGTGGGCACCACCGCGCTGCCGGTTTGCGTGGCGGCGCTGGTGCCATAGATGCCTGAATAGGCGCTGTCGTACTGGTATTGGCGGGCGTGCAAGATCACCTTGGGGGTGACATAGCCATAGGGCACCAACACCGGTCTGCTCAGTTGATTGGTCACCACCATGCGAACCGAATTCGGTTGCAAACAGGCGCTGCTAAGTTGGTTGCCAGACAGGTTGCAATACAAACTGCGGTCTGCGCTGAAGCGGGTGAGCTCGCCCCCCAGATTCCAGTCGAAGCCGCCTGGCAGGTCGGCGCGCAGGTAGTTGGCATTCAACTGTGGCAAGCGGTCAAACGGCGGGGCGATCGCGGCCAAGGGGTCGGCGTCTTGCATGGTCTGCCACTTGAGCAGATTCAGGCCGGTGGTCAAGCTGCCTCGCGCCCAGGTCAAGTTGGCGCTGTTGGGCAAAATACGCTGGGCCAGCGGGTCACCGCTGACCGAGGCAAAGTCGCGCCAGTAATTGGCGTCACTCACCCGGTTGAGGTTGAAACCAAACCCGATCGGTTGGCTCAGATCACCCCAGCCGGCGTGGCTCATGCTCAGGCCCCAGCGGGCTCGGCCACGCAAGTCATCTGTCGGCATGAGCTCGAGCCGCGCAGTGCCTTGAAACGGCGGCAGCGGCATAGGGCGCTCCATGTACCTGAATTCATTGCTGAACTTCACGCCGCGGCGGGTCATGGGCGTGGCGGTGACGGTCAGGTCGCGGTTGGGAGCGAGGTTGAAGTAATACGGTTGGCTCACCTCCACACCGCCTAGGCTGTCCACGCCAAAGGTGGGCGGCAAAAAACCCGACTTGCGGTCATTGTTCAGGGGAAAGCTGAATGAAGGAATCGGCAACAGTGGCAAGCCTTTGAAGCTCAACAAGGCATCGGTGGCCACCGCTTCGTTTTTATCCAGGTCAAAGCTGATACGGTCAGCCTTCATGAACCAATCGGGCAACCAAGATGGGCCGGGCTTTCGGGTGCAGGTGGTGTAAGTGGCTTGGCTGGCCACCGCGTTTTTGTCATCTTGGAAGTCCAAGCGCTGGGCTGTTCCGTGGCCTTGGTTGCGCAGGAATTGGTAACGCGGCTGCAAAACAAAGCCCTGCATCGCGTCCACAGACAACTCCAAGAACTCGCCCTCATAACGGCTGCCCGCACGGTTCATATAGACATGACCGGTGGCGGTGGCTTGGTCCAGTGACTGCAGATAGTCGATGCGGTCGGCACGGATCAAGGTGTCGCCTCGGCGCAATTGCACCTGTCCTTCCAAGACGGTGCGCACATCTGATTGGCCTGTGACCCTGTCGCTTTGCACATACGTGGGCTGACGCTCTCGCTCAGCACGCGTGGGTGTTTCGGTCAACCCCAGGCTGGGCTTGAGCTTGAGCGGCCTGCTGGGTGGCTGGGGGGGTTGCCCGCTGGCCTGTGCTGCGCTGGGCTGGTCCAAGCTTTGCAACAGGTCGGTGTCTTTCAATTGCGGGGTTTGCGCGGCGGCACTGAGGGCCCACAGGCCCATCCATGGCAGCAAGCGGGCAAGCACCGACGTGTGAAAAAACATGCGCATGAAAGAGAGGAGTCGCTGGCAACAGCGCTGTTTGTAGAATTTGGATTATCCATGAGCACCTTCAACCCCTCCGCCTCCGCTGCTTTGCCTGTCCCTGAAGCGGTTGCCGCGCTGGGCTGGACCGACGCCTCACGCGCCCAAGCCTTCTCGCAATGGCTGCAAGCCGTGGCCCCGCAGCACGCCCTGCACCCGGCCAGCGTGCGGATGGCCTCGGCCGACGCGAGCTTTCGGCGTTATTTCCGCGTCGATGGTGCCGCGGGCAGCTTCATCCTGATGGACGCACCGCCAGACAAAGAAAACAGCGAGCCGTTTGTCCGCATTGCCCGGCTGATGACACAAGCGGGCTTGCATGCCCCGCAGGTGCTGGCCTGGGACGAGCTCCAAGGCTTCATGCTGCTGGACGACCTGGGCAGCCAGACCATGATGCAGGTATTGCAAGACGCGGCTGCGCCGCGTCGGCAAGCCTTGTTTGAACAAGCGGTCGACGCCCTGGTGCTGTGGCAACAAGCCTCCAAGCCAGGGGTGTTGCCGGCCTACGACGAGGCCTTGCTTCGCCGCGAGTTGCAGCTCTTTCCGGATTGGTACATCGGACAGCACAAACAGATCCGCTTAACCGAGCCGCAGCAACTGCAGTTGCAAACCGTGTTTGACCGTTTGGTGGCCCACAACCTGGCCGCGCCGCGGGTGTTCGTGCACCGCGACTTCATGCCGCGCAACCTGATGGTGGCCGACGACCCCAAGCAGCAGCGCTTGGGCGTGCTGGACTTCCAAGACGCGGTCTACGGCCCTGTCACCTATGACATTGCCAGCCTGATGCGCGATGCGTTTGTCAGCTGGGACGAGGACGTGTGTTTGGACACCACGGTTCGCTATTGGCAACAAGCCCGAGCCGCGGGGTTGCTGGACTTCGAGGACTGGCACAGCGACTTCGGGGCGTTTTACCGCGCGGTGGAATGGATGGGTTTGCAGCGTCACTTGAAGGTCGCTGGCATCTTCGCCCGCCTGAGCTTGCGTGACGGCAAACCAAAATACCTGGCCGACACCCCGCGCTTCATCGGCTATATGCGCGCCACCGCCAGTCGCTACCGTGAGCTCACGCCTTTGCTGCGCTTGCTCGACCAAATCGAAGGCGCAGCCGCGGTCACGGGCTATGCCTTTGGGCGGGTCTGAGGCATGCCACGCTTTCACGCCGCCTGCGCCCTGCACCCAGGGCTTGCTTTGCAACTGCCCGATGACACCGCGCGCCATGTGCAGGTGCTTCGCTTGCAGCCCGGCGATGAAATCAGCTTGTTCAATGGCCAAGGCGGCAGCCACACCGCGCGCATTGTGCGCATGGGCAAACACACGGTGGACGCTGAGGTGCTGGCACACGACCCCAGCGAGCGGGAGTCGGCCTGCCAAACCCATGTGGCGCTGGGCATGCCGGCCAACGAGCGCATGGACTGGCTGGTGGAAAAAGCCACCGAGCTGGGGGTGGCGCGCATCACACCCTTGATGACCCAGCACACGGTGCTGCGCTTGAGTGGCGAGCGGGCCTTGAAGCGCCTTGGCCACTGGCAGGGCATTGCACAAGCCGCTTGTGCCCAATCGGGCAGAAACCGGGTGCCGTTGATTGATGCGCCTGTGCCTTTGCGGGATTGGTTGGGCGGCCTGCCCGAGCCGTCCCAGTCGCTGCGCTGCATCTTGTCTTTTCAAGCCGATCGGCAGTCCTGGCAAAACGCTTGGGGGCAACACCCCAGCGCGCTGACCTTGCTCAGCGGCCCAGAAGGCGGTTTGAATGCCGAGGAAGAGGCCTGGGCAAGGGCCAAAGGTTTTCAATCCGTCGGTTTGGGCAGCCGGGTGTTGCGGGCAGAGACCGCGCCTTTGGCTGTGCTGGCACAGCTGTTGTAGTGGCTTTGCTGCTATGCAAAGCGCTCGTCCAACCAGCCCACCAGCTTGCTCAACACCTGGTGTTTTTCAGGATCATTGAATATTTCGTGATACATCACGTTGTAGCAATGCGATTGCAACCACTGGGGCGGCGCGGCTTTGGCAAATTGCTCGCTGCCCTGCGGATTCACACAGCGGTCTTGGCCAGCATAAATAAGCAAGGATGGTGTGTGCCAGTCCGCTGCCTGCTGCACCGCTAGCTCGGCTTGGGAGATCAACCAAGCTGCCAAGCCGGCGGAGATTTTGTCATGCACCAAGCGGTCTTCACGGTAGGCTCGCACCACCTTGGCGTCACGCGCCAGCCATGCCAATGGCAGTCCGTTGCTCACCCGCAAATGCGGAAAGTACCTGGGCAAAGTGGCCAGCAACAATTTTTGTACCGGGTTGGTGAAAGCCGCCAACGCGGGCGAACTCATCACCACCGCGTCAGCCCGGCTAGCGGCTTGCGCCACCGCACGTTGCACCACCAAACCACCCAAGCTGTGGCCCAACAACACCAGGGGTTGACGCCTTGGCTGCTGCTGGATGTCTGCCACCACCGCGGCCAAATCCTCCACCAGCTGGTTGGGCGTGGCGACATCGCCTCTGACACCGCTGGACAAGCCATGGCCAACATGGTCATAACCGGTCACGGCATACCCCGCCTGCTGCAGGGCAAAGGCCACATGGTTGTAGCGGCCCATGTGCTCACCCAAACCATGCACCAACAACACCTGTGCTTTCGGGGTGCGCTCAGGCGCTGGCCAGTGGTAGCGCGCCAGGCAGTGGTCTGCGCGTATCCACTCGTCAGTGGTGGGGTGAAACGCATGTTGGGCAGCAATCGTGGTCATGGAAACTTCAATGGGGTTGAGCCGTCAATTGAAACACAGCCGTGGCAGCGCGGCCATTCGGCCACCAACGCACAGGTGAATGCTCTTGCAAACCAAAGGCATCTTGTATGCGCAGGTGGTTTTGGTGGGCCAGGGTTTGAAAATCAGCAAAGGTGGCCACTCGAATATTAGGTGTGTCGTACCACTGGAATGGCAGGTTTTTCGTGACCGGCATGTGGCCTTGCAACACCTTCAAGCGGTTGGGCCAGTGGGCGAAGTTGGGGAAGGTGATGATGCCCATGCGGCCAACGCGCACGGTTTCGCGCAGCATGGTTTCTGCGTTACGCAGGTGCTGCAAGGTGTCGATTTGCAGCACCACATCAAAGCTTTGGTCACCAAACATGGCCAAGCCTTGGTCCAGGTTGAGCTGAATGACTTGCACGCCGCGCTTGGCGCAGGCCAGCACATTGGCGTCATCGATCTCCACCCCATAGCCGCTGCATCCATGGTGCTGCTGCAGATGGGCTAACAACTCGCCATGGCCACAACCCAGGTCCAAGACCCGGCTGCCAAAGGGCACCATGCGGGTCACCGCGTCACGCAACACCGTGTTCATGCTGCAGCCCCTGTCTGTATGCCCTCGAAATACGCCCGCACCAAAGACAGGTAACGGGGGTCGTCCAATAAAAACGCATCATGGCCATTCGGCGCATCGATGTCGGCATAGCTCACCTGCCGCTGGTTGGCCACCAAGGCTTGCACCATTTCTCGGCTGCGCAAGGGAGCAAAGCGCCAATCGGTGGTGAAGCTCACCAACAAAAACTGCGCGCTTGCCCGCGCCAAGGCTGCGGTCAGGTTGTTGTTGAACGCGCGAGCCGGGTCAAAGTAGTCCAGGGCGCGGGTGATCAGCAAATAGGTGTTGGCATCAAAATACTCGCTGAACTTGTCGCCTTGGTGGCGCAGGTAGCTTTCGATTTGGAACTCAATCTCTTGGGTGCTGTATTTCAACATCTCGCCGCTTTGCAACATGCGGCCAAATTTGGTGTTCATCACGTCGTCGCTCAAATAGGTGATATGGCCCAGCATCCGCGCAATCCGCAAGCCGCGTTTAGGCAGCACACCATGGGCGTAAAAATGGCCGCCGTGGAAATCCGGGTCGGTGATGATGGCGCGTCGAGCCACCTCATTGAAGGCGATGTTTTCCGCGTTCAAGTTGGGCGCACTGGCAATCACCACCGCATGGCGCAAGCGGTCTGGGAATTGCAAACTCCAGCTCAGCGCCTGCATGCCGCCCAGACTGCCGCCCATGACGGCCGCCAATTGAACAATACCCAAAGCATCCAAAAGTCGCGCTTGGGCTTGCACCCAGTCTTCCACAGTCACCACCGGGAAGTCGGCCCCGTAGACACGGCCGGTTTCTGGGTTGGTGTGCATCGGCCCTGTCGAGCCGAAACACGAGCCTAGGTTGTTCACTCCGATGACAAAAAACCGCTGGGTGTCGACCGGTTTGCCCGGGCCAATCATGTTGTCCCACCAGCCCTCGCTCTTGGGCTGCCCTTCATAGAAGCCGGCCACATGGTGTGACGCGTTCAAGGCATGGCAAATCAATACCGCGTTGTCACGCGCTGTATTGAGTTCGCCATAGGTTTCAAAACTGAGTTGGTATTGAGGTAACACACCGCCGCCCTGCAGCTGCAAAGGCTGGTCAAACAACATCGACTGGGGGCGGGCAATGAATGACATCCAAAAGGTCCGGCAATGCTAAAAACGACACCGGTTGGACTGACGTCTTTAGCTGAACTTGTTAAAGCGCCCGCAAGCTCAAGCAAATCGGCGCTGATACAAAGTATAACCATGGCCTATGCCCACTTCTTTGCCTGCATCCCTTGACCGTTTGGGTCAACTGATTTTGGACAAAACCCAGCATTGGCCGGGGGTGTCCCGCCGCGCCTTTTTGTTGTTTGGCTTGACGGTGGGCATGATCAACGCCTTGGTTTTTTACTTTGAGCCACAAACCACCTCGGGCAAGATTTACAACTTGTATGAAGCCATGGCATTTGTGGTGTTGTTGTGCATGGTGTTTTTTTTCAACGCGGTGACCTTTGCCTCTCATGCTTTTTTGGTCATTGTGTTTTTGTTCATCAACCTGATTTCAGCGATCAATGGTGGCGTGAATTCGCCCAATATGGGTTGGATGCCGCTGGTTCCTGTACTGGCACTCATGTTGTTTGGTCCAAAACAAGCCCTGGGCTGGCTGGCTTTGGTGATCGTCTCACACCTGCTGCAAACCCTTGCCGTGTCCCATGCCTGGGTATCGGGCGAGGTGGATCCCTCCTTGTTTCCGGTTCACCATGCCTTGGCCTCGCGCCTGAATGTGTTGACCCTGTTGATGCTGGCGGTGTGTATTTATGACTGGATGCACAGCAGCAAACGGCGTGAAGTGGCGCAGCGCAATGCCGACCTGGAAGAAACCCGCCTGGCCCTGCTGCAAGCGCAAAGCCACAAAGACGAATTCATCGCTTCGGTTGGTCATGAACTGCGCACCCCGATGAATGCAATTTTGGGCCTCAATGATGTGTTGCAAACCGAGTTGGTCGAGCAACGCGAACTGCACACGCTGGTGCTGCATATCCGTGAATCGACCAAGCAACTGCTCAAGGTGGTCAATGACATATTGGACATTTCACAGCTGGAGGCCTCCCAGATCAGCCTGCACCCATCGAATTGCCACCTGCCAAGCTTGGTCATGACCGCAACCCAGGCGATTGCCCCAGCCGCTGCCGCCAAGGGCTTGGGCTTGCATATCCATGTTGACGCCGAGATGCCCGATGGTTTGTGGCTTGACCAGCAGCGTTTGTTGCAGGTGCTGGCGCAATTGCTGGGCAACGCGGTGAAGTTCACCCACAGTGGCAGCATTGTGCTGGCTGTCAAACGTTTGAGCGAACAGATCCGGTTCGAGGTGCAAGACACCGGGATTGGCATCTCACCCGAGCGTTTGCAAAATGTATTTAGCCGCTTTGAACATGCCGACATCGACACGCACCGTCAGTACGGTGGCTCTGGCTTGGGTTTGGCCATCTGTGACCGGCTGGTACGCCGGGCCGGCGGCACCATCGGGATCGAACAGGTGCATCCGCAAGGGACATTGGTGTGGTTTGAGTGGCCGCTGCAAGCAGCCGCGCCACCGATCATGTCATCCGAACCTGCGCCAGCCGATATGTCGCTGGCCTACCGGGTGTTGGTGGTTGACGACAACCCGATGAACCAATTGGTGGTGGCACTGATGCTGCAAAAGGTTTTGCCGCAGTCGGTGGTTCAACAAGCCAGCAGTGGTGCGCAGGCACTTTCCCTGTTGGAGAGCCAGACAGTTGACCTGGTGCTGATGGACATGGTGATGCCCGACATGGATGGGCCAGAAACCACCCGCCGCCTGCGCCTGCTGCCCGGCTTTCGACGCTTGCCAGTCATTGGCCTGACTGCCAACAGCCAATCGCATGATGTGCAGCGTTGTTTGCAAGTGGGCATGAACGATGTACTGATGAAACCCTTGGACGCGGCCACCTTGCGCCATTGCCTGAGCCGTCATTTGGGAGCCATGCATGCTTGAGCCATTTCGCACTTGGCTGCTTCTGAACTTGCCGGCTTCGCAAGCTGCGGTGCGCAACCCTCGTTGGTATGTTTATTTCGTGATGGCCATCGCTTGTGCATCCGATATTTCAACCGCTGTTACTTCCCCCTTGCCGATGCTGCAGTTGTTGATGGTCGTCACCGCTTTAATCTGGGGCGGGTTGTTGCTGCTGCATTACCGCGGTCTGTCTCTGCCGCTGGTGTTGCAAATCAGTTCGGTGCTGGCCGCCACCGAGGTGAGCCTCCAGTGTCTGATGATCGGCGGCCTTTACTCCAGCGTCATGAACTGGCTGGGTGTGATCGTGGTCGCGAATTACTTTGTCGCCGGGCGGCTCATGGGCGCATGCTGGTTTGCAGTGGTGTTGGTTTTGATTTTTCTCCAATGGCAGCTTCAGCCATCGGGTGACTTCGGTGTGTGGTTGGGCACACATGCGGACCAGTCGGCCAGCTCATTCATGGATTACTCTTTCATTTGCATCTGTTTGGTTGTTGTGTTTTTGTTTTTCGATCAACGTCACCGTCTCACCATGACCGAGCTCAATGCCCGTCGCTCGGCGCTGGAAGAGTCTCAAAAAGAGCTGGAGCACACCTTGCAAATGCGCGAGCATTTCATTGCCTCTGTCAGCCATGAACTGCGCACCCCGATGAATGCGATTTTGGGCTTGAACGCTTTTTTGCTCTCTGCCGTGTCAAACAAGCCGCGGGCCACACAGGTGCTGGAACACACGCGCCAGTCGGCCAGCCACTTGATGACCGTGATCAACGATGTGTTGGACTACAGCCAGTTCAAGTCAGGCCAGTTACGCGCAGACCTGGCCACCATGCCATTGCGTCAGGTGTTGCAAACCGCCTTTGATTTGTTCAAGCCACGCATCGACGAATTACCGGTGCGCTACCTCTGCACCATCGCAGACGATGTTCCCGACTGGGTGGTCAGTGACCGACACCGCTTGACACAGGTTTTGGTCAACTTGCTGGGTAACGCGATCAAGTTCACCCACCAAGGCGAAGTGGTGCTGGAGGTTCGTGTGGTGGATGAGGGGGTCAAGTTCAGTGTCAAGGACACCGGCATCGGCATTCCGGCGGCACAACAAGCCCGCTTGTTCGAGCGCTTCCACCAGGCCGATGCCAGCATCCAGCGTCGCTATGGCGGCAGTGGTTTGGGCTTGACCATCTCTCAGCGCTTGGTTCAACTGCTGGGAGGCCACATGGGTTTTCACAGCGAGTCAGGCCATGGTTCGGTGTTTTGGTTTTGGCTGCCGTTGCGCGCAGTCGACCCACCTGCCCCCTTGCTGCGCTTGCCCACCCATGCGCTTCGCTCGACCGCCCATGGCTGGCATTTTTTGGTGGTCGATGACCTGGCGGTCAACCGGTTATTGCTGCGGCACATCCTGCAAGCCACATGGCCGAAAGCCAGCATCACTGAAGCCAGCAGTGGTGAGCAAGCCATCGAACGGCTCAAGCAG
>Ga0247832_1000535_pt1 | contig 76284 bp, 78 predicted proteins | sample LaCruzMarch2015__10_FD_192407 | JGI IMG/M metagenome (GOLD analysis project Ga0247832, IMG submission 192407) | Freshwater microbial communities from meromictic Lake La Cruz, Castile-La Mancha, Spain - LaCruzMarch2015_4m | ecosystem: Environmental > Aquatic > Freshwater > Lake | place: Spain... | reverse complement strand
CGATTCGCTTGCGCTCATCTTCCCATCACTCACCTGACGGATCACGTCCGCCTTTTCCCCATCGCTCACCACCGCGCCTTTTGAACGCAGCAGCATGGGGTGGTTTGGAGCCTGCCCCTGCAGGCCGGCTCCGGGAGGCCACACTCCCATCCTCGATGTAGTTGCGTCAGTGTTCATGATGAACGTTTGACTCGTGGCACAAGTAGCCGAAGGCTTCTCCGAAGGAGTGGGCCTCCCACTTTTTTCGCAGCACCAGCAAGGCCGCCATCTCCGCCATGGCCTTCTCCTTACGCTGCAGCTCCTTCTTGAGAGCCTTGATCTCCCGCTGGTCCTGGGCGCGGAGCTTCTCGAGCTCCTTCTGCTCTTTCAAGGTCAGCACTGGCTTTTGATTGGCATCCTGGGCTGCCTGCCGCCAGCGGCTCACCTGCTCAGGGAAGAGCCCCCGCTCGCGGCAGTAGGCGCTGAGCTCGGTGGCGTTCAACCCGGCCGTCTCCAGCACCACCGTGAACTTGTCGGCAGCGCTCCAGCCTTCTGGTTCCTTCTCGGATGCCGGCACCACCTCTCCCTGCAACCGCCAGGCCTTCCTCCATTTGTAGAGGGTGATCACGTGGATGCCCAGCTCTTCTGAAATCCGGGCCACGCTCTGCCTGTGCGGCGGGCTCATTCGCCTCCTCACATCAGCCTTGACGGCCTCGCTGTAACGACGCATTGGTCACGTCCTCAAGCCCCCGGGTGTACGGATGAGAGGGGTGACATCTTTCCTGAACCCGGGGGCCGAAGAGGCGGCAGAGCAGGAGAATCTTATCTCAACTATTGGCGAGATCGTATGAACAATGGGTCCCTCTCCAGGAGATTCATGAAACAGTTGCTATATGGGTAGAGCGCTGGATATAACGAAGGAAGTTGAAGGTCAGATTCTTGAGGCCCCACCAGGCTTCATTCCTTTCTAGCCCAATCTTTCTCGTCAGCTTTCCACCCATGGACATAGTCATGCAGCCGAAGACATGCTCCACACAAGCTCTGATTGACGACTTGATCCGATTCAGTTCCATGGCTGCGTCGCTGAGAGGATGATTGCGAGCACCTTTTTCATGGATCAGGCTTTCGAAGCCACCGAGGTTCAGAAGATCCTCAAAGCATTTACCTGAATACGCCGAGTCTGCCCAGACATAGTCATGCTCGTTTTCTGGATCCAGCAAGCGTGGAAGCATCTGACTGTCGTGGATATTGGCGGGAGTAACAGCATATCGGCGGATGAATCCATGGTCGACATCGATGCAGATGCTGTTCTTGTAACCGAAGTAACTGATGCTGTTCTTTGTTGTCCAGCGCGCATCTAAATCCTTCTGCTGCAAGCGATCTGGATTGTCATCCCAGCCCTCCGGCAGCCTCCCGGCATTGATTTCATTGTTCTCCTCGCGGGTATTGCGTTGCTTGGGAACCGGGACGAGAGTCGCATCGATGATCTGGCCACCGCGGGCTTGGAGGCCCTGGGAGCGGAGGTATGCCTCAAACCTCTCGAAGAGCTCCTCGATAACTTCCGCCTTGCGCAGTCGTTCTCTGAAGAAGGCGACAGTGGTGGCATCTGGAATGCTGTTCATCACACCAAGCCCGACAAACTCCTCAAAGGAGCGCCTGTCATTCACCTGGAATTCAAGCTATTCATCGCTGAGGTTGAAAAGCTGCTGGAGAACGAGCATCTTGAAAAGGATCAGCGGATCAATCCGTTTGCGTCCTGCGTTGCTCTTCCGCTCGTGGGGGTAGCCCTTCTCAAGCAGTGGGCGGAATGATTCCCAGGGGATTGAATCAGCCAGGCTCTTGAGAACCGGCTTTTTTCCCTGGAGCTTTGTGACTCTTTGCTGCTCGTCCCAGAAGCCTCTCTGACCCACAGTTGTCGTGAAGACTGCTCAACCGATCATAATCGGAATTATGCCTCAATCAAGTGTCTTGTTGATTTTTCGAGGTGCCCTAGGATCGCATGGATACAATAGCTCGACCATGAAACCGCACCTCGCATGAAATAAACGTTGCTCAGCGCTGATTAAAGCGTAGATAGCACGACATAGAGGCTTGAATATCACCTGTAGTTCGGGTCTCAGACGTGGAGATAAGCCCATTCCATTTCCTTCTGTAGTCACTACATTCTTTTAGAGAGGGCAAACCACGATAGACATCTGGAGAAAGAATACCGCGTGCACTGATCCACTCACCGGTTCGAGCCCAGTAATAAGTAGGCTGTAGAAATGATGTGAATAAAGTGATCCATAGACCAGCCACGACAATCCAACGCATCAATAGACGCAATGACGTGGCTTCACCACTGACAGCAACTAGTGAAGGCACGAATAGAGAGATCATATAGTACCGAAGTTCCATTGATTGAGGCAGAACCATGAACAGAAAACTAGTAATCAGCAGTCTACGTCTCAATATCAATGATGGCGTCAACTGTAGATGGACTCCGCTCTTTGAGCCATAAACGGACAACATGGCACCAAGGGAAAGGAGTAGGAAAAGAAAACCGTTAGAACCGCCGGTGACAATCCACGGATAATCCGGATGAACTGGCTGATACTCCGGCTTGGGCAGATTATGATTATGCCAGCTTCTGTTAAACGACAAACCAGCCTTAGAGCGAATGATGGGATCAATCTCATAAGCAGAGACCACGTAAGACGCGGCATTAGTCAAAATAGGAATTCTAGGTACGTACTGAATTGGAGACGCATGGCGCTGCTCCGTGCCGCTAAGCCCAAGAACACTGACTGGGTAAAATGGGTTCCCGAATCGGGCAATATTCTGTAGTGGTTGGGCGAAGATAAGAGCGATCAGAATCGCCGCAAGAAGCATAGGTCGCCTTTGGGGAGACAAACCTTGACCTCCAAAAGAGGCGCCATCCTGCCAACGGAAGAAAGTCGCAGCGGCCAATACCACCATAGCCATAAATAGCCCTTGAAACTTGACATTGGCAGCCAGAGCAAGACAGAGCAATGCAAGGAGATCCCACCATCCAATCCACAGGGTCTTTCTATGATCACCATCGCGTCCAGATGCTGACTGAAACAAGACAAGAGAAGCAGATAAAATCAAGGTATTGACAAAGAAATCCTGCAAAGAGGAACGAAAACCATAAATTGCCACTGGAAAGGTGAGGCAGCAGCAGACGATAAGAGACCTGGAAAGGCCTAAAAATCTTCGGGAGCAATAGACAAGCAGGCTCAGCGCAAAAAGATTCGGAACGATAAACAATCGGGGATGATTCCAGACCAAGCCAGGTCCAAGCAAGACGCGCCAGAGCGAGGGAAAGCCTTGGTAGCGTCCTTCGGTAACATTTGCAAAATCAGGCGCTCCTGGAAGATGTAGAAACCTTGCCGAGAACGGCAAATGATACATCAAAGAATCTGCTGGAAATGCATCGAAGAGCAGCAGAGAAAAAAGCAGAGCCAGGATCGCCGCCGGCAACGGATGCAGCAGCAGATCAAGGAGGCGACGAACACCAGCGAAGTTCATGCTTCGGCGAGCAGGAAAACAAAACAAAAAAGGCTGAGCCATAAGCCCAGCCAAAACTTACTTCAGAGCCGAATCAATCAGTAGCGGTAGTGGTCGAGCTTGTAGGGGCCTTCGACGGGGACGGCGATGTAGGCCGCCTGCTCGGCGGTGAGCTCGGTGAGCCGGGCGCCGATCCGCTCGAGGTGCAGACGGGCCACCATCTCGTCGAGGTGCTTGGGCAGCACGTAAACCTCCTTGCCGTAGGTGTCGCCCTTGCTGAACAGCTCGATCTGGGCCAGCACCTGGTTGGTGAACGAGTTGCTCATCACGAAGCTGGGGTGGCCGGTGCCACAGCCCAGGTTCACCAGCCGGCCTTCGGCCAGCAGGATGATCCGGTTGCCGCTGGGCAGGATCACATGATCGACCTGGGGCTTGATGTTCTCCCAGGCGTACTGCTTGAGGGACGCCACATCGATCTCGTTGTCGAAGTGGCCGATGTTGCACACGATCGCCTGGTTCTTCATGGCGAGCAGGTGCTCGTGGCGGATCACCTGGTAGTTCCCCGTAGCGGTCACGAAGATGTCCACATCCGCCACCACATCCTCGAGGCGCACGACGCGATAGCCCTCCATGGCGGCCTGCAGGGCGCAGATCGGATCGATCTCGGCGATCATCACCGTGGCGCCGAGGCCGCGCAGGGACTGGGCCGAACCCTTGCCCACATCGCCGTAGCCCAGCACCAGGGCCACCTTGCCGGCCACCATCACATCGGTGGCGCGCTTGATGCTGTCGACCAGCGATTCACGGCAGCCGTAGAGGTTGTCGAACTTGCTCTTGGTGACCGAATCGTTGACGTTGATGGCCGGGAACGGCAGTTCGCCGCTCTTCTGCATTTGGTACAGACGGGCCACGCCGGTGGTGGTCTCCTCGGTGACGCCCTGGATGTTGGCGTAGATGCGGGAGTAGAAGGCGGGCTGCACCGCCAGCCGCTGGCGGATGGAGTGGAACAGGGCCACCTCCTCCTCACTGGAGGGGTTGTCGAGCACCGACAGATCCTTCTCGGCCTTGGTGCCAAGCACCACCAAACCGGTGGCATCGCCACCGTCGTCGAGGATCATGTTGGGGGTGCCGCCATCGCCCCACTCGAGGATGCGGTGGGTGAAGGCCCAGTACTCATCCAGCGTTTCGCCCTTGTAGGCAAACACCGGGATACCGGCGGCGGCGATGGCGGCGGCGGCGTGGTCCTGGGTGGAGAAGATGTTGCAGGAGGCCCAGCGCACCTCGGCACCGAGGGCCACCAGGGTCTCGATCAGGACAGCGGTCTGGATCGTCATGTGGAGGCTGCCGGCGATCCGGGCCCCCTTGAGGGGCTGCTCGGCGCCATGCTTCTCGCGCAGGGCCATCAGGCCGGGCATTTCGGTTTCGGCGATCGCCAGTTCCTTGCGGCCCCAGTCGGCCAGGCCGAGATCGGCGATCACGTAGGAACTGGTGGCCTGAACGCCAGCAAACGCAGCCTCAGGGCTGGAAGGTGTTGCCACCATGAAGAAAAAGCTCCCGGACGGGAGGACGAAACAATGGAAATATCTGCAGAGACGCCGAGGCTTCGGGCTCGCTGGGAGGCAATCTACAAGGGTGGAACCGAATGACGCGATCGAGGTGTGCCAACTGGCGGACCCCTCCGCCACCGACGCCCTGGGGCGGCGACTGGCGTCGCAGCTGATCGCTGCTGGTGCCGGTGGCGGCGCCCTGCTGCTGTTGCGGGGGGAGCTGGGGGCCGGCAAGACGGCGCTGGTGCAGGGGCTGGCCGCTGGACTGGGCATCGTCGAACCGATCACCAGCCCGACCTTCGCCCTGGCCCAGCACTACGACACCGACGCCGGAGCTGACGCGGGCGCCGCGGCCCTGGTGCACCTGGATCTCTACCGGCTGGAGCAGGGCGCCGCGGCCGATGAACTGTTCGCCCAGGAGGAGGAGGAGGCCCGCCGTATCGGCGCCGTGATGGCCGTGGAGTGGCCCGAGCGGCTCAGCTTCCGGCCGCAGGGGGCCTGGGAGGTGGACCTGAGCCACCCTGAAGATGGTGAGGGCCGGCTGGCCCGGATCACACCACCAGGCTTCACTCCGCCGCGATCCTTGCCTGCAGCGCCGCGATGATGCGGGCGTTGGCGGCCGGAAAGGGGTAACCGGCGAGCTCCTGCGGCGCCACCCAGCGCACCTGCTGGGAGGCCAGCGGCTGCGGCTCCCCCGCCAGCCAGCGGCAGAGGTGCACCACAAAGCGCAGCCGCTTGTGGCTGTAGGCGTGCTCCAGGGTGATCAGCTCCTCCCCCACCGTCACCTCGATGGCCAGCTCCTCGCGCAGCTCCCGCTGGATCGTCGCTTCGATCGCTTCGCCCGGCTCCTGTTTGCCGCCCGGAAACTCCCACAGGCCGCCCAGCAGGCCCTCCTGCAGCCGCTGGTCGATCAGCACCCTCCCCTCGCCGTCCTGCACCACCCCCACCCCGATCACCTGGAAAGGGATGGGGGTGGGGGTGTCCTTCACGGGGAAACGGCCGGGATCGCCGGCAGCGTAGGCAGCGCAGCGTTCGCGCCAGGGGCAGGCGCCACAGCTGGGCTGGCGGGGGGTGCAGACGCCGGCGCCCAGGTCCATCAGGGCCTGGTTGAAGGCCCGGGGCCGCTGGGGGTCGAGGACGGTGTCGCTCAGCCGCCAGAAGTGGGCCAGCTGCCGCTTTGGCGGGACCGGATGGGCCACCAACCGGGCCAGCACCCGCTGGACGTTGCCATCGAGAATCGGATGGGCCAGATCGAAGGCCGAGGACAGGATGCTGGCGGCGGTGCTGCGGCCAAGGCCCGGCAGGGCCATCCAGCCCTCGAGCGTGCGCGGCCAGGGATCGCCACCAGCGGCTGGGGCCAGGTACACCGCGACGAGCTGCTTCGCCCCCGCGTGCAGGCGGCGGGCCCGGGCGTAGTAGCCGAGGCCCTGCCAAAGCATCAGCACGTCGTGCTCGCTGGCGGCGGCAAGGGTTCTGAGGTCGGGGAACGCCGCCATCCAGCGCTGCCAGTAGGGCAGCACCACGACCAGCTGGGTCTGCTGCAGCATCACTTCCGCCACCCACACGCCGAAGGGATCGAGGGGCTCACCGGGCCCGGGGCGCGATCCGTCGGGACGGAGCTTCCAGGGGATGGCATGACGTCCATGGGTCTCCCACCAATCCAGCAGGGAGTACCGAAGCGGCTCCAGCGGACCCGGATCCAGCACGTCGCGCCTTAAACGAATCCCCCCGGCCGGGGCCGGGTGCTGGAGAGAGACACATTCCCCTGAGCTAAACCCTGGGCGGCCACAGGCGAGGGGGCCGGCCGTGGCGGCGGCTGGGGCACGGCCACCACGTTGAAGGCGATTGACCAGCGCTCGCCATCGCCGCGGAAGGGGGGCACCGAGTGGGGCTGCCAGGCCGGAAAGACGTAGAAATCCCCAGGCACCGGCAGCACGTAGTGGGCCATGCCGGTGCGGAAGCTCTGGATGTGCCATTCCTCCGGCCCATGGAAGCAGAGCTGGCCGTCGAAACGCTCCGCATTGATCTGGGGCGGCACCTGCAGGAACAGCACCCCTGAGAAGCTGCCGCCATGGGTGTGGGTGGGGTTGTAGTCGCCGGCGCGCTGGGCATTGAGCCACAGGTCGATCATCTGCAGGCCATAGCGGCCCGGCGTCCAGGGACCCCGGCCCTGGGGCGGCTGCTGGTCAATCACATGGCGGATCCAGCGCTCACAGGCCGGCAGGATCACCGAGCGGCAAAGCTCGGCGGCGGCGGGATGGTCAGGGCCGAGCTCCCGCTGCTGGGACAGCTGTCCTGCCAGCTTCACCGATGCATCGGGGCTGCGTTCGGGCTGGGCGAGCACGGCGCGGGCCATGGCCTGCAAATCGGCCAATTGAGCTGAAGGCAACTGGCCCTGCAGCAGGTAGCGGGGGAAGAGGCTGACCACCTCCATCGTGGGCTCTTCCGAGGCTGCCGAAGGATTGCCGGCCATGGAAGCGGGGGTGGGTGCTGGGCTCAAGCCTCGCAAACGGCGGAATCAGATGACCACATAGGCCTGGACGGCGTCGCTGAGGCGGCGCAGACCGGCCAGCCCGTCCCGCTCCAGGTTGCGCACCCGGTCGCGGCTGATGCCCAGAATGCGGCCAATGCCGGTGAGGCTCATCGGCTCTTCGCCGTCGATGCCGTAGCGCATCTTCAGCACCCGGCCCTGCAGCTCCGGCAGCTGCTCGAGCAGGGCCCGCAGGTCCCCCTTGAGGCACTCGCCGTCCACCAGGTCGGCCGGCAGCAGGTCGTCCCCGGCCAGCAGATCCAGCAGCTCGGTGTCCTCGCCATCGCCCACTTTGGTTTCCAGGCTCACCGGCTGGCGGGCCCGGCAGAGCAGGTCTTTCACCTCGTCTTCGGGGAGTTCCACCGCCAGCGCCAGTTCGCTCAGGGTGGGGGTGCGGCCCAGCTCCTGGCTCAGTTCGCGTTGGCCCTTCTTGAGCTTGTTGAGCGTTTCGGTGATGTGGATCGGCAGCCGGATCGTGCGGCTCTTCTCGGCGATGGCGCGGGTGATGCCCTGGCGGATCCACCAGTAGGCGTAGGTGGAGAACTTGTAGCCGCGGGTGGGGTCGAACTTCTCGACACCCCGCACCAGGCCGATCGTGCCCTCCTGGATCAGGTCGAGCAGCTCCATGTTCCGCTTGGTGTACTTCTTGGCGACGCTCACCACCAGGCGCAGGTTGGCCGCCACCATCCGCTCCTTGGCGCGGCGGCCGGCGTGCAGACGCTTGCGCAGCACCTCGGGCCGCAGGCCCACCGCCACCGCCAGCTCCTGCTGGCTGGGATCGGTACCACCGGAGCGCATCTTGAGCTCCTCGCGCGCCTCCTCGAGGGCCATCAGCTCCTGCACCTGCCGGCCCAGGGTGATCTCCTGCTCATGGCTCAGCAGCGGCACCCGGCCGATGTCGCGCAGGTAGGAGCGGACCAGATCACCATCCACGGGCGGCATGGAACGGCCCGGGGAGGGGCGAACCACGGACTGAACAGCGGCGGGAGTCGACGGTTGAGCAACGGCGAGGGCGACGACCATGGAGCTGATCCATAACTGTCTGTAAAGCGTAACATAAAGAAGTGTGAACTCCTCTCACAAACCGCCAATCCCTGCGGTCAGCCGGTGCCCAGCCGCGGCAGCAGCAGCTGGGCCGTCTTGAGATAGATGAAAACGCCCGCCACGTCCGTGGCCGTGGTGATGAACGGGGCCGACATCAGGGCCGGATCGAGCCCGAGGCGGGCGAACAGCAGCGGCAGGGCCGCGCCGGCGGTAGCGGCCAGGGTGGTGATCGCCACCAGGCTGATGCCGGCTGAGGTGGCCACCAGGGCGCTGCCGCCCATCGTCCAGGCCCAGGGCACGACCACCACCGCCAGCAAGCCGCCCAGCAACGCTCCGGCGACCAGCTCCCGGCCGATGGTGCGCCAGGGACCCAGGGACTGGAGCCGCTGGGTGCTCAGGCCCCGGATGACCACGGTGGAGCTCTGGGCCCCCACGTTGCCGCCGGTGCCGATCAGCAGCGGAATGAAGGCCGCCAGCAGCACCACCTGCTTCAGCACCAGCTGTTCGGAGGCGATCACGGCCGAGGTGCCGGTGTTCGCCACCAGCAGCACCAGCAGCCACACCACCCGGCGACGCGCCACGGTGAACAGGTTGCTGCGGAAGTAGTCGTCCTCGTCGCCGGCCTGCACGGCGCCGGCGGCGTAGAGGTCGCGGGTGGCCTCCTGCTGGATGACGTCGATGACGTCGTCGACGGTGACGATGCCCACCAGCCGCTGTTCCCGATCCACCACCGGCACCGCCAGGAAGTCGTAGCGCTGGATCACCCTGGCCACCTCCTCCTGGTCGGTGTCGGTGGCGACGCTCATCACCTCCCGCGTCATCACATCCCCCAGCCGGTCCTCCGGATCCGCCGTCACCAGATCCCGCAGCGAGAGCATGCCGCTGAGGTGGCGCGAGGCATCGGTGACATACAGGCTGTAGATGGTCTCCGTGTCCCGGGCGCGGCGGCGGACGATCTCGAGGGCCTGCTGGGCGCTGTGGAATTCCTTCAGGTCGATGAATTCGGTCGTCATCAGACGGCCGGCTGTTTCGGCCTCGTAGCCCAGCATCTGGGCCGTGACCCGCCGCTCCGCCGGACTGAGCTCCGCCAGCAGACGCCGCACCACCTTGGCCGGCAGTTCATCGAACAGCCGCACCCGGTCGTCCGGGGACATCTCCTCCACCAGCTCCAGCACCTCACCGGAGCGCAGCCGCTCCAGCAGGCTCTGCTGCACCGAGCCATCGAGGTACTCGTAGACCTCAATGGCCTCGTTCTTGGGCAGCAGCCGGAAGGCGAGCGCCTGCAGCGTGCGCGGCAAGGTGCCGATCGCCTCGGCGGAATCCACCGGCTGCACGGGTTGCAGCAACAGCTTGGCGCCGTCGTAATTGCCCGCCTGCAGCAAACCCTCCAGCTGGCGGGCCACCACCTCGGCGACGGCGGAGGCCTCAGCCATCGCTCCTCACAGGGCCGGTGAGTACGAGTGTATGGGCAGAGCCGCTAGGGTCCGCCTCGAACACTGCTTGCTGGTACCCATGGCCCTGAACGTGAGCGACGTGGTGGTGCGCACCGCCAGCGGTGAGGAGCGCCGGCTCGGCGCGTGGGCCGGGACGGTGTTGCTGGTGGTCAACGTGGCCAGCCGCTGCGGCTTCACGCGCCAGTACGCCGGCCTGCAGAAACTGCAGGAGACCTACGCGCCCCAGGGCTTCACGGTGCTCGGCTTCCCCTGCAACGACTTCGGCGCCCAGGAGCCGGGAACGCTGGAAGAGATCCAGCAGTTCTGCTCCAGCACCTACGGAGCCGACTTTCCCCTGTTCGACAAGGTGCACGCCACCGGCTCCAAGACGGCGCCCTACGACACCCTCACCCAGGCCGAACCGGCGGGCGACGTGGCCTGGAACTTCGAGAAGTTCCTGATCGGCAAGGACGGCAGCGTGCTGGCCCGCTATAAGAGCGCCGTCGAACCCGACGGGGCTGAACTGGTGGCCGCGATCGAGACGGCCCTGGCGGCCTGAGCAGCGCCAGACTGCCTCCAGCGCAACAGCGCTCGTGATGGGCTGGCTGGGATTCGCCGAGCTGGTGATCCTCGGATTGCTGGCCGATGGCCTGTTCCGCAGGCTCGGGGTGCCCGGCCTGATCGGAATGTTGCTGGTGGGCGTGATCCTGGGGGTGGTGATCCTGGAATGGCGCCAGGATCTGGCCCACCCGATCGCCGCCAAGCTGGCTTCGATCTGGGTGTTCGCCGAACTGGTGCTGTTCGTGCTTGTGGGGGCCCAGCTCAACCTGGCGGTGGCCTGGCGCAGCGGCCTGGCCGGCCTGGCGGTGCTGGCCCTGGGGCTGCTGGCCCGCTCGATCGGCACCCTGGCCTGCCTGCACGGCCGCCCCGTCAGCGCCGGTGAGCGCCTGTTCGTGGTGGTGGCCTACACCCCCAAAGCCACGGTGCAGGCGGCGATCGGCGCCATGCCCCTGATGACGATGCAGGCGGCGGGACTGCCCAGCGGCGCTGGCGAGGTGATCCTGGCGGTGGCGGTGCTCAGCTGCGTGACCACCGAGCCAGCCGGCGCCTGGCTGAGCGCCTGGGTGGCGGATCGGGTGCTGAAGCCTGAACCGGCTGACGCGTGAGTTGTTGTTTGGTCGGATCGCCACCCACAGGGGCCTGGCTCAGCCCGCCAACCAGCCGCGGCTGGCCCGCCCGGCTGCGGTGGACGCTTCCACCTGGAGCCAACGGCGGCCACCGGGCTCCATCCATTCCCGCAACACCCGCAACGGAGCCCCCGTTTCCAGCCGCACCAGCACCGGGGCCTGGCAGCGGGGAGAGCAGTGGAGCCCAAGGCTGCCGTTGCTGAGCAGGGGCTCGGCCTGGCGCTCGCGGCGCCGGACTTCCGGCAAGCGACGCTCGCCGCCGCCGGCGGGCAGGGCTGCCGGGGCCAGCAGGGCAAATCCCAGCAGGGCGGCCCAGCGCCAGCCCGGCAACGGCATCGGATGGCGTGGGGTCATCAGATGTCGAGCTGGGCGAAATCCAGCTCAGCGCTGTGGGCTTCGATGAATTCCCGCCGAGGAGCCACCTTGTCGCCCATCAGGATCGTGAAGATACGATCGGCCTCGAGGGCATCTTCGATTTCCACCCGCTTCATCATGCGGGTCTCCGGATCCATGGTGGTTTCCCAGAGCTGCTTGGGCATCATTTCGCCCAGGCCCTTGAAGCGCTGGATGTTGTAGTTGGCCTTCTCCCCGAAACCGGAAAGCACCTTCTTGAGCTCGTTTTCGTTGTAGCAGTAGTTGTGGTTCTTGCCGCGCTCCACCTTGTAGAGCGGCGGGCAGGCAATGTAGATGTAGCCGCCTTCCACCAGGGCCTTCTGATAGCGGTAGAAGAAGGTGAGCAGCAGGGTGCGGATGTGGGCACCGTCCACGTCCGCATCGGTCATGATGACAATGCGGTGGTAGCGAAGGTTCTTCTCCTCGAAGTCCTCCCCCTTGATGCCTAACCCGAGGGCCGTGATCAGGGCCTGGATCTCGGTGTTCTTGTAGATCTTGGCGTCGTCGGTCTTCTCGATGTTGAGGATCTTGCCGCGCAGGGGCAGAATCGCCTGGAAGCGACGGTCACGGCCCTGCTTGGCGGAGCCACCGGCCGAATCCCCCTCGACGATGTAGATCTCCGATTCGCTCGGGTCACGGGAGCTGCAGTCGGCCAGCTTGCCGGGCAGGGTGGAACTCTCCAGCACCGACTTACGCCTGACCAGCTCCCGCGCCCGGCGGGCGGCTTCAGCGGCATTGAAGGCCTGGATCGCCTTCTCCAGGATCAGGTCGATCACCTGGGGGTTGAACTCCAGGTATTCCCCCAGGGACTCACCCACCGTCGTATCGACGATGCCGCGCACCTCGGTGTTGCCCAGCTTGGTCTTGGTCTGGCCTTCGAATTCCGGCTCCGGCACTTTCACCGACAGCACGGCCGTCAGACCTTCGCGGATGTTCTCACCGGCCAGGTTGGAATCGGCGTCCTTGCGCTTGCCGCGCTTCTTGGCGAAGGTGTTGAGGGTGCGGGTGAGCACCGTCTTGAGGCCCTCGATGTGGGTGCCGCCATCCACGGTGCGGATGTTGTTGGCGAAGCCCAGGATGCTGTCGGAATAGGCATCGACGCACCACTGCAGGGCCGCCTCCACTTGGACGCCGTCCTTGGTGGCATTCACATAGATGATCTCCGCATGCAAAGGATCCTTCTCCGCATTCATGTAAGCGACGTACTCCTTGATGCCGCCTTCGTAGTGATAGACCTCCTCGTGGGCGTCGCCGGCGGCATTGGTGGCCGCAGACCGCTCATCGCGGAAGACGATGCGGACCCCGCCGTTGAGGTAGGCGAGCTCGCGCAGACGGGCCGAGAGCGTGTGGTAATCGAACTCGATGCCGCCGCTGAAAATCTCCAGGTCGGGGAGGAAGCGCACCGCGGTGCCAGTGCCGGCATCGGGGGCGTCCTCGGAGGCAAGGGTGCCGATGGGCAGGCCGCGCTCGAAGCGCTGGCGGTGGACCTGGCCCTGGCGGTGGACGGTGACCTCGACCCACTCGCTGAGGGCGTTGACCACCGAGATGCCAACGCCGTGCAGACCACCGGAGACCTTGTAACCGCCGCTGCCGAACTTGCCACCGGCGTGGAGCACGGTGAGCACCGTCTCCAGGGCGCTACGGCCGGTGCGGGGGTGGATGTCGGTGGGGATGCCGCGGCCGTTATCGGTGACGCTGGCGGAGCCATCCGCGTGCAGGGTGACCACGATCGCGTCGCAGTGGCCGGCCAGGGCCTCGTCCACTGAGTTGTCGACCACCTCGTAGACGAGATGGTGCAGACCCCGGGGGCCGGTGGTGCCGATGTACATGCCCGGCCGTTTGCGCACCGGCTCCAGGCCTTCCAGCACCTGAATCTGCTCGGCGCCGTAGGCCGCTTCGACTTTGATGGCGTCGCTCATTCAGTAAGGGGCTCCCCAGGGGGCTGACAAGGGCGGCGAATCCCAGGGGCGGTGGGGCGGCAATGGGGCGAAGCGGCTCCGAAAGGACGCTGCGCAAGGGTCAATCTACCATCGCCGTCCCGGAGGGGCGCAGAGGCGCCTCTGGGAACCGATTTGTGCGAGGGGTGCAATCACCCCACGATCCCGCCTCCGGCAGGATGGCCCGATCTTTCCTGCCGCGCCCGGCCTGCGGCCGCCGCTCCCGACCCCCGTGGCGTCCCCCCCTGGAGCCGAAACCGGTGCCGATCTGCCCCTGGTGATCGCCCTGCTCGGCCCGACGGCCAGCGGCAAGACCGCCCTGGCGATCGAGCTGGCTGAGGCCCTCGATCTGGCCGTGCTGTCGGTGGACTCCCGCCAGATGTACCGCCACATGAACGTGGGCACCGCCAAGCCCACCCCCGAGCAACGGGCCCGGGTGCGCCACGAACTGCTGGATCTGAGCGACCCCGACCAGCCGCTCACCCTGCAGGAGTTCACGGCCCTGGCGGGCGCCGCCATCGCGGCGGAACACCGGCGCCGGGGCGTGGCCCTTCTGGTGGGGGGCAGTGGGCTGTATCTGAAGGCCCTGCTGGCGGGCCTGCAGCCACCGGCGGTGCCGCCCCAGCCGGCCCTGCGGGCCCAGTTCACCGCCCTGGGCCAGGCCGTCTGCCACCGGTTGCTGCTACAGAGCGATCCACGGGCCGCAGGGCGGATCGCCCCGGCCGACGCGGTGCGCACCATCCGGGCCCTGGAGGTGCTCTATGCCACCGGGCGGCCCCTGTCGGCCCAGCAGAGCCAGTGCCCTCCCCCCTGGCGGGTGCTGGAGCTGGGCCTGGATCCGGACGACCTGGCCCAGCGCATCGGGCGCCGCACGGCCGCCCTCTACGGCGGCGGGCTGGTGCAGGAAACGGCCCAGCTGATCGATCGCTTCGGCGCCGACTGCCCGCTGCTGGAGACGATCGGCTATGGCGAAGCCGCCCGGCTGCTGCGGGGCGAGCTGAACCGGGATGCGGCCATCGCCCTGACGGAACGGCGCACCCGGCAATACGCCAAACGCCAGCGCACCTGGTTCCGGGGCCAGCACCAGCCGCTCTGGCTGACGGATCCGGCCACCGAAGCGGCTTCGGAGGCGGATGTGCTTCAGCGGGCGGTGGCGGCGGCCATGGGCGGTTTAGGGTGAACAGCTAACCGCCCCTGTGAATGCCTCCCCGTCCCCGTTTTGATCGCCGTGCTCCCGTGCGGGAGCTGCCCAACATCAACGACCGCATCAGCTACCCCAACCTGCGTGTGGTGGATGCGGACGGCAGTCAACTGGGAGTCATCACCAGAGAGGCGGCCCTCGAGGTCGCCCGCGACCGCGAGCTGGATCTGGTCCTGGTGAGCGAGAAGGCCGATCCGCCGGTCTGCCGGATCATGGATTACGGCAAATACAAGTTTGAGCAGGAGAAAAAGGCCAAGGAGGCCAAGAAGAAGTCGCACCAGACCGAGGTCAAGGAGGTGAAGATGCGCTACAAGATCGATCTGCACGACTACCAGGTGCGCATCGGTCAGGCGGTCCGCTTCCTCAAGTCCGGCGACAAGGTGAAGTGCACCGTGATCTTCCGGGGCCGGGAGATCCAGCACACGGCCCTGGCCGAACAGCTGCTGTATCGCATGGCCAAGGATCTCGAAGAGAACGCCGAGATCCAGCAGCCCCCCAAGCGGGAAGGCCGCAACATGATCATGTTCCTGAGCCCGCGCAAACAGGCGGCTGGCAAAACGGCAGCCGCCGCAGCCGGCTGATCCAGCCCTCAGGCTTGCCCCTGGCTCTCTGGTGCCCCCAGCACCTGAACGAAGGCCTCAAGCAGCAGTGACCAACCCTGCTCCGCGGCCTCGGGGCGATGATCGGGCCGGGACGAGCACATGAAGCCGTGGCCTCCTTCCAGCAGCACCAGCCGGTGGGGCGGTGCCTGGACGTCGGCCAGGGCACGGGCGGCGTTGGCCGCGCCGAGGGCCGTTTCGATCGCCGCCACGTCGGCCGGGGGGATGAGGGGATCGCCATCGCCGCAGACGCACAGCAGCGTGCCACCGATCGACGGCACCAGCTCCAGGCTGGCGGGACCGCCGCCGGGTCGGCCCGTGGCCACACCGGCTCCGTAGAAATCCACCGTGACAACCACTTGGGGCAAGGTGGCCGCCAGCAGGGCGACGTGGCCGCCGAAACAGAAGCCCACACAGCCCAGGCCGGCGGCCGACGCGGGCAGCTGCTGCTGCAGCCAATCGGCGGCGAGACCCACATCGGCCAGCAGCTGGTCGGTGCGGGTGCGCTCCTTGTGGCTGCGGCCCAGGGCCAGGTCGCCTGGGCCATAACCCAGCTCCAGTTCAGGGGCCGTGCGGGCATAGAGGGGCACCGCCAGGGCCGCATAGCCCGCCTCGGCCAGCCGCTGGCTGACGCTGCGGATCCAGCCGTTGAGGCCAAACACCTCCGGCAGCACCAGCACGCCGCCCCGGGGCGGTGTGCCGACGGGCCTGGCCCACCAGCAACGCAGCGGAACCTGGTCCGGCCGCCGGGGCTCGAGCGGCAACCAGGAGGCGGAGGTATCGGAGTGGGACAAACCGGCACAAGGCAACCGGCACATGGTCGTATGACAACGAGGGAATTGTCACGGGGCCCAAAGCTCCTTAGGGTGGCGACCAGACCCCCTGGCCACACTGGCGTGCGTTTTCACATTCAGCAGGAGAGCGACATCCCGGCGTCGACCCAGCTGTACAACCAGATCTGCTTCGCCATCGCCGCCCGGCACTACCCGCCGGGCCACCGATTGCCGAGCACACGCCAGCTGGCCATGCAGACCGGCCTGCACCGCAACACGATCAGCAAGGTCTACCGCCAGCTCGAAACCGACGGCGTGGTGGAGGCCATGGCCGGCTCCGGGATCTATGTGCGCGATCAGCAGAACCCGCGCGAGATCAAGCCGCCGCCGGGGCTGCGCAGCAAGGCGCTGCCGGACATCGACCGGGAGGTGCGCCAGAGCGTTGATGGGCTGCTGAATGCCGGCTGCACCCTGCAGCAGGCCCGCGAATTGCTCACCCGCGAGATCGACTGGCGGCTGCGCTGCGGCGCCCGGGTGCTGGTGAGCACCTCCCGCGAGGACATCGGCGCCTCGATCCTGATCGCCGAGGAACTCAGACCCAGCCTGGAGGTGCCGGTGGAGGTGGTGCCGATCGAAGAGCTCGAATCGGTGCTGGAAACCTCCAGCAAGGGCACGGTGGTCACCAGCCGCTACTTCCTGCAGGAGGTGGAGCAGATCGCCAAAGTGCATGGGGTGCGGGCCGTGCCCGTCGACCTCAACGACTTCGGCCACGAACTGGGCATGCTCAAGGAGCTGCGTCCCGGCAGTTGCGTGGGCCTGGTGAGCATCAGCCCGGGGATCCTGCGGGCCGCCGAAGTGATCCTGCACAGCATGCGGGGCAACGAACTGCTGGTGATGACGGCCAATCCCGACACCAGCAGCCGCCTGCTGGCGTTGCTGCGGGCCTCCAGCCACGTGATCTGCGACAAGCCCAGCCTGCCCCTGGTGGAGCAGACCCTGCGCCAGAACCGCGCCCAGCTGATGCGCCTGCCGATGGTGCACTGTGCCCAGAGCTACCTTGGCGCCGCCACCATTGACCAGTTGCGCAAGGAGATCGGACTCCTCGCAGCCTGAGGGCGAGCCGAGGCTGGCGGGTAGAATAGCTGAGGTTTCTACCATGCAGGCCCATGGGCATGAACATCAAGGACCCCAGGGTCCATGCCATGGCCAAGGACCTGGCCGCGCGCCGGGGCACCAGCGTGACGGAGGCCGTTCGCCAGGCCCTGGAGGCGGAGCTCACCAGAACAACGGCGCCCGGGCCTGACAACGTTCGCTCCACCAGACTGGAAGCCATCCGTCAGATCCAGGCACGCTTCTCGGAGCTGCCCATCAAGGATCCGCGTTCCTCCCGCGACCTGCAGAACAGCCTCTATGACGACCGTGGCCTGCCGATCTGAATGACCCCATCCCCCATGGTCATCGACACCTCAGCCTTTCTGGCGGTTCTGTTCAAGGAAGAGGAGGCCGAGGCTCTGTCCGTGCTGATGGCGGAGGCCCCGATGCTGCTGATGTCAGCGGCAACGAAGCTGGAAGCCTCCCTGGTGGCCGAAGGAAGCCGCTTCGGCGCCTCCAGCGAGGCCGTCGACTCCCTCTGCCAGGCCCTGGACATTAAGGTGCTGCCCTTTGATCAGAGCCATCTGCTGTGGGCGCTCAGGGGCTGGCGCGAGTTCGGCAAGGGGCACCAGGCTGGCCTGAATCTGGGCGATTGCTTCAGCTACGGACTGGCCAGGGCCCTGAACATGCCGCTGCTCTGCAAGGGGGATGACTTCACAAGCACCGACGTGCGCTCCCCCGAACCGGGCACCTGAAGGATCCCACCATGCTCGATGCACTCAGGGCCGACCTGGCCATCATCCGGCAGCGGGATCCGGCGGCCAGGGGCACCCTGGAGATCCTGCTCTGCTACCCGGGCTTCCACGCCCTGGAGCTGCACCGCCTCAGCCACCGCCTGTGGCGGCTGGGGCTGCCCCTGCTGCCGCGGATGCTGAGCCAACTGGGGCGCCTGCTCACCGGGGTGGAGATCCACCCCGGGGCCAGGATCGGCCGCGGGGTGTTCATCGACCACGGCATGGGCGTGGTGATCGGCGAGACCAGCGTCATCGGCGACAACTGCCTCCTCTACCAGGGGGTGACGCTCGGCGGCACGGGCAAGGAGCACGGCAAGCGTCACCCCACCTTGATGGACAACGTCGTGGTGGGGGCGGGAGCGAAGGTGCTGGGGGCCATCACCGTGGGCATCAACACCCGCATCGGTGCCGGTTCAGTGCTGCTGCGCAACGTGGGGGCCGACAGCACCGTGGTGGGCATTCCCGGCCGGGTGATCCACCAGGCGGGGGCTCGCATCGATCCCCTGGCCCACTCCGCCCTGCCGGATGCGGAGGCATCGGTGATCCGCAACCTGATGGAGCGGATCGACAGCCTCGAGAACGACGTCAACCGGCTGCAGGCCTGCCTGAAGGAAGTGGCCGCCGGCAGGCCGCTGCAGGAGCCCTGCAGTGGCAACGCCCAGAACCTGCGCGATCGGGAGATCCTGGAATTCCTGGGCGAAACCGCGAATGGGGAGGAGACCCCCCTCAGGCCGTCACCGCCTGCGGCACCTGGGGCTGGAACATGAACATCGAGTAGATCACGTTGCGGCGCATCTGGGTCATCATCTCCAGGAACATGTCGTACCCCTCGTTCTTGTATTCGATCAGGGGATCTTTCTGGCCATACCCCCGCAGGCCCACCGACTCCCGCAGGGCTTCCATGGCCTGCAGATGTTCACGCCAGAGGGTGTCGATCTGCTGGAGGATGAAGAAGCGCTCCGCTTCCCGCATCAGGCCGGGGCGCATCTGTTCGATCTGGCCCTCCTTGATGTCATAGGCATTGCGCATCTGCTCCTGCAGGAAAGCCTTGAGTTCCTCCATCGAGAGACCACCCACCTGGTCGGGGGAGAGATCCTCCAGCAGGTAGATGAACTCCTTGACCTTCTCCACCAGACGGGTGAGATCCCACTCCTCAGGCGGCAGATCAGGATTCACATAGGCCTCGACGATGTCGTCGATGGTGCGCTCGCCATAGCCGATCACCTGCTGCTTGAGCTCCCGGCCCTCCAGCACCCGACGTCGCTCGGTGTACACCGCCTTGCGCTGGTTGTTCATCACCTCGTCATACTCGAACACCTGCTTGCGCATGTCGTAGTAGTACGTCTCCACCTTCTTCTGGGCCCCCTCAAGGGAGCGCGTCAGCATGCCCGATTCGATTGGCATGTCCTCCTCCACCCGGAAGGCGTTCATCAGGCCCGCCACCCGGTCGCCACCGAAGATGCGCAGCAGGTTGTCTTCAAGGGAGAGGAAGAAGCGGGTGCTGCCCGGGTCGCCCTGGCGGCCGGCCCGACCCCGCAGCTGGTTGTCGACACGGCGCGACTCGTGGCGCTCAGTGCCGATCACATGCAGGCCTCCGGCGCTGCGGACCTGGCCCTCCTCCTGCTTGACCACCCCGTCGTACTCGCCGCGCACCTGGGCGATCAGCTCCCGCAAGCGCTGGATCTGGGGATCGTCGGTGGGGGCCTTCTCCGCCGCCTGGGCGATGCGGTCCTCGAGTTCGAGCACGGTCAGGGTGCGATCACCCCAGGCCGCCACCAGCTCACGGGAGAGGCTGGCGAGGGCCGTCTCGGTGTCAGCGGAGAGGCTGCAGGGATAGAGGTTGCCGATGGCCCGCGCCTCGCTGGCCGGTCTGGAGCTCGGCGCCACGGCGCCACCGAAGCCGGCCGGCGCTTCGGTGGAACGCTGCAGGGGCACAGGGGGACGGTGGCCCTCCTCGGGGCGCACCAGCCGGGGCAGCAGCACCTCCCGCAGCTTGAGGCGGGCCATGTAGTCGCTGTTGCCGCCCAGGATGATGTCGGTGCCCCGGCCGGCCATGTTGGTGGCGATAGTGACGGCGCCGGCCCGGCCCGCCTGGGCGACGATCTCGGCCTCCCGCTCGACGTTCTCCGGTTTGGCGTTGAGCAGGTTGTGGGGGATCGCCTGCTCCTGCAGCAGGGTCGAGAGCAGCTCCGACTTCTCCACGCTCGTGGTGCCCACCAGCACCGGACGGCCGGACTGGTGCACTTGGGCGGTCTCGGCGGCCACGGCCTGCCATTTCGCCGTTTCGGTCTTGTAGACCTGATCCGGCCAGTCGGCGCGGGAACGTTTCCGGTTGGTGGGCACCACGGCCACCTCCAGCTTGTAGGTCTTCTCGAACTCCACTTCCTCGGTCTTGGCGGTGCCGGTCATGCCGGCCAGCCGGGGGTAGAGCAGGAAGAAGTTCTGGTAGGTGATGCTGGCCAGGGTCTGGGTCTCGGGCTGGATCGGGAGGGCTTCCTTCGCCTCGATCGCCTGGTGCAGGCCGTCGCTCCAGCGGCGACCGGGCATCACCCGTCCGGTGAACTCGTCGACGATCACCGCGTCGGCGTCGCGCACGATGTAGTTGACGTCCTTGACGAACAGCTCCTTGGCCTTGAGGGCGTTGTTGATGAAGTGGGCCCAGGGGTCCTGGGGGTTGAAGAGGTCCAGGACGCCGAGCAGCTGCTCCGCCTTCTGGTAGCCCTCGTCGGTGAGGGTGACGTTGCGCTGTTTCTCGTCGACTTCGTAGTCGCCCTCGGGATCGATGCCGTCCTTGCCCATCTCGGCGGCACGCACGAGCTCGCCGGCGATCCGAGCCGCCTGCATGTACTTTTCCTGGGGCCGCTCGATCTGCCCAGAGATGATCAGGGGGGTGCGGGCCTCGTCGACGAGGATCGAATCCACCTCGTCGATGATGCAGTACTGAAATTCGCGCTGCACCACCTCAGCGATGTCGCTCGCCATGTTGTCGCGCAGGTAATCGAAGCCCAGTTCGGAGTTGGTGGCGTAGGTGATGTCGCAGGCGTAGTTGCGGCGCCGCTCTGGGGGGCTCATGTCCTGCTGGATCAGGCCAACGCTCAGCCCCAGGAAGCGGTGGATCTGGCCCATCCACTCGGCATCGCGGCGGGCGAGGTAGTCGTTCACCGTCACCACGTGGACCCCACGGCCTGTGAGGGCATTGAGGTAGGCCGGCAGGGTGGCCACCAGGGTCTTGCCCTCGCCGGTCTTCATCTCGGCGATCTGGGCGTTGTGCAGCACCATGCCGCCGATCAGCTGCACATCGAAGTGGCGCATGCCCAGCACCCGCTTGCCCGCCTCCCGCACCACCGCAAAGGCCTGGGGCAGCAGTTCGTCGAGCAGGGCCTTGCGCCGCGCGGCCGTCTCGGGCTTCTCCAGCTTCTGGCGGAACTCGGCCGTCAGACCCCGCAGCTCCTCGTCGCTGAGGGGCTCGATCTCCTCTTCCAGCAGGTTGATGTCGGACACCAGCGGCTGGTAGCGCTTCAGCTTGCGGGCATTGGGATCACCCAGCAGCAGCTTGAGCATGGAGAAAGCCTGTCCGTAGTTGCCTACCCTACCATCGCAAAACCTTGGCCGAGAGCCAAGAAACGTGCTGCTGCAAGGGTTCTCGGCGTCTGGTGCGTCGGGGATCCGCACCTGGGGGGCCACGGACCGCGGCGGCAGCACCGGCCTGGCACCGGCCAACGAGCAGGATTTGCAGCGAATGCCCGCCACCCCGGCCCGTTGAGCAGCGCCCCCCCCAGGCCCCCAGTCCCCAGCGCAGCCCCGGTCCGGCTGGTCCGCCACGGCGGCCTGTGCCTGCGCCTGCGCTGGCGGCTGGCGGCCCTGGGCGGCCTGCTCGACGGCCACAGCTTCTGGGCCACCGGCCGGCAGCGATCCCAACTGGGGCGGATGCTCAGCGGCAGCCAGGTGGTGGTGAGCGCCTGGCAGGGGAGAGAGCTGGTGGGATTCGGGCGCGCCACCAGCGACGGGGTGTTCCGCGCCGTGCTCTGGGACGTGGTGGTGGCCGAGGAGCACCAGGGCCGGGGACTGGGCCGGCGGATCGTCGAGGAACTGCTGGCCAGCCCGCCCGTGGCCGCCGCCGAACGGGTCTACCTGATGACCACCAAGGGAGAGGGCTTCTACGAACGGCTGGGCTTCAGCCGGGTGGACGGCCAGCGGCTGATGCTGAAACAGACAAGCGGATGAAGAGATTCGAACTCTCGACCCTCTCCTTGGCAAGGAGATGCTCTACCACTGAGCTACATCCGCAGTTGACGGGGCCAGCACTTTTGCCGATGACGGCGCTGGGTTTGGCCTGGCCGAATCACTCCGGCCTGTTGAGCATGCCCCATGGGGGGTCCCTTGGTCAAATGGGAGAGGGGAGCTGAATACGCATGGTCATGGGTACCAGGCGGAAGCGCCCGGAAAGTCCGCAGGTGGCAGCTGGGACTTGCCCTGTTTGGCACCTTGGGTCTTACTTGCCAACAACTTCCCATTCCTGCATCAGCCTGACCTCTGGGCTGGCATCACCGGCTCTGATAAAGCAGCGCTGTCCGGTTACAACGGTTCTGCTTTTAAGTCCCATGGATGGCGAACAGCCATTCAGGTCATTTACGCAGTGATGCTGAAGCGGACCAGGCCTTACACGCCGCTCAGACCACCAGCAGGCTCATGCCCCAGTTCACCAGCACCAGGGCCACCCAGGCGGCACCGCCGATCAGGATCAGGCGGTTGGAGCGGCCGCTGTCCTCGGTGCTCGCGTAGAGCACCGGCACCGCCACGATCAGGGCGAAGGACATCACCACCAGGGCCAGAACGGTGAGAGTGTTGAGGATCTGCATGGGGAAGCAAGGCTCGAGGCCGGATCAGGCAGCGACAGGGATCCTGCCATGCAGAGCGGGCCGCTGGCCTGCCGCTGGAGCCATCCGTCACACGTTGTGGGGGCCGAACAGATCCCCGGCCGCCGCCAGGGCCCCCAGACCAGGGGCCGCGGCGTCCTTGGGGGCCAGCAGGGGCTGGTGGGGAGCCGGGAGCTCCTGCAGGGGCCAGTCGATGCCGATCGCCGGGTCGTTCCAGGCCAGGGAGCGCTCGCACTCCCGGCTCCAGTAGCCGGCGGTCTTGTACTGCACCTCGGCCACCGGGCTCAGGGTCAGGAAGCCATGGGCGAAGCCCACCGGCACCCACAGCTGGTGCTGGTTCTCGGCGCTGAGCCGTTCGCCCACCCACTTCCCCAGGGTGGGGGAGTCCTGGCGCAGGTCGACGGCCACATCGAACACCTCCCCGAGCGTGCAGCGCACGAGCTTGCCCTGGGGGTGCGGCGCCCGCTGGAAATGCAGGCCCCGCAGCACCCCCTGCACGGAGCGGGAGTGGTTGTCCTGCACGAACTCGGGGGCGTCGGCGTCCTCCCCCCCGAGGGCATCGGCGAAGCGGCGCCGGTTCCAGCTCTCGCTGAACCAGCCCCTCTCATCGGCGTAGACGGCCGGGGTGAGCAGCAGGGGGCCTTCGATGGCCAGGAACTGCACGTTCATCGTTGGGGCTCCAGGGCCAGGTGGTCGCTGGCGGCCTCCTGCAGCAGACGCAGCAGGTAGTCGCCGTAGCCGGATTTCTTCAGGGGCAGGGCCAGCCGCTCCAGCTGGCCGTGGTCGATCCAGCCCAGACGCCAGGCCACCTCCTCGGGGCAGCCCACCTTGAGGCCCTGACGTTTCTCCAGGGTGCGGATGTAGCTGGCCGCCTCGTGCAGGGAGTCGGGGGTGCCCGTGTCCAGCCAGGCCATGCCGCGGCCCATCAGCTCCACCCGCAGCAGGCCCTCATCGAGGTAGAGCTGGTTGAGGTCGGTGATCTCGAGCTCCCCCCGTGGCGAAGGACGCACCTGGCGGGCCCGCTCCACCACCGTGTGGTCGTAGAAGTACAGGCCCGTCACGGCGTAGCGGCTACGCGGCTGGGCCGGCTTCTCTTCGATGCTCAGCACCCGGCCGTCGCCGCTGAACTCCACCACCCCGTAGCGCTCCGGGTCACTCACCGGATAGGCGAACACCGTCGCCCCCGGCCGCTCGCCGTTGGCTCCCTGCAGCTGGGGGATCAGGTCGTGGCCATGGAACAGGTTGTCGCCCAGCACCAGGGCCGCCGGGGCTCCGTCGAGGAAATCGGCGCCGATCAGGAACGCCTGGGCCAGGCCATCGGGGCTGGGCTGCACCGCATAGCGGATCTCCATGCCCCAGGCCGACCCGTCCCCCAGCAGCCGCTCGAAGGCGGCCCGGTCGGTGGGGGTGGTGATCACCAGCACCTCGCGGATCCCCGCCAACATCAGGGTGCTGAGCGGGTAGTAGATCATCGGCTTGTCGTACACCGGCACCAGCTGCTTGCTGACGGCGGTGGTGAGGGGGGCCAGGCGCGTGCCGCTACCCCCCGCCAGGATGAGTCCCTTGCGGTTCATGGCTGTTGCTTGGCTAGCGCCGCCATCAGGCTGCCCATCTCCAGGGCCTGGAGGCCGTAGCTCCAGCCCAGGTTGCTTTTGATGCCGGCCCGCTCCAGGGCCTGCTGCAGGGTGTCGGTGGTGAGCACCCCGAAGATCACCGGCACGCCGGTGTCGCGGGCCACGGCGGCCACCCCCTTGCTCACCTCGGCCACGACCACATCGAAGTGGGGGGTGTCGCCGCGGATCACCGCCCCCAGGGTGATCACCACCTGGTAGCGGCCGCTGGCGGCCAGCCGCTGGGCCACCAGGGGAATCTCGAAGCTGCCCGGCACCCAGGCCACGTCGAGCTGGCTGCTCTCGGGGCCCACATCAATGCCGTGGCGGGAAAGGGAATCAAGGCAGCCGCTCAGCAGCTTGCCGGTCACCAGATCGTTGAAGCGGGCGATCACCAGGCCGATCCGCAGACCGGCGACATCGGTGAAGCGACCTTCGAAAACCGTCAAGGGATCAGACCACGCAGAAGCTCACGACCCAGTTGAGCAGCATCCGGGCCTCCTCCGCCAGCCTCGTGAGGGTCTCCCCGGCAGGCCCCCTACGATCGGGGCGCTCCAGGCGGCGGGCCCATGGCCAGGGAAGTGCAGCAGCAGCTCCCGCTCAGCGACGACGCCAGCCTGCAGGGCGACTTGTTTGGGGGTGACGTGGCGCCGGCGCCGGAGCCCGAAGTCGGCTTTGATGAGCAGACGCTGCTTGCCGATGCCAGCGCCAGGCCGCGTGCGCGGCGGCGGCGGCCAGTGGCTCCAGAGCCGGAGCCGGCCAAGAGCGAGAGCCCGGAGCCCGACGACGACCTGCCCCGCTGGCACCACCATTCCCTGGTGGATCCGGCGGCGCTCACCCCGGTGCTGCGGCACTACGTGGAGCTGAAGGCGGCCCATCCGGACCGGGTACTGCTCTATCGCCTCGGCGACTTCTTCGAGTTCTTCTTCGAGGACGCGATCCTGCTCTCGCGTCTGCTGGAGCTCACCCTCACCGGCAAGGACGCCGGCAAGGCCCTGGGCCGGGTGCCGATGGCGGGCATCCCCCACCACGCCGCCGAGCGCTACTGCGCCGACCTGGTGCGCCGCGGCCTCAGCGTCGCCCTCTGCGACCAGCTGGAGGCCACCCCCGCCAAGGGGGCCCTGCTGCGCCGCGGCATCACCCGGGTGCTGACCCCCGGCACGGTGCTGGAGGAGGGGATGCTGGCGGCCCGCCGCAACAACTGGCTCTGCGCCGTGGTGCTCGACGGCGACGGCAGCCACGCCGGTCGCTGGGGCCTGGCCGTCGCCGATGTCAGCACCGGCGAATTCCGGCTGACCGAACGGGACGGCAGCGGCAGCCTGCACCAGGAGCTGCTGCAGCTGGAGCCCGCCGAGGTGGTCTGGCCCGGCCAGGGGGACACCCCCGCCTGGTGCCCCGAGGGCCTGCGGCTCACCCCCCTGGCCCGCACGCCCTTCGAAACCACCGAAGCCGCCGCCCTGCTGCGCCGCCGTTTCCGGCTGGCCAGCCTTGATGGCCTGGGGCTGGGGGAAGCCCCCCTGGCGCTGCGGGCCGCCGGGGGCCTGCTGGCCTACCTGGACACCACCCAGGCCGAACCCGCGGCCATCCCGCTGGAAAGGCCCCGGCTCTGGCACGCCGGCGACCAGCTGGTGCTCGACGCCCAGACCCGCCGCAACCTGGAACTCACCCGCACCCAGCTAGGCGGCTCCCTGCAGGGCTCCCTGCTCTGGGCCCTCGACCGCACCACCACCGCCATGGGCGGCCGCTGCCTGCGGCGCTGGATCGAGGCCCCCCTGGTGGACCGCGCCGCGATCCTGGAGCGCCAGGAGGCGGTGAGCGAGCTGGTGGAGCAGCGGCCCCTGCGGCTGGCTCTGCGCCGGCTGCTGCGGCCCATGGGGGATCTGGAGCGCCTGGCGGGTCGGGCCGGCGCCGGCAGTGCCTCCGCCCGCGACCTGGTGGCCCTCGCCGATGGCCTCGAGCGCCTGCCCCGCCTGGCGGCCCTGGTGGCCTCCTGCCGCAGCGCCCCCCTGGTGGTCCTCAAGGGTCCCTGGCCCGAGCTGGCCGCCCTGGCCGAACAGGTGCGTCACCACCTGGTGGAGACGCCGCCCCTGTCGCTGAGCGAGGGCGGGCTGCTCCACGACGGGGTCGATCCGGTGCTCGACGGCCTGCGCAACCAGCTCGACGACCAGGAGGCCTGGCTCTCCCGGCAGGAGGCGATCGAGCGCCGGGCCAGCGGCAACCCCAACCTGCGCCTCCAGTACCACCGCAGCTTCGGCTACTTCCTGGCGGTGAGCCGGGCCCGGGCCGCCGCTGTTCCGGACCATTGGATCCGCCGCCAGACCCTGGCCAACGAGGAACGCTTCGTCACCCCCGAGCTCAAGGGCCGCGAAGGCCGGATCCTGCAGCTGCGGGCCCGCACCTGCCAGCGGGAGTACGACCTGTTCTGCGAGCTGCGCCGCAGCGTGGGGGAAGCGGCAGGGCCCGTGCGGGCGGCCGCCCGGCGGGTGGCGGAACTCGATGCCCTGGCCTCCCTGGCGGAGGTGGCGGCCACCTCTGGCTACTGCCGGCCCGAGCTCAGCGAGGGGCGCGAGCTGGTGATCGAGGCGGGGCGCCATCCGGTGGTGGAGCAGCTGCTGGTCGACGCGTCCTTCACCCCCAACGACCTGCAGCTGGGGTCTCCGGAGGCTGACGGAGCACCGGCACCAGATCTGATCGTGCTCACCGGGCCGAATGCCAGTGGCAAGAGCTGCTATCTGCGCCAGAGCGGCCTGCTTCAGCTGATGGCCCAGATCGGCAGCTGGATCCCGGCGCGCTCCGCCCGCCTCGGCATCGCCGACCGCATCTTCACCCGGGTGGGGGCCGTCGACGACCTGGCCAGCGGCCAGTCCACCTTCATGGTGGAGATGGCCGAAACGGCCAACATCCTTCACCACGCCAGCCCCCGCTCCCTGGTGCTGCTCGACGAGATCGGCCGGGGCACGGCCACCTTCGATGGCCTCTCGATCGCCTGGGCCGTCGCCGAGCACCTGGCCGACGGCATCGGCGCCCGCACCATCTTCGCCACCCATTACCACGAGCTCAACGAGCTCGCCGAGCTGCTGCCCAACGTCGGCAATGCCCAGGTGCTGGTGGAGGAAACCGGCAACGACCTGGTCTTCCTGCACCGGGTCTGCCGGGGCGGCGCCAGCCGCAGCTACGGCATTGAGGCCGCACGCCTGGCGGGCGTTCCTGCCTCGGTGGTGCTGCGGGCCCGCCAGGTGCTGGGCCGGATCGAGGCCAACAGCCACGTGGCGGTGGGCCTTCATGGGGGATCCAGGGCCGCCTGATCCTCGACTGCCTGATCCTGAGCCGCCTGATCCAGCCAGGCCCGGCGCAACAAGGCATTGGCGGCGGCACCCACCAATCCGGCGCCGCCCTTGCTGCCCTCCAGCCTGATCTGCACCAGATCGCTGGCCGCCAGGTGGCGCTTGCTCTCGGCCACCCCCACGAACCCCACCGGCATGCCGATCACCAGGGCCGGGGCGGCGATGGTTCCGGCCTCGACCAGCTCCAACAGCCGCTCCAGGGCCGTGGGGGCGCTGCCCACCAGCACCACCGCCCCCGGGTGCTCCAGCAGCGCCCGCTCCATGCCCGCCGCCGCCCGGGTGCCACCGGCGGGAGCGGCGGCCGGCGCCCAGGCCAGCACCGAATGGACCGGGTTGGCGAAGGTGCGCCGGGCCATGGGCGCCACGGCCGCCGCGGCCATCGCCGTGTCGGTGAGGATCGGCGCGCCGGCCGCCAGGGCTTTGAGGCCGGAGGCGCAGGCCCCCGGGCCAAGGCGCAGATCCGGCGCCAGGGCCAGATCGCCGCTGCTGTGCACCAGGCGTTCCAGCAGCTCCCGCTCCACCCCCTCCAGGCCGGTGGGCCCCAGCCAGGCGCGGATGCGCCGCACGCTCTCCCGAAAGATCGGGTGATCGAGGCAAGCCTCAGATCTGTTGATCGCCTGGCTGTCCATCGCCTGCGGCGCTCCGAGCTGCCCCGCCGGCGCGGTGATGGCCACCGGGGCGGAAAGGGCGAGGCTACGGGATGCACCCTGGCCGTGCTCCGGGTGAGCGGGGGCCTCTGCCGAGCCAGATCAAAACCTGTACATTGTGTACAGAATAAATTTTCGCCTGCGCACCCCAGGACACCCTCGGCGTCCTGGAGGCCAGGAAGCGCTTTCCGGAGCTGCTCGATCGGGCCCATGGGGGCGAGGAGACGCTGATCTCGCGCCACGGTCACCCTGTGGCGGCCCTGGTGCCGCTCTGGCGGCGCCATCGTCCCCAGCGGCAGGCCTTGATCGCCCTCAGGGGCAGCGGCCGCGCCTGCTGGCCGGATCCGCTCCCGCCGAGCCAACCCTGGCCGGTCCAGCCCCTGGAGAGCAGCACCGGCCAGTCCCTCGGCTCGGCTGTGGCCGTCGACGCCACGGTGCTGATTCCCTACCTGCGCGGCGACGCCTCCAGCCGCCACTCGGAGCCCCTGATCGCCGCGATCGCGGCCGGGCGCTGGCGCGGCGTGCTCAGCATGGCCACCTTGATGACGCTGATGGAAGGGCCCCTGCGCCTGGGGGACGAAGCCCTGGCGGCCCGCTACGAAGCGGTGTTCAGCGACCCGACGGCCTGGACCCTGGTGAGTCTCACGCCCCAGGTCGCCCTGGCGGCGGCGCGCCTGCAACGGCCAGGCCTCCACGCCGCGGTGGCACCCGACGTGGCCCTGGAGCTGGCCTCGGCCCTGCAGGGGGGCGCCACGGCGATGATCAGCCGGGACCCCCGCCTGCTCGCCGCCCTGCCCCTGCCGGCGCCACCCCTGCCCTGATGCCGATTCACCTCTACTGGGGCGACGATGAAGCCGCCCGCCAGCGGGCCCTGGCGGCCCAGATCGAGGCCCTGGTGGATCCGGCCTGGGCCACGATCAACCTCAGCCGCCTCGATGGCGGCGATCCCGGCCAGGCGGCCCAAGCCCTGGAGGAGGCCCGAACGGCCCCCTTCGGCGCCGGGGCCCGGGTGGTGGTGCTGCAGCGCAGTCCCTTCTGCCAGGCCTGTCCGGCGGAGCTGGCCGCCCAGCTGGAGGCCGCCCTCGAGCTCATCCCCGCCGATGGCCACCTGTTCCTGGTGAGCGAGGGCAAGCCCGACGCCCGGCTGCGCACCACCAAGCGACTGCGGGCCGTGGCGGAGGAGCGGTCCTTCACCCTGCCGCCGATCTGGGACGGGGCCGGCCAGATCGAGCGGGTGGAGAGCGCCGCCCGGGAGCGGGGCCTGGCCCTGGCCCCGGCGGCGGCCGAAGCCCTGGCCGAAGCGATCGGCAGCGACGGTCTGCGGCTGGCCAGTGAGCTGGAGAAGCTGGCGCTGCACACCGGCAGCGCCGCGGGCCCCATCACAGCCGAGGCGGTGGCCGCCCTGATCGGCGGCCAGGTCACCAGCAGCCTGGCCGTGGGGGATGCCCTGCTGGCCCAGCGCCCCGCCGAGGCGATCGCCCTTGTGGAAGCGCTGCTGGAGGCCAACGAACCGGCCCTGCGCATCGTGGCGGCCCTGGCCAGTCAGATCCGGGGCTGGCTCTGGGTGTGCCTGCTGGAGCGCAGCGGCGAGCAGGACGTGGCCGTGATCGCCAAAGCCGCGGGGATCGGCAATCCCAAGCGGATCTACGTGATGCGCAAACAGATCCGCGGCCGCAGCCCCGAGCAGCTGCTGGCCCTGCTGCGCCGCCTGCTCGACGTGGAGGCCGCCCTCAAGCGCGGCGCCGACCCCGGCGATGCCTTCCGGGACGGCTTCCTGCTGGCCGCCCTGGCCCAGCCCGGCAACGCCCCGCGTCGATAATCGAGCCCGACGCGCCGGCGACGAGCCCATGGGCCTGCTGATACAGAAGTTCGGGGGGACGTCGGTGGCTGACACCGAGCGGATCCGGGCGGTGGCCCGCCGCATCGCCGCCAGCCGCGAGGAGGGCCACGAACTGGTGATCGTGGTCTCGGCCATGGGCCACACCACCGACCAGCTCACCGGCATGGCCGCCAGCCTCTGCAGCGACCCGCCGCGGCGGGAGATGGACATGCTGCTGGCCACGGGTGAGCAGGTGTCGATCGCCCTGCTGTCGATGGCCCTGCACACCGAAGGCGTCCCCGCCGTCTCGATGACTGGCACCCAGGCGGGGATCATCACCGAATCAGCCCATGGCCGGGCCCGCATCCTCGAGGTGCGCACCGAACGGCTGCGCCGCCTGTTGGAGGACGGCTACGTGGTGGTGGTGGCCGGCTTCCAGGGCACCAGCAGCGGCCACGCCGGCACCCCGGAGATCACCACCCTGGGCCGGGGCGGCTCCGACACCTCGGCGGTGGCACTGGCGGCCGCCCTCGGCGCCGACGGCTGCGAGATCTACACCGACGTGCCCGGGGTGCTGACCACCGATCCCCGCAAGGTGAGCGATGCCCAGCTGATGGCCAGTGTCAGCTGCGACGAGATGCTGGAACTGGCCAGCCTCGGGGCCGCGGTGCTCCACCCCCGGGCCGTGGAGATCGCCCGCAACTACGGGGTGCCCCTGACGGTGCGCTCCAGCTGGAGCCAGGCCCCCGGCACCCGCCTCACCAGTGGTCCGGCCCGCCCGATCGGTAGCGAAGGGCTGGAGCTGGGCCGGCCCGTGGATGGCGCCGAACTCGAGACAGACCAGGCGGTGCTGGCCCTCTCCCATGTGCCCGACAGGCCGGGAGTGGCCGCCACCCTGTTCGAGGCCCTCGGCGCCGCCGGGCTGAACGTGGACCTGATCGTGCAGGCCACCCACGAGGGCACCAGCAACGACATCGCCTTCACCCTGGCGGCGTCGGAAATGGAACCGGCCCGGCGGGTCTGCCAGGAGGTGCTGGCCGCCATGGGGGCCGATGGCGCCCGGCTCACGGCCGAAGCCGGCATGGCCAAGCTGAGCATCGCCGGCGCCGGGATCCTGGGCCGGCCGGGGGTGGCAGCCCGCCTGTTCGACACCATGGCCCGCCTCGGCATCAACCTGCGCCTGATCGCCACCAGCGAGGTGAAGGTGAGCTGCGTGGTGGAGGGCCCGCTGGGGGCCCGGGCCCTGCGGGCCGCCGGGGAGGCGTTCGAGCTGGCCGACCAGCAGCTGCGCCACGATCCACCCCCCTGCCACCTGGGCGATCCGGCGGTGCGGGGGGTGGCCCTCGACCGCGACCAGGTGCAGGTGTCGGTGCGCCGGGTGTCCGATCGGCCGGGGGCCGCCGCGGCCATCTGCCGGGCCCTGGCCGATGCGGGCATCAGTCTGGACGCCATCGTGCAGTCGGAGCGCACCCACGGCGGCCCCGAGGACCGGCGCCGGGACATGAGCTTCACCCTGCGCCGCGACGACCGGCCGGGGGCCGAGCGGGCCCTGGCCCCGGTCCTGCGGCAGTGGGACGGCGCCTGCTTCGAGGAGGGCCCGGCCATCGCCAGGGTCAGCGCCGTGGGTGCCGGGATGGCCTGCACCGCCGGCACAGCGGCACGGATGTTCCGTTCCCTGGCCGAGGCGGGCATCAACATCTCCCTGATCGCCACCAGCGAGATCCGCACCAGTTGCGTGGTGGCGGAGGCCGATGGGGTGCGGGCCCTGCAGGCGGTGCACCAGGCCTTCGGCCTCGGCGGCACCACCCGCCACGCCGCCGAGGGAACGGAAGCACCCGCAACTGAAAGCACCTGCCCTTCCTAGGGTTGAGCCGGCACCAGGGTGGCGGCATGTTGGTCCGGTTCTGGGGAACCCGCGGTTCGATCGCCAAACCCGGCCCCGACACCTTCCGTTTCGGCGGCAACACCTCCTGTGTGGAGGTCCGCTCCGACGCCGGCACCCTGCTGGTGATCGACTGCGGCACCGGCGCCCACGACCTCGGCCAGGCCCTGATGCAGGAGCGCCCCGACGGCATGGAGGGGTCGCTGCTGATCAGCCACACCCACTGGGACCACATCCAGGGCTTTCCCTTCTTCGCCCCCTTTTTCGCCCCCGGCCACTCCTGGGACGTCTACGGACCCAGCGGCCTCTCGGGCAGCCTGCGCAGCGTGCTCTCCGGCCAGATGCAGCACGCCTACTTCCCGGTCACCCTCGACCAGTTCGCGGCCACGATCCGCTACCACGACCTGAGCGAAGGCACCTTCCGCCTCGGGGACGTGACGGTGACGACCCATCACCTCAACCATCCCGCCCTCACCCTGGCCTACCGGCTCCAGGCCGATGGGGCCACGGTCGTCTACTGCTGCGACCACGAACCCCACACCGCCGAGCTGGCCAGCGGCCTCGGCCCGGTGTCCGGCCAGGACCTGCACTACGCGGAGTTCATCGAGGGGGCCGACCTGGTGATCCACGACGCCCAATACACGGCCCTGGAGTTCCCGGCCAAGCTCGGCTGGGGCCACAGCTCGGTGGAATATGCCGTGCGGATCTGCGAGCAGGCTGGGGTGGCCCGGCTGGCGCTCACCCACCACGATCCCCTGCGCAACGATGCGGCCATCGACCTGATCCTGGCCCGGGTGCGTGCCGATCTGGCCGATCGGGGTTCCCCCCTGGAGGTGATGGCGGCCTCGGAGGGACTGGTGCTGCGCACCTCCCCCACCCCGGGCGCCGGCGCCAACCCGGAGGCTGGCGGGGGCGCAAGCCAGGTGGAGACGCCCAGCGGCCCTCCGGCCCTGGTGTGGGTGGCGGACAGGGATCTGGAGGCCGCCCTCACCACGGCCCTGCGCCTGGAGGACCTGCCCTGCCGGGTGGCCCGCACGGAAGCGGAGCTGATGCAGGCCTTCGAGCGCCAGGGGGCCTCGCTGCTGCTGTTGGAGCCGGCACCAGCAGCAGAAGGCCCCGGTCTGCTCCGCCGCCTGCGGGAGTCCCTGGGCTCGGCGGTGGCCGACACCCCCATCCTGATGCTGGCCGCCGAGGAGGACCTGGGCCGGCGGGACGATCCCCTGGTCAACGAGTGGCTGGTGCGGCCCATCTCCGAGAGCTTCCTGCGCGCCAGGCTTCGGGCCTGGAGCCTGGGCAGCCCCTGCCGCTGGCAGCGGGCCCGGCCACCGGGCGACGAGCGGCGGCGCCTGCGACGCCTGGGGGAACTGGGCCTGCTGGACACGGAGCGGGAGGAACGCTTCGACCGTCTGACCCGGATCGCCGCCGCCGCCTTTGATGTGCCCATCGCCCTGATCAGCCTGATCGATGCGGAGCGGCAATGGTTCAAGTCGTGCCACGGTCTGGCCACCGGCCAGACCTCCCGTGATCTGGCCTTCTGCGCCCATGCGGTCGCCCAGAAGTCGGATCTGCTGGTGGCGGACACCTGGCTCGATGACCGCTTCGCGGACAATCCGCTGGTGCTGCGGGAGCCGCGCATCCGCTTCTACGCGGGCTCGCCCCTGATCCTCGACGATGGGACCTGCCTGGGCACCCTCTGCCTGATCGACACCCGGCCGCGCCAGCTCAGCAGCACCGAGCTGGCCCTGCTCCACGACCTGCGCGACCTGGTTCTGCTGGAGATCTCCCCCACACCATGGCCCGTCGCCGTTCCCCGATCCTGAACGGGCTGGCGGCCGGGCCGATTGCGTCTGGTGCGGGGCGGTGTGCTGCAGGCCGAACCGATCCGTGGTGTGCCCGAGGTGCTGGCCGCCGGCCAGGGGGGCCTGCTGGACGTGGCCTCAGCGAGCTGCAGGTGCTGTTCGCGGTGCCGCAGCGCAAAGCCGGCAGCCCCGCCAGGGGCACCGCAACATCCAGGGGCTGGCCATCGATCGCCAGGGCGGCCGGATCTGGGCCAGCGAACACGGCGCCAAAGGCGGCGACGCGCTCAACCGGATCGAAGCCGGGGAGAACAACGGCTGGCCGACGGTGACCCACAGTCGTGAGTCCTTCGGCCCCGCCATCGCCCCCTCCGGCCTGGCCGTCTACAACGGTGATCGCTACCCGGGCTGGCGGGGTGATCTCTTCGCCGGCGCCAGGGTGAGGGACGTGCGCCAGGGACCGGACGGTTCCCTGTCTGCGCTCACCGATGGCGCCGGCGATGGCCAACTGCTTCGTCTCGAACCGATTGAACAGACTGGCCCACGGCCATGGGGTAGGAAAGGTCAGTCTTCACGAATGATTCCCATGGCCCGGCGCGGCGCGTCATCCTTCCTGAGCGACTTCAAGGATTTCATCAACAAGGGCAATGTGGTCGATCTGGCGGTGGCCGTGGTGATCGGCTCCGCTTTCGCCAAGGTGGTCGATGCCATCGTCAGTCTGGTGATGACCAACGCACTGGAGCCGGCCCTGAAGGCCGCGCGGGTCGATTCGATCAGCGCCTGGCCCGCCGGCACGGTGGTCGTGGCCCTGATCAACTTCCTGGTGATCGCCTTTGTGGTGTTCCTGATCGTGCGGGCGATCGAAGGGATGCGTCGCCAGGAGGAGGCCAAGGCCCTCGATGCCGGGCCCGACCCCCAGGCCGAACTGGCCGCCGCCGCCAACCGCCTGGCCGAAGCGCTGGATCGGCGCGCGCTCTAGGCCGCTGGCCGACCCACCAGCTTGTGGCGCAGCTTCTTGATGCGATCGCGCAGGTTGGCGGCCTCCTCGAACTCCAGGCCCTTCGCCGCCGCCTTCATCTTCTCCTCCAGCTGGGTGATCAGCTCGGGCAGCGCATCGAGAGGCACCTGGTACGGCTCGGCCTGTTCGGTCGCCGCCTCAGGTTGGTCGTCGTTGAGTCGGCGTGACTGCTCAAGCGAGGTGAGGATCGCGTTGCCCGCCCGCTTGCCGGCCGGCGTGGGGGTGATGCCATGGCGTTCGTTGTAGGCATGCTGGATCACCCGACGCCGTTCGGTCTCGGAGATGGCCCTGGCCATCGAATCGGTGAGGTTGTCGGCATAGAGGAGCGCCACCCCATCGATGTGGCGCGCCGCCCGACCGATGGTCTGGATCAAGGAGCGTTCCGCCCGCAGGAAGCCCTCCTTGTCGGCGTCGAGGATCGCCACCAGGGACACCTCGGGCAAATCAAGGCCCTCCCGCAGCAGGTTCACCCCCACGAGCACGTCGTAGGCGCCATTGCGCAGGTCCTGGATGATCTCGATCCGTTCGATCGAATGGATCTCCGAGTGCAGATAACGCACCCGCACCCCGTTCTCAGCCAGGTAATCGGTGAGGTCCTCCGCCATCCGCTTGGTGAGGGTGGTGACCAGCACCCGCTCCTGGCGATCGGCCCGCACCCGGATCTCCCCGAGCAGGTCATCGATCTGGCCCTCGGAGGGGCGCACCTCCACGATCGGATCGAGCACGCCGGTGGGGCGGATCACCTGCTGTACCACCTGCTCCTTGCTCTGGGCCAGCTCCCAGGCGCCGGGGGTGGCCGACACGAAGATGGTCTGCCGCGCCTTGGTCCAGAACTCGTCCCCCTTGAGGGGCCGGTTGTCGGCGGCGCTGGGCAGGCGGAAGCCATGCTCGATCAGCACCTGCTTGCGGCTCTGATCGCCGTTGTACATGGCCTGTAGCTGGGAGCAGGTCACGTGGCTCTCATCCACCACCAGCAGCCAGTCGTCGGGGAAATAGTCGATCAGGCATTCGGGCGGGGTACCGGCCTCCCGGCCCGACAGGTGACGGGCGTAGTTCTCGACCCCGTTGCAGTAGCCCACCTGCTCCAGCATCTCCAGGTCGTAGGTGGTGCGCTGCTCCAGGCGCTGGGCCTCCAGCAGCCGCCCCTGGCCGTTGAGCAGATCCAGGCGTTCGCGCAGCTCAGAGCGGATCGCCTGGATCGCACCCTTCAGCCGCTCCTTCGGCGTCACGAAGTGCTTGGCCGGGTAGATGTTGATCGCCTCCAGGCTCTGGAGGATTTCGCCGGTGGTGGGATCCACATAGCGGATTGCCTCCACCTCATCGCCGAACAGCTCGATCCGCACCAGCCGGTCTTCATAGGCGGGTCCGATCTCCAGCACATCGCCCCGCACCCGGAAGCGGCCGCGGCTGATCTCAATGTCGTTGCGGGAGTACTGGTTGTTGACCAGGTCCCGGAGCGAATGGCGCAGATCGAGCTTGTCGCCCACCTCGAACTTGACGGCGGCCTTGAGGTACTCCGAGGGGATGCCGAGGCCGTAGATGCAGCTGATCGAGGCCACCACGATCACATCGCGCCGCTCGAACAGCGACCGGGTGGCCGAGTGCCGCAGCATGTCGATCTCCTCGTTGATCGAGGCGGTCTTGGCGATGTAGGTGTCCGAGGTGGGGACGTAGGCCTCGGGCTGGTAGTAGTCGTAATAGGAGATGAAATATTCAACGGCATTGTTGGGGAAGAATTCCCGCAACTCGTTGCAAAGCTGGGCCGCCAGGGTTTTGTTGTGGGCCAGCACCAGGGTGGGACGCCCCGTGCGGGCGATCACGTTGGCGATCGAGAAGGTCTTGCCGGTGCCGGTGGCCCCCAACAGGGTCTGGAAGCGCTCGCCTCCATCAACGCCCTTCACCATCGCTTCGATGGCGGTGGGTTGGTCACCCTTGGGGACGTAGGGGGCGTGAAGCTGGAAAAGCATCAGGCCATTCTGGCGTTCACCCCCGGGGAACGGCTCGGCGGGGATAACCGATCAACCCACCCCGGAGACCGCGGCCATCGCCCTGGTGAGCGGCACGTCCAGACCCATCCAGCCCAGCACCACGCTGCTCAGGACGCTGTAGGCCAACGCCCCGAGGATGGCGCTGATCAGACCGTTGTGCAGGCGGAACCCCTTGATCAGCCAGGCGGCCAGGCTGAACAGGATGATCGTGATCAGCCAGTTGAACAGGAACGACACCGGGCTGATCAGCCCCCCGAAGGAAGAGACGAACCAGATCGGCCCCAGCAGCAGCTTCAGGGGGACGACCAGCAGGGTGCCCAGCAGGGCGATGATGATGGCCGACAGCAGGGCGGCGCTGAAACTCGCCAGCTCCACCCCCACGGGCAGTCGCGCCACCAGCAGCAGAATCAGGGCCCGGATCGGCCATTGCAGGAGCCAGGTCAACGAGCCCATGGGAAGCGGTGCCGCAACCCTTTCAGCTTACTAAGGCCGTTCGCTTTGAACCACCGCCGCCATCGGCATCGCTTCCCGCAGGGCACGCACCACCGCCACCATGGCGAGTTGGTCGTCGAGGCGATTGACGGCGGAGCCCACACCGACGCCGGCGGCTCCGGCGGCCAGGGCCATCGGCACCGTGACGGCCGACAGACCGGAGGCACACAGCACCGGCACGGCCACCGCCCGGCTGATGGCATGGGCGGCCGCCAGGGTGGGGGCTGCCTTTTCGATCAGCCCCAGGGCGCCGGCACTCAGGGGACGGGCGCTGGTTCCCCCCTCGGTCTGGATCAGATCGGCGCCCGCAGCCACCAGTTCCACCGCCAGCCGTTCCTGCGCATCGAGGGGAAGGGTGTGGGGCACGGTGACCGAGAGCACGGTTTCGGGCAGCAGCTCGCGGCTGCGGCGGGTCAGCGCCAGCACCTCGTCAGCACCGAAGACGCGGCCCTGGGGATAGAAGCTGTCGTAGTTGCCGATTTCCACCATGGCCGCGCCGGCGTCCACGGCTGGCGGGAACAGGGCCGGATCCACCGCCGAAACACAGATCGGCAGCTGGGGTGCCAGCTCGCGGGCCAGGCGCACCAGGCCCGGCTCACAGGCCAGATCCACCAGGTCGGCGCCACCGGCGGCGGCGGCCCTGACCACCTGCTGCACCCGGGCCGCCTCAAAGTTGTCCAGCCCGGCGATCACCTTCAGCGCGCGCCCCTGGCGGATCGCCTGCTGCAGGGCGGTGGGCAGGCTGGAGAGACGGGACATTGGCGAGCGAACGGAAGCGTGACGTGATTCTCCCACCCGACCCAAGCCAGCCGCGGCGGCCCTGGGGACGCGACCAGGCGCGCCTGCACCGCCATCTGCTGCGGCGCCCCTCCCTGCTGCCGGCGGGGGAGCGCCTGCTGCTGGCCGTGTCGGGGGGGCAGGACTCCATGGCCCTGACCACCCTCCTGCTCGACCTGCAGCCTCTGCATGGCTGGCGGCTGCAGCTGTGGCACGGGGATCACGGCTGGCGCCCCGACGCCGCGCGCCAGGCCAATGAACTGCTACAGTGGGCCCGCAGCCAGGGCCTGGAGCTGGTTGTTGATCGGGCCGATCCAGTCCCGGGCAGCGAAGCGGCAGCCCGGGACTGGCGCTACGGCTGCCTGGCCAAGGCGGCGCAGCGCTGGCCCTGCAGCCATGTGGTCACAGGTCACACCGCCAGCGACCGGGCCGAAACGGTGCTGCTCAACCTGGCCCGCGGCAGCCACCTGCGCGGCCTCGCCAGCCTCGGGGCCAGTCGCCGCCTCGGGCCGGAGGCCGGCGCCTTGCAGCTGGCCCGCCCCCTGCTGGTGTTTGATCGCGCCGACACCGGCCGTCTCTGCCGGGAGCGCCGCCTGCCCGTCTGGGAGGACAGCAGCAACGCGGATCGGCGCTTCGCCCGCAACCGGCTGCGCGCCGAGGTGATGCCGGTGCTGGAAGCCCTCCACCCCGGAGCCAGCCGGCGGATCAGCGCCCAGGCGGAACGGCTGGAGCAGCAGGTCGAGGCGGAGGCAGAACTGCTGGAGCTGGCCCTGGGGGCCCTGGAGGCCGAAGCGACTCCCGGGCAGCTGCCACGCCGGCGGCTGGCCAGCCTGGCCCCAGCCAGCCAGCGCCGGCTGCTGCAGCACTGGCTGCACCGGCACCTGGGGAACGCCCCGGGCGCCACCAGCCTCGACAGGCTGGTCAGCCGGCTGGCCCGGGGAGGGGATCCGGGCTGTCTGGATCTGCCTGGAGGATGGCAACTGCACTGGGATCGCAGCACACTGTGGGTCCGCACCCATGACGTGCTCCATGGCTGAGACCACCGCCAACGAAGCCGCCCAGCGCTACGCGGTGATCGAGCAGGCCTACGCGAAGGAGAACTGGGCCGTGGTGCTGCAGGAGGGGGAGGGACTGCTGCTGCAGCTGCGGCAGTCGGACAACCCCCAGCTGGTGGGACTGCAGATGCGGCTGCAGCTGCTGCTGGGGCACACCCAGCTCTACGGCTGTACCGACAAGAGCGCAGCTGCCGGGTACTACAAAGCCGTGGCGGCCCAGAGCAGCGAAGCCGCCCTCACCAGGATCGCCGCGCAGGGACTGAACCAGTGCGGCATCGAAGAACCGCGCGCCGAGCCAGCCCCGACTGAGGCCCCCACCAGCGGTGTCCCAGGCCCGGCGGCCCCCTGGCTCACGGCCGCAACAACGCTATCCGTACCAGCCCCCATCGAGGCTGTCGAGACCCAGCCCCTCCTGGAACCTGCGGCTGCGACGCCAGCCGCCCCCTGGAGCGAGCCCTCGCTGATTCCAGAGTTGGTGGAAGAGCCCGAACTTATCGAGCTGCACCAAGCCGATCCATCCCTGGCCGAGGACGTGGAACTGGACTGGAAGGAACCGGTCCCAGCCGCCACGGCGGCGGACATCGCCGATGAGGACCTGCTCAGGGGCTTGATGCTGGTCCAGATCGGCTGAGGCCGAGGCCCCAGCCGAGGCGATCGGCGGATCAGCCGGCAGGGGCTGCGGAGCGGCGGCGGCGGACGCGACCGGTGGGTTCCGGCTCCTCAGGAGGGGCCTTGGTAACAACAACCGCGGCGGCGGCTGGCGCCGGGGCCGCCATGGTGGCCGCCGGCGCCGCAGCAGCGGCCGTCACCAGCTGGCGCTGGGGCACGGCGGCAGGAGCCTGGCGCGCGCCCCCCTCCCGACGGCCGCCGCGGGGCGCCGGACGGGTGTCGGGCTCGGCATCGGCCCGGCCCTTGTAGGCCGGCGTGCCGGCAGGGGCGGGCTGCACCAGGCAGATGATCAGCGGGTCCACCTGCAGTTCGCGGCGCAGGCGGCGCTGCAGGCCCACCTCCACCTCCCGTTGCACGCCCACCCAATCCACATCCGGAGCCTTGCCACCGGTGTTGCGGGCGAGCTGGTTCCAGCGGTTCTCCAGCACCCAGGTGATCTCCCTTTCGGCCCAGACCGAGAGCTTGCGGGCATCGGCGGCGGTGACCACACCGCGCAGATTGACCCGGGGCGGCGCCGCCATCACGCCGTCGGTGGTGATCACCGCCAGCAGGGTGATCACACCGTCCTCGGCCAGCTGCTGGCGTTCCTTGAGCACCCGGGCATCAACGATGCCGTTTCGGGAGGCGTCGAGCAGTTCGATGCCGGCCTTGACCGGTTCGCCCTTGTGGATGGTGTCGGGGGTGAGCTCCACCACGTCACCGTTGTCGATGATCAGGATGTGGTCAGCCGGCACCCCCATCGACTGGGCCGTCTTGGAATGGCAGACGAGCATGCGGTGCTCACCATGCACGGGCACGAAGAATTTCGGCTTGGCCAGCGCCAGCATCAGCTTGTGGTCTTCCTGGCAGCCGTGGCCGGAGACATGGATGCCCTCGCCTTTGCCGTAGACGACCTTGGCGCCCATCATCATGAGGCGGTCGATGGTGTTCACCACCGAGATGGTGTTACCGGGGATCGGGCTGGCCGAAAAGATGATCGTGTCAGTGGACTTCACCTGCACCTGGGGGTGCTCGCCGCGGGAGATGCGGCTGAGGGCCGCCAGCGGTTCGCCCTGGCTGCCGGTCATCAGCAACAGGGTTTCGCGGTCGGGCAGGTCACGGATCTGCTTGATGGGCACGAACAGTTCATCGGGGGCACGCATGTAGCCGAGCTCCCGGGCCTTGGCGATCACGTTGAGCATCGAGCGGCCCAGCAGACCCACCTTGCGCCCGTTCTTCATCGCAAGCTCCAGGATCATCGAAACGCGATGAATCGAGCTGGCGAAAGTGGTGATGATGACCCGGCCTTCCGCCTGGCTGATGTGGCGATCCAAGTTGGGGAACACGGACCGCTCCGGCGGTGTGAAGCCAGGGATCTCGGCGTTGGTGGAATCGCTGAACAGGCACAGCACACCCTGCTCGCCGTAATGGGCCAAGCGCTGGATATCGAAGGTCTCGCCGTCGACAGGGGTGTGGTCGAACTTGAAGTCACCGGTGAAGATGATCACACCGGCGGGCGTGGTGATGGCCAGCGTGAAGCTGTCGGCCATCGAGTGGGTGTTGCGGATGAACTCCACCTTGAAGTGCTGGCCGACGTGCACCACATCCCGCGGGCCCACCGTCTGGATCGTGGTGCGGTCGGTGACGCCCGCCTCCTCCATCTTCCCCTGCAGCATCGACATCGCCAGCCGGGGGCCGTAGATGATGGGGATGTTGAAGTTCTTGAGATGGTGGGGAATGCCGCCGATGTGATCTTCGTGGCCATGGGTGACCACCATGCCGCGGATGCGCTTCTGGTTCTCGCGCAGATAGCTGGTGTCGGGCATCACCACGTTGACACCATGCATGCCATCGCTGGGGAAAGCGAGGCCGGCATCGACGAGCATCAGCTCATCGCCGTATTCGAAGACGCAGGTGTTCTTGCCGATCTCATGCAGGCCGCCCAGGGGAATGACGCGCAGACCCTCGTGCTTGGGCTTGGTTCCGTTGCCGTTGCCGGAGCGGATAATGGGATTGACGTTTGGATTGGACATGTAAGGAAGGAACTGGGGTAGTGGAAAGGAACGGGAAGCGGGAGCGGATGTGACTCTGGAAATCAGCCTTGGCGTCAGGTAGGACGCAGGGCGGCCAGGATCGAGGAAAGGCGCTGTCGCACGTCGGTATCGGCGGAAAGAAGGGGAAGTCGGGGGGCACCCACCGGCCAGCCGCTGATCTCAAGGGCGGCTTTGACGGGGATGGGGTTGGTGGTGCAGAAGAGGGCCCGGCACAGGGGCAGCAACTGCTGGTGCGCGTCGAGGGCGGCGGCAACGTCGCCGCTCAGGTGGGCCAGGAGCATGGCCCGGATCCTGGGGCCGACCAGGTGGCTGGCCACGCTCACCACACCCACGGCGCCCACGGCCAGCATCGGCAGGGTGAGGGCGTCATCACCGCTGTAGATCGCCAGGCGATCGCCGCAGAGCTCCCGCAGCCGGCTGACCTCCTCGGTGCTGCCGCTGGCGGCCTTGAAAGCCACCACATTGGCCTGATCCAGCAGGCGGGCGGTGGTGTCCGGCGCCAGGCTGCAGCCGGTGCGGCCGGGGATGTTGTAGAGCATCAGCGGCAACTCCGGTGCGGCCTGGGCCACGGCCCGGAAATGGGCTTCCAGGCCCTCCTGGGGAGGCTTGTTGTAATAGGGCACCACCACCAGGGCGCCATCAGCACCGAGGGCGGCCGCCTCGCCGGTGGCTTCCACTGCCTCGGCGGTGCAGTTGCTGCCGCTGCCCGCCAGCAGGCTGGCGCGGCTCCCCACCGCCCCCTTCACGGCGGCGAACAGCTCATGCTGCTCCTGCCAGCTGAGGGTGGGAGATTCCCCTGTGGTGCCGCACAGCACCAGCCCATCGGATCCATGGCCGACCAGGTGATCCGCCAGCCGTGCCGCCAGGTCGAGATCGACGGCACCGTCCTGCCGGAACGGGGTCACCATGGCGGTGAGCACCCGGCCGAAGGGGGCCTCGGGCGACGGGGCTGTGCTCGGCGCCTGCAGGGTGGCCGTACTCAAGCGCCACCTCCCGAGCCCGCCGCTGCCACAGGGGGTTGACGCAGCAGTTCGGCGATCTGGATGGCATTGAGGGCCGCGCCCTTGCGGATCTGGTCGCCGCAGAGCCACAGCTCCAGGGCCCGGGGATCGCTGAGGTCCTGGCGGATGCGGCCCACGGCCACCGCGTCCCGGCCGGTGACGTCGGTGGGCATGGGGAAGCGGTTGGTCTCGAAGTTCTCGATCAGCTCCACGCCGGGGGCGGCCGCCAGCAGGGCGCGGGCCTCGTCCACGGGAAAGGGCTCCTCAAATTCAATGTTGACGGCTTCGGAATGGGCCCGCAGGACCGGCACCCGCACGCAGGTCGCCGTCAGACGCAGCTGCGGCAGTCCCATGATCTTGCGGGTTTCGTGGAGCATCTTGAGCTCCTCCTCGCAGTAGCCGCTGGGCTCCAGGGGCGAGTTGTGCAGGAAGAGGTTGAAGGCCAGCGAATGGGGCAGCACGGCGCTCACCGGCTCGCCGCCATCGAGCACGGTGCGGCTCAGCTGGCGCAGTTCCTCCATGGCCCGGGCGCCGGCCCCGCTGGCCGACTGGTAGGTGCTGAGCACCACCCGGCGAATCGGGCGCCGGGCCGCCAGCGGCGCCAGGGCCAGGGTCAGCAGGATCGTGGTGCAGTTGGGATTGGCGATGATCCCGCTGTGGGCGAAGGCGGCCTGGGGATTCACCTCCGGCACCACCAGGGGCACGGCCGGATCCATGCGGAAGGCGCTGGAGTTGTCGATCACCACGGCGCCGGCCGCCACCGCGACCGGGGCCCACTGCCTGGAGACCGAACCACCGGCCGAGGCCAACACCAGATCGACGCCCTCAAAGGCCCCGGGGCCGACCGGCTGCACCCGGATCCGCTCGCCCTGCCAGTCCAGTTCCTGACCGGCGGAGCGGGGGGACGCCAGCGGCACCAGTTCGGCCACCGGAAAGCCGCGTTCCTGCAGCAGGGCCAGGAGTTCCTGGCCCACGGCACCCGTGGCGCCGAGGATGGCGATGCGCAACGGCCTTGAAGGCAGCTGGCGCGGAGGGGAGGTCAGGGTCGCTGAGACGGTCAACGGGGAGAAAGGAACAGGTGGCTGGACAGGGGTCAGAAAAGAGACTGCGGAAACGGGACCCTGAAACAAAACCGCCGACCTGGGGCCGGAAAGAAGTGTTCAGTTGGGGATATGGGCGCGCCGTTGCGTCAATTGCACAATACGTGGCAGGGGCCCAAAACGGTCAGTTTCTAGGATGGGGTGCTGCCCCGAGCGAACCCGTTTCATGAGTCCTGCCGCCAGCACCGAAACCAACCTCCGGGTGACCACCTCCCCGCGTCCCGGAAGCCGCCTGGCCGTGGAGGTCGCCGTGCCCGCGGGGCGCAGCCAGAAGAGCTACGACGCTGCCCTGGAGAAACTGAGCCGCAGCGTGAAACTGCCTGGTTTCCGCAAGGGACGGGTACCGCGGCCAGTGCTGCTGCAGCAGATCGGACCGCTGCGGATCCGCGCCACCGCGCTGGAAGACCTGGTGGAGGCGGTTGTGCGGGAAGCGATGCAGCAGGAGGCCATTGAGGCCATCGGCCGGCCCGAACTCAACGAAGCCTTCGAACTGGTCCTGCAGCGCTTCACCCCGGGCGAGGAGCTCACCATCACCCTGGAGATGGACGTGGAGCCCATTCCCAGCTTGCGCAGCACGAAGGGCTTCACCGCGGAAGCCGAACCGGTGCCCTTCGACCCCGCCCGTGTCGACGAGCTGATCGAACAGTCGCGCCGCCAGCTGGCCACCCTGGTGCCGGTGGAGGACCGGGCCGCTGCCGGCGCTGACGTGGCCCAGATCGCCTTCAGCGGCACTTTCGTCGACAACGGCGAGGCCATCGAAGGTGGCAGCAGCGAGGGGATGGAAGTGGAGCTGGAGGAGGGACGCATGATCCCCGGTTTCGTGGCCGGCATCGTCGGCATGGCCGTCGGGGACAGCCGCGACGTGACCTGCCGCTTCCCCGACAGCTACCCCCAGGAGCAGGCGGCAGGCCGCGACGCCCTGTTCGCGATCACCCTGCTGGAACTCAAGACCCGGGAGCTCCCCGCCCTCGACGATGCCTTCGCCCAGCAGGCCAGCGACAAGCCGACCCTGGCCGAACTCCGCGCCGACCTGGAGCAGCGCCTGCGGGAGGACGCCGAACGCCGCCATCGGACCAACCGCCATGAAGCCCTGCTCACAGTGCTGGTGGAGCAGCTGGAGGTGGAGCTGCCCGAGACCCTCATCCAGCAGGAGGTGCGCAACCTGATCGAGCAGACGGCCGGTCAGATCTCCCAGCAGGGCATGGATGTCAAAAAGCTGTTCACCCCCGATCTGGTGCGCAGCCTGATGGACACCTCCCGGCCTGAGGCCGAGCAGCGGCTGCGGCGCACCCTGGCGCTCAAGGCGCTGGCCGCCGCCGAGAAGATCGAGGTGGCCGCCGCCGACCTGGAGGCCAAGCTGATCGAGATCCGCCAGGGCCTGAGCGACAGCGCCTCGATCGACCAGGAGCGGCTGCGGCTGGCCGTGGCCGAGGACCTGCTGAAGGAGAAGTTGCTGGAGTGGCTGGAGGCCAACAGCACGATCACCGACAAAGCCCCGGCGGCCGAAGAGGCGTCGGAAGCAGCCGGCGCGGAGGAGCCCGCCACCGAGGAGCCCCCCAAAGCGGCGAAGACGGCGACGAAGGGGGTGGCAAAACCGAAGCAGGGAGCCGCCGGTGCCGGGGGCAGCAAGGCTCAAGAGGAAGGCGCCCAGCCATAGATTGAGGCCACTCCCCCCGTCCGCCAGCGAATCCGCGTGATCGACGCCCCCTCGCCCCTGATCCCCGACTGGCTGCCTGCCGCCCTGGCCGGCCCGTCGGGGACACGGCCCCATCCCGTGAGCAACCTCTGGCAGGGACCCCTGCCATGGAACGGCATGGCGACGCCTGGCCCCACAGCCGCTCCGGGGATTCTGCCCACGGTGGTGGAGCAGTCCGGCCGCGGCGACCGGGCCTTCGACATCTATTCGCGGCTTCTCCGCGAGCGCATCATCTTTCTCGGCACCGGCATCGATGACCAGGTGGCCGATTCCCTGGTGGCCCAGCTGCTGTTCCTCGAAGCCGAGGATCCCGAGAAGGACATTCAGATCTACATCAACTCACCGGGCGGTTCGGTGACCTCCGGCCTGGCCATCTACGACACCATGCAGCAGGTGGCGCCGGATGTGGTGACCATCTGTTATGGCCTGGCCGCCAGCATGGGGGCCTTCCTGCTCACCGGCGGGGCCCCTGGCAAACGCATGGCCCTGCCCAATGCCCGGATCATGATCCACCAGCCCCTCGGGGGCGCCCAGGGCCAGGCCGTCGACATCGAGATCCAGGCCCGCGAGATCCTGTTCCTGAAGGACACGCTCAACGGGCTGATGGCCGAGCACACCGGTCAGCCGCTCGACAAGATCGCTGAAGATACCGACCGGGACTACTTCCTTTCCCCAGCGGAGGCGGTTGAATACGGACTCATCGACCGGGTGGTCGATGACGCCCCAGCCCCTGCCGTCCCCTAGGGCGTCGCCCCTCCACCGCCTCCTCCTGGGCGGCCAACGCCGCTCCCGCCGCCTCCTCGCCGATGGCCAAGTTCGACGCCCATCTGAAGTGCTCCTTCTGCGGCAAGTCCCAGGAACAGGTGCGCAAACTGATCGCCGGGCCTGGCGTCTACATCTGCGATGAGTGCATTGATCTCTGCAACGAGATCCTCGATGAGGAACTCGTCGAGCACCACGGCCATGGCCCCCCGGGCCGGCCCGTGGCCGATGGCAGCCGCAAGGCCCCGGCGAAGAAATCGGCCAAGCCCGCCCCCACTCTCGCCACCATCCCCAGGCCCCAGGAGATCAAGACCTTCCTCGACCAGCAGGTCGTGGGTCAGGAGGAGGCCAAAAAGGTGCTCGCCGTAGCCGTCTACAACCACTACAAGCGCCTGGCCTGGCAGGGGGACGGCAAGGGCGAGACGGACCAGACCGCCACCCGCCTGCACAAATCGAACATCCTGCTGATCGGGCCCACCGGCTGCGGCAAAACCCTCCTGGCCCAGTCCCTGGCGGAGATGCTCGATGTGCCCTTCGCCGTGGCCGATGCCACCACCCTGACCGAAGCGGGCTACGTGGGCGAGGACGTCGAGAACATCCTGTTGCGCCTGCTCCAGAAGGCGGATCTGGATGTCGAACAGGCCCAGCGGGGCATCATCTACATCGACGAGATCGACAAGATCGCCCGCAAGAGCGAAAACCCCTCGATCACCCGCGACGTGTCCGGTGAGGGGGTGCAGCAGGCCCTGCTCAAGATGCTGGAGGGCACCGTCGCCAACGTGCCCCCCCAGGGGGGGCGCAAGCACCCCTACCAGGACTGCATCCAGATCGACACCAGCCAGGTGCTGTTCATCTGTGGCGGCGCCTTTGTGGGACTGGACGACCTGGTCCAGAAGCGGATGGGCCGCAACGCGATCGGCTTCCTGCCCACCGATGGCCGCAGCCGCGTGCGCACCGGCAAGGACAAGCAGTCCAGCGACGTGATGCGCCACCTCGAACCGGAGGATCTGGTGCGCTACGGCCTGATTCCGGAGTTCATCGGCCGCTTGCCGGTGAGCGCGGTGCTCGAACCCCTCGACACCAGCGCCCTGGAGGCGATCCTCACCGAACCGCGGGACGCCCTGGTCAAACAGTTTCAGACCCTGCTCAGTATGGACAACGTGCGGCTCGAGTTCGAGCAGGGCGCTGTCGAGGCCATCGCCGCCGAAGCCCATCGTCGCAAGACCGGCGCCCGGGCCCTGCGGGGCATCGTCGAGGAATTGATGCTCGACGTCATGTACGACCTGCCCTCCCGCCGCGATGTGCAGACCTTCACCATCACCCGCGAGCTGGTGGAGCAACGCAGCAAGGCCAAGGTGCTGCCGATCAGTGCCGCCGCCGACCTCGACGGCCACCGGGGCGAACAGGCGACGGCCTGAGGACACCGAGCGGCCATCCGTACCCGGGCCCAACCCATGGGGCCACCGCGGCAGCGCGAAGCTGAAGAGTCCGTCGTTGCCGCGCCTTGGCCGCCGCCGATCACCTGCAGGCCCCTCGCCAGCACGGCCTGTTCTTGCACCACGGCATTGACCTGGGGGACGGCACCGTGGCGCATTACCTGGAGGGCCGGGAGATCCTGCGCAGTCCTTTGCAGGATTTCAGCCGCGGTGAACCCATCACCGCCGTGACCTATCCCGAAGGGGAGTGTTCGCCGGTGGGGGTCACCCTGCGCCGGGCCATGGGCCGCATCGGCGAGCAGCGCTACAACCTGCTGTTCAACAACTGCGAGCACTTCGCCCACTGGTGCAAGACCGGCCGGCACCGCAGCGCCCAGGTGGAGGACTGGTTGCACACCGGCAGCCTCGGGGCCCTGGCCCTGGGCCAGTTCGTGCCGGCCGCCGTGCTCACCGGGGCCCGGGTGCTGCTGCGCCAGGGCCAGTCCCTCGCTGAGACCCTGGCCACAGGGCTGGACCCCGAGCAACTGGCCCGGGGCCGGGAACTGGCCAGGCTCAGCCTGGAGCAGCTCGATGGCCTGCGGCTGTGGCTGCAGGCACGCCTGGAGGAGGAGCTGGCCCGGGCCGAGCGGCGCTGGGGCGAAGGCACCGGGGCGATCTCGACGGGCTCCGAGGGCTTTGAGCAACTGCGCCTGGCCGGGCAGCGCCTGGCCGACCAGCTGGCGGCGGTGGAGGAGATGGAAGAGCGGCTGCAGCGCCTGCTGGAGCCCGCGGGCCCTGATCCAGCCGACGGCGGCCCGCCTTAGGCTCCTGATCCGGTCAGGGCAGGGTGCATGGTCCAGGCCTACGAGCCCCTTCATCACAAGTACCGGCCCCAGCGTTTCGACCAGCTGGTGGGCCAGAAGGCTGTCGCCGACACCCTCAGCCAGGCCCTGCTCCAGAACCGCATCGCCCCGGCCTATCTATTCAGTGGCCCGCGGGGCACCGGCAAGACCTCGAGCGCCCGGATCCTGGCCCGTTCGCTCAACTGCCTGGCCAGCCCAGCCCCAACGCCGCAGCCCTGCGGACGCTGCCAGCTGTGCACCGACATCGCCGCCGGCAATGCCCTTGATGTGATCGAGATCGATGCCGCCTCCAACACCGGCGTCGACAACATCCGCGAGCTGATCGAACGCTCTCGCTTCGCTCCGGTGCAGGCCCGCTGGAAGGTCTACGTGGTGGACGAGTGCCACATGCTCTCCACCGCCGCCTTCAACGCCCTGCTCAAGACCCTGGAGGAACCGCCGCCGCGGGTGGTTTTCGTGCTCGCCACCACCGATCCCCAGCGGGTGCTGCCCACCATTCTGAGCCGCTGCCAGCGCTTCGATTTCCGTCGTATCCCCCTGGAGGCCCTGGAGGGTCACCTGCACTGGATCGCCGCCGAAGAGTCCATCGGCATCACCCCGGAGGCCCTGCACCTGGTGGCCCAGCGCTCCCAGGGGGGTCTGCGGGACGCTGAAAGCCTGCTCGACCAGCTGAGCCTGCTGCCGGCGCCGATCGCCGCCGCCGCGGTCTGGGACCTGCTGGGGGCGGTGCCGGATCAGGAGCTGCTGCGGCTGGCCATCGCCATGGCCGCAGCCGATCCCCTGCAGGTGGTGGAGGGCTGCCGCGAACTGCTGGATCGGGGGCGGGAACCTGCCGCCGTGCTCCAGGGCCTGGTCAGCCTGCTGCGCGACCTGCTGCTGGCGGGGGTGGCGCCGGACCGGCTGGAGCTCACCAGCGTGTCCCCGGAGCTGCGAGCGAAGCTGCCCGAGGTGGCGCGCCGGATCGGCAAGGCACGCCTGCTCGGGTGGCAGTCGCAGCTCAAGGGCAGCGAGCAGCAACTGCGCCACAGTGTTCAGCCGCGCCTGTGGCTGGAGGTGCTGCTGCTGGGGTTGCTGGCCGAGCCGGCCACCGTGGCCGCCGCACCAGCCGGCACGGGTCAGGCCTGCGCTGAGGTGCCGCGGCCTGTCCGCACCGTCGACCCCGTGCCAGCGACCTCAGCGATCGCCACCGCACCGATGGCTGCAGTGGACGTGGCGGCCCCCGAGCCGGAGCAGACCACGACCCAGAACCTGCCGGAACTGTGGCAACAGATTCTGGCCAGCCTGGAACTGCCTTCCACACGGATGCTCCTGTCCCAGCAGGCCCAGCTGCTGCGGCTTGACGAGCGTCGGGCGGTGGTGCGCGTGGCCGGCACCTGGATGGCCATGGTTCAGAGCCGCCTGCCCCTGCTGGAGAAAGCGGTGGCCAGTGCCCTGGGGAGCCCGCGGCAGCTGTCGCTGGAGGCCGGGGGGTCAGAAGGAACGCCACAGCCACTGCCGACGGTTCCAGTCCCCATGGACCGGCAAAAGCCCCCACCCTCCGATCAGAGGGGAGGCGAGCAGCCCGAGGGGAGCCTGCCCGGCCCTCGCCTTGAGACTGGCGGACTTCCAGCCGTCTCCATCACTCCCCGGGAGCAGGCCAGTGATCCTGTCTCCAAGGAAATCAAGCGAGACGTGACCAGGGCCGGACCGCCCTCTGGTGTCCATCCCCGCTCACCTTTGCACGAGAAGGCCCGCACCCTTGCAGACTTTTTCGGCGGTGAAGTGATTGAAGACTTCGAAGATGTCCCCTGATCCATGGACGTACGAATAGGGTCTCAAGTGGTGTGGAGAGGCTAGCGCCGAACCCGGAATTGGCGAAACACTTTTGCGCCTCCAAGGAGGATCCAGACGAGGAGGTTTTTGCGGATCTTCGGAGACTTTCCTGCCGCTCCGATCGGATCCCACAAGTACTCCACCATCAGCAGTCGAATCGTCTCAAAAAGAGAGCATAGAACGCGACAGGAATGGAGCGCCGATTCCGAACGGGTCAGTAAGACAATCTTGTACTCAAGCAATGCATAGAGATGCGGGAGCTTGCCCTTTTCTATCGACGCCGTCGAAGCACTACCGTGGACACGGTAGCCGACAAGTGGCTTGTCAAGATAAAGAAAAAGACCCTTCGCCGCAAGCAACGACCAACACAACCAGTCCTCATACTGAGCCAACTGAACATAGGCGAAGGGGATTTCCTTGAGCGATGAAGAGCGAACAAGGACCGAAGAGTTGCAGATGTTGTTTCTAATCAAGTAGTCATCCAGGGAGCGAAATTTATAGGGCCGGGCGGGATTTCGAGAGAAGCAAGACTCAAAGAATGCACTTCTACTCGCATCTCCCATAACGTAAACTCCTGTATGGCAGAGCACGACTCCAGGTCGATCATTCAATAGCTTGACCTGGACGTCAATCTTGTCCGGCGTAAAGACATCGTCGGCGTCAAGAAATGCCAGGTATCGCCCTTTGGAAGCACAGAGTCCAAGATACCTGGATGAGCTCACTCCCAAGTTGATTCGCCCTGGGTGAGAAAGAATTACCAGGGAAGGGAACTCGGCCTCACGCAGTCGAACCAGCTCTTCCCATGATCCATCCGTTGAGCCGTCATCAACAACAACCACCTCAACTGATAAGTCATGCGAGCACTGGACAGATCTGATCGCCTCTCCAACAAAGTCCTTTGCGTTAAAGTATGGAATGACGACGGAAACATCAACACCTGACATCAGAACCCTCTTGATGAATGTCGCCCCGACAGGAAAGCCATTCGATCTCAAGGTAAAAGGCGCCTCACCACTCTGCTCAACCAGCCTCGGAAACAAGCTCCGTCTGGCCATCAGGATCTTCGGATGCTCCCTCAAGCGGGTTGGGCTCCGCTTGCTCAGCGCCAAGGTGAAGCGTCTTCACCCAAACAAGGCGCTTGGGCAGCAGGGCCATCTTCAGCGTCACCCAGGGGATCACCACGAACCAGTGGACCAGGTAGAGGATGCCCAGGCCCGCGCTGAAGGGGTTCATCGCCGGCAGGGGCGGCCCCTCCGACGGCCTCCGGCAGCCCGTGGCGATCGCCAGGCCCGAGAGGGCCAGGGCCACGATCGAAAACGGCCACATGGTGGGGGCCGTGCGGGTGAGCACGGTGGCGAGCAGATCGGCACTGGCCACCACCGGCAGCACGTACTGGAGCAGAAAGAAGCAGGTGAGATCGAGCTTCTGGCTGAAACCAAGCCGGTTGGAGACCAGGCCGGGGCCGTAGTCGAAGAAGCGCTGCAGCCCGCCCTCGGCCCAGCGCTGGCGCTGGCGCCACAGGGCCGGCAGCGTCAGCACCGCCTCCTCCTGCACCGGGGGATCCCACAGCACGCCGATCGGCAGGCCCTCGAGCAGGAAGCGGAAGCTGAGGTCGAGGTCGTCGGTCACGGTGTCCTCGTTGAAGCCACCGACTTTCAGCAGCGCCTCCCGGGAGAGCAACTGGCCATTGCCCCGCAGTTCGGCCACCCCGCCGTTGGCCAGACGCCCCTCCTGAATCATGGCGTCGAAGGCCATCTCCATCGCCTGGGCGCTGGTGAGCAGGTTGGTCTGGGCATTGGCCACCGCCTTGCGCAGCTGCACCGCCGCCCAGCCACCGGCCTCGGCCCAGGGAACCAGGCGCTCAAGCACATCAGACTGCAGATCGGCATCGGCGTCGAGCACCAGCATCCAGCGGCCAGACAATTGCTGGAGCACCAGATTCAGGGCCCCTGACTTGCCGCCCCCCGCCTCCCTGGAGCGGCGCAACACCCGCAGGAAGGGGTGGCGCCCCTGGAGCTCGGCCAGCAGTTCAGGGGTGCGGTCGTCACTGCCGTCATCCACCACCCAGAGGGTCAGCTGGCCCTCGGGCCAGCGCAGGGCGGCGATGCGCTCCACCAGGCGGGCGATCACCGCCTGCTCGTCGCGCGCGGCCACCACCACGTCGACGGCTGACGGCGGCGCGGCCGACCCAACGGCAGAAAAAGAGAGGTCCGGCTGGGGCGTGTCGTTGCTGCCACGCCGGAAGGCCTGAAGCAGAACGGTGCGCAGGCTGTAGCCCCCCAGAAGGGTGGCCAGGGTGATCGCCGGCACCAGGCTGCGGCCGGGGGGCAGCCAGTGGGGGGCGATGCCGACCAGGCCACAGCAGGCGAGGAACAGGGCCGCCTTGGCACGGCGGCGATCGCTGTCACTGCCGCCGGCAGCCATGGTGGTCCTCATCCAGGTTGTGACTCTAAGGGGAATCGGCGCCGGCACCGAGGGGCTGCAACGTGGTGCCGGGGTAATAGTGCGCCAGGATCCGGCGCGTGCTCCAGCCGCGGCCGGCCAGATCGATCGCTCCCGCCTGGGAGAGACCGGCCCCATGGCCGAAGCCCCCGCCGACCAGCTGCCAGACCCCCGCTCCCGCCGGCTGCAGGGTGAACAGGGTGCTGGGCAAGGTGCGCAGGGTGCGGCGGATGGCATCCAGCCGCAACACGGTGCGGCCCTCCGTTCCCTGCACCTCCAGGGCCAGCACCCGGCCGCTGGGGCCGCGGGCCAGCACCTTCAGGGCCGTGGGCCGCCCCACCCCCCGCTCCGGCCCCAGGGCGGCGGCGATCTGGGCGGCCGTGAGCTGCCGCTGCCAGCGGAACACGGGATGGTCGGCCCCCCAGGCCGCCTGCCCGTCCCGCAGCAGCACCGGCAGGGCCGCCGCGGCCAGGGGCACGGGGAACCGGGCCTGGAAGGAGGCGGGCCCGTCGGGGAAGGCGTTCAGGTACGGGACCGGCGCACCGCTCCAGGCCTCCTGGAAGGCGGCGCTGACGCCTCCGTTGCTGGCGTGGTAAACGGCGTGGATGGGCCCATCGGCGCCGATCAGCACGGCCAGCCGGGTGGCGGCGATGGCCTGGCGTACGGCGGCGCCGGCGTGGCGGGGATCGCTGTACACCTGGCACTGGGTGTCGGCGCAGAGGTGGTAGCCGTCCACCACGAAGCGGTGCTGGTTGCGCACCGCCCAGGTGCGCGCCAGCACGGCCTGGGCCTCAAGGGCCGCCGCCGGCACCCCGGCACCGATCTCGTGGGGAACCACGCCCTCCAGATAGCGCTCCAGGGGCACCTGCTCCACCAGGCTCCAGCCTCCGTGCGCATCGGCCAGCAGCTGGAAAGGGCCGGTGTAGGCCCCCTGCTTCCAGAGCAGGCCCCCGGGGGCCTCGATCCTGATCGGGCCAACCAGGGGCACCACCCCCTGGGCCCGGCGCAGCTCCAACCCGACCCGCTCGGCGACCGTCCGCTCGAAGCCGGTCAGCCGCACGCCGTCGGGAAGCGAGGCGGGCTCGGGTGCCCCGGCCGGAGCCCACACCTCCCAGTCGCGGGGCCTGGCGATCGCGGCCTCCACCCCCGCGGCGCGCCAGAGCCCGGCCGCCTGCTCGGCGCTCTCGAAGCTGGCGAACGGTCCCAGCACGCGGCGCCGCAGTGGCGTGGGCTGGGCCAGGCCCTCGCGGCGCCAGTGCAGCACCAGCTCGGGGGACTGGAAGCGCTGCCCAGTGGCATCGATCAGGGTGAGCAAGCCGCTGTTACTGCGTAGCCGCAGGGGTTGGGCCGCCTTGGCCTCAGCCGGCACCGGACCCAGCCGTGCCGCCAGGGCCACCCACAGCACCGGGTTCGCCGCCGTCAACGGGGCCGGCCGGGCCACCGGCCAGTGCATCGGGGCGGAGGGCTCAGGGGCAGGCGCGTCCGGAGCGGTGGCGCCCGCGGTGGGGAGAGGTGGCGGGGCGAGCGGCCCCTGGTCGGCCCGGCAGCCGGCCGGGAACAGGAGCACCATCACCAGCAGCAGCCTGGGCAGAACAGGGGGACGCAGCGACATCGGCACGGCAGGGGTTGGAGGGGGGTACACCCGCGTCGTAGTGTGCTTCTTTGTGCCTGCGCCTACCGAGATGCCGAAGCTCAAGACCCGCAAAGCGGCCGCGAAGCGGTTCAAGGCCACCGGCACCGGCAAGTTCATGCGCCGGCGTGCCTTCCTCAACCACCTGCTCGACCACAAGAGCCCCAAGCGCAAGCGCTATCTGGGGACCATGGCTGTGGTTGACGATCGCGACCACGACAACGTGGCCCGGATGCTGCCCTACGCCGGCTGAGTCCGGTTGAGCTCCTTCAGGAGCTTCTGCTTTCCTGTTTTTCCACCCAGAGATCACCTCCCATGGCCCGCGTCAAGAGGGGCAACGTCGCCCGCAAACGCCGCAACAAGATCCTTCGCCTCGCCCGCGGCTTCCAGGGGGGCAACGGCAGCCTGTTCCGCACCGCCAACCAGCGGGTCATGAAGGCCCTCTGCAACGCCTACCGCGACCGTCGCCGCCGCAAGCGTGATTTCCGCCGGCTCTGGATCGCCCGGATCAACGCTGCGGCCCGCATGAACGGCCTCAGCTACAGCAAGCTGATCGGCGGCCTCAAGCGTGCCGACGTGCGCCTCAACCGCAAGATGCTGGCCCAGCTGGCCGTTGCTGATCCCTCCAGCTTCACCGCCGTGGCCACCGCGGCAGGCCACTGACGCCGTCCTCCCAGCTGCGACCACCCGGCCGGCCCCGATGAACGACCTGCTGCCCCAGGCCTACCTGCTGGGCCTGATCGCCTTGCTGGGCATCGCCGCCGTTGTGGTCGGGCGCCAGATCCTGCGGGTGCGGCGCGACGAGCTCGCCATGGCCCGGCTGGGGGGCAACGACAAGGCCAGCAGCCCCCCCAGGGATGCCACCACCCTCTATGAGCTGGCGTCGGTTCAGCTGCGCAAACGTCTGTACAGCGAGGCGCAGGTCAACCTCAAGCAGGCCCTGAAGCTGGCCGACGCCGAGAAGGCCCCCGCTGAGGCCCGGGCCCTGATGGAGAACGCCCTCGGTTTCACCTTGGCGGCCCAGACCAAGTACGCCGCGGCTGTCCGTCACTACCGGGCCGCGCTGCGGGCCAAGGCCGACTACCCGGTAGCGATCAACAATCTGGCTTTCGCCCTGGAGAAACAGGCCAAACCGGACGAAGCCCGCAGCCTCTACGAACAGGTGCTGCAGCTGGAGGCCTCCAACAAAACGGCCCGCAAGCGTCTCTCGATCCTGGAACGCCGCAGTGGCCAGGAGCCCGGCGGCAAGGCTTCCTGACGCCCTCCTGGCCATTTCACCGAGGGGCGCGCCTCACCAGAGGCCGCGCACCGGTGCAGGCTGACCCGACGGAGTGGTGGTGGCCGTTGTTTCCGGAATCAATTGCAGGCGCCCACCAGGGGTTGTGAGGCGCGGCGCCCGCCAGCCGCTCAGGGACAGACCCTGCACGCTCTGAAAGGCGCCACCGGGCTCCAGGGCGCCGCCGAGGGGATCCCCCAGCAGCAGCAGGTCGAGCTGGTCTGACTTGGCGTTGAGGTTCCCCTGCACGGGCGACTCGACCCCACCGATGGCCATCGCACCGCGCAGGTCGACCATCTGACCCATCGGTGTGGCCCCATCGATCCGCAGCTGGACAGGCACGGCCGGACCGCCGCTGAAGGACTGGTAGCGGCCGGTCCAGCGACGGGGCATCTGCTCAGCGATCAGGCGGGCCCGGGCGATCGGATCGAAGGTCTCGACCTCACCACCACGGTCACCGCCCTCCTGGTCGATCGCCTGCATCGAGGGCGGGGTGAAGGGCACGAACCCATCGGCGGCCAGGGGGCTGGCGGCAAGCACCGGGCTGACGGCAAGCAGCAGGGGCACAGCGGCCAGGGGCACCGGCATGGGATGGGTCTCGGAGGCAAAGGGCAGACTAATCGGGATGCGCCCATCCGCCGCCCGTCTCCGACCTTGACCGCCATCTCCCCCTCCCCCTCCCACGACGAGTTGGTGATCGCCGGCCGCCGCTTCCGCAGCCGTCTGATGACCGGCACCGGCAAGTACCCGAGCCTGGAGGCGATGCAGGCCAGCCTGGAGGCCAGCGGCTGCGAGATCGTCACGGTGGCGGTCCGAAGGGTCCAGAGCGGGGCCCCGGGCCACGGCGGCCTGATGGAAGCGATCGACTGGAGCCGGATCTGGATGTTGCCCAACACGGCCGGTTGCGCCACCGCCGAGGAGGCGGTGCGGGTGGCCCGGCTGGGCCGGGAGCTGGCGCGGCTGGCGGGCCAGGAGGACAACAACTTCGTCAAGTTGGAGGTGATCCCCGATTCCCGCCATCTGCTCCCCGATCCCTTCGGCACCCTTGAGGCCGCTGAACAGCTGGTCAAGGAGGGCTTCGTGGTGCTGCCCTACATCAACGCCGATCCCCTGCTGGCCAAGCGGCTGGAGGAGGCCGGCTGCGCCACGGTGATGCCGCTGGGCTCGCCGATCGGCTCGGGCCAGGGCATCCGCAACGCCGCCAACATTGCCCTGATCATCGAAAACGCCAGCGTCCCGGTGGTGGTGGATGCGGGCCTCGGGGTGCCCAGCGAAGCCGCCCAGGCGATGGAGATGGGCGCCGATGCCCTGCTGATCAACAGCGCCATCGCCCTGGCGGGGGATCCCCCGGCGATGGCGAGGGCCATGGCCCTGGCCACCGAAGCCGGTCGCACCGCCCTGCTGGCGGGCCGGCTGCCGCAGCGGGTCGACGCCAGGGCCAGTTCCCCACTGGAAGGGCGTGTGACGATCCATTGACGATCGGAGCGATCAAGGCAGCCCTCCATAGGGTTTGCCGCAACCCGATCCCCCAGCCATGCAGGTCACCGAAGAAGACGGCGGCAAGCTGAATGCCTTTGCCAAGGAGCCCCGCATGGTGCTCCAGGAGCAGGGAGAGCCCAACGGCGCCAACAGGATGCTGCTGATCGGCGGCCTCGTGCTGGTGACCGTGATGGTGGCGGTGGCCGCCGGCATCAGCTGAGGCTGGAGGGGCCTCTGAGGCCTGTAGTAGCTTGCCCGTCTGAGCAATTGCTCGTTCAGGAGTCTGGGGTGAAGGTTCTCGTTCTCGGCGGCGACGGCTTCTGTGGTTGGCCCTGTGCCGTGAACCTGGCCGAAGCCGGACATGACGTCGTCATCGTCGACAACCTCAGTCGACGAAAGATCGACATTGATCTGGGCGTCGAGTCGCTGACGCCGATCGCGACCATCCAGGACCGCCTGCGGGCCTGGGACCAGGTGGGTGGCCGCACGATGCGCTTTGTGCATCTCGACATCGCCGCGGAGTACGACCGGCTGCTGGCGCTGCTGCGCAGCGAGCGCCCCTCGGCCATCGTCCACTTCGCCGAGCAGCGGGCCGCCCCCTACTCGATGAAGAGCAGCGCCACCAAGCGCTACACCGTTGACAACAACGTCAACGGCACCCACAACCTGCTGGCGGCCATCGTCGACAGCGGCCTTGACGTCCACATCGTGCACCTCGGCACCATGGGCGTCTACGGCTACGGGTCCCACCGCGGTGCCACGATCCCAGAGGGCTACCTCACCGTGGAGGTGCCCCAGCCCGACGGCACCTGCTTCACCGAGAAGATCCTGCACCCCACGGATCCGGGCAGCATCTATCACATGACGAAGACCCTGGATCAGCTGCTGTTTTTCTACTACAACAAGAACGACGCGATCCGGGTGACCGACCTGCATCAGGGCATCGTCTGGGGCACCAACACCGACCTCACCGAGCGGGATCCGCGGCTCACCAACCGCTTCGACTACGACGGCGACTACGGCACCGTGCTGAACCGCTTCCTGATGCAGGCCGCGATCGGCTATCCCCTCACCGTCCATGGCACCGGCGGCCAGACGCGGGCCTTCATCCACATCCGCGATTCGGTGCGCTGCGTCCAGCTGGCCCTGGAGCACCCCCCCGAGCCCGGCGAGAAGGTGAAGATCTTCAACCAGATGACCGAGAGCCACCAGGTGGGCGAACTGGCCCGCAAGGTGGCCGCCCTCACCGACGCCGAGATCAACTACCTGCCCAACCCCCGCAAGGAGGCGATCGAGAACGATCTGATCGTCGACAACCGCTGCTTCATTGAGCTGGGCCTCAAGCCCACCACCCTCGATGACGGCCTCCTGGTTGAGGTGGTGGACGTGGCCCGCCGCTGGGCCGACCGCTGCGACCGCTCCAAGATCCCCTGCCTGTCAGCCTGGACCCAGCGCCAAGCCGAAGCGATCAAGGCCTTCGCCTGATCACCCGCCTGTGAAGATCGCCTTTTTCACCGAAACCTTCCTGCCGAAGGTCGATGGCATCGTCACGCGGCTCACCAAGACAGTGCAGCAGCTGGTGGCGGCCGGCGATGAGGTGCTGATCTTCTGCCCCGAAGGGGCCCCCGAGTCGTACATGGGGGCCCGGGTGGTGGGGGTACCGGCGATGCCCCTGCCGCTTTATCCCGAACTGAAGCTGGCCCTGCCGCGGCCGGCGGTCTCCGAGGCCCTGGATCGCTTCGCTCCCGATCTGGTCCACGTGGTGAACCCCGCCGTGCTCGGCCTGGGGGGCATCTGGCTGGCCCGCAGCCGTGGTCTGCCGCTGGTGGCCAGTTACCACACCCACCTGCCCAAGTACCTGGAGCATTACGGCATGGGGATGCTGGAGCCCCTGCTTTGGGAACTGCTCAAGGCCGCCCACAACCAGGCCCAGCTCAATCTCTGCACCTCCACCGCCATGGTGGAGGAGCTGGCCTCCAGGGGCATCCAGCACACGGCCCTGTGGCAGCGCGGCGTCGACACCGACCTGTTCCGCCCCGAACTGGCCTCCGCCGCCATGCGCCAGCGGCTCCACGGCAGCCACGACGACACCGGCCATCTGCTGCTCTACATCGGCCGGCTCTCGGCGGAAAAGCAGATCGACCGGATCCGGCCGGTGCTGGACGCCATGCCCCAGACCCGCCTGGCCCTGGTGGGAGACGGTCCCCACCGCCAGCAGCTGGAGCGCCATTTCGAAGGCACCGCCACCACCTTCGTGGGCTATCTGGCCGGTGAGGAGCTGGCCTCGGCCTATGCCAGTGGCGATGCCTTCCTGTTCCCGTCGAGCACCGAAACCCTCGGCCTGGTGCTGCTGGAGGCCATGGCCGCCGGTTGCCCGGTGGTGGGGGCCAACCGGGGCGGCATCCCCGACATCGTCAGTGACGGCGTCAACGGCTGCCTGTACGACCCCGATCAGCCCGCCAGCCTGCCGACGGCCGTCGAACGACTGCTCGGGGACCCGGCGGCCCGCCGCCAGCTGCGCCTGGCCGCCCGCGAGGAGGCCGAACGCTGGGGCTGGCCCAGCGCCACGGCCCAGCTTCAGGGCTACTACCGCCAGGTGCTCATCCCGGCTTGAGCGGCGCCGGCGGCTTCACCCCCCGGAACCAGACGCTCATCAGGGCCTTCACCATCGGTGCCGCCACCGTGCCGCCGTAACCACCGGAGTTCTCGCCGAAGGCCACGATCACCAGGGTGGGCTTGCCGGTGGCCGGGGCATAGCCACCGAACCAGGCGTGGTCGGGGCGGGGTGGATCCTCGGCGGTACCGGTCTTGCCGGCCACGGGCGGCAGGCTGGGGTCGTTGAGGATGGTGGCCGTGCCGGTGGTGACCGCCTGGCGCAGGCCGTCATGCAGCACCCGCAGGGTGGCCGGCTTCAGCCCCAGCCATTGGCGGGGATACTCGCGTTCCACCAGGTGGGGGGTCACCAGCCAGCCGCCGTTGGCCACCGCCGCGTAGAGCCGGGCCATCTGCAGCGGGGTGACGGTCACCGCGCCCTGGCCGATCGAAGAGGTGATCGTGTCGACCGGCGTCCAGGGTTCGCCGAGCACCTCCTTCTTCCAGGCCCGGTCCCCCAGCAGCCCGGGGGATTCCTCGGCGGCCAGCTCGCTGCCGGTGCGGCTGCCGAAGCCCAGGCGGCGGGCCGCCTTGAACATCTCTTCGGGGCCGACCATCAGCCCCACCTTGTAAAAAAAGCTGTTGCTGCTCACCCCAAGGGCGAAGGGGAAGCCGATGCTGCCGAAGGAGCCGTGGTCGGCATAACATTGGCCGTAGTAGCAGAAGGAGCCCACCGTCGGCACGGTGGATGTTTCATTGAGCTTGCCAGACTCGATGCCGGCGATCGTGGTGATGACCTTGAAGGTGCTGGCCGGCGGGAAGCCCTGGAAGGCCCGGTTCAGCATCGGCGCCTCCGGCCGGTTGAGGCTGTTCCACTGGGCCGTGGTGGGGCCGTCAGAAAAGATGTTGGGATTGAAGTTGGGCCGGCTGGCCATGGCCCGCACGGCACCGGTCTGGGGATCCATCGCCACGATCGCCCCCTTGCGCACCCCGTCGAGGGCCTTCTCCGCCGCCCGCTGCAGGTCGAGATCGAGAGTGAGGCGCAGATCCTTGCCGGCCTTGGCGGGCTTGTCCCCCAAGACGCGCTGCACCTGGCCCTCGGCATTGACCTCCAGCTGCTGGCCGCCCCACTCACCACGCAGGTGGGTTTCGTAGATCTTCTCCAGCCCGCTGCGGCCGATGCGATCGCTGATGCGGTAGCCGTGATCCCTGAGGGCGGCGTACTCCTCCTCGGTGATGCTGCTGGTGTAGCCCATCACATGGGCCCCCAGGCTGCCGTCGGGATAGGCCCGCAGCACGTCTTCGGACACCTCCGCCCCCTGCAGGGATCCGGCCTGCTCCCGGAAGCGCAGCACCTGCACCGGTGTCAGCGCGAGGGCCAGGGGGATCCGGAAGCCTTCGGCGTTGGCGCCGCTCTTGCGCTGGGCCTCGAGCCGGTCGGCGGGCAGAGCCAGCAGGGTGGCGAGCCGGTCGCGCAGCTCGGGCCAGCGGCGGTCGTCGACCTGAAGGGGCTGGAGGTAGAGGTTGTAGGTGAGGCGATTGGTGGCCAGCACCCGGCCCTTGCGGTCCAGCAGCCTCCCCCGCACGGGGTTGCGCGGCAACAGGCGGATCCGGTTCTCATCGGCCATGGCCCGGTTCTCGGCCCCATGCAGCAGCTGGAGCCAGGCGAGCCGGCCGAGGATGGCCGCCAGGATCAGCAGCATCACGGTGAACAGGAGGGCGGCCTGATGGCCTGTCCCGGTGTGGCGGGTGGTGGAGGGGCCGACCCCGCCGCCGGCAGCGCGCACCATCAGGCGAGCCGGCTCTGGAGCAGGGCCAACCGCGCCTCGATGCGCCCCAGGGCCGCCAGCAGTTCGGCCGGGTCCGCCGGGGTAGGCGTTGGTGGGGTCGCCCAGGAGGCCGGGCCCGCCTCGGGCCCGCTCACGACCTGAGCGTCCTCGGCGTCAACATCGCGCACCTCCACCTTCATCACCGGGTTGCCCAGGCCGGGTTGGAAGCGATCGAGATTCTCCCGCACCTCGCTGGCCGCCGGTTCGCCCTCCTGGCGCAACTGGCCGAGGGGATCGGCAGTGGTGCCGTCGAAGGCAGCGAGCACCTCGGCCGCACCCCCCTTGCGGGCCCGCTCCACCACCGCCAGCCCCACCGGCAGCACGTCCTGCATCAGGGCGAGACGCAGGGCATCAAGAGGATCGGCAGCCATGTCGTCGCCAACGGGACGGGGCTTTCCAGTCTGACGTGCGGAACGGCCCGCTTCAGGGGGCCGGACGCTGCACCCCGGGAGCGACGATCACCTGGCCGCAGAAGCGGGTGCTGCCGAGCCACCAGCCTGCGGCGACGGCCAACACCAGCAGGACGCTGAAGGGCAGCAGGGCCTGGCGGGTGCCCTCCAGGGAAAGCCACTCCATCCAGCCGCGCAACAGGCGGTCACGGTCGAAGCGGCGCCGCTCCCGCAGGCTTTCCTTACCGCGCCGCTCGAGGGCCCGGGCCACCCAGCGCTCGAAGGCCTTTTTCTTGGTGACCGCCATCTTGCGTTCCACCTCCAGCAGGTGGCCGGCGCTGAGGTCGGGGTTGAAGGTGCTGATCAGCTCCAGGCTCTTGAGAAACATCTCCACCGCCCCTTCCTTCACTGCCAGGTCGGCCGGATCGAGACCCTCCCAGTCGAGTTCGGGATAGAAGCGCAGGCGGTTGCTGCGGATCTGCTCCTCCGGCAGCTGGCCCGGCTCCCGCAGCCAGCGGTCGGTGTTGGCATCGAAACGACGCCAGTAGAGGAAGGGATTGAGGAAGATGGTCTTGCCGGCCAGCAGGATGCTGTCCTGCTGTAGGCGGCGGTGCAGCTGGGGGTCGTGCTCAGCCCCGGCAGGGCTGCCAGCGACGACGGGGGAGACGGAAGGCACGGAGCAAAGGCCGGGAGCCGACGTTATCGAAGTTGGCGCCCGGGGGCCAGCCTGGGGACCCGCCTACTCCCACTCGATCGTGCCGGGGGGCTTGCTGGTGATGTCGAGCACCACCCGGTTCACGCCCCGCACCTCGTTGACGATCCGGTTGGAGATCAGCTCCAGCAGGTCGTAGGGCAGCCGCGACCAGTCGGCGGTCATGCCGTCCTCGGAGGAGACGCAGCGCAGCACGATCGGATAGGCGTAGGTGCGCTTGTCGCCCATCACCCCGACGCTGCGCACCGGCAGCAGCACGGCGAAGGCCTGCCAGATTTCGTCGTAGAGGCCGGCGTCGCGCACCTCCTCGCGCACGATCAGGTCGGCATCCCGCAGGATGTCGAGCTTGTCGTCGCTGACCTCCCCCAGGATGCGGATCGCCAGGCCGGGGCCCGGGAACGGGTGGCGTCCGACGATCTCCTGGGGCAGGCCCAGGCTGCGTCCCACCTTGCGCACCTCATCCTTGAACAGGCGGCGCAGCGGCTCGACCAGCTTGAACTGCAGATCCTTGGGCAGGCCGCCCACGTTGTGGTGGCTCTTGATCTTCACGGCCACCCGCTCGCCGGTCTTGGGGTCCAGGTTGGTGCCGGCCGATTCGATCACGTCCGGATAGAGGGTGCCCTGGGCCAGATAGTCGAAGGGGCCGAGGCGGCGGCTTTCCTCTTCAAACACCCGGATGAACTCGGTGCCAATGATCTTGCGCTTCTCCTCGGGGTCGGTGATGCCGGCGAGTTTGGAGATGAAGCGCTCACGGGCGTTGATGTATTCCACGTTGATGTGGAACTGGTGATCGAAGAAGTCCATCAGGAACTCCGGCTCACCTTTGCGCATGAAGCCCTGGTCGATGAACATGCAGGTGAGGCGATCACCGATCGCCTGGTGCAGCAGGAAGGCCAGGGTGGAGGAATCGACCCCGCCCGAGAGGGCCAGCAGCACCCGCTTCTCGCCCACCTGGGCACGCACCTCGCCGATGGCCTCGTCGATGAAGGCGGCCGTGGTCCAGTCGGGGGTGCAGCCGCAGATGTGATAAACAAAATTGCGGATCATCACCATGCCGCCGGTGGAGTGCACCACCTCGGGGTGGAACTGCACCCCGTACAGGCGGCGGTCGTGGTCGGCGACCGCGGCCTCGGGGGTGTTGTCGGTGTGGGCCAGCCGCACGAACCCCTCCGGCAGGGCCTCCACCGAATCGCCGTGGCTCATCCACATCGTCGAGCCACTGGCGACATTGGTGAGCAGATCGACCGGGTCGTCGACGTGGAGCGGCGCCTTGCCGTATTCGGCCCGGCCGGCCGCCACCACCGATCCGCCCAGCTGCTGAACCATCAGCTGCATGCCATAGCAAACACCCAGCACCGGGATGCCCAGCCCCCACAGGGCGGGGTCGCAGGAGGGGGCCCCCTCCTCGTAGACGGAACTGGGACCGCCGCTGAGGATGATCCCCTTCGGGGCCAGGGCCTTCAGCTCAGCGGCGGTGGTGGCGTAGCCCATCACCAGGGAGAACACCTCCGTTTCCCGCACCCGGCGGGCGATCAGCTCGGAGTACTGGGAACCGAAATCCAGGATGACGATGGCCGGGGGACGGCTGGAACCGCTGGTATGGTCCCGTTCCGAACCCGATGGAGCGGTCTGCGGCGTTTCGGACATCGGCTCGAAGGCGGGCAGGGCCAGGGCCCGGTATCGGTGGGTGCACCCTAGGTCGCGCCCCTGAAACGCTCCATCAGCGCCGCCCCCACCGGACCGCAGACCCTCACCTGGCGAGCGCGATCGAACAGGGCTGCTCCCACGGCAACCGGCGGGGCGCCATGGCTGGCCAGGTAGGCCTGGCAGCGGCTTTCGATGGCGGCGGCGATGCGCGCCCGCAGGCGCCCGGCCAGGTCCGGATCGGCCTGCTCCAGCCCAGCCAGGGCAGCCTCCACCGTGGCGGCCCCATGCAGGGCTTCGAGGGTGGATCCAGTGGCCCCCTCCAGGGCAGCCAGGGCGGTGAGCACCTCGGCGCGGCCATCGGCGAGGTGGTGATGGGTGTGGAAGATGCCGCCGGCCAGCTTGATCAGCTTGCCCTGGTAGCCGAACAGCAGCAGCCGTTCCACCCCCGCTTCAGCCGCTGCCACCAGCACCGGCCCGAGCCAGTTGCCCGCCTTGAGCAGCAGCTGCGGCGGCAGTCCCAGCCGCGGAGCCAGATCGAGGCCGTTCTCGCCGATCACCAGCACCAGGTCAACGCCGGCCCCCGGGGCGGCGACCCGGCCGGCCAGCTCGGCCAGGGTGCGGGCGAGCTGGTCCGGGTCGGCGCCCGCCTGCACCTCCGCCTGGGTGCCGATCAGGGCCAGTCCCTCCACCACGCCGAAGGCCGCATTGCTGGTGCGCTCCGCCAGGCGGCGGCCTTCGGGAAGCACCAGGGTGAGCCCCAGACGGCGGCCAGCCGGCACCAGGGGCCGCAGGTTGGCCTCCAGCAGCTGCTGGGCATAGGTGGACAGGCAGGCCTCCCCGGTCGCCGCGTGGACCCCCACCCCCTCACCGGGCTCCAGCCCCAGCCAGGGCCCGTCGCCCGGGAGCCAGCGGGCCAGTACCCACACCACCAGGCCTCGGGTGAGGTCGAGGCCCTCGCCCGGGTCACAGCAGCTTTCCCCCAGGGCCAACCCCTCCCCCAACCGCGCGGCGGCCCGCACCGGAATTGGCACCATCCCTGGCGGTTGCAGGAGTTCCAGGGGCACCTCGGCGCTGAAAGGATCCCCCTGCAGGGCCCCGAGGGCGGCCCGCGCCGCGGCCGCCAGCCACACCGGCAGGGTGAAGCCCCGCTGGGGCACCGAGGGGGGGCGCAGGGAATCGATGGCCGGCGGGAACGCTGTTTTTTATGGTGGTCGATCGCCTCGCCTTCGCCGGGCCCGCGCTCCTTCGCTCCCCACCGCTCATGCAGGACAAGCTCACTCTGATGATCCCCGGCCCCACCCCGGTGCCGGAGACCGTCCTGCAGGCCATGGCCCGCCACCCGATCGGCCACCGCAGCGGCGATTTCCAGAAGATCGTGCGTCACACCACCGAGCAGCTGCAGTGGCTGCACCAGACCAAGGGCCACGTGCTGGTGCTCACCGGCAGCGGCACCGCGGCGATGGAGGCGGCGATCGTCAACACCCTCAGCCGCGGCGACAAGGTGCTCTGCGGCGACAACGGCAAGTTCGGCGAACGCTGGGTGAAGGTGGCCAAGGCCTACGGGCTGACCGTGGAGGTGATCCAGGCGGAATGGGGCCAGCCCCTCGATCCGGAAGCTTTCCGCGCCGCCCTCGAGGCCGACACCGCCAAGGAGATCCGGGGCGTGATCCTCACCCACTCGGAAACCTCCACCGGGGTGATCAACGACCTGCAGGCCATCGCCGGCCATGTGAAGGCCCACGGCACGGCGCTCACCATCGCTGATTGCGTCACCAGCCTGGGGGCCTGCGACGTGCCCATGGACGCCTGGGGCGTGGACGTGGTGGGCTCCGGCTCCCAGAAGGGCTACATGATGCCGCCGGGCCTGAGCTTCGTCGCCATGGGCGCGCGGGCCTGGACGGCCTACGAGCGCTCCGATCTGCCCAAGTTCTACCTGGATCTGGGCAAGTACCGCAAAGCTGCCGACGACGACAGCAATCCCTTCACCCCGGCGATCAACCTCTACTTCGCCCTGGAGGCGGCCCTGGGGATGATGCAGGAGGAGGGACTGGAGGCGATCTTCACCCGCCACGATCGCCATCGGCGCGCCACCCAGGCGGCGATGAAGGCGATCGGCCTGCCCCTTTACGCGGCCGAGGGCCATGGCAGCCCGGCAATCACGGCGGTGGCGCCGGAGGGCCTCGATGCCGAGCTTCTGCGCAAGCACGTCAAGGAGCGTTTCGACATCCTGCTGGCCGGCGGCCAGGACCACCTCAAGGGCAAGGTGTTCCGCATCGGCCACCTGGGCTTCGTCTGCGACCGCGACGTGCTCACGGCCGTGGCGGCCATCGAGGCCACCCTGCAGGCCCTGGGACTGGCCAAGGCAGCCACCGGCGCCGGCGTGGCGGCGGCTGCGGCGGAACTGGCCGGCTGAGCACCTCCACGGCGGGGTGGCGGGGTGGCGAGGGACGAATTAGGTTCATGGCGGACGCTTTTGATCCCATGACCCTTGCTGCCCTGCGACGCCTCCCCCTCGCCGCCGCCCTCTGCCTGGGCCTGGCAACCGCCGGTTGCCAGCGCGCCGACCTGTCCCAGCAGACCCAGAAGACCGAAGCGGCGATCTGCACCGAGCTGGCCACGGTGAACCAGGCCCTGGAGCAGGTGGCGGCCCTGACCCCCGCCTCCACCGTGGGTGAAGCGAAGGCGGCCCAGCAGACGCTGGAGCAGTCGATCGCAGCCCTGAAGACCTCGGAGAACCAGCTGCAGAAGCTGAGGGTGGAAGCCTTCAGCAAGGTGCTCGACGGCTTCCGTGGGGAGGTGGCCGCAGCCTCCGCCAACAAGACACAGACGCTTGAACAGGCTGCCAATGAGCTGAAGCCCAAGGCCCTGGCGGTGATCGCCGCCCGCAAGGCCCTCTCCGCGGCCGTGCAGTGCGAGGAGCCGGCGGCGGCGGCCCCCAGCAAGCCCTGACTGGCGAGGTGCTGGCCCTGGGCGCCTTCTGGACGCCCAGGGCCTTGCTAGAGTGATTGAATGCGGGTGTAATTCAGTGGTAGAATGTCAGCTTCCCAAGCTGAACGTCGCCGGTTCGAGTCCGGTCACCCGCTTCTAGTCCAGGACTGAGAAATCCCCCAAAAAGCCAGTCTGGCACTGGCTTTAGGGATTCCAGCGGCTGACCGCACCTGACAGGCCGTGCCAGGCTGTAGGGCCGACCTTCTCACAGACCTTCTCACATGGCTGAGGCAGCCCCCTGGGAGATCGCCATCCGCGTCGAGACCGCTCATGCCTTGTCCCGCAAGGGATGTCCAAGGGGCTGGGCGCTCACGGAGCACCGCGGCTTCGCCAGACTGAACATCACGGCCAAAGCGGGCGGCGGCAAGCGGCGTCAGATACAACTACCGATCCCCTGGCACTTCGATCACGCCAAGAAGATTGGCGAGGCCGTTTGCAGGATCTACGACGATTTCAGCAGCGGAATAGAGCCAGAACAGGCAGCGAAGAAGATCGCGTTTACCACATCAGAGCAATCAGATGACGGATCTACTACTGCTCATAGGGCAATTCCTGAACAGCAGATAGACTGGAAAGCCCTGATCGAGCGCTATCGCGAGTACAAAATCCGCAGCGGCGAAATCAAGGAGTCAACCTGGACCAGGGTGCATCGGCACCACATGAAGCTGGTACTGGAAGCCTTCGCCACCCGACAGCCACCCCGAAGCGCCACCCAGCTGCTGGATCGCCTCACCCTGCACTGGGCAGACAAGCCCGGTGGGCGGACCAGGCAGATTCAGATGCAGGCCACCTCGGCGCTGCTCCGCTGGGCGGTGGCCCAGGGCCAACTCCCAGCAACCCAATGGGAGCCACCAACCGACCTGAGCCCTTTCGTGGGGCGGTCACGCTCCGCCAAAGCAGTCACCACCCCCCTGGAGGTAAGCCACATCCTGGCGTTGGTGCGGGCTTTGCCCGACCCGCGGTGGCGACTGGCCTTCCAGCTGATGGCCGCCTACGGATTGCGCCCCGAGGAGCTCCAGCACCTGCAGCTGCGCGATGGGCGCCTGTGGTGCACCTATGAAAAGGTGGCTTCCCGCGGCAAGACCAAACCTCGCGCCCTGCGGCTGCTGCCCTGTGATGACTGGGCAGCCGACTGGAAGCTGGCCGAGCACTTCCGCCCTGGCGATCTCCCGCCGATGCGTTCCGGCTTCTGCGGCAACGACATCAGGCAGTACCTGCACCGACGCCCCCTCTGGAACAAGCTCCGGCAGGAGTACGAGTCCAAGGGCGAGAAGCTCGTGCCTTACTCCTGCCGCCATGGCTACGCCCACCGCGCCCACGTGATCTGCGACCTGCCGCCCAAGGTGGTGGCCGCGGCGATGGGCCACAGCGTGCAGACCCACCTGGCTGCCTACAGCCGCTGGTGCGGGGATGACGTGGTGGATGACGCCTTCGCCAAGGCGGAGCAGCGCCTGCTCGCCTCCTGAAGCCGGCCGGTCAGAAACCCGTGACCGCTGGCAGAGCCTGTTGCCCATGACAGGTCGCGCTGAGCGAGCCATCTTTGGGGCGGCTTCGTGGCGAATGGTTCGCCCCACACCGCAACACCACCCCACAGACCTACAGTTCAGGGCCCACGAGGCCAGTGCTTCCATGGCCCTGCTTACCCCCCACCAAAATCCAGCAGGCCAGGGCACGCCCGAAGCCTCCGCCCAACAGACGCGCCTGACGTCCGAGAACCTGGCTTGGGTGGATGAGAAGATCAAGGAGCCCGGCTGGGCCAAGCAATTCCTGATCTCTGCCGGTCTCCTCGATTCCAAGGGCCATTGGAATCCCTCGTATTGGCCTGAAGATGGCGAAGCCGGTTCGAAATAGCCTCGGCCCCCTTCTTCTGCATCACGGCTGCGATCGATCTCTTGCGGAGCTTGTGCTCGAAGGCAAGACCTCACCGATTCCAAGCGAGAACAAATACGACTGGCTGGGGCCAGGAATCTATTTCTGGGTCGACAGCCCCTCCCGCGCCATGACCTGGGCGAGAGAGAAACAACAAAAGAAGCCGGAAGAGATGGCTGAGCCCTCTGTTCTGGGAGCTTTCGCTTACCCAGGTCATTGCCTCAACCTGACGGACTATGGAGCGCTTGATGAACTACGGGTTGCCTACGAGAAAGTGAAGCTCGTGCTCGAAAGCGAGGGCGGAAAGCTGCCATCCAATGGTGCAAAGGAGAACGGCATCTACCTCTACCGGCCCCTCGATTGCCTCGTGATCAAGATGGTTCACAAGCTCAGGGAAGAGAGCGGCCTCGAAGCCTATGACAGTGTCTACGGCATCTTTGTTGAAGGCCAAGATCTCTTTCCAGGATCAGGCTTCAAGGCAAAGAGTCACGCTCAGATCGCCATTCGCAATCCTGAGTGCATTGCCGGCTACTTCCGAGTCCCTGATTTCACCTGAGCTGGTGTCCTCCGCCCCTTTGCAGCGTCAGAACCGCAGATGGCGCCGGCTCCAGCCAGTGATCGTGGCCTCCACGTTTTCCAGGTGCCACTGCAGCGGCCCCCGGCCCTGGGTGCAGCCCCAGCGGCGGTAGTGCTTGCCCGGGGTGAGCACCCCCCGCAGCCGCAGCTGGCGGAGGGTTTCGCGGCTCATCCCCAGGGCAGCGCAGGCTTCTGCCGTTGTGACCCAGACCCGCTGGCGGGTGGGCGTTGTGGCGGTGTCCATCAGGCTCCCCCCAGCTGGGCGCGGATGCGCTGGAGGGTCTTGATCAACCAGGAGCGGCGATAGCTCTTGACCTGGCGCGGTGCCCCATCCACAAACTGTTGGCGGCAAGGAGGTTCTTCGCCGAACTCCTCGCGGTAAGCCCTGGCCACGAGCTTGCCGGCTGCGCAGAACTGCTTGCGCGGCAGCGCTTGCTGGAACACCTCCAACCAGGCATCTCCCAAGGTGAGCTCCTCGTCAGTCGGCGCACCGGGCAGCAACCCAGCACTGGCGGTCAGCACGTTGCTGCGGACGATGTCCTTGAACAGGAGCTGATCCCGCTGATCCAGCCCGCCCAGCCGCTCGAACAAGCCAATGCTTCGCTCCACCAGGGCGATCACCTCGGCCTCCCTAAGCCGAGGTGCGGGTGTTTCCACAGGAGCCGGGTGAGCCTGCTGGACGCTGTCCAGGAACCAGCCGTCCATCCACACCGCAAACGGCGCGCTGATCCAGCGAGCCAGGTCGACCGCGACCTGGGGATGGACCCAGGTGCCGCCGCCGCCGGCACCGCCTGATCGGGACTCAACGAGGGCGTGGACGGAAATTCCGGCCACGCTTTCCAAGGCATCCAGATACAGCTGGCACCGGTCGGACTCGCGATAGTCCTTCCACCGCTTGCCATTGGCTTTGCACATGGCCGTCGCATTGACGTAGCCATCGGTGGTGCGCCGAGAGATCGGCGTGCCGTTCCAGGAACGGGAAACCAGAGCGGGGTGATCCATCGAGGCGAGAGGACTGACAGGAAAGGAGCCGGTGGTTGTGGTGTTCATCGGTCTGACAGCGGTTTGGCTGAACTCCCACCGGCATCGGCGACGGCGGAGCGAAAGGCGGTGTTGGTGCTGATCACGGGCCGCGGCGGCACGGGCCCGGCGATCACGAGCAGCAGGGTGCTGAGCTGAAAGAGGAGCCCCAGCAGCACCAGGCCACGCAACCCAACGAGGCTGCTGGCTGTGACCGCGACGGTGGTGGGCCGGCGTGTGCGGCAGAAGGCCGGCAGCTGGGGGCGGCGCCCACCGCCCCGGCTGCTGGTGACGTACGGCGAGCCCATCAGAAGGGGGCCTCGTCGTCGTCATCGACGGCCCAACCGCTCGCGGTTCCGTCATCGGAGCCACGACCCGTGGTGTACCCATCCAGCTCGTCGAATCCATCGGTGGGGTCGACCTGCTCGTAGGGCACGAAGTCCACGACCTGGACGGCACGGGGTTGGAAGGTCATGCCGCAGCCGTTTTCGCCATCCCAGTCGTAGATGTCGAAGGCAACGATCACCTTCGAGCCGTTGCCGATGGCAGCCCCATCCCAGGGCTGCTTCTTGGCATCAACAATGCGGGGCCCCTCGGAGAGGGAGCCGTCGCGCCGCTGGAACTGCGGCACCTTGAAGCGCACCACCGTGATCTCGCTGGGCTTCTCCTTGTCGGGCTTCCAGGGGAAGCCCTTCTCGGCACGACGCTTGCGGCTGCCGTGCAGGGCGATGAACTGGTCCTCCATCGCCAGCAGGAAGGACTGGGCCTTCTCATCGCTGTTTGGCAGCAGCAGATCGGCGGTCCAGGCCTTGGGTTTGCTCTTGTCGAGCTGGTGTCTTGGGGTGATCAGGTGGGCCCAGCGCACTTCGGCGAGGGGCGTGCGGAAGATGTCCTTAGCCATGGGATGAATCGGGGTGAACGGTGGAATTGGGCTGTTGATCGAAAGGGGGAAGGGGCGGCAGGCCAAAGCGCTCGCGCAGCAGGTGATGCACCGCTCCGCTGGCCGAGAGGTTGTGGCGCTCCATCACCTCGCGGACTCGCAGGTAGACGTCGGTGCGCACCTGGGTCTGGATGAAATGGCGGCCGGCCTGGGAGCGGGGCTGCTCGCCGTAGCGACGAAGGCCTTTCATGGCGCCACCGGCGCCGCGGCGCCACCCCGGCCTTGTTCTTCGCACTCCTCAAGGAAGTGATCGATGAAGGCGGCGTGCTGGTGCTGGGTGATCCGGTCGCCAATCGAGCGGGCATTGCGCGGCACCTGGAAGTGCTCGCGGAAGGCCTTGGTCAGCGCCTGGCGAGCGGCCTGCGGCAGGGCGAGGATTCGCTGGTGGGTGGCCTCGATCTCCTGGGGCGTGAGCGGCTCCAGAGCGACATCGCCGTCAACCACTGGAGCCGTGTCTTCCTCTTTGCTGGACCCAGGCCCAGCCGCTGTATCGGGAGTCCCGACGACTACGAGGCTCTTTGCCCCTGCTATCTCAGCCTCTACAGGCCGAGCCTGCTTGGCCAAGGGAATGCCCAGCAGCATGGCCAGCATCCAGCCGGCGGCCTGCAGCAAGTCGTCGACCTCGTCGGCCCACTCCTCGCTGGTGACCTCTGCGCCGCCGGCGTGCATCACGATGACGCGCAACTTGTGGCGGCCGCGGACGTCGACCAGCTGGGCGCTGAAGGCAATGCCAGAAGCGAAAGCTGGCTTGGCTGCTTCGACCACGGCAGCCAGATCAAGGGATGGAACGGCCTGCACCTGCTCCTGAAAGGAGGCCAGGGCGGCGGTGAGCGCGCGCTCGGCGCCGCCTTTTTCGCCGAGCAGCTCGAGAGCGTCGGGTGGCACGCCTGCGCGTGCGGGGGATTGCGTCATGGCAACTGAGAGCCGGGCTTGTGCCCGCTGGCCTGAGCTTAGCGGCTAGCTGACGCTAGGCGCAACCCTGACCCGGCTCGGGTTCGTCCTGGTCGCCATGTCAGGGGTGCTTGGCGGGCCTAAATGATTGGATTTTCTTCGTCCCAGAGGATGATCCACTTTTCGGGCATGAAGTACTCCCCCTCCAGCCACAGCTGGGAGAGCTCTGCCGGGCTGTAGTCATCCACAGCCAACACCTCGCGGAATCGCTTCTGGTGCTCCGATGGAACGCTGGCCTCCAACAGCTCCAGAGCCTCGGTGACATCAAAACCGCGCTCTTTGATGACTCGGCGCACGTGCTGCCGCCACTTCTGACAGAGCTCCTCCGCTCGCTTGGCAGTCAGTGTCGGTGCCGGAGCGGTTTGATAGGTGCTCGGCACCGGCACATAGCCGATGTAGCAGCTCCAGAAGTCCACGGCATCCCAGAGCTTGTCGTCATCGCCGCGCAGGGGCTCCGCATTCTTCAGCTGGTCCTTCAACCGCTGGGACTTGACCGGTCCCCAGTCCTTCTCCGCCAGGCGACGGTTGAGCTCCTCGAGCTGGAAGAAGGCCTTCTGGCGCAGCTCACCGGCCTTGCCCTGCTCGATCACCGAGAGGTTGCCGTAGGAGATCACCTCAAACTCGGCTTCCGCACCCCACTCGCAGGCGGTGTACTGGGTCCAGCCATTGCGGCGGCGCCAGTTGAGCAGCATCTTCCCGAAGGCTCGGCGGGACTCGTCCTGCCAGTCCAGAACGGCCTGATAGGTGCGCTTGACGGGCTTCTTTGCTTGTGCCATAGCCCGATCCTAAGCGCTGCTTGGCACTGCTAGCCATAGCTTGTTACAGCTTGGCAGGCTGGTCTCGGTCGTTTCCTGGCTCGGCCAAGAGCTGTTTGACCTGCTGGCCGGTGAGCACCCGGCCCGTCTGGGCCTGGAAGCGCAGGGCCAGCGTGTAGGGGTGGAGGCCTGGATGGCGGCGGGCCAGGGCCTGCAGCTGCCGCCGCAACTCCGGCCGCTTCATGCGCCTGGCCCTCCCGCGGGACCGAGGTCCAGAACAGCCTGGGCCTGCTCGATTGACCGGCAGACGGCTGCCACCCCGCCGAGCTGCTGCACGAGCTGCAGAAAGGCCCGCTGTTCAGAACTGACGACCCCGCTGGCGGTCTTGACCTCCAGGGCAACGAACTGGGCAACCCGCTGGCCGACCATCTCTGGCGTGATCTCCAGTGAGCGCAGGCCGATCAGGTCGCTGCTGCCCTTGCACAGCCCAAAGCGCACGAAGCGCCCCTGCTGGTCGACCAGGGCGCCGGTGTTGTTCCGCCAGAGCCGCACCGGCCCGCGGCCGCAGGCCAGGCGGATGCGCTGCTGGATCTCGTGTTCGCTGGGGGAGGAGGCCATGCCTCCTGTTGCCGGGCTGCAAGCTCGGCCTAGAGTTGGTCATCCAGATGGTCAACGGCCATGGTGCAGGTGACGGTGGCGGAAGCCAAGACCCAGCTCTCCAGCCTTCTGGATGCGGTGGAGGCTGGCCAGGCGGTGGTGATCACCCGGCGCGGCAAGGCCATCGCCGAGCTGGTGCCACGCTGCAGCGTGCGTGATCTGCTGCCCCAGCTCGCAGCCCTGCGTGACTCGTTGCCCGAGCAGCCGACCAGCGGCGTGGAGACCATGCGCGCGTTGCGGGATGAGCCCGGCGCCTGATGCTCTACATCGACACCTGTGTGCTGCTGGCGGTACTGACGCCGGAAGTGCATTCGTCCACGGCGGCGGCATTTCTGGCTAAGGCCAGTGCCCCGCTGGCGATCAGCTCCTGGAGTGTCACCGAGCTCCATTCCGCCCTCGGCCTGAAGGTGCGGACCAAGGCCCTGAGCCAGTCACAAGCCGAAGCGGTGCTGCAGGGTTTTGAACGCAGCCTGGCGCCGGGCCTGCTGGTGCTGGAACTGGAGCCGCAGGACTTCCGCAATGCCAACGCCTGCCTGCGCGGCTGGAGCACGACCCTGCGAGCGGCCGATGCCCTGCACCTGGCCATTGCCAGCGGCCGTGGCGCCACCCTCTGCAGCCTGGATGCTCCGTTTGTGGCCGCGGCCCAACAGCTGGGTCTGGAAGCTGAACTCCTTGGAGTAGACGGCAAGCCAGTCATTCATTAAGCGCTGCGCTGGCGGGCAGCCCAGACGTGCCTGGCCCAGCCCGGCTTGTAGCCACGTTCCTGCTCCCTCTGCAGCAGGTCCTCGAAGGTGCGGCAGCCGGCTGCCGGGTGCGTGCGGCGGGGCCTCTGCTGCTGATTGGGTTTGGGCCGGTGGCGGGCGGCCCCCGTGATTTCAACCAGTTCGCCCTCCAGCTGCTGGAGCCCGCGGCGCTGCTCATCGCGCTCGTCGGCGAGGAACAGGTGGCCGCAGTCGGGGCACACCTGTGCGGCGCTGGGACAGCTGCAGAAGCAGAGCGGGCATTCCTTGATCGGAATCGAGACCCCTTCCCGCCGGCGCCGGCCGGCCAGGTTCCACTCCCTCTCATCGGTGGGCAGGCCGTGGCGATGGGCGTTGCCGACGTGATCGAGGATCACCGCCTCGTTCTTCCCAAGTGCGGGACGCAGGGCCCGGCCGACCATCTGCAGGTAGAGCGAGAGGCTGGCGGTAGGGCGCATCAAGATCGCGCCGCCGACTGAGGGGATGTCGGTGCCCTCGGAAATGATCATGCAGCTGCTGAGCACCTCAACCTCGCCGGTGCCGAGCCCGGCAATCAGGCGTTTGCGCTCCTCGGCCGGCGTACCACCGCTCACCGCCGCGGCCCGGATTCCCGCAGCGCGGAAGGCGCCGGCCATCTGTTCGGCATGCTCGATCGTGCAGCAAAAGCAGATGGCGGTGCCCGGGTGAAGCCGGCGGCGGTAGTGCGACACCGCATCGCCAATGGCGGCACGGTCCCCGTAGGCGCGTGCCGCCTGCTCCAGATCGAACTCGCCCATGCGGCGGCGGAGTTCGGGGCCCTGCCCCTTGCTGTTGCGGGCTCCTGGCCAGGAGAAGACCTTGGGCCGGGCCAGCCAGCCCTGCTCCACCAGCCAGGCCGCTGAGGGCCCCAGCACCAGGGCCTCGAAATAGCCGCCGGCTTCCACGCCCAGCCCCTTGCCATCGAGGCGTTCGGGGGTGGCAGTTTTTCCGATCAGGTAGGCGCTCGGCCAAGCCTCGATGATCCGGCCCCAGACGTTGCCGGCGACCAGGTGGTGGGCCTCGTCCTGAATGATCAGATCCGGCGGTGGCAGCTGCTCCAGCCGCCGGGCCACGGTCTGCACCGAGCCCACGGCGACCT